>Ga0208121_100786_pt1 | contig 9656 bp, 8 predicted proteins | sample LakWasMet62_LOW9_2_FD_183894 | JGI IMG/M metagenome (GOLD analysis project Ga0208121, IMG submission 183894) | Freshwater sediment methanotrophic microbial communities from Lake Washington under simulated oxygen tension - Sediment Metagenome... | ecosystem: Environmental > Aquatic > Freshwater >... | reverse complement strand
CCTTCGGCCCAGGCCCGTCCAGCCACACCGGCGGCGGCACGCACGGGCATGCCGCCTACACCGCCGCCGCTGCCCGAGGTGAGCGAGGGCAACCAGGAATCCGACTGGGCCATGTGGGAGGACTCGGTGGCATTCCAGGACAGCCAGATGCCCTCGGCCTTCAACGAACTCGATGCCGTGAAGACACGCGACGAGGAGCCCAGGAAAAGCGGCGCGCCAGATCCGTTTTCCACGGTGCGACGCCGTGGCACCTAGTCAGCAGCCTAGGCGATGCGCTGCAGGATCAGCACGGCAAAGAAGCCGAAAGCCGCGATCAGCGTCCACTTCAGCGTGACCAGCCCCCAACGTTTGTAGCGCGCCTGGCCGGTGCCGGCATAGAAGGCGAAGCAGACCGCCGCGCCGATCAGCGTCAGGAGGATGAGCCAGCGAAACAGCAGCATGTCTTACCTCGCGCGGGCAACTCGCCGCCGGGCTGCCCCAAGGCGAGTTGACCCCCTTGGGGGGCAGCGACCCATGTAACGGCCGAGCGTGGGGACCATGTCACCAGGCGCGCGCCGGTTGCGCGAAGCCCTTGGGCGCCAGCTTCTCGTTGTCGAAGGTGACGGTTTCCCAGGCGTCGGTGCGCTGCAGCAGCTCTCGCAGCAGCTTGTTGTTCATCGCGTGGCCGGAGCGGAAAGCGCTGTACGCGGCCAGCAGCGGCTTGCCCAGGATGTAGAGATCGCCCATGGCGTCGAGGATCTTGTGCTTGACGAACTCGTCGTCGTAGCGCAGGCCGCCGGCATTGAGCACCTTGTAGTCGTCCATCACGATGGCGTTGTCCAGCCCGCCGCCCAGGGCCAGGCCATTGGCACGCATCATCTCCACGTCCTTGGTGAAACCGAAGGTGCGCGCGCGCGCGATGTCGCGGCTGTAGTTGTGCACGCTCATGTCGAACTCGACGCGCTGCCCGGTGGAGTCCACCGCCGGGTGGTCGAAATCGATCTCGAAGCTGAGCTTGTAGCCGTGGTACGGATCCAGCCGCGCCCACTTCTGGCTGGCACCAACGCCTTCACGCACCTCGATGGGCTTGGTGATGCGAATGAACCGGCGCGGCGCATTCTGCAGTTCGATACCGGCGCTTTGCAGCAGAAACACAAAAGAGGCTGCCGAGCCGTCGAGGATGGGGACCTCTTCCGCCGTGATGTCGACGTAGAGGTTGTCCAGCCCCAGGCCCGCGCAGGCTGACATCAGGTGCTCCACGGTGTGTACCTTGGCGTCGCCATTGGACAGGGTGGAGGCCAGGCGCGTATCGGTCACCGCCATGGCCGACATCGGGATGTCCACCGGCTGCGGCAGGTCCACGCGCCGGAACACGATGCCGGTGTCGACCTGCGCCGGCCGCAGCGTGATCTCCACGCGCTGGCCACTGTGCAGGCCCACGCCCACGGCACGGGTCAGGGACTTGAGGGTACGTTGCTGCAGCATGGGGTCGATTCTACTTTCTCAGCCATTCCATGAAGGCGGGTGCGGGCATCGGACGGCTGATGTGATACCCCTGCACTTCATCGCAACCCAGCACCCGCAGGCGCTCCAGGATGGCGGCGTTTTCGACCCCTTCGGCCACCACGCTCAGGCCAAGGTTGTGGGCCAGGTCGATGGTGGAGCGCACGATGATGGCGTCGTCCGCATCGGTCTCCATGCCCATCACGAAGGACTTGTCGATCTTGAGTTCGTCCACGGGCAGGCGCTTGAGGTAGGCCAGGGATGAATAGCCGGTGCCAAAATCGTCGATAGACAATTTGAATCCCTGCTCGGACAGGCGGTTGAGCATGGCCTCGGCGCGCTGCGGGTCGTCCATGATGGCGCTCTCGGTGATCTCCAGGCAGAAGGCGGTGGCTGGCACGCCGTGCGCCTCCAGCAGGTGGCCCAGGCGGGCGCTGAGTTCGAGGTCCAGCAGGTCGCGCGTGGACAGGTTGACCGAGACGCGCAGGCCCGCGGCGGCCGGGGTGGCCAGCAGGCGCGCGGTTTCCTCGAACATCCACAGCGTGAGCTGGCGGATGTAACCGGTCTGCTCGGCAAAGGGGATGAACTGCATGGGTGGCACCAGGCCGCGCTGCGGGTGCTCCCAGCGCACCAGAGCCTCGGCCGCGTGGGTTGCGCCGTCGGCCAGCGTCACCTTGGGCTGCAGGAACAGGCGCAGCTCGCCCTGGTCCACCGCGCGCCGCAGTTCGGTCAGCAGCGACAGGGTCTGTGTGCTGGCCGAGTCGTAGGCCGGGTCGTAGCGCAGGGGCCCTTCGAGCTTGCGCTTGGCCACGTACATGGCGATCTCGGAGCGGCTCAGCAGCGTGTCCACATCCTGCGCGTCGGCGGGCCAGCAGGCGATGCCGATGCCTGCACTCAGGTCCACGGTCTGCTCGGCGATGGCCAGCGGCACTTCCAGGCTGCGGGCCACGCGCGTGGCCATTTCGACGGCCTGCGCCGGGCTGCCCGGTTCGAGCAGCAGTGCAAACTCATTGCCTCCCAGCCGCGCCACCACGCCCGACGCTTCGCCCAGCACATCGGCCAGCTTGCCGGCCACGGTCTTGAGCAGCTCGTCGCCAAAGGCGTAACCCAGCACGTCGTTGACGTGCTTGAAGCGGTCCAGGTCCAGGGTGATGATGGCCAGTTCGCCATCGGTCCTGCTGCGGGCAATGGACTGCTGTACCGAATCGCGGAAGTTCTCCCGGTTGGGCAAGCCGGTCAAGCGGTCCCAGTAGGCCAGGTGACGGATCTCGGCCTGCTGCGCCGCGATGTCCACGCGCATGCGGTCGAAGGAACGCGCCAGGTTGCCGATCTCGTCGCGCCGTTCGACGTCCTCGAGCGGCACGCTGTAGTCGCCACGCGAAAGCCGCTGGGTGGCAATCAGCAGGGAGCGCAGGGGCGTGGTCAGGCGCCTGGCCATCAGGCCGCTGCCCAGGGCGAACAGCAGCACACCACCGACGGTGATGACCGCCAGCAGGACCTGCAGATTGCGGTAGGGCGCCACCACGTCGTCCATCGAGCGCAGCAGCAGCACCCGGGCTTCACCGCCCACGGCATCGAGCCGGATCTCGCGCACCAGCAACGTCGAACCACCCGCATCCAGCTCACGGACCTCGCCCTTCATGTCCTGGAGCATGTCCAGCGCCTGCGCCGGCAAGGTGCTGACGGGCGCCGCCAGGCTGGCGTCGGCCCGCCGCACCTGCAGCACCAGTTGCACGCCCAGCAGTCGCTGCATTTCCTCGGCCAGGGGCGCCCCCACAGGGAAACCCATCAGGACCCAGCCCACCACCAGCGGCGCGCGCATGGGCACCATGACCAGTTGGTAGGGATGGCCGTCCACCACCACGATGCGCCCGCCCTGCGAGGGCTCGGCCAGCGCCGGGGCGAGGCTGGCCAGCGTGCTCGACAGATCGACCCCTGCGGTTTGCGCGCTGATGGCGCGCACATGCAAGCTGGTGTCCAGCAGGGCCGTCATGGCCGCGCCGATGCGCTGGCCATTGTTCTCCAGCGCCGAAGCGATGGTCTCCAGATCATCGGAACTGACGGCGGAGCGGAAGCCGTAATCGGCCGCCAGCAGGGCTGCACTCTGGCGCAATTTCTCGGCGTTCTGGTCGAGCAGGCGCAACCACACCTTCTCGCCGGTGTCGAATTCGCGCGCGATCTGCATGCGGGCATTGCGCGCGATGCTGTCGCGCACCACGAAGAAGCCGGCCAGCTGCACGAAAAGCAGCAACAGCAGCGAGAGTCCGACCAGCCGGGTGATCAGGCTGCGCCGGTTGAAAGAGAACGTCATGGCGACACACCCGGCATGCGCACGGTCACGGCCAGCTGGCCTTCCGCCGGCACGCTGATCGCCTGGTCCAGCGCCGGCGCCCCCACGGGCAGGCCGGGATGCCAGGTACGCAGCCGATAGCTGCCCGGCGGCAGCTTGTCCAGCACGAGCGGGCCCTTGTCTGTCGTGCGACCGAAGTAGGGGGTGTCGACGATCACGATCCAGCCCACCATCTGGTCATGGATGTTGCAGCCCAGCACCGCGATACCCGGCTGGTCGAACAGCACGGGCTGGGTCGGGGTGCCGATGTAGAGCTTGAGTTCGAACTTCTTGACGGGCGAAAAGGAATAGACATGGTGTCGCACCGTGTCGCGGTTGGGAAAGTCGACCTCGGTGCCGGTGGTCACCACCAGCACTTGTGGCACGAACTGTTTGCCGGCCTGCCCCATCTCGGCCTTCGTGAGCGGGCGCACCTGACGGCGCGCCTGCGGCGACTCCAGGAACACCACCGCCTCAGCCAGGGGCCGTCCGGTGCCCTGCAACACGTCGACCACCAGCGTGCCGGCACGCAGCGGCGGGGCAAGCACACAGAGGAGGACCAGGGCCAGCAGTCGCATCAGCGCGGCCTCAGGGCTCAATCGCCAAACCCGCCAGGGGCTCGCCCTGGCCGATCAGGCCGATCTCAGTGGCGCGCCCGCTGGCAAGGTCCACCTGGTACAGACGGGTCTGCGTCTGGCCGGCCAGTCGGGCTGCCAGCAGGGCCGTGTTGGCGATGTCCGAGATGTCGAAATGCGCCTCGGCCAGTGGGCCCGTGCCCAGCAGGCCCACGGTGCGCAGCTGGCCCGTGTTGGGCGAGACCACGGGCTCGGCGCCTTCGGCCGAGCCCTGCATGAGCAGGGCGCCCAGCGCGCGGTCGATGGCGTAGTTGGTGGTGATCTTCTCGTTTTTCTTGTTGTAGGTGTAGGCCACGCCGGCCAGGTCCGGCGTGCGCCCGGCATGGCGGTCACCGGCCACGTAGTGCAGGGCACCGTCGAGCTGCAGGCCGGGCTCGTTCGGGTTGCCGTCGACCACGGCATTGGTTTCCGGGTGCAGGCGCAGGTTCTGTCCACTGCCGCTGACCACGCGGATGCGGTCCACCGTGGGATTGAAATCGAAGCCGCTCACGCCGCCCTGGACCGGCCAGGACGCGGGCGCACTGGCCGCCACGGGCACCAGCCGGGCTTGCACGGTGTCCACCGTGTAGAGCCGGCCACTGTCCGCGAGCGCATAGAGCACGCCGCGTGCCACGCGGTAGTCAATGCCGTGCAGGCTGTCGCCCGGGACCAGGCCGCTGAGCGCGCGGCGCTCGAGCAGCTGCTGTGGCCGGTCGGCCTTGAAGCGGATCAGTTCGTGCCGACGCGTCACGGCAAGCGCCGTGTCCTGGGGCAAGGGGGCCGTGGGCAGGGCACAGGCGGCGAGCAGCAGCGCCAGGCCGGAGGTCAGTGCGAGGAAGGGTCCTTGCATTTTCATGGGGCACTCCGAATCGGTGGTGACGAGGCCCCGGCAGACTTGACGTTTGCCGGGGCTGCCGGGCCATCCTAGACCAAGTCGCGCCCCGCCGCAGGCCGCGGGGCGCATCTCACCTCACTCAGTCAGCCTGCTTGCGCAAAAAGGCCGGGATCTCGAAGTCATCCATGCCACCCGAGGACAGCGCATCGACCTTGGCCGCGGCCTGGGTGCGGTCGCGTGTGCGCCAGACGCTGGGCGTGGCCATGGCGTTGTAATCGGGCTGGGCCATACCGGGCACCTGCGCGGCCGTGCCCGGCAGCGCGCCCGGCGCCACGGCGTTGTTCAGCGTGGGCACCTGGAAGGGCACGTTGTCGGTGCCGGTGCGCAGCGTCGTGGTCAGCACCTGCAGCGGGGGCGCCGTGCGGCGCACGCCCTGGCGCGACAGGCCCGTGGCCACCACCGTGACGCGGATCTGGTCGGCCAGGCTGTCGTCGTAGGCGGTGCCGTAGATCACATGCGCATCGGGCGAGGCGTAGGCGCGGATGGTGTTCATCGCCAGCTTGGACTCGGACAGCTTGAGGCTGCCCTTGGCCGCGGTGATCAGCACCAGCACGCCCTTGGCGCCCGAGAGGTCGATGCCTTCGAGCAGGGGGCAGGCCACGGCCTGCTCGGCGGCGATGCGCGCGCGGTCCGGGCCGTTGGCCGCGGCCGTGCCCATCATGGCCTTACCGGGTTCGCCCATGACGGTGCGCACGTCCTCGAAGTCGACGTTCACGTGACCGGGCACGTTGATGATCTCGGCAATGCCGCCCACGGCGTTCTTGAGCACGTCGTTGGCGTGCGCGAAGGCCTCGTCCTGGGTGATGTCGTCGCCCAGCACTTCCTGCAGCTTCTCGTTGAGCACCACGATGAGCGAATCGACATTGGCTTCCAGCTCGGTCAGGCCGGCGTCGGCATTGGTCATGCGACGGCCGCCTTCCCAGTCGAAGGGCTTGGTCACCACGCCCACGGTCAGGATGCCCATCTCCTTGGCCACGCGGGCGATCACGGGGGCCGCGCCGGTGCCGGTGCCACCCCCCATGCCTGCGGTGATGAAGAGCATGTGCGCGCCAGCGATGGCGTTCTGGATGTCTTCCACGGCCAGCTCGGCCGCGTCGCGCCCCTTCTCGGGTTTGCTGCCCGCGCCCAGGCCGCTGCCGCCGAGCTGGATGACCTTGTGCGCGCTACTGCGGCTCAGGGCCTGCGCATCGGTGTTGGCGCAGATGAACTCCACGCCCTGCACCTCGCGCTCGATCATGTGCTCGACGGCGTTGCCGCCGCCGCCGCCCACGCCGATGACCTTGATCTGGGTGCCCAGGTTGAAGGCTGCGTCTTCGATCATTTCGATGCTCATGCTGTTCTCCTTAAATTCGGTTGCCTTGTGTCGTGTGTGGTCGTCTTGCCGGCTCGATGCGCCGGCGCCGGTGGGCCGGTGCACCGCCATCGGCCATGGGGGCTGCCCCGTGCGAGCCAGAGTCTGTTGTTCATGATCAGAAATTCCCGATGAACCAGTCCTTGACACGCCCCATCGCGTTTTTCATGGACCCATGTTTCTGCGCCACCTTGTAACCGCGCAGGCGCGCCATGCGCGCCTCTTCCAGCAGGCCCATCACGGTGGCGGCCCGAGGCTGGCCCACCATGTCGGCCAGCGCCCCGCTGTATTTGGGCAGGCCACGGCGCACCGGCTTGAGGAAGATGTCCTCGCCCAGCTCGACCATGCCCGGCATGACCGAGCTGCCGCCCGTGAGCACGATGCCCGAGGACAGGACTTCCTCGCAGCCGGAATCGCGCAGCACCTGCTGCACCAGCGAGAAGATTTCCTCGATGCGCGGCTCGATCACGCCGGCCAGGGCTTGGCGGCTGAGCATGCGCGGGCCGCGGTCACCCAGGCCCGGCACCTCGACCTGGATGTCCGGGTCGGCCAGCAACTGCTTGGCAAAACCGCTCTCGACCTTGATGTCCTCGGCGTCCTTGGTCGGTGTGCGCAGGGCCATGGCGATGTCGCTGGTGATCAGGTCGCCCGCGATCGGGATCACCGAGGTGTAGCGGATCGCACCGCCCGTGAAGACCGCCACATCGGTGGTACCGGCGCCGATGTCCACGCAGGCCACGCCCAGTTCCCGCTCGTCCTCGGTCAATACCGACAGGCTGGAAGCCAGGGGGTTGAGCATGAGCTGCTCGACCTCCAGGCCGCAGCGGCGCACGCACTTGATGATGTTCTCGGCCGCGCTCTGGGCACCGGTCACGATGTGGACCCGGGCTTCCAGGCGGATGCCGCTCATGCCGATGGGCTCGCGCACGTCCTGGCCGTCGATGATGAATTCCTGCGGCTCGACCAGCAGCAGGCGCTGGTCGGTCGAGATGTTGATGGCCTTGGCCGTCTCCACCACCCGCGCCACGTCGGCGCTGCTGACCTCACGGTCCTTCACGGCCACCATGCCGCTGGAGTTGATGCCACGGATGTGGCTGCCCGTGATGCCGGTGTAGACGCGCGTGATCTTGCAGTCGGCCATCAGCTCAGCCTCTTTGAGCGCCTGCTGGATGCTGTGCACGGTGGCGTCGATGTTCACCACCACGCCGCGCTTGAGGCCGTTGCTCGGCGCCACGCCCAGGCCCGCCAGCTTGAGCTCCCCGCCGGGCAGCACCTCGGCCACCACCACCATCACCTTGGCGGTGCCGATGTCGAGGCCGACGACCAGATCCTTGTACTCTTTTGCCATGTCGATGGTCCTGCTTGTTCCTAGTTTTTCCTGGCCTGGTCCTGCGCCGTCACCGTGCTCACGCCGCGCAGGCGCAGGGCATATCCCTGGGCATAACGCAGATCGGCGCCTTCCAGCGCATCGAGCTTGCGGCCGTGGTGCGCCGCCACCTGCGCCACCGTGCCGAGGAACTGGCGCGCCCGCGCCGTCACCTCCGGCACACCGCCGCTGCCCAGCTCGAGACGGGCCCCGCTGGCCAGCGCCAGCTGCCAGTTGCCGCGCCCGCTCAGCGCCAGCTGCTCCACGGACAGGTCCAGCGCCTCGAACAGGGGTTGCAGCTCGCGGTACATGGCCAGCACCTGGGCCGACTGTTCCACCGGGCCGTCCAGGCGCGGCAGTTCGTCCTGCTCGATCTCGCCCAGGTTGGCCTCGAAGACTTCGCCCTGGCTGTTGACCAGCGTGGACTCGCCCTCCTCGCCCCAATAGGCCACGGCCTGGTGTTCCTGCAGGATCACGCGCAGGCGGTTCGGGAATTCGCGTTGCACCACGGCGCGGCGCACCCAGGGCACGGACTCGAACGCCAGACGCACGGCATTGAGGTCCACCGTCAGAAAGGTTCCTTTAAGCTGCGAGCCCACGTGCGCACGCAGCGTCAACGCGCTGGTGTGGCTGATGTCGCCCAGCACCGTCAGGCCGCGGATCGCGAACACCGGGTGCTGCATGAGCCAGCGCCCGCCCGTGCCCAGCGCCAGCAGCATGAAACCCAGCAACAGCAGATTGGCTGTCAGGTTCATGAGCTTGACGTCGAGGGGAACGGGCAGGCTGGGGTTCATGCGCGCGTGCCTCCGTGTTCGAGCGTGGCGGCCTGCAGCAGCAGCACACACAGTTCTTCGTAGCTGATACCCGCAGCCTTGGCCGACATGGGCACCAGCGAATGCCCGGTCATGCCGGGGGAGGTGTTGATTTCCAGCAGATAGGGCTTGCGCGTGCGCGCGTCGATCATCACGTCGGCGCGGGCCCAGCCGCGGCAGCCCAGCACCTGGTAGGCGCGCAGCACGATCTGCTGGATCTGCTCTTCCTCCCCAGTGGGCAGGCCGCAGGGCACGAGGTATTTCGTGTCGTCGGTGAAGTACTTGTTCTGGTAGTCGTAGTTGCCGTCGGGCGCCACGATGCGGATCACCGGCAGCGCGCGCGCCTGCGGGCCGCTGCCCAGCACGGGCACCGTGACCTCCTCGCCGCTGACGAACTGCTCGCACAGCACCTGCTCGTCGACCTGCGCCGCCTTGGCATAGGCGGCATCGCACTCGTCGGCGGTCAACACCTTGGTCAGACCGATGGACGAACCTTCGCGCGCGGGCTTGATGATCATGGGCGCACCCAGCGCCGAGAAGGCAGCGCGCGCGGCCTCGGCGCTGGCCACCTTGCGCCACTGCGGTGTGGGCAACCCCTCGGCCAGCCAGATGCGTTTGGTCATGACCTTGTCGATGGCGATGGCGGACGCCATCACACCCGAACCGGTGTAGGGGATGCCCAGCAATTCGAGCGCGCCCTGCACCGTGCCGTCCTCGCCGAAACGGCCGTGCAGCGCGATGAAACAGCGCGCAAACCCCTCGCGCTTGAGCTCACCCAGATCCCGTACCGAGGGATCGAAGGCATGG
>Ga0208121_100784_pt1 | contig 9662 bp, 11 predicted proteins | sample LakWasMet62_LOW9_2_FD_183894 | JGI IMG/M metagenome (GOLD analysis project Ga0208121, IMG submission 183894) | Freshwater sediment methanotrophic microbial communities from Lake Washington under simulated oxygen tension - Sediment Metagenome... | ecosystem: Environmental > Aquatic > Freshwater >... | reverse complement strand
GGCGTGATCGCCATGCCGCTTCTGGCCGCGGTCTTCAGCGCCGTGGGCGTGATGGGGGGCTGGCTGGTCGGTGTGGTCATGATCGGCGTTGATCCGGGGGCTTTCTGGAGCCAAATGCAGGGTGGCGTCGATGTCTGGAATGACGTGGGCAATGGTGTCGTGAAGAGCATCGTGTTCGGTTTCACGGTGAGCTTCGTGGCCCTGTTGCAAGGTTATGAGGCGCAGGCGACACCCGAAGGGGTGTCGAGTGCCACCACGCGGACTGTGGTGATGGCCTCGCTGGCGGTCCTGGGTCTGGATTTCATCCTGACGGCAATGATGTTTACGATTTGAGGAGAGTGTGGTGCAACGCTCAAAAAATGATGTGTGGGTCGGCCTGTTTGTCCTGATCGGCGGGGGTGCCATCCTGTTCCTGGCGCTGCAGGCTGCCAATCTGCTGAACCTGAGTTTCCAGTCAACCTACCGCGTCGAGGCACGGTTCGACAACATCGGGGGGCTCAAGCCCAAGGCGGCCGTCAAGAGTGGTGGCGTGGTGGTGGGCCGTGTCGAGGGAATCACCTTTGATGACAAGACCTTCCAGGCACGCGTGGCGCTGGCCATGGAGAGCCGGTACAAATTCCCCAAGGACAGCTCGCTCAAGGTACTCACCAGCGGCCTGCTGGGTGACCAGTACATCGGCATCGAAGCCGGCGCCGAGGAGAAGAACCTGGGCGCAGGTGACGTGATTTCCTCCACCCAGTCGGCCATCGTGCTGGAAAACCTGATCGGCCAGTTCATCTACAACAAGTCGGCCGAAGGCGCTGGGCCGAACGCGGCCAAGAAATGACGTTGGCGGGTAGTTCCCACCCGGGCCGGCCAGACCTGCAGCCCTGGCTGTTGCGCCTGCTGACGCTGGCGCTGGCCTTGCTCATGACCGGCTGCGCGACCGGGCCGCAGGCCAGTCCCGCCGACCCTCTGGAGCCCTGGAACCGGGGTGTCTACAAATTCAACGATGCGCTCGACCGCGCCGTGCTCAAACCGGTGGCCACGGTTTACCAGGAGTCCACGCCTGAGTTGCTGCGCAGGGGCATCGGCAACTTCTTCGCCAACCTCGAAGACGCCTGGACCACGGTCAACGGCGTGTTGCAGCTCAAGGGGCAGGTTGCCGGCGAGAGTTTCACCCGCTTCTGGGTGAATTCCTTCTTCGGGCTCGCGGGCGTGCTGGATGTGGCCAGCGAGATGCAGATCCCGCGTCACAACGAGGATTTCGGCCAGACCCTGGGTTATTGGGGGGTGGGGGCGGGACCTTATGTGATGCTGCCCTTGCTGGGGCCCTCCACGGTGCGCGATACGGCTGCCCTGCCCGCGGATTGGCGTGGAGACCTCGTGACCCATATCGAGGATGTGCCCACGCGCAACACATTGATCGGTGTGCGCGTGGTGCACAAGCGGGGACGCCTGCTGAAGCAGGAAGACCTGCTTGAAGGGGCCGCGCTGGACAAATATACTTTCCTGCGCGACGCCTACCTGCAGCATCGGCGCAATCTCGTCTATGACGGCAACCCGCCCGAGGAGCCGATGATCGAGGATGTCGAGACCGACGGGGATGAAGCAGCCAAGTGAGGTCTTCCCTGTCCGCCGGGATGAGCCGGCGGACGTTATGGTGAGGTCGGCATCCAGCCGGCGCATTGCCTGTGTTCTGGAGTTTTACACCATGCAACGACGAGTTTTCCATCGCCTGCTGGCCGCCTGTGCCGCCACCGCCATTCTTCTGGCGCCGTCCTGGACGCCTGCCTGGGCGGCCGACGAAGGCGCTGATGTCGTGATCCTGAAGCTGTCGAACGAGGTGCTCGACAGCATCAAGGCTGATGCCGCCATCAAGAGCGGCGACATCAATCGCCTGATTGCCCTGGTCGATACCAAGATCATGCCCAATGTGAATTTCCAGCGCATGACGGCAGCGTCGGTCGGGCCCGGCTGGCGCCAGGCCACGCCCGAGCAGAAGAAGCGCCTGCAGGAGGAGTACAAGATCCTGCTGGTGCGCACCTACGCCGGAGCCCTTTCGCAAGTCAACGACATGACGGTATCCCTCAAGCCCATGCGTGCTGCGGCAGAGGACAAGGAAGTCGTGGTCCGCACGGAAGTCAAGGGCAAGGGCAATCCCGAACCCGTGCAACTGGACTATCGCCTGGAGAAAACTCCGGGCGAAGGACGGGGCTGGAAGATCTACAACCTCAACGTCATGGGCGTCTGGCTGGTGGAGACCTACCGCAGCCAGTTCGCCCAGGAGGTTCATGCCAGTGGCATCGACGGCCTGATTGCCTCGCTGGTCGAGCGCAACAAGGCCAATGCCAAGAAGGCCTGAGCATGCTGGTCCTGCCTTCTGAACTGACCCACAAGCAGGCTACGGCCTGCCTGCGCATGCTGGTGCAGGGCCTGCCATCGCAGACGGGGGCCGCGGTGGTGGTGGATGCAGCGTCGCTCCAACGCTTCGATTCTTCGGCTCTGTCCGTATTGCTGGAATTCCGCCGAGCCAGCCTGCAGCGCGGCAAGGGCTTCGAAATCCGCAACCTTTCCTCCCGTCTGGTCGATCTGGCTCGCCTCTATGGGGTGTCTGAACTGCTGTTGCCGACCGCCTGAGCGTGGGGGCTCTTGTGAGCGCCTAAAATAGCGGGTTCCCATGCCCGCTATCTCCTTCCAGTCCGTCTCCCGGCTCTATCCGCTTGCCCGCGGTCCCAAGGGCGCCACCTTCGCCGCTCTGGATGATGTCAGCCTGGACATCGAGGAGGGCGAGTTCTTCGGCCTGCTCGGCCCCAATGGCGCGGGCAAGACCACGCTGATCAGCATCCTGGCCGGACTGGTGCGTGCCAGCCGGGGCAAAGTCTCCGTACTCGGCCACGACGTGCAGGCCGACTACGCCCAGGCGCGCAAGCTGCTCGGCGTGGTGCCCCAGGAGCTGGTGTTCGACCCCTTTTTCAATGTGCGCGAAACGCTGCGCATCCAGTCTGGCTATTTCGGCGTCAGGAACAACGAGGCCTGGATCGACGAGCTGCTGGAAAGCCTGGGCCTGGCCGACAAGGCCCAGGCCAATATGCGCCAGCTTTCCGGCGGCATGAAGCGGCGTGTGCTGGTGGCCCAGGCCCTGGTGCACAAGCCACCGGTGATCGTGCTGGACGAGCCCACCGCCGGTGTGGACGTGGAGTTGCGCCAGACGCTCTGGCAGTTTGTCGCCCGGCTCAACCGCGAAGGGCACACGGTGCTGTTGACCACCCATTACCTCGAAGAGGCGGAGGCCCTGTGCGGCCGCATTGCCATGCTCAAGAGCGGCAAGGTGGTGGCTCTGGAGCGCACCAGCGAGCTGCTCAAGTCCGCGTCCAGCCACGTGTTGCGCATGAAGATCGAGGGGCAACTGCCTGACGATCTGGCGGCCCAGGCGCGGGTGACCGGTCGTATCGTGCAGTTCCCGGCCCACGATGCGCGAGAGATCGAGACCTATCTGGCCGCCGTGCGCGAGGCCGGCGTGGTCGTCGACGACGTGGAGATCACCAAGGCCGATCTGGAAGACGTCTTCCTCCAGGTGATGCAATCCGGAACCAAGAGGGGCGCCCCTGTGGCCGCCAAGCAAGCATGAATGAGTCCAGGCAAACCGAGGGACACCGCGGAACCGGCATGGCCGGGCCGCTGGTGTCGCCCCCCCTGGGGGGGGAGGCGGCCCCAGGCCGCTTCGGGGGGGGCTTCGCTTCTGGCTGGCAGACCCTGCTGTACAAGGAGGTGCTGCGCTTCTGGAAGGTCAGTTTCCAGACCATCGCCGCGCCGGTTCTCACGGCCGTGCTCTACCTGCTGATCTTCGGCCACGTGCTGGAGGACCACGTCAAAGTCTACGACCGCATCGGTTACACCGCCTTCCTGATTCCCGGCCTGGTGATGATGAGCGTGCTGCAAAACGCCTTTGCCAACAGCTCGTCCTCGCTGATCCAGAGCAAGATCATGGGCAATCTGGTTTTTCTGCTGCTCGCGCCACTTTCGCACTGGGCCTGGTACCTGGCCTACGTCGGTTCCTCGGTGCTGCGCGGCCTGGTGGTGGGCACGGGGGTGTTCCTGGTGACCTTCTGGTTCACCGACCTCACGGTCCAGGCGCCGTTGTGGGTTCTGGTCTTTGCCGTGCTGGGGGCGGCCCTGCTGGGCTCGCTGGGCCTGATCGCCGGCCTGTGGGCCGAGAAATTCGACCAGCTGGCGGCCTTCCAGAATTTCGTCATCATGCCCATGACCTTCCTCAGCGGCGTGTTCTATTCCATCCATTCCCTGCCGGCGTTCTGGCAGGGGGTGAGCCACCTCAATCCCTTTTTCTACATGATCGACGGCTTTCGCCACGGTTTCTTTGGCGTGAGTGATGTCTCGCCATGGCTGAGCCTGGCCGTCGTGGGGATCGCGCTGCTGGGGGTCGGAAGCCTGGCCGTGCAACTGCTGCGGACCGGCTACAAGATACGCGGATAGGCAACATGACTGCAGACGAACTCCAGACCCTCATCGCTGCCGCACTGAAGTGCGAGCATATCGAGCTCACGGGCGACGGGCGCCATTGGTATGCCACCATCGTCTCCCCCGAGTTCGAGGGCAAGCGCGCCATCCAGCGTCACCAGCGTGTCTATGCCACGCTGGGCCAGAAGATGCATACCGACGAGGTGCATGCCCTGTCCATGAAAACCTACACGCCGGCCGAATGGGCGGCGCAACCCAAGTGAAGCTCCATGGATAAATTGCTGATACGCGGCGGGCGTGAACTGCGCGGCGAGGTGCCGATTTCCGGCGCCAAGAACGCCGCGCTGCCCGAGCTCTGCGCGGCCCTGCTGACGGCGCAGCCGGTGACACTGCTCAATGTGCCGCGTCTGCAGGACGTGGCCACCATGCTCAAGCTCATCCGCAACATGGGCGTACAGGTTCAGCAGAGCGACGACGGCACGGTGCGCATCAACGCGTCCACCCTGAGCAGCCCGGAAGCGCCTTACGAGCTGGTCAAGACCATGCGCGCCTCGGTGCTGGCCCTGGGCCCGCTGCTAGCCCGTTTTGGCGAAGCCACAGTCTCCTTGCCCGGCGGCTGCGCCATCGGCTCGCGCCCGGTGGACCAGCACATCAAGGGCCTGACGGCCATGGGGGCCGAGATCACGGTCGAGCATGGTTACATGATTGCCAGATTGCCCAAGGGCAGGAAACGCCTGCAGGGCGCCCGCATCACGACCGACATGGTCACTGTCACGGGCACGGAAAACCTGCTGATGGCGGCGACCCTGGCCGAAGGCGAGACCATCCTGGAAAACGCGGCGCAGGAGCCCGAGATCCCGGATCTGGCCGAAATGCTGATCAAGATGGGGGCCAGGATCGAAGGCCACGGCAGCAGCCGCATCCGCATTCAGGGCGTGGAGACCCTGCACGGCTGTGAACACCAAGTGGTGGCTGACCGCATCGAGGCGGGGACCTTCCTGTGCGCCGTGGCGGCGACGGGGGGCGATGTGGTGCTCAAGCATGGTCGCGCCGACCATCTGGACGCCGTCATCGAGAAGCTGGTGGCCGCCGGTGCCACGGTGGCCGCCTTGCCGGATGGCATCCGTGTGCAGTCGCAGGGTCGCCTGGAGGCGCAGAGCTTCCGCACCACCGAGTACCCGGGTTTCCCCACCGACATGCAGGCCCAGTTCATGGCACTCAACTGCGTTGCCCAGGGCACGGCCAAGGTGACCGAGACCATCTTCGAAAACCGTTTCATGCACGTCAACGAGCTGGTGCGCCTGGGAGCGAGGATCCAGATCGATGGCAAGGTGGCGGTGATCGAGGGGGTGGCGCAACTCTCGGGCGCCACTGTCATGGCCACCGACCTGCGGGCCTCCGCCAGCCTGGTGATCGCCGGCCTGGTGGCCCAGGGCGAGACCGTGGTGGACCGCATTTATCACCTCGACAGGGGTTATGACCGCATGGAAGCCAAACTCGCCGCCATCGGTGCGGACATCGAACGCATCAAATGATGGCCCCTGCGCTTGTCACGGACGCTCAATTCGCTGCCCCCGAGGGGGCTTGCGCGCCTTGGGACGGCCTGGCGACGCTCCAATGAGAAAATCAGGCCTCTGAAAGCTCCACCATGATCACGCTCGCCCTTTCCAAAGGCCGCATCTTCGACGAGACCCTGCCCCTGCTGAAGGCGGCCGGCATCGAGGTGCTGGACGATCCCGAGAAAACCCGCAAACTCATCCTGGCCACCAACCAGCCAGAGGTGCGTGTGGTGCTGGTGCGTGCCACCGATGTGCCGACTTATGTGCAGTACGGCGGCGCGGATCTGGGCATCACCGGCCTGGACACGCTGATCGAGCACGGCAGCGAGGGCCTGTACCAGCCGCTGGACCTGCAGATCGCCAAGTGCCGCGTGAGCGTGGCCGTGCGCGAGGGGTATGACTACGCCGCCGCCGTACGTCAGGGCGCGCGCCTGCGCGTGGCGACCAAGTACGTGGCCATCGCGCGCGAGTTCTTCGCTGCCAAGGGCGTGCACGTGGACCTGATCAAGCTCTACGGCAGCATGGAGCTGGCCCCGCTGACCGGCCTGGCCGATGCCATTGTCGACCTGGTCTCCACCGGCAACACGCTCAAGGCCAACCATCTGGTCGAGGTGGAGCGCATCATGGACATCAGCTCCCGCCTGGTGGTCAACCAGGCGGCGCTCAAGCTCAAGCGCGAGCCGATCCGCAAGATCATCGATGCCTTCGGCCAGGCACTGGGGCAACCATGAGTCTGGTAGCCCGGCCCCTGCGCCTGTCCACTGCGCAAGCTGATTTCGAGCAGCGCTTCAAGGAACGCCAGCACTGGTCCGGCGAGACCGACGCGGCCATCGAGTTGCGCGTGGCCGAGATTCTTGCCGATGTGCGCCTGCGTGGTGACGCCGCCGTGCTGGAGTACACCGGGCGATTTGACGGGCTGCAGGCCGGCGCGCTCAAGGATCTGGAATTGACGCAGGCCGAACTCAAGGCAGCGTTCGAGTCCCTGCCCGCTATGCAGCGCGAGGCCCTGCAGTCAGCAGCCCAGCGTGTGCGCAGCTACCACGAGGCGCAAAAGCGCGCCAGTGGCGAGAGCTGGAGCTACCGCGACGCTGACGGTACCCTCCTGGGCCAGAAGGTCACGCCCCTGGACCGCGTGGGCATCTACGTGCCGGGCGGCAAGGCGGCTTATCCTTCGTCGGTGCTGATGAACGCCATCCCTGCCCATGTGGCCGGGGTGGGCGAGATCATCATGGTGGTGCCCACGCCGCGTGGCGAGAAAAACCCGCTGGTGCTGGCGGCCGCCTACGTGGCCGGCGTTACCCGTGCCTTCACCATCGGCGGCGCCCAGGCCGTGGCGGCCCTGGCCTATGGCACGGCCACCGTGCCTGGCGTAGACAAAATCACCGGGCCGGGCAATGCCTACGTGGCCAGTGCCAAGCGTCGCGTTTTTGGCCAGGTGGGCATCGACATGATCGCCGGCCCCAGCGAGATCCTGGTGCTGGCCGACGGCACCACGCCGCCCGACTGGGTGGCCATGGACCTGTTTTCCCAGGCCGAACACGATGAGCTGGCGCAGAGCATCCTGCTCTGCCCGGATGCGGCTTATATCGAGGCCGTGCAGCGCGAGATCGACCACCTGCTGCCCCAGATGCCGCGTGCCGAGATCATCGCCAAGTCCCTTAATAGCCGCGGCGCGCTGATCCAGACGCGCAGCATGGAAGAAGCCTGCGCCATCAGCAACCGCATCGCGCCCGAGCACCTTGAAGTCTCCAGCAAGGAACCTCACCGCTGGGAGCCGTTGCTCAAGCACGCCGGGGCCATCTTCCTCGGTGCCTACACCAGCGAATCACTGGGCGATTACTGCGCCGGCCCCAACCACGTGCTGCCCACCAGTGGTACTGCGCGCTTTTCCTCGCCGCTGGGGGTCTACGACTTCCAGAAACGTTCGAGCCTGATCGAGGTCAGCGAGGCTGGCGCGCAGACCCTGGGGCAGATCGCCTCGGTGCTGGCGCACGGCGAAGGTCTGCAGGCCCATGCCCGCGCGGCGGAAATGCGTCTGAAAGATACCAAGAAATGACAGCCCTCGATCCCAAGCTGCAGCGCCTGATCCGTCAGGATGTCCAGGACATGCACGCCTATGCCGTACAGGCGTCGGCAGGCCTGGTCAAGCTCGACGCCATGGAGAACCCCTACAGCCTGCCGCCCGCGCTGCAGGCTGAGCTGGGTCAGCGCCTGGGCCAGCTGGCCTTGAACCGCTACCCGGACGGTCGCGTCAACGACCTGCGGGCCGCGCTGGCGAGCTACGCCGGCATGCCCGAGGGCTACGACCTCATGCTGGGCAACGGCTCGGACGAACTGATTTCCTTGCTGGCCATGGCCTGCGACGTGCCGGGCGCTTCCATCCTGGCGCCGGTGCCCGGTTTCGTGATGTACGCCATGAGCGCGCAACTGCAGGGCCTGACTTTCCATGGCGTGCCGCTGACGCCGGAGTTCGAGCTGGACGTGGTCGCCATGCTGGGCGCCATCGCCAGGCACAAGCCCAGCATCACCTACATCGCCTATCCGAACAACCCCACGGCCAATCTGTGGAACGATGCGGCGATCGAGAAAATCATCGCCGCCGTGGGTGAGCAGGGGGGGCTGGTGGTGATGGACGAGGCCTACCAGCCCTTCGCTGCGCGCAGCTGGCTGGAGCGCATCCGTGCCAAGCCGGCTGCCAACAGCCACGTATTGCTGATGCGCACGCTTTCCAAGTTCGGTCTGGCCGGCGTGCGGCTGGGGTACATGATGGGGCCGGCGGCCTTGATCGCCGAGATCGACAAGGTACGCCCGCCCTACAACGTCAGTGTGCTGAACTGCGAGTGCGCCCTGTTCGCGCTCGAGCACGCCGAAGTCTTTGCGCGCCAGGCGCAGGAGATCAAAGTCCAGCGTGCTATGATTTTGGAAGCGTTGAAGGCCCTGTCCGGGGTACGGGCCTGGAACAGCGACGCCAACATGATCCTGCTGCGCGTGCCCGATGCGGCCAAGACCTTCGAAGGCATGAAGGCGCGCAAGATCCTGGTGAAGAACGTGTCGAAGTTGCATCTCCTGCTGGCCAACTGCCTGCGCCTGACCGTGGGTACCCCGCAGGAAAACCAGCTGATGCTGGCCGCGTTGAAAGAATCCTTATGAGCACACCACGCATTGCCGAAGTGGCCCGCAATACCGCGGAGACCCAGATCACCGTCAAGGTCAACCTCGATGGCACCGGCCAATCGCGCCTTTCCACCGGCATTGGTTTCTTCGACCACATGCTGGACCAGATCGCGCGCCACGGCCTGATCGACCTGGACATCCAGGCCAAGGGTGACCTGCACATTGACGGCCACCACACGGTGGAAGACGTGGGCATCACGCTGGGCCAGGCCGTGGCCAAGGCCGTGGGCGACAAGAAAGGCATCCGCCGCTATGGCCACGCCTATGTGCCGCTGGACGAGGCGCTGTCGCGCGTGGTGATCGATTTCTCCGGCCGCCCCGGTCTGGAGATGCACGTGCCCTTCAAGAGCGGCATGATCGGCAGCTTCGACAGCCAGCTGGCCTACGAGTTCTTCCAGGGTTTCGTGAACCATGCTTTCGTCACGTTGCACATCGACAACCTGCGCGGTGAAAATGCCCACCACCAGGCCG
>Ga0208121_100781_pt1 | contig 9711 bp, 7 predicted proteins | sample LakWasMet62_LOW9_2_FD_183894 | JGI IMG/M metagenome (GOLD analysis project Ga0208121, IMG submission 183894) | Freshwater sediment methanotrophic microbial communities from Lake Washington under simulated oxygen tension - Sediment Metagenome... | ecosystem: Environmental > Aquatic > Freshwater >... | reverse complement strand
GTGCCAGGACGGCCGCAGCCAGCACAGCAACCGCGACGTGGCGTGGAAACGCCTGCGCAGCCGCCTGTACGACCACGAGATGCGCAAGCGCCAGGAAGAACAGCAGAAGCTCGAAGACAGCAAGACCGACGTGGGCTGGGGCCACCAGATCCGCTCCTACGTGCTGGACCAGAGCCGCATCAAGGACCTGCGCACCAACTACGAGACCTCGGCCACCCAGAAGGTGCTGGACGGCGACCTCGACCCCTTCATCGAAGCCTCACTGAAACAAGGCGTTTGAGATATGGCACACCCCCAGGCTCCGCGCACTGCGTGTCGCTCCTCCACCCCCCTTGCAGGGGGCAACGCCAGTGGCCCGGCGAAGCCGGTTCCACGGCGTTCCCCGTTAAAACTCCCCCTTATGACCGTAGGCATCTTTGGAGACTCCCATGCGTGAAGGACAAGCCAACGTCATCCGGCGCGAGGACTACGCTGCGCCGGCCTACTGGATCGACACGGTCGAACTGAGTTTCGACCTCGACCCGGTCAAGACCCGCGTGCTCAACAAGATGACGCTGCGCCGCAACCCGGCCGTGGCAGCGCAGCCGCTGCGCCTGGACGGCGAAGAACTGAACCTGGCGCGGGTGCTGGTCAACGGCCAGGGCACCAGCTTCAAGATGGACGGCGCCCAGTTGGTGCTGGAGAACCTGCCCGAGGGCGAAGCCCCTTTCGCGCTGGAGATCTTCACCACCTGCAACCCGGCGAAGAACACCAAGCTCATGGGCCTGTACGTGAGCAACGACTCCTTCTTCACGCAGTGTGAAGCGGAAGGCTTCCGCCGCATCACCTACTTCCTGGACCGCCCTGACGTGATGGCCAGCTACACGGTGACCCTGCGTGCCGACAAGCGCAAGTACCCGGTGCTGCTGTCCAACGGTAACCTGGTGGAACAGGGCGCGCTGGAAGACGGCCGCCACTTTGCCAAGTGGGTCGACCCGCACAAGAAGCCCTGCTACCTTTTCGCCCTGGTCGCCGGCCAGCTGGTGGCGCGCGAGCAGCGCATCACCGCACGCAACGGCCAGGAGCACCTGCTGCAGGTCTATGTGCGCCCGGGCGACCTGGACAAGACCGAGCACGCCATGAACTCCCTCATGGCCTCCGTGGCCTGGGACGAGGCACGCTTCGGCCTGCCGCTGGACCTGGAGCGCTTCATGATCGTCGCTACCAGCGACTTCAACATGGGCGCGATGGAGAACAAGGGCCTGAACATCTTCAATACGAAGTACGTCCTGGCAAACCAGGCCACGGCCACCGATGCCGATTACGCCAACATCGAAAGCGTGGTGGGCCACGAGTACTTCCACAACTGGACCGGCAACCGCGTCACCTGCCGCGACTGGTTCCAGCTCAGCCTCAAGGAAGGCCTGACCGTCTTCCGCGACCAGGAATTCAGCCAGGACCTGGCGGGCGACCTGTCCGCGCGTGCCGTCAAGCGCATCGAGGACGTGCGCGTCCTGCGCACCGCCCAGTTCCCCGAGGACGCTGGCCCCATGGCCCACCCGGTGCGCCCCGACAGCTACATCGAGATCAACAACTTCTACACCGTCACGGTCTACGAAAAAGGCGCCGAGGTCGTGCGCATGCAGCAGACCCTGACCAGCCGCGAGGGCTTTGCCAAGGGCATGGCGCTGTATTTCCAGCGCCATGACGGCCAGGCCGTGACCTGCGACGACTTCGCCCAGGCCATCGCTGACGCCAACCCCGGCTCCGAACTCGCGCGCCTGCTGCCCCAGTTCAAGCGCTGGTACAGCCAGGCTGGGACACCACGCGTGAGCGCCAGCGCGCAATACGACGCGGCCAGCCGCAGCTACACGCTCACGCTGAGCCAGTCTTGCGCTCCGACCCCGAGCCAGTCCGCCAAGGAGCCCTTCGTCATTCCGGTCAGCCTGGGCCTGATCACGGTCGACGGCCGCTCGCTGCCCCTGCAGCTTGAAGGCGAGACCGAGCCCGGCCCCAGCTCGCGCACCATCGTGCTGACGCAGGCCAGCCAGACGCTGCGCTTCATCAATGTGGAGGCCGAACCCGTGCCCTCCCTGCTGCGAGGTTTCAGCGCCCCTGTGGTGCTGGAGTTCGACTACAGCGATGAGCAGTTGCTGGCCTTGCTGGCGCACGACACCGACCCCTTCAACCGCTGGGAAGCCGGCCAGCGCCTGGCCGTCAAGCGCGCGCTGGCCTTCATCCGGGGCCACGCCCAGCCGGGCGAGGCCAAGGTGCTGGACCACGCCTATGTGGAAGCCATGCGCCAGGTGCTGCGCCACCCCACGCTGGACGCCGCCTTCAAGGAGCTGGTGCTCATCCTGCCTGCCGAGACCTATGTGTCCGAACAGCTCGACGAGGTGGACCCGCAGCGTGTGCACGCCGTGCGTGAGTCCATGCGCCAGCAACTGGCACTGGAACTGCGCCACGACTGGGCCTGGGCCTACGAAGAACACCACGACAGCGGTGCCTACCGCCCGGACGCCGTCTCGTCAGGTCGTCGCGCCCTGACGGGCCTGGCGCTCACCATGCTCTGCCTGGCCGCGCGCGAGACCGGCGACGTGATCTGGCCCGGCAAGACCTACCAGCGATTCAAGGACGCTGGCAATATGACCGACCGCTTCAACGCGCTGGGTGCCCTGGTCAACAGCGGGCATGCACTGGCCAGTGAGGCGCTGCAGCGCTTTCACGCCCTGTTCAAGGACGAGGCCCTGGTGCTGGACAAGTGGTTCGCCCTGCAGGCCGGCGCCTGCGACCGCGGCGGCCAGGTACTGCCGGCCGTGCGCCAGCTCATGAGCCACCCGGATTTCAACCTGCGCAACCCCAACCGCGCGCGCAGCCTGATCTTCAGCTACTGCAGCGCCAACCCCGGAGCCTTCCACCGCGCCGACGCGGCCGGTTATGTCTACTGGAGCGAACGTGTGCTCGAGCTCGACGGCATCAACCCGCAGGTCGCCGCCCGCCTGGCACGTGCGCTGGACCGCTGGAAGAAGCTGGCCGAACCCTACCGCCACGCCGCCCGCGAAGCCATCACCCGCGTAGCCGCCAAACCCGACCTGAGCAACGACGTGCGCGAGGTGGTCACGCGCGCACTGGCTGACTGATATGGCACACCCCCAGGCTGCGCGCACTGCGTGTCGCTCCGCCACCCCCCCTTGCAGGGGGCAACGCCAGCGGCCCGGCAAAGCCGGTTCCGCAGCGTTCCCGGTTTGCGTATCTTCATACGTTGCAGAACTGACTACCTCTGGAGTTCTTCTTATGTCTTCCAAGATTTCCCTCACCCGCTACCTGGTCGAACAGCAGCGCGTGCACGGCCACATCCCGTCCGAGCTGCGCCTGCTGCTCGAAGTGGTGGCCCGTGCCTGCAAGAGCATCAGCCAGGCCGTCAACAAGGGCGCCCTCGGCGGTGTGCTGGGCAGTGCCGGCAGCGAGAACGTGCAGGGCGAAGTGCAGAAGAAGCTGGACATAATCGCCAACGAAGTGCTGATCGAAGCCAACGAATGGGGCGGTCACCTGGCCGCCATGGCCTCGGAGGAGATGGACGACATCTACGCCGTGCCCAACCGCTACCCCCTGGGTGAATACCTGCTGCTGTTTGATCCCCTGGATGGTTCGAGCAACATCGACGTCAACGTCAGCATCGGCACCATCTTCAGCGTGCTGAAAAAGCACAATGACGATCCCAAGACCGTAGAGCCCGTCAGCGCGAGTGACTTCCTGCAACCCGGCAAACAGCAGGTGGCCGCCGGCTACTGCGTCTATGGCCCGCAGACCACCCTGGTGCTGACCGTGGGCGATGGCGTGGCGATGTTCACACTGGACCGCGAGCAGGGCTCCTTCGTGCTCACGCAGGAGAACGTGCAGATCCCGCCGGACACCAAGGAATTTGCGATCAACATGAGCAATATGCGTCACTGGGACGAGCCCGTGAAGCGCTACATCGACGAATGCCTGCAAGGCAAGGAAGGCCCCAGGGCGAAGGACTTCAACATGCGCTGGATCGCCAGCATGGTGGCCGACGTGCACCGCATCCTGACCCGCGGCGGCATCTTCATGTACCCCTGGGACAAGCGAGAACCCACCAAGCCCGGCAAGCTGCGCCTGATGTACGAGGCCAACCCCATGAGCTGGCTCATCGAGCAGGCCGGCGGCGCTGCCACCAACGGCCGCCAGCGCATCCTGGACATCCAGCCCGCCAGCCTGCATGAGCGCGTGAGCGTGATCCTGGGCTCGAAGAACGAGGTGGAGCGCGTCACGGCGTACCACCACCAAGCCAAGGTATAATTTTCGCTTCGCCGGTGTAGCTCAGTCGGTAGAGCAGCTCATTCGTAATGAGAAGGTCGGGTGTTCGATTCATCTCTCCGGCACCAGACAAAAACCCCGCCAGTCGCAAGATTGGCGGGGTTTTTCTTTGGGCCTGCCGGAACCGGCGACGCCGACAGAAAAACCTCGGTTCCGGCAGAACTTGTACCGCTAGCGTGACTTTTGACGCACTGTTGACGGGAAAAGCAGCAACCGGCCGTTGACCTCCCCGGCCTGTGCCGCAGAATGGCCTGCTCTGCCTGCCCAGGGCAGGATAACGTGCCAGTCAAGCCATGCCACCCACCGCCCAAGCCTCCACCGAAGACGCCGCCAAGGAAATCGAAGCGATGGCTCGCGCTGCCGCCTTGCTGCTGGACATAGGCGACATGAAGAGTGCGGAAAACGTGGGCCGTCTGCTTCTGGCCATCGAACAGCGCGCGGCCGAACTCGCCCGGAGTGCCGCCGCCTGAGTCCGCGTACAAGCGGCGTGGGTCGCTGAATCCCCGGTGCCCGACAAAGAGCCCTGGCGCTCAGGGCTTATTTACTGGGCATAAACCCGGCCCCGCGGTAACAACTACCGGGTGTCGACCCAGTCCTTCTTGCCCGCCTCGGTGCTGGCCACCGAATACAGCATCGGCGAATTGCGCGTCTTCTGGAAGGCTTCCAGGCTCTCGCCGCGCATGGCGGCGTAGATGTGCAGATTGGACACACCCACCACGGCGCCGAATTTTTCCAAGCCGAAGAAGATGCAGCCGTAGTGGATCAGTCCACGCCAGTCGCGCTGGCGCAGCAGGGCCTTCTCCTCCTCGCTCAGGCCTGCCTGGGCAAAGCTGGTTTCCTCGTCCCGCTGGAAGGCCTCCCGGTGCGCAGGAGTCACCATGTCATGCAGGAACTTGTTCAGGCGGTAGGCCTTGACGCTGCGTGCCAGCGTGTAGGGATAGGTGCCCTGCAGGCGTTCGGCGCCGGCCAGCTGCTGCGCCATGTGCGTGCGATGGCGCTCCACCTCGCCCGCCACGGGACCGGAAGCCAGGTTCTCGTAGATGGCTGTGGCGATGCCCGTCATCGACGGCAGGTAGTAGGTCTGGTGGACCTTCTTCACCTGCGCGGACAAGGCGCCGCGCATGATGAGCCACATGATGATCTCGGCCCCCTCCACGCCACTGAGCTCGGCCAGTTCGGCCAGCGTCATCTCGGAGATGCGCACCGGGTCCTTCTCGAACAGGTCCAGGAACTGCATGTCCCAGGGCGTGTTGTTGAAGCCGGCGCGCTCGCCGTGCACCTGGTGCGACAGCCCGCCCGTGGCCACGACCACCACCTTGAGGTCCTCGGGATAGCTCTCGATGGCACGGCGCAGCGCCTGGCCCAGCTTGTAGCAGCGCCGGGCCGATGGCACCGGCAGCTGCAGCACGCCCACCTGCAAAGGCACCACCTGCACCGGCCAGCTGTCCTGCGTGCGGTCGCACAGCATGGACATGGGCGAGAAGCAGCCGTGGTCCAGCGGCTTGTGCTGGAAGAAGGACATGTCGAACTCGTCGGCCACCAGTGATTCGCCGATGTGCCGGGCCAATCCGGGGTGGCCGGGCAGCGGCGGCACCACGCGGGCGCCGCCACCTTCATCGGCCACGGGATAGCTCTCGCCCACCCCCAGGGCAAAGGCCGAGTAATGATCGAAGAAGAAGGAGGTGATGTGGTCGTTGTAGATCACGAACATCACGTCCGGCTTCTTCTCATCCAGCCAACCGCGGATCGGACCAAAAGCCTGGAAGATCGGGCCCCAGACCGGGTCGTCCTTCTGGTTCTTGTCGGCGGCAAAGCCGATGGTGGGGGTGTGCGAGGTGGCAATGCCGCCGATGATCTGGGCCATAAAGTCTTCTTTATCAATAGCTATGCAGGTCTTGAGGGCCGCTGCTTACCTGGCAGCACCATGCTTGGCAATGAGCACCTTGACCGTTTCCAGCATCTCCTGACCGGGGGCGCCCTTCGCGTTCATGTCGGCCACCCACTGATCCGCCAGTGGCTGGCTCAGCTTCTTCCACTTGTCCAGCTCGGCCTTCGGAATCACGTTGGTGGTGTTCTTCGTGGTGAGCTTCTTGCCGGCGTCGTCCGCAGCCAGGAAGGCCTTTCCGATCTGGCCGGACAGCGCCTGGCCGCTGTTGTTGTCGATCACCTTCTTCAGATCAGCCGGCAGGGATTCGTACCTGGCCTTATTCATCGCGAAGATGAAGGTCGAGGTGTAGAAGGCCGGTTCTGCGGGGTCGGTCTCCGAGTGGAACTTCACCAGTTCCTGGATCTTCACGGCCGGGACCACCTCATAGGGCACGACCGCACCGTCGATCACGCCTTTGGACAGGGCGTCACCCACCTGCGGCACCGGCATGCTGACCGGCGTGGCACCCAGCAGCGCAATGAACTTGTTGGTCATGCGGGTCGGGGCGCGCAGCTTGAGGCCCTTCAGGTCCGCGGCCGTGTTCACGGGCTTGCGGGTCATGTGGAACACACCATCGCCGTGCACGTGGAAAGCCAGAGGCTTCACGTCCTTGAACTCGGCCTGGCTGTACTTCTGCACGTAGTCCCACAAGGCCTTGCTGGTCGCCTCGGGGTTTTGCATCATGAAGGGCAGCTCGAACACCTCCACCGACGGGAATCGACCGGCGGTGTAGCCCGGCAGTGTCCAGACGACGTCGGCCACGCCGTCACGCGCCTGCTCGTACAGTTGCGGGGGCGAGCCGCCCAGCTGCATGGAGGGGTAGCTCTGGCACTTCATGCGATTGGCCGATTCCTTGGCGATCTTGTCGCACCAGGGCTGGATGAACAGGGTGTTCGCATAGGAGGAGGCCGGCAGGAAGAAGTGCACCTTGAGGGTGACTTCCTGCGCCAAGACGGGGCTGAGGGCGACAACCGCAAGGGCGGCGGCGGCGAGTTTGGCAAAGCGGGAACGGATGGTCATCAAAGTCTCCTTTTTAGGTATTGGGAAATCAGGCTTGCAGGCTAGGTCAGCTGGTAAACCAGCCACAGGGAAATCGTCGGGAAGGCGATCAGCAAGGCCAGCCGGACCGCATCGGCGACGAGGAAGGGCACCACGCCCTTGTAGGTTTCGACCATGGGCACGTCCTTGGCCAGGCCGTTCATGATGTAGACGTTGAGCCCGACGGGCGGAAAGATCATGCCGATGCCGCACACGGTGAGGATCAGGACGCCGAACCAGAGCGATTTGTCGGACGCGTTGAGGCCGAAGAAGTCCATGCCCAGAATCACGGGAAACAGGGTCGGCACCGTCAGCAGGATCATGGACATTTCGTCCATCACGCAGCCCAGGATCACGTAGAAGATCATGATGCCGGCCATCACCACCACGGGCGAGATCTGCAGGTGCGCCACCATGTCGGCCAGTTGCCCCGGCAGTTGCGAAAGCGCCAGCGAGGCATTGATCATGTCGGCGCCGATGAAGATCAGGAAGATCATGCCGCTGGTCTGTGCCGTGGTACGGATGCAGGCGACGAATTTCTGGCGCGTCATTTCACGGCGAAACAGCGTGATGGCGAAAGTCAGGATGTTCCCGATGGCCGCACCTTCGGTGGCGGTAAATACGCCGCCATAGATGCCGCCGAACACCACCAGGAAGATCGCGGCAATCGGCCAGACCTTGAGGGCTGCCTGCAGCACCTCGCTGCCGGTGGCCGGCTCGGCCTGCGGTGCATGCTCGGGATGGATTCGCACGATCACGGCGATTGCGATCAGATAGAAGATGGCGGCCAGCAGCGCAGGCAGGTAGGCGGCCAGGAACATCTTGGTGATGTTCTGCTCCGTCAGGATGGCGTACACCATGAGCGTGACCGAGGGCGGCAGCAGCACACCCATGGTGCCGCCGGTCGCCAAGGCCGCCGTGGCGATGCGGCCCGAATACTTGATGCGCCGCATCTCCGGGTAGGCCACCTGCGCGATCGTGGCGGTGGTGGCCACCGTCGAACCGGAAATGGAGGCAAACGCGGCCGAGGCCAGCACCCCCGCCATGGCCATGCCACCCTTGAAGCGGCCAAGCAGGGCATTGGCGAAGTCGAACAGGGCCTTGGACAGCCCGCCATGCACGGCAAAGGCTCCCATCAGCATGAAAAGCGGAATGACCGACAGGTCGTAGACCGAGACCCGGCTGTAGACCGCGCCCTTGAGGTGCGCCAGCATGGGCAGCCAGCCCGCCAGGGCCAGATAACCCAGCGCGCCCGGCACGAACATGGAGATCGCAATCGGCACCCGGGCGGCCATCAACAGCAGCATGCCGCCGAACATGCACAGACCTATCTGCAGGGTACTCATGCGGTTTCTCCTGCAGGGCGGGCCAGGTGCTCCACGGTCTGCACCAGGCCGATCACGGCGCACAGGGCGAGTCCGGGCACCATCAGGATGTAGGGAATCCAGAGCGGCAGCCCCATCAGCATGGAGGTCTCGTTGGTAGCGCGGATGTCGATCCCGCCCACGAGCACGCGCCAGCACACCAGGGCCATCACCACGGTGTACAGGGCCGTGCCCATGGCATCCAGCAGGCTTTGGGCGCGTTGGGATGCCCGGGTGGTGAAAAAGTCCACAATGATGTTGGCTTGCCGGAACTGCGTGTACGGCAGGAAGCACGCCACGACGACGGCACATCCCAATTGCACCAGCTCCACATCACCCAGGATGGGGTGCGAGAAAAAGGCACGCCCGATCACGCTGACCACCGTGATGCAGGCGATGGCGATAAGCACCAGGCCGCCGATGGCGGCACAGGCGTCACACAAGCTCTCCAGGATCCGGTCGACGCCGGATGGGGGCATATTCTTGTCTTTCATCAAGTCTCCTGAGGGATCGCAGCGGGTGTTTCCCCGCAGTTGGGGCTGATGACTTGACCGTCATCAAAACGAACCGGCGAAGTCTAGGGAGGCCACCTGCTTCCGGGAAGATGTCGAAATGCCGCCCGCGATAACCATTGGTTATCATTCAGGCATGAAGCTATCCGCCCTGAAAGCCTTTGCCCTGTCCGTGGAGACAGGCAGCCTGCGAGGCGCGGCGCGCGAAATCGGCGTCTCGCAACCCGCGCTGACCAAGATGATCCGGGAGCTCGAGATCGAGCTGGCCGCCCCCCTGCTGGTACGCACCTCGCTGGGCGTGGTGCCCACGGCCCAGGGCAAGGTGCTCTTCGAGCACGCGCAAAAAGTCGCCAAGGAACTCCAGGCCGCCACCGACCAGATCAGCCAGCTGGGCGGCAACATGCGCGGCGAACTCAACATCGGCGCCGTCCCGGTGGCGGTGATGCTGCTGATCCCGGAAGCGCTGCGGACCTTCGGCCGGGACTTCCCCGATATCCGGCTGCGCGTGAGCGAGGAGCTCTATTTCGCGCAGCTGCAGCGTCTGCGTTCGGGC
>Ga0208121_100763_pt1 | contig 9869 bp, 10 predicted proteins | sample LakWasMet62_LOW9_2_FD_183894 | JGI IMG/M metagenome (GOLD analysis project Ga0208121, IMG submission 183894) | Freshwater sediment methanotrophic microbial communities from Lake Washington under simulated oxygen tension - Sediment Metagenome... | ecosystem: Environmental > Aquatic > Freshwater >... | reverse complement strand
CATTGGCCAAAACTTTAGCTGGGTGCACAGTGTAGATCGGCTAAAAATTGCCCAACGCCTGAATGAGGCTAGGTCATCCATGTCATTGCCACTGCACGTTTGCATACAAGTCAATGTCAGCAATGAAGATAGCAAAAGCGGCGTATTACCAGAACAGCTGGAGGCATTAGCCAGCGCGATTAGTGCACTACCCCATCTCAAACTACGTGGTCTAATGGCGATTCCGGCACCGACCACTGACGCTACACAGCAAGTTGCACAATTTAAACAAGTCAGAGAATGCTATGATGCGCTTATCGGTAAGGGTTTTGCACTAGATACGCTATCCATCGGCATGTCGAGCGACTACCCAGCAGCTATCGCCCAAGGCGCTACTATTGTGCGCATCGGCTCAGCACTATTCGGGGCAAGAGCGCCATTAAAGATTACTTGATGCTAGCAATAACTGGCATTAGCTTGCTTAGCCAAGCAACAGCGCACTAACCATAAACTGCATTAACATGGTTAAATACCAATCGAATTCAGTACTTAAATCAATAAACACGACTAATAAACAAGAGTAAGGGTATAAATGAAGATTAACTTTATTGGCGGCGGCAATATGGCGCGCGCAATTATTGGCGGCTTAAAACAAAATGGTTTTGAGATGTCAGACATTACAGTACTCGAGCTAGATGCACAAAAAAGAACCGAATTAGCCCAAGACCTAAATGTCCAAGTTACCGACACTTATGCTGAATTTCACAACACTGATGTGATTGTGTTAGCGATTAAACCACAGCAACTGAAACAAGTTTGCCAGCAGTTGACCACGATACTGACATCGCAACTGGTCGTTTCTATTGCCGCTGGGGTAAGAAGCAAAGATATGTCGGCTTGGCTCAATCACTACCAAGGGATAGTGCGCGTGATGCCAAACACACCTGCGCAAATTCAGGCTGGGGTTTCTGCACTATACGCCATGCCACAAGTGACGCAAACGCAACGTGAGCAAGCTAGCACCATACTTGCGGCCGTGGGCAAAATCTTATGGCTGGATGATGAAGGGAAGATGGATGCGGTGACGGCCATTTCAGGTAGCGGCCCTGCTTATGTGTTCTACTTTATAGAAGCGCTGCAAGCCGCAGGTGTGGCATTAGGCTTAACAGATGAAGAAGCTAATATGTTAGCACTGCAGACCTTTGCCGGTGCCAGTCTATTAGCGACTCAAAGCAACACAGACGTTAAAACCCTACGCGCGCAAGTTACCTCCAAAGGCGGCACTACTGAGCAAGGCATTTTGAGTTTGGAATCTGCTGATATTAAACAGATTGTTGCACAAGCAGCCAAAGCGGCAGCCGATAAATCCGTGACATTGGGAGACCTACTAGGTCAATAATTACCTAGGAAACACTATGCTCAACAACGCTATTTTATTTTTATTGCAAGCGGTGCTCAGCATCCTGAGCTTTGCCTTCTTATTGCGCTTTTACTTTCAGCTGACCAAAGCACCATTTCAAAATCAATTGGCGCAGCTAATCGTCACCGTGACTAATTTTGCAGTAAAGCCGCTACGCCGTATCTTACCTAGCATAGGCAAGATAGACTTATCTACGCTCATGCTGGCTTATCTTACACAGCTTATACTCAGCGTATGTAGCTTATGGCTAAAAGGCTTTCCTATCCTGATTGCAGGCAATACGGTTTGGGTGGTGATTTTTGGCGTCGCATTGATTGGCGTCGTCAGTATCAGCCTGTCTATTTTCCTCTATGCAGTTTTAATCCAAGCCATTCTTAGCTGGGTGAACCCGCACACACCAATTGCCCCAGTATTAAATAGCCTGACTTACCAGGTATTACGGATCTTCAGGAAATACATCCCACCAGCGGGAAGTTTTGACCTCAGTCCGCTGGCATTTATTATTACGGCACAGTTATTGCTAACTACTATACTAATTCCATTAGAAAACAACTTACTTGCAACGTTGTAAGTTAAGATAACATCATGAGCATATCGATATCTAATTCTGTGCCCAATCAGGCAGCGGCTGCAATTTCGACCTTAACCTCGAAAATTACAGAGTACAGCCAATGGCGAGCGAACCTCATTGCGACGATAGATGAATATATCGACTGGACAGGTCATGCGGAAGCGCTCAACGCTATACAAGAATTAAGACTGTATGACATTAAAGAAATCTTAAAAAAAGATCAGTTAGTGCTCGCGTTTTTGGCTGAGTTCTCACGCGGCAAAACTGAGACAATTAACGCGCTATTCTTCTCTGACTTTAATCAAAGACTACTGCCTAGCGAGCCAGGACGCACCACCATGTGTCCTACCGAGATTTTCTGGAGCGATAAAGAAGAGCCTTGTATCAAACTGCTACCGATTGAAACCAGACAAACGGATGACACACTCAGCTATCTGAAAACCACACCAGATGTATGGCACAAAATAAGACTGGATATCAATTCTGCCGATGCCATGAAGCAAACTTTGCGTGCCTTGGTACAAAAACGAGAAGTTGATATTGATACCGCCAAAAGACTAGGGTTCTGGAATGAAGAAGACCCCAGCATGCAAAGGCAGTTAGAAGAAAACGGCAAGGTTGAGATTCCCTTGTGGCGCCACGCCCTGATTAACTACCCGCACCCACTGCTGAAAAATGGTTTAGTAGTATTAGACACGCCAGGCCTCAACACCATGGGTGCTGAGCCTGAACTCACATTGAGCATACTGCCTAATGCGCAGGCGATACTATTCTTAACTGCCACCGATACCGGCATTACCAAATCAGACATGCAGATTTGGAATAGCTACGTGCAAAAACGCGCCGCACACAAGCTGGTGGTATTAAATAAAATTGATATTCTTTGGGACGGGCTAGAATCCGATGCCGAAGTTGAGCAATTAATCCAGAAACAAATCAGAAACACCGCACATGAGCTAGGGCTGGATTCACAAAACATTTTTGCCATCTCCGCACAAAAAGCTTTGGTCGCCAAAATCAGAAAAGATGAGACACTACTTAAACGTAGCGGCATCAATCACCTAGAGCACTCGTTAGCCGAGCAAATGGTGCAATCCAAGCATGAGATTCTAGGCAGAGCCGTCGTCACTGAGTGCTCAAATATGATACGAGCATCGCGCAAGCTGGCACAAATTCGCATCAGCGGCATTAAAAATCAGCTATCTGAACTACGTGAATTACAACATAAAAGCCATGATGCTTCCAAAGATATTCTTGCCAAGGTCGTGGCCGAGCGCAAACGTTATGAGGCATCCATCCTCACCTTCAACCAAGGCAGTGAGAAAATAAAACGGTTAAGTGGCAAACTACTGCGCCACTTAAGCTTAGGCTACTTGGACACTACACTGGCGCAAACCAAGCAAGACATGGGCGATAGCTGGACCACCATGGGGCTAAATCGCAACATCCGCGAAATCACCAAACTTGCGATTAATCTTGCTGAAGAAATCAGTATTGAAGGCCATACCATTAAGAAACATGCAGATGATTTATATCAACTGTTTTGGAGCAAACATGGCTTTGAGAAGACTGAAGCTATTGCACTCGACATGAGCCAGTTTATACAGCATATCCAAGCATTGGAAAAAGTCACTGAAGAGTTTTGCACTAACCCTGTGAACCTACTGACAGAGAAAAACTTTTTGATTCGTAAGTTCTTTTTAGGATTGGGTGTACAAATCCAAGCCATCTTTGAACAAGCACACTTGGACTGTACGCACTGGCTTAACCTAGTGATTGGTGAGCTGAAAAACCAAATCAGCACCCACAAGACCGCTTTGGACCAACGTGCAGAATCGCTGATGCAGGCGCATAACAATGCCGACCAAATGGTTAAGAATATCGCAGCTACTGAGAAGGACCTTGTCAAATATCAAGACCAATCCAACCAGCTGGACGCAACATTACTCAAGCTGATGCGCAGTGTGCAATTTAATCCAGATAACCACCAAGAGCATGCAACAGGTGATACAGCTAGATTGCTACATTTGAATATCGCTGCGACGAATGGTGTAGGCGAAGGCAAGGCTAGCCTGAAGTATGATGCCCCTTTTATTTAATCTGAGTCCAGATCAAATAAAAGGTAAACCTAAGCCAGCATACCGCTAAGTAAGAGACCAACCTCACATCAAGATGATATCGAACGACTCTTGTGCATAACTAGCTTCAACCTGCAGTGAAATCGGTTTGGCGATAAAGTCCGAAAGGTTCGCCAAACTCTGCGATTCTTCATCCAGCAACATCTCTATCACCTTCGGTGCAGCAAGCACACGTAACTCACGTGCGCTAAACTGGCGCGCTTCGCGCAATAGCTCACGTAAAATTTCATAACAGACGGTTTGTGCGGTTTTTAACTCCCCTCTGCCCTTACAGGTAGAGCAAGGCTCACACAAGATATGCGCCAGACTTTCGCGCGTACGTTTACGCGTCATCTCCACCAACCCTAGCGGCGTAAAGCCATTGATACCGGTACGCGCTCTGTCTCGTGCCACAGCTTTTTGCAGCTCATCCAACACCGCAGCACGTTGCACGTCTTCATCCATATCAATAAAGTCTATGATGATAATGCCGCCCAGATTGCGCAAGCGCAATTGGCGCGCGATAGATTGCGCAGCCTCTAGATTGGTCTTAAATATGGTGTCGGATAGATTTTTCCCGCTCACAAAGCTGCCAGTATTCACATCGACAGTGGTTAATGCCTCGGTCTGGTCAAAAATCAGATAGCCGCCAGACTTTAACTCCACCTTGCGTGACATGGCTTTTTCAATCTCCTGCTCGACGCTATACAAATCGAACAGTGGTCGCTCGCCTTGGTAGTGCACCAATTTATCCAGCGCTGCTATGGCGTATAAATTAGAAAAATCGACTAAGCGCTGGTAGGTTTCACTAGAGTCCACCCGCACCATTTCCGTATCCGCACATAGCACATCACGTAGCACGCGCATCGGTAAATTCAGGTCTTGGAAAATCAAGGTGCGCTCAGGCACGGTGATGCTTTTATCTTTAATGTGTTTCCAGGTTTTATTTAAATAATCAATGTCAGCTAGCAGCTCGTCATCGGTAGCCGCTTCTGACATGGTGCGAATAATATAGCCACCCACGCGGTCAGTTGGCAGCAAGCCGAGCAAACGTGCTTTTAAAGATTCGCGCTCTGCCTCTATTTCTATGCGCTGCGAAACCCCGATATGTTCTTGCTGCGGCAAGTACACTAAGAAGCGCCCAGCAATACTAATCTGCGTAGTGAGGCGTGCGCCTTTGGTGCCAATCGGCTCCTTAATCACCTGCACCATCACAGATTGACCTTCGTGCAAGACCTCTTGTATTGGTCGCTCAGCATCTCCGCAAGCTAAAACATCGCCCGCATGCAAAAAAGCTGCTCGTTGCAAACCCACTTCGACAAAAGCGGACTGCATGCCTGGTAACACCCGGCACACGACGCCTCGATAGATATTACCGACTAAACCTAGTGATGAGCTACGTTCAATTTGCAACTCTTGCACCACGCCATTCTCCATCATGGCTATGCGTGTTTCTTGCGGCGTTACATTAATTAGTACTTCTTCGCTCAATTTATACCCACTTCACTCATTAATCGTTTAAATCGTAATAATGCGATGTTTTCTTAACAAAGCCGCGGTTTCAAATATCGGTAGCCCCATCACACCGGTATAGCTACCTTCAATGCGTTTGATCCAAGCGCCGGCTATGCCTTGTATACCATAGCTACCAGCCTTGTCTCGATGATCTCCTGTGGCAATATATTTCTCAATTTGTTCCGCTGACAGCGGCATCATTTCCACATTGGTCGAGCTTAACAACACCTCAGTCTCGCCATTAAAATGTAGCGCCACCGCAGTGTGCACTTGATGCGTACTAGCGGCTAGCATCTTGAGCATATCACGTGCGTCATCGTCATCTTGTGGCTTACCTAATACCAAGCTCGACAGTGCCACTGTGGTATCTGCCGCTAAAATTGGGTAATCTAGGTATTCGGCTGCTAGTAGCGCAGTACATGCCGCGGCTTTCTCGCGGGCTAGTCTGGTGACATATTGCACAGGTGACTCTTTAGGCAACTGAGATTCATCAATATCCGCTGGATAGATTTCGCAACCCAGCCCAATCTGCTTTAACAGCTCGACACGGCGCGGACTACGGGAGGCAAGAATGATGGTTGAGTTGTTATGATTATTTTTCCACATATAGGCACTTTAATTTACTATCTAAGAATTAACAACGCGTTAATCACCTTAGATTGAATGAAACGGAAATAAATATGATGGATTGGCCAAGTTTATTTAAAATCAGCCTAGGCTTGTTTGCCATTGTTAACCCGATTGGCAGCGTACCTATTTTCATTAGTGCCACTAGCGGCTGGAGCACTGCTGAACGCGCACATACCGCTAGAACCGTAGCCTTCTCTGTGTTCATCATCTTAACGGTATCGTCCTTGATGGGCGATAAAATTTTAGATTTCTTTGGTGTATCTATTCCATCGTTTCAGGTAGGTGGCGGTGTATTACTGATGCTGATAGCCATCTCCATGATGCACGGCAAACAAAGCGGTGCCAGCCAAACCCCGGAAGAAGCCCAAACCCTTGCCGAACGTGAGGTCATCGCTATCGTGCCCTTAAGCATTCCACTGCTAGCAGGGCCAGGTGCAATTAGTAATATGATTATTGCTGCGCAGAAAAACACTAGCCTACTCAGTCATTTTTCACTCATTATCCCCATATCGCTGGTCTGCATTACCATTTGGTTGGCACTTAAGTTATCGGTGCGCATCTCCAACCAACTCGGCACTATCGGCATTAATGTCGTCACTCGACTAATGGGCCTGATTCTAGCGGCCATGGCCGTAGAGTTTATTGCTCACGGCTTGACTGGGTTATTCCCTACTTTAGCTTAAACCCTGCACGCGGCTAAATAACTGCATGTGCCTAAAGAGATATTTCAGCAAATGGCATGCTTCAGAGTAAAATAACGGTAAATTAATTTAAGATCACATTATGCAATGGAAGCCACACGCCACAGTCGCGGCGATTATTGAAGAAAATGGTAAATTCCTTCTGGTTGAAGAAACCACTGAGCGCGGCAACCGCTTTAATCAGCCTGCCGGCCACCTGGAGGATAACGAAAGCCTGCTGGAAGCGGTAATACGCGAAACACTAGAGGAAACCGCTTACACCTTTGAGCCAACTAGCCTGCTCGGCATCTACCATTGGAAACATGAACACAATGACACGACCTATTTAAGGTTTGCCTATATTGGCCGTGTCAGCCAACACCGGCCAGAGCTAGGCCTAGATGACGGCATTATTCGCACCGTGTGGATGACTGCAGATGAAATCCGCAGCAACGCCATGCTCATGCGCAGCCCGCAAGTCATTACTTGTATTGAAGACTACCTGAGTGGAAAACATTTTCCATTGTCAGTGATTACGCACTTATAACTTACACACCCATGAATTTGTACCCATAAGTTTGAAATATGAATTTAAATAAAGCGCAAAAAAAGAAAATCGTGGTCGGCCTATCCGGCGGCGTAGACTCCTCAGTAACTGCACTGTTACTCAAAGAACAAGGCTATGAAGTCACTGGCCTGTTTATGAAGAACTGGGAAGATGACGACACCGACGAATACTGCTCTAGCAAACAAGATTTAATCGACGCCGTCTCTGTAGCCGACAAAATCGGCATAGATATTGAAGCGGTGAACTTTAGTAAAGAATACAAAGATCGCGTGTTTGCTAACTTCTTGAGTGAATATCAGGCTGGACGCACGCCTAACCCAGATATTCTGTGTAATGCTGAAATTAAATTCAAAGCTTTCCTCGACCACGCCATGGGCATGGGCGCAGACTTAATCGCGACTGGCCACTATGCGCAAGTGCGTGAAAACCCATTGCAACCGGGCAAGTTCCAGTTGTTAAAAGCGGATGATGGCAGTAAAGACCAAAGCTATTTTTTATACCGTCTTAACCAAGCGCAGCTTTCTAAAACGATGTTCCCACTTGGGCAGCACCTAAAACGTGAAGTGCGCGAAATCGCGCGCAATGCTGGATTGATTAACGCGGAGAAAAAAGACTCTACCGGCATTTGCTTTATTGGCGAACGCCCATTCCAAGAGTTTTTAAGTAAATACTTACCACGTGAACCGGGCGACATGAAAACGCCAGAAGGCAAACTGGTCGGCCGCCATGAAGGCTTAATGTATTACACCCTAGGTCAGCGCCAAGGCCTGAAAATTGGCGGCAGCCGCGAGAGCAATGGCGAGCCGTGGTTTGTAGCAGCCAAAGACATGGAAAAGAACGAGCTTATCGTCGTACAAGGGCACGAGCATCCACTACTGCTGAACGACGGCCTAAAAGCTGGCCAGTTACACTGGATTAGCGAAGAAAACCCAATCACCAACTGGGTGTATGCGGCAAAAACCCGTTATCGCCAGCCAGATGCGCCATGCGAAGTTGATCGCATCAGTAGTGATGAGGTAGAAATTAAATTTGGGCAAAAACAATGGGCCATTACACCTGGCCAATCCGCTGTAGTTTACGAAAGTAACGTGTGCTTGGGTGGCGGCATTATTACTGGTGCGCTGTAATAACGGCCATTAACAAGAAAAAGGGGTATCAACATGGCGTATGTACTGAAAAACTCCCAAGGTCAAATCACAGCAGCCAGCGCTACTGAGCAGCCAAGTGCTGATTGGGTACATATCGACACCACAGATAAAGCCTATATTAATTTTCTAGAGCACTCGCTTGCTGAAGCTGACGCGTTTCGTGAAAGTGATATTCACTTAGCACGCGTGCTGGAGGACTTAATCTCACTGCTGGTAGAGCGCAATATTATTCGCTTTACAGACCTGCCAGAGCAAGCACAAAAACGCTTGAATCAAAGACAGTCTATGCGTCACAAATCGCACTTGTCGGGAATTTTGGACGAAAACAGCGAGCTGTTTTAGCCTGCTGTTTTATCTTTATGAGCAAGTGCTGGACTCAGCACTTGCATTTACCACACTACGATTACCTACCTTTATTTTCTGCCAGTATTAATTGGCAACTGGCAAAGTATCCTTAAATGACTGGCGTTGCAACAAACTTACTTGCAAACGATCCAAGTTGGCATAATCTTCAGCCAAATTAATCACTTGGCTAAAGCGCAAACCTAGGTAGCCCAAGGTACAGCCAACGGCAATATCCGCCAAGCTAAAGCTATCATCTACACACCACTTACCGTGCCCTAAGTCATTATTCAGCACAGTTAAACCGCGTGTTACTTTATCCATTTGCTTGTCAATAAACGCCGCGTCTTGCATTGGCTGTGGTTTTCTTTGCTCCAACATCACTGCCACTGCCGCGTCACACACGCCGTCAGCCAACGCTTCCCATCTGCGCACGGCAGACTTAGCACCGTTGTCTTTAGGAATCAAATGCGCTAATGGTGTGCGATTATCAAAATACTCAGCAATCACGCGTGAGTCATATAAGCTATCGCCATCAGCTAAAATCAACACCGGCACTTTACCTAACGGGTTATAGTCTTTAACAGGGCAATCCGGCGCTGACAACACGACCTCTTGCAACTGCACATCAATATGTTTCTCTGCGGCAACAATACGCACTTTACGTGCATAGGGACTATTTACGGTATATAAAAGCTTCATAATTTTTTACTAATCTTATAGTGTTGATATTGGTAAATTCTTGGTTCTCATTATAATTCAATCACAGCACACTCTTACGATAACTTATGACACAAATTAATCAACAGCACCCATACGAGTCAAGTGACTTCAGAGACATGGTGCAAACCCAAGTAAAAAATGCGTTAGAAGAAGATGTTGGCAGCGGAGACCTGACT
>Ga0208121_100752_pt1 | contig 9928 bp, 13 predicted proteins | sample LakWasMet62_LOW9_2_FD_183894 | JGI IMG/M metagenome (GOLD analysis project Ga0208121, IMG submission 183894) | Freshwater sediment methanotrophic microbial communities from Lake Washington under simulated oxygen tension - Sediment Metagenome... | ecosystem: Environmental > Aquatic > Freshwater >... | reverse complement strand
CGGCATCGGCATCACGCGCCTGCCGGCGGCGGCCATCGAGCAGAACCACGACGACAAGGGCATCATCTGGCCCGACAGCATCGCCCCCTTCACGGTGGTGATCTGCCCCATCAACCCGGACCGCAGCCCCGAGGTGAAAGCCGCCTCCGAGAAGCTCTATGCCGAGTGCATGGCTGCCGGTATCGACGTGCTCCTGGACGACCGCGGCGAGCGCCCCGGCGCCATGTTCGCCGACTGGGAACTGATCGGCGTGCCGCACCGCGTCACCATCGGCGACCGCACGCTTAAGGAAGGCAAGGTCGAGTACCAGCACCGCCGCGACGCGGCCGCCACCCCCCTGCCGCTGGCGGAGATGGTCGCTGTGCTGAAGTCTAGGCTCGGCGCCTGACGATGGCGGGGCTGGCCATGCAGCGGCGCACGGGGCTGCAGGCGCTACTGGCCATCACCGCGGGCCTGGTCCTGCCCTTGCCGGCGCGCGCTGGCGGCCAGATCGAAGAGCCGCTGGCCGATTCAGTGCGTACGGCCCTGGGCGCGGCCATTGCCAACAGGGCGCCGCCGGTGCCTGAGTTCAGCGAAACCGAGGCGCGCTTGGCCTATCTGCGCTGGCTCGGCGCCATGAGCGAACGCCTGCGCAAGAAGAAGGCCGAGTGGCCCGAGCGCCGTGATTTCCTGCAGACCGTCTGGTACGAAAGCAAGCGCGCCGGCCTGGACACAGCGCTGGTGCTGGGCCTCATCCAGGTCGAAAGCAACTTCCGCAAGTTCGCCGTCTCCAGCGTGGGCGCACGGGGTTACATGCAGGTCATGCCCTTCTGGTCACGCCTGATCGGCGACGGTGACGCGGGCAAGCTGTTTCACATGCAGACCAATCTTCGTTTTGGCTGCGTCATCCTGCGCCACTACCTGGACCGGGAGCGCGGCGATCTTTTCATGGCTCTGGGGCGCTACAACGGCTCGCGCGGCAAGTCCCCTTACCCGAACGCGGTGCTTGCCGCCCAGCGGGCCTGGCAGTACCGCGATGAGCCATCCCAGGATGCGCCGGCGCGTTAGCCGTCCGGCGAGGGCGTGAAAAAACCACCGGCAGCCCAAGGCTGGCGGTGGTTTGAGTTTGAAGCGTGCGGTTCAGGCCTGGGTGCCCAGCACCTTCTGCAGCTCACCGCTCTCGTACATCTCCATCATGATGTCCGAGCCACCGATGAACTCACCCTTGACGTAGAGCTGGGGGATGGTGGGCCAGTTGCTGTATTCCTTGATGCCCTGGCGGATGCCGTCGTCTTCCAGCACGTTGACCGTCTTCACGGTCTTGGGGTCCACGCCGCAGGCCTTGAGGATCTGGATGGCACGGCCGGAAAAACCGCACTGGGGGAAGCTGGCGTTGCCTTTCATGAAAAGGAGTACGTCGCTCTGTTTGACGAGGTCGTCGATGCGTTGCTGGGCGTCGCTCATATTTCGGTATCCTTGAAGTCGAATACCGCAATTATTTCATTTTTGGCCGCCGGCCGCAGAACCCCTACGCATCATGAAAATCACCAAAGACACCGCCGTCACCATCCGCTACCGCATCAGCGACGCCTCGGGCAAGCTGTTGGAGGATGGCAAGGAGCCCAATGCCTACCTGCACGGCGGCTACGGCAACACCTTTCCCAAGGTGGAAGCCGCGCTGGAGGGCCAGGAGAAGGGCTTCCAGACCAGCCTGGAACTGCAGCCGGCCGACGCCTTCGGCGAGCGCAACGAGGCCCTGGTGCAGGTCATCCCCAAGACCCAGTTCCCGCCCGGGGTCAAGGTGGGCGGCCAGCTCGAAGGCCGGGGCGAGGACGGGCACACCCATGTGTTCACGGTGGTCAAGATCAAGGGCCCCGAAGTGCACCTGGACGGCAACCACCCCCTAGCCGGCAAGGCCCTGCGCCTGAATGTCACCGTGGTGGACGTGCGTGCCGCCAGCGCCGAGGAAATCGCGCACGGCCATGTGCATGGAGCCCACGGCCACCACCACTGAGAAATTACGAATAAATCTACTGCGCAACCCGATCGCCGCGTTGGGCGGTGCTCGGAATCCTCACGTACCTGAGTACGTTCCGGTTCCTGCGCTCCGTCCGCCTTGCGCTCGGGCTGCTCGCTACGATTTCTTCACAATTTCTGGTCCGTTTGCGATTCAGTTGATCTGCCTCGGTTGTCCACCCATAATCGTCTGACCACAGGGGAGGCAGACGCATGGCCAAGGTGTACGTCGCAGACGATCCGCAGCTCGGACGCGTGGAATACCGCGACCGCAAGCGCGCCTGGTGGCTGCTGTCGGTGGTTTATCCCCTGCTGCCCTTCACCGGCATGGCGCTGCACGCTTACACCGGCGTGCAGATCGCCCTGGGGCTCCCCCTGCTCATCAGCTACGGCCTCATGCCGCTGCTGGACTATTTCCTGGGCGAGGACGAGAACAACCCGCCTGAGGCGGTGGTGCCCCAGCTGGAGCAGGACCGCTATTACCGCTGGCTGACCTGGGCCACCGTGCCCCTGCACTTCGTGGCCCTGATCGGCTGCGCGGCCTGGGTAGGCACGCACGATCTTTCCTGGTGGGCCGTGCTGATGCTGGCCTACATCGCAGGTACCGACTCGGGCCTGGGCATCAACACCGGCCACGAGCTGGGCCACAAGTACACCCGCACCGAGCAGTGGCTGGCGCGCCTGGTGCTGGCCGTGCCGGCCTACGGCCACTTCACCGTGGAGCACGGACGTGGCCACCACCGCTGGGTCTCCACGCCCGAAGACCACGCCAGCGCCCGCATGGGCGAGAACATCTACCGTTTCGCCTTGCGCGAACTGCCCGGCGGTATCCGCCGCGCCTGGTTGCTGGAAAGGGAGCGCCTGCAGAAAGAGGGCCGCGGCGCCTGGAGCCTGCATAACACCATGCTGCAGTCCTACGTCATCACGGCCGTGCTGCAGCTGGGGCTCATTGCCGCCTGGGGCTGGGTCATGCTGCCCTTCCTGGCCGTGCACAACGTGGTGGCCTGGTGGCAGCTGACCTCGGCCAACTACGTGGAGCACTACGGCCTGCTGCGCGACCGCCTGCCCAGCGGCGCATATGAAACCCCGCAACCCCACCACTCCTGGAACGCCAACCACCTGGTCACCAACCTGGCGCTCTTTCACCTGCAGCGCCATTCCGACCACCACGCCTACCCCTCACGGCGTTACCAGTCCTTGCGTGATTTCCCGGACCTGCCGCAATTGCCCAGCGGTTATTTCGGCATGTTCCCGCTGGCCTACATCCCGCCGCTGTGGTTCAGGGTGATGGACCCGCGCCTGCTGGCGCTGCCGCATGTGCGGGGGGATCTGGGCAAGGTGAACATCGATCCGGCCCGGCGAGAGGAGATCGTGGCGCGGTATGGCGTTCCCCGCCACTGATGTGGAAGCCAACGCAGCGCACATGAAACTGATCCCCTGCACCTGCGAGCAGCATGCCCATCCCCTCCGACTACCAGCGCGCCTCGCTTGACTTCGAGCGCTTCATGGTCGACGCGCGCGACGCGGCTGGCCTGGCCACCACCAATATGGCCTGGAACATGGTGGTGGGCGTGCTGCACACCTTCCGCCGCCGGTTGAGCGTGGCCGAGGCGCTGCGTTTTGCCGACGTGCTGCCGCCCGTGCTGCGCGCAATCTTCGTCAGCGAGTGGCAGCCGGACGCCGCGCCGCTGCCCTTTGCCGACCGCGCCGCGCTCACGCGCGAGGTACAGTCACTGCGCCCCGCGCACAACTTCTCACCCGACGACGCCATCCCCGCCGTGGCACAAGCCCTGCGCCGACAGGTGGACGAGGTGGCGCTGGAGCGAGTGCTGGCCACGCTGCCGCTGGGTGCGCGCGAGTACTGGGCCGTCTAAATGGCCGGTTCAACCCGGCGTGCGATTCGCGCCCAGGCAGGCACTGTCTAACGGGTCCCGAGATTTGTCATGCGCTCGGGCCTGCGCTATATTGGCTCGAATTCTTCAAGCAAAACAAGCACTTAGCCTGTAGCAAGGGTGCGCCAGATGACCATCCGTCCATGTTGTTCCGAAAATGTGCGTCCCATATCACGTTAGGCGCCGCAAATCAGCGTTGAAGCGGGGAGAAATACGATGAAAACCATACTCGCTCTCCGAGGTGCGGGCAATCGCGGGAAGAGCACGACTCTTGGATTGCTCATCGAGATGATCAAAGTCGAATATCCAAGTGCGACATTCGAAGAATCGAAGTTCAAAGTTGATATCACCATAGTCATCACGATCAACGGCAAGAGAGTCGGAATCGAAACCCAAGGGGATCCAAACAGCCGGTTGGGTGCCAGCCTGAAGCGCTTCATCGAGATAGGCTGCGAAGTGATCATTTGCGCGTCGCGCTCGTACGGATCGACTGTAGATCTGGTCAATGCGGCTGCAAACAGCGGATATCACGTCAAGTGGTTCGAGAAGATTAAGAGCACGAACGTCCACGATCAGTCAGCAGCGAACAAAGCAGCAGCTAGGGAAGTCTTCAACGCGTTTCGTGCGGCCATCGACGCCTAACTCTTCCATCGAGAGGCTCGCCCCGGTGTGCCGTTAGGCCGTACATACTTGGGAGCACCGGCATGCCAGTTCCGAAAACAGTCACTGAGCTCATTCAAGGGAGCGGCAATAACTTCCACGCGAAGGTGGCGCGGTGGTTTCACGCAAATGGGTGGCATACGATTGTTAGTCCCTATTACATGGACCAGACGCAGGCCAAGGCCCGAGAGCTGGATCTAGTCGTAGAGAAGCCTTGGCCGATTAAGAACGTATTCGGCGAGCCTGAAGGTGACGTTCTGGTACGCCTCTTTGTGGAATGCAAGTTCGTGGCATCTGAGGCGGCATTTTGGTTCGCGCCGAAGGATGTGACCTCAGCAAACACCCTTGTGTGTGGTCTGGGCGCATTCAGACCGGACAACACATATACCCAGAAGCATCACTATCTTGCCAAATGCCCGAATGTGGCAAAGTTATTCGCATCGAGCAACGCGAAAATGCAAGAGAACGAACCCTTCTTCAAGGCGCTCAACCAAGCTCTCAACGCTACGGTCGCGATGAAGTCGAAGTCGCCCTCGCATCCTTCGCTTAAAGGGCGCCGATGGGGAACCTTGGTGACATTGAACTATCCGGTTGTCGTTTGCAGTTCATTTGCTCAGTTCTACGCCGTCGACTTTCTGAAAGAGTCAGACCCGGTGCAAATTGACGAGAACTTCCAGATGGAGGTCCAGTACGCATTTCTAGACAAGGCAGGAAATCAACGCGACGACTACTTCCTTCTGGATTTCGTTGAGTTCAATCAGCTTGCCAAGTACGAAGTAGATCTGGATGCTGGTGCGAAGGCGGCAGCCTATCTTGCATCCCGTGGGTAAGATGAGTCTCGGAGTACAGCCTAACGTTGAGTCCCTGTTGCCTCAGGCCTTCAGCAAGCCGCGCGTCTCGATGAACTTCACCACCTCGTCCACGCCCGCCAGGGTCTTGAGGTTGGTCATGACGAAGGGCTTGAGGCCTTGCGCGGTCTTGCGCATGCGCTCGGTGTCGGCCTTCATCACGTCCAGGTTGGCTCCCACATAAGGCGCCAGGTCGGTCTTGTTGATCACGAAGAGGTCGCTCTTGGTGATGCCGGGGCCACCCTTGCGGGGGATCTTTTCACCGGCGGCCACATCGATGACGTAGATCGTCAGGTCGCTGAGCTCGGGGCTGAAGGTGGCGGCCAGGTTGTCGCCGCCGGATTCGACAAACACCACGTCGGCGTTGGGGAAGTCCACCAGCATGCGGTCGATGGCTTCCAGGTTGATCGAACAGTCCTCGCGGATGGCCGTGTGCGGGCAGCCACCGGTTTCCACACCCATGATGCGTTCTGCCGGCAGCGCGCCGCTGACAGTGAGCAGGCGCTGGTCTTCCTTGGTGTAGATGTCGTTGGTGATCGCCACCAGGTCGTATTTCTGGTGCATGGCCTTGCAGAGCATTTCGAGCAAGGTGGTCTTGCCCGAGCCGACCGGGCCGCCGATACCCACGCGCAGGGGCGGCAGGGGTTTGCTGCGGTTCTTGATGTGGTGCAGGGAAGGTGCGTTCATGGTGTTCAGGAGCGGAAGAGCCGCGAGTATTGAGTTTCGTGCCGGCTGGAGAGGATGGCCAGCATGGGGCTGAAGGCCTGGCGGTCCTCATCGTGCAGGGCTAGGGCGTGCTCGACGGCGAGGGGGATCTCGGTGGACAGGCGCGCCAGGATGCGCTGGCCAGACGTCTGGCCCAGGGGCACGGCCTTGAGTGCGGCCTGCATCATGTTCTCGGCCCAGCCGAAAGCGTAGCTCAGCAGCACGTCGCGTTCACCCGCGCCGCTGCCGGCGGCGGTGAGCGCAAACAGCACGGGGTAACTCGGCTCCAGCGCTGCGGCGAAGTCCAGTGTGGCAGGGCTGGCCAGGGGCAGGTGGCGCAGCCACTCGCGCAGGGAACGACCCATCTGCTCGGTCTGCAATCTCAATTCGGCGGTCTCGCGCGTCTGCAGCAGCCAGGCGTTGAGGGCGCGTACGCGGGCATGGTCGCCCTTGCGCCAGGCGATCAGGGCCTGGGCGATCACGGGCAGGTCGGCGCGCGCCAAGGTCAGGTGCAGTTGCTGCACCAGCCATTCGGCGGCCGTGGCCTCGTCCGTCACGTGGCCCGCGTCGACCGCAGCTTCCATGCCTTCGGAATAGGAAAAGCCCCCCACGGGCAGGGCCGGCGAGGCCAGCCAGATTAGCTGCAGCAGGCTGGAGGGCGAGAGCGGTTCAGTGAGCGTGTTTGTGCGCATGTCCATGGGAGTCTCCATGGTCGTGGTCGCAATCGGGACCATGTTCATGGTCGTGCGGATGCTCGTGGGCATGTTCGTGCGCATGACCGTGATCGTGTGCATGCGCGTGGCGATGATCGTGACCATGTCCGCCCGCGCTGTAGGCGCCGCCCTCGGGTTCGAAGGCCTCCTGCGCCTCGACCACGGTCAGGTGCATGGCGCGCAGCATGTCGGCCAGCACGTGGTCGGGTTCGATCTTCAGGTGGTCGGGCTTGAGTTCGATGGGGACGTGGCGGTTGCCCAGGTGGTAGGCGGCGCGGGTGAGGTCGAAAGGCGAACCGTGCTCGGCGCAGGCCGTGATGCGCAGTACCGCCTGGGGTGCAGCGAGCACGCGGACCAGCGAGCCGTCTTCGGCCACCAGCACGTCGCCGCCGCGCACCAGGGTGCCGCGCGGCAGGAAGACGCCCAGTTCACGGCCCAGGGAGTCGGTGGCGGCGAAACGGCTTTTCTGGCGCACATCCCAGTCGAGTTCGACGGTGGACGCGCGACGGACCAACGGGGCGGCCAGGCCCTGGCCTTGGGGGAGCAGTTTGGAAACGGTGATCATGCCGAAATTAGAACAGGAAGTAGCGCTGCGCCATCGGCAGCCGGGTCGCGGGCTCGCAGGTCAGCAGCTGGCCGTCGGCGCGCACCTGGTAGGTCTGGGCGTCCACTTCCATGGTCGGCACGTAGTGGTTGTGGATCATGTGGCGTTTGCTCACGCCACGGATGTTCTTCACCGCGGACAGCTGCTTGCCCAGGCCGTAGCGTCGGCCCACGTCGGCGGCCAGCGCGGCCTGCGAGACGAAGGTCAGCGAGGTCTGGCGCAGCGCGCCGCCGTAGGCGCCGAACATGGGCCGGTAGTGCACGGGCTGGGGCGTGGGGATGCTGGCGTTGGGGTCGCCCATGGCAGCAAAGGCGATAAAACCACCCTTGAGGATGAGCGCGGGCTTGACGCCGAAGAAGGCGGGTTTCCAGATCACCAGGTCGGCCCACTTGCCCGGGGCGATGCTGCCCACCTCATGGCTGATGCCGTGGGCGATGGCCGGGTTGATGGTGTACTTGGCGATGTAACGCTTGACGCGGAAATTGTCGTTGCGCACGCCGTCCTCTTCCAGCCGGCCGCGCTGGACCTTCATCTTGTGCGCGGTCTGCCAGGTACGGATGATGACCTCGCCCACCCGGCCCATGGCCTGGCTGTCGCTGCTCATCATGCTGATGGCGCCCAGGTCGTGCAGGATGTCTTCGGCCGCGATGGTTTCCTTGCGGATGCGGCTTTCGGCAAAGGCCAGGTCCTCGGCAATCGCCGGGTCCAGGTGGTGGCAGACCATGAGCATGTCCACGTGCTCGTCCAGCGTGTTCACGGTGTAGGGCATGGTGGGGTTGGTGGAGCTTGGCAGGAAGTTGGCCTGGCCCACCACCTTCAGGATGTCGGGCGCGTGGCCGCCGCCCGCGCCTTCGGTGTGGAAGGCGCAGATGCCGCGGCCGTTCACCGCCGCGATGGTGTTCTCGACGAAACCCGATTCATTGAGCGTGTCGGAGTGGATGGCCACCTGCGTGTCCGTGGCCTCGGCCACGTTGAGGCAGTTGTCGATGGCCGAGGGTGTGGTGCCCCAGTCTTCGTGCAGCTTCAGGCCGATCACGCCGGCGTCGATCTGCTCGTGCAGCGCGCCCGGCAGGCTGGCGTTGCCCTTGCCCAGGAAACCCAGGTTCATCGGGAAGGCGTCGGCCGCCTGCAGCATGCGCTCGATGTTCCAGGGGCCGGGGGTGCAGGTGGTGGCCAGGGTGCCAGTGGCCGGGCCCGTGCCGCCGCCCAACATGGTGGTCACGCCCGAGCACAACGCCTCTTCGATCTGCTGCGGGGCGATGAAGTGGATGTGGCTGTCGATGCCGCCGGCCGTGACGATATTGCCTTCGCAGCTGATGATCTCCGTGCCGGGGCCGATGATGACGTCCACGCCCGGTTGCGTGTCGGGGTTGCCGGCCTTGCCGATGGCGGCGATGCGGCCGTCTTTCAGGCCGATGTCAGCCTTGACGATGCCCCAGTGGTCGATGATGAGCGCATTGGTCAGCACGGTATCCATCGCGCCCTCGGCGCGCGTGCGCTGGCTTTGCGCCATGCCGTCGCGGATGGTCTTGCCGCCGCCGAACTTCACTTCCTCGCCGTAGCCGCCGGCGCGCAGGGTGTAGTCCTGCTCGACTTCGATGATGAGGTCGGTGTCGGCCAGGCGCACGCGGTCGCCTGCGGTGGGGCCGAACATCTCGGCGTAGGCGCGTTTGGTGATCATGTTCATCACAGTTTTCCTTGCGCGAGGGCGCGGAAGCCGTAGACCTTGCGCTCGCCCGCGTAGTCCACCAGCTCCACCGTGCGCTGCTGGCCGGGCTCGAAGCGCACCGCCGTGCCGCTGGCGATGTTCAGGCGCATGCCGTGCGCAGCCTTGCGGTCGAAGTCCAGCGCACCATTGGTTTCGGCAAAGTGGTAGTGCGAGCCGACCTGGATGGGCCGGTCGGCGGTGTTTTTCACCACCACGGTCAGCGTGCGCCGGTCGGGGTTGAGCGTGTGTGCGCCGTCGTCGATCAGCAGTTCGCCGGGGATCAGGGCGGGGGCCATGGGGATTGCCTTATTTGCGCAGGTGCCAGATCACCATCACGGCCAGCGCGCCGAAGACGACAAAGCCCCAGAGGTCGGTGGCGTGCCAGTGCGCGCTGGTGGCGCCGTGGCCGTCGTGGGCCAGTGCGGCGCCGCTGATGAGAAGAGAGGAGAGGGCGGTGCAGAGCGTGCGCATGGTGTTTCCTTAAGCAATGGGTTGGTGCACGGTGACGAGCTTGGTGCCGTCGGGGAAGGTGGCTTCGACCTGGATGTCGGGGATCATCTCGGCAATGCCCTCCATCACGTCGCCGCGCTTGAGCAGGGTGCGGCCCTCGCTCATGAGCTGGGCCACGCTCTTGCCGTCGCGCGCGCCTTCCATCACCGCGGCACTGATGTAGGCCACGGCTTCAGGGTAGTTGAGCTTGAGCCCGCGCGCCATACGCCGTTCGGCTAACAGCGCGGCGGTGAAGATCAGCAGCTTGTCTTTTTCGCGGGGAGTCAGTTCCATATCGCTTCGCTTAAAACAGA
>Ga0208121_100751_pt1 | contig 9933 bp, 9 predicted proteins | sample LakWasMet62_LOW9_2_FD_183894 | JGI IMG/M metagenome (GOLD analysis project Ga0208121, IMG submission 183894) | Freshwater sediment methanotrophic microbial communities from Lake Washington under simulated oxygen tension - Sediment Metagenome... | ecosystem: Environmental > Aquatic > Freshwater >... | reverse complement strand
GCCCGGCATCCTGCCGATGCGTGCGACGCCACAGTTGTGTCACACGGGCGAAATACAGATAAGGCTGCTCCACCACGATGCAGCAGCCACGCGCCAGGGCCTGGGTCTGCATCTGTGGGCTGACAATCACGCAGGCGGCCTTTGATGCCGCCAACTGCTGCTGATACTTGGGGTGGCTGAGGAAACTTAAGTGCTGTGGCGTTGCCGACTCCAGCGGCGCCAGTCCTGCAATCTGCAACTCGGAATCGCCATGCAGGTCGCCCCCGAGTGTTTCAACGATGGAGCCTAGTCGCAATGCCACACGCGCTGTACTCGCAAATGCTATTTGGCCGTGTTCAGGGCCTTGATCACCTTGTCGGTGATGTCATGCTTGGGGTTGACGTAGACCGCTTCCTGGAGGATCAAGTCATATTTTTCGGCATCTGCCAACTGCTTGACCACGCGATTGGCGCGCTCAAAGACCTGCTGCAACTCTTCATTGCGGCGGGCATTCAGGTCTTCCTGGAATTCGCGGCGCTTGCGCTGGAATTCCCGGTCCTGCTCGACCAGTTGCTTCTGGCGCGAGGCGCGCTGGGTTTCCGACAAGGTCGGCGCTTCACGCTCCAATTTGTCCGCCGCGCTCTTGATGGTGGCGCCCAACTCCTGCAATTCCTTTTCACGCCGGGAGAACTCCTGCTCCAGCTTGGCCTGTGCGCTCTTGGCTGGCCCAGCCTCCCGGATGATGCGATCCAGGTTCACATAGCCCAGGCGAAATTCCTGCGCCTGCACGGAGGCCAAGGTCATCAAGCCCAGCAACAAACCCAAGCCGATTTGACGGGAAAAATGTTTCATTAGAAAGTGGTTCCGATCTGAAATTGAATATTCTGGATTCTATCGTTATCGAACTTGCGCAGAGGCGTTGCAAATGCCAGCCGCAACGGCCCCATGGGCGAAATCCAGCTGATACCGACACCGGCCGAAGACCGGAACTGATCGAAGGTAATGCTCTCGTCTGCGCCAAAGACATTGCCCGTGTCGACAAAACCAAACATGCGCAGCGTTCTGTCATTCCCCGCGCCCGGGAATGGTACCTGGAACTCAAAATTGAGGTTCATTTTCTTGGTGCCGCCCAAAACCAGACCGGAGTTGGGATCGCGTGGCCCCAAGCTGCCGGCTTCAAAGCCACGCACCGAGCCCAAGCCCCCCCCATAATAATTCTTGAACACTGGGTAGGCCTTACCTTCCGTTGCCTGCCCCATGGCCAGATCGCCATTGAACGCAAAGGTGTACTTTTTCGTCAACGGCACGTAGTGCTGGTATTGATAGGAGCCACGAATGTAGCGAACTTCGCCGCCCACACTCCATTCGGCAGTGGCACGCTGGAAATTGCCAGAGGTCGGAACCAATGCGCTATCGCGAGTATCACGAGCCCAGCCAGCCGTCAACGGCACGCCATTGCTGGCATAGCCAAATTCATTGGCGTAGTTGGCATATGCCGTAGGCAGGTAAGTACCCGTCACGATGGTCGTGCGCTCCACCCCGGCGCCCAGATAGACCGTGTCGCGTTCGGTCAGAGGGACGCCAAATCTCAAGCTGGCACCCGTCGTTTCCAGAGAATAGGAGTCTTGATCAATATAGGGTCTTGCCACACGATGGTATACGTCGATGGTACGAGACACGCCGTCCTTGGTGAAGTAAGGGTTGGTCGTATTCAAAACAATCATGCGGTTGATCCGGCTGGTATTGATCTGCATTCCCAGGGAATTGCCGGAACCAAAGGCATTTTGCTCGTTGAGACCGAACATCAGGCCCAAACCATCGTTACTGGAGAAACCGGCGCCCAGGGTCACGCTGCCGGTTGGCTTTTCTGCCACCTTGAGTGTCAGATCGACCTGATCGGCAGAACCAGCCACTTCACTGGACTCTACGTTCACCTCGGTGAAATAACCCAGCCGGTCCACCCGGTTACGCGACAGCTTGATCTTCTCGCTGTCATACCAGGACGCCTCGAACTGGCGCAGTTCGCGCCGCACCACTTCATCACGCGTGCGGTTGTTGCCAGACACATTGATACGCCGCACATAAACACGGCGCGACGGATCGGCCTGCAGCACCAGCTGCACCTGGTTATTGCTGCGATCAATGTCGGGACGCGACTGCACGCGCGCAAAGGCAAAACCGAACTTGCCAAAATAATCGGTAAATGCCTTTGTCGTCTCGGCCACTTGATCGGCGTTATACGCCTGCCCCGGCAGGATCGAGACCAAGGCCTTGAACTCATCTTCACGTCCCAGGTAGTTGCCTTCCAGCTTGACGCCAGACACCACGAAGCGTTCGCCTTCGCTCACATTGATCGTGATGGAAATATCCTGTTTATTGGGCGAGATGGCCACTTGCGTCGAATCGACGCGGAATTCCAGATAGCCACGCGCCAGGTAATAGGAGCGCAGTGTCTCGATGTCGGCATTGAGCTTGGTGCGCGAATAACGATCGGACTTGGTGTACCAGCTCATCCAGTTACCGGTGTCGAGATCAAACTGATCGCGCAAGGTTGATTCAGAAAAAGCCTTGTTGCCGACAATACGCAGCTCACTGATCTTGGCCAACTCCCCCTCGGTCACCGTGAAGGTAAGGTTCACCCGGTTGCGCTCAATCGGCGTGACCGTTGTCACCACTTCGGCGGCATACAGGCTCTTATTGATGTACTGGCGCTTGAGTTCCTGCTCGGCCCGGTCGAGCAAGGCCTTGTCGAAGGGGCGTCCGTCGACCAGACCGACATCGCGCATCGCCTTCTTGAGCGCGTCCTTGTCAAACTCCTTGGTGCCGATGAATTCGACCTCCGCCACCGTAGGGCGCTCCTCGACAATCACCACCAGCACATCGCCACTGACTTCCAGCCGGATGTCCTTGAACAGCCCCAGTCCGAACAGCGAGCGGATCGCTGCCGCCCCCTTTTCATCGCTATAGGTGTCGCCGACCCGCACCGGCATGGAGGCAAAAACTGTCCCCGGCTCGATCCGCTGCAGACCTTCAATACGAATGTCGCGCACCTTGAACGGTTCGACCGCCCACGCAGCGTGCGTCACATAAAACAGGGCTGCCAGAGCAGTGCTCGTACGCAGGAAAAAGCGCTTGATTTGCATTTTTTTTGTCTTGAAATTGTCGGGTCTTAGCTGCCTGCCACAGGGCTCTCAGCCCCATAAGCGGGCCAAGTCGTTGAACAAGGCGATTGCCATCATGATGGTCAGCATCGCTATACCGCCGCGCTGCAGCCGCTCCAGCCACACGTCAGAGATATTCCTGCCTGTCAACCCTTCCCAAAGATAATACATCAGGTGCCCCCCATCGAGGACCGGCAACGGCAGAAGATTCAACACCCCTAGACTGACGCTGATCAGCGCCAGAAAGGTCAGATATTGGGTCAATCCCAGGCTGGCCGAGCGGCCAGCGTAATCGGCGATGGTCAGCGGGCCGCTCAGATTTTTCAGCGAGGCCTCGCCGATCAGCATCCGTCCCATCATGCGCAGTGTCAGCGCAGACACCTCCCAGGTCCGAACCGTTCCCCGCCACAAACCGGCCAGCGGACCGTACTGTACCGTGACGAATTCGGGTGCAGCTCCGATGAAAGCACCAACCCGCCCCACGCTCAGATCGCCCTCCTGCTGTACCGCGGGGCGAACCAGCAGCGCCAGTTCCTGCCCATCCCGCTGGATGCGCCAGGTCGCGGCAACGGCCTCACCGCTCACAACCGAGGCCCGGATCAGGTCGCGCAACTGCGCACCATCCTGGATCACCTGCTCGCCCATGCGCAACACCACGTCGCCCTGACGCAGGCCATCGCGCTCGGCCGCGCCGCCTGCCATGACCTCGCCGATCACGGCTCGACCATACGGCGCCACCAGACCAATACGCCGGAACAGATCGGCATCCGCCTCCTGCGCGCCCATCCCGGCCAGCGGCAGCACCAGTTCCCGTTCAGCCCCGGTCGTGCCAGCCAAGGCCAGGTGGACATCGTGGCTTTCGAGCGCACCACGGGTCAACCACCAGCGCACATCCTCAAATGAATCCACGCCCTGCAAGTCGTTGCCCTCAAAGCCAGCCCGCATCACCCGCTCGCCGGCCTGCAAGCCGGCGCGCTCAGCCACCGAGCCGGCCACCGGGCTGCCCAGCACCGCCGCCGGCAGTTGCACGCCGCTCCAGTTGACCACCGCGTACAGCAGGACTGCCAGCAGCAGATTGGCCACCGGCCCGGCCGCCACGATCAGTGCGCGTGAACGCAAGGGTTGGGTGTTGAAGGCCAGATGCCGCTCCTCGGCTGCCACCGGAGCCTCGCGCTCATCAAGCATGCGCACATAGCCACCCAGTGGGAAAGCGCAAATGACAAACTCGGTGGCTGAGCCGCGCGGCTGCCAACGCAGCAGCGTACGGCCAAACCCGATGGAAAAACGCAGTACCTTGACGCCGCAGGCCACAGCCATGCGGTAGTGGCCGTACTCGTGCACGGCAATCAGCACCCCCAACGCAAGGACAAAGGCAAGCAGAGTCAGCATGCGGTCCGTCCGCCTTCAAACACCGAGCCGAGCAATGGCCCGCTCCGCCACGACACGCGACTCGGCATCCAGCGCCAGCAGATCGGCCAGCGACTGCGGTGTCGTTGTGACCACCGCTGCCAGCGTCTCGATGTTGACGGCATGGATCTGGTCAAAACGGATACGACGCGCCAGGAAGGCCGCTACCGCAACCTCATTGGCGGCATTGAGCACCGCTGTGGTGCCGACTGGCCCGTTCAGCGCATCCCAGGCCAGCCGGATGCCGGGAAACCGCTCTGGGTGGCCGCGCGTCTCCAGCGACTCGAAGCTCATCTCGGCCAGAGCTCGGAAATCGAGCGCCTCGGCGCCGGAATTCATACGCTCGGGCCAGGACAGACCATAGGCGATCGGCACCCGCATGTCAGGCGTGCCCAGTTGCGCCACCACCGAATGGTCCTTGTACTGCACCATGGAATGAATCACGCTTTGCGGATGAATCACCACCTCCAGCCGATCCGGCGCCAAGCCGAACAGGTAACGCGCCTCGATCACTTCCAGCGCCTTGTTCATCATGGTGGCCGAATCGACCGAAATCTTGCGCCCCATCACCCAATTCGGATGGGCGCAGGCTTGCTCCGGCGTAACGTCGCGCAGGGTGATCGGGTCGCGAGTACGGAATGGTCCGCCGGACGCCGTCAGGATGATCTTGTCAACACGCCCGGCCCAGGTCAGAGGATCCTCCGGCAGCGACTGGAAGATGGCCGAGTGCTCGCTGTCGATCGGCAGCAACGTGGCACCGCCTTCGCGCACCGCGCGCATGAAGACCTCGCCACCGACCACCAGGGCCTCCTTGTTGGCCAGCAGCAGGCGCTTGCCGGCACGCGCTGCGGCCAGACAGGGTGCCAGGCCGGCAGCCCCCACGATGGCCGCCATCACAGCGTCGACCTCTTCATGAGCCGCCACCTCGGTAATCGCCGCTTCGCCGTGCAGCACGCGCGTGGCCGAACCATGCGCCGCCAGTTGGGCCGCCAACTGTTCGCCATGCGGCGCGCTGGCCATGACGGCAAAACGCGGTTTGTACTGCAGGCATTGCTGCAGCATCAAGTCCACCTGCGTGGCGGCGGTCAGTGCAAAAACTTCGAAACGCTCCGGATGACGCGCCACCACGTCCAGCGTGTTGGTCCCGATGGAGCCGGTCGAACCCAGAATCGCCAGGCGTTGCTTCATGGGGTCGAAAAAGAGATCAGCATCATGGCCAGCGGCAGCGTCGGCAGCAAGGCATCGACGCGGTCCAGCACACCACCATGGCCAGGCAACAAGCCACTGCTGTCCTTGACGCCGGCGCTGCGCTTGATCAGCGACTCCACCAGATCGCCCACCACGCTCATGATGGCCAGGAACAGCACTGCCAACAACAGAAACCAGACGCCATGCGAGCCCAAGCGACTGTAAAGACTTGGCACATCAAGCTGCCAGGCTTGATCAGCCCAGCGCCAGCCCAGCGCCAACAGCACCACGCCAGCCATGCCGCCCCAAACACCTTCCCAACTCTTGCCCGGGCTGATCGAAGGCGCCAGTTTGCCGCGGCTGAAACGGCCGCCAAACGCCTTGCCGGCAAAATAGGCGGCAATGTCAGCCACCCAGACCAGGACCAACACTGAGAGCAGAAAATTGATGCCGATGACGCGCGCCTGTGCCACTGCCAGCCAGGTGGCCCACAGCGCCCCCAGCCCAGCAGCCCAACGCAAGCTAGCGGGAATGGAGGGCCAGACCGGCACCCCTTTGCGCAACAGCCAGCCGCCCGCCAACACCCACAGGCCGCCCACCACCGACCAGACCATGGGCACGGAGCGGTGCAACAGACCCAGATTCCAGGTCAAGCCGCACAACAGCACACAGACCAGGGCACCCAGCAGCGACACCGTCTGGCTGCAGCTGTTGAGTCGCCCCCACTCCCAAGCACCGGCAGCAATCAGGACCAAAGCCAGGGCACTGAAGGGTTCCGGCGAGGGATAGAACAGCGCCGGCAACAAGATCAGCAGCAGAACCAGGGCAGTGATGATGCGCTGCTTGAGCATAGGTGGAGCCTTCAGGCGGCTTTCTGGTCGCCAACGGCGACCTGGGCCGACGTCTGGCCAAAGCGCCGCTCACGTCGGCTGAATTCGGCCATGGCACGATCCAGCTCGGCCTCATCGAATTCGGGCCAGAGCTTGTCGCTGAAAAAGAGTTCGGCGTAGGCCGCCTGCCAGAGCAGGAAATTGCTCAGACGCTGCTCGCCGCCGGTACGGATGATGAGGTCGGGATCAGGCACATGCGCCAGCGCCATGGCTGCCTGCAGTTCACCTTCGGTGATCGGCTTGCCTTGGTTGGCCAGCTTGGCCGCCGCCTGCGCGATGTCCCAGCGTCCGCCATAGTTGAAGCACACGTTGAGAATCAACTGCCCATTCGATGCTGTGGCCGCCTCGGCCTGTGCCAGACCGGCGCGCACCTTGTCGGACAGGCCGGCACGCTCCCCCACAAAATGCACCTGCACACCATCCTGCTGGAGTTTTGGCACTTCCTTGGCCAGCGCGGTGGCCAGCAACTCCATCAGACCGGAGACCTCGTCCGCCGGACGATTCCAGTTTTCAGAGGAGAAAGCAAAAACGGTCAGCACCGCCACGCCACGGTCCACGCAGGCGCGGATGCAGCGCCGCAGGCTTTCCATGCCCTGCCGGTGCCCGGCCAGACGCGGCATGAAGCGCTTGGCCGCCCAGCGACCGTTGCCATCCATGACGATGGCAATATGGTGCGGAATCCCGCTGGGCGATGTCATGTGAGAAGGCAAGAAGACGACCGTTTTAAACGGCCATCACTTCCTGTTCCTTGGCGGCCACCAGTTGATCGATGGTCGCGACATGCTTGTCGGTCAATTTCTGAATATCGGCCTCGGAACGCTTCTGGTCATCTTCGGATGCCAGCTTGTCCTTGACCAGCTTCTTCACGGCCTCATTCGCATCACGACGCAGGTTGCGCACGGCGATCTTCGAGTTCTCACCTTCGTTGCGCACCAACTTGGTCATTTCCTTGCGGCGCTCTTCGCTCATGGGCGGCATCGGCACGCGGATCAGATCCCCCATGGAGGCCGGGTTCAGGCCGAGATCACTCTCGCGAATGGCTTTCTCGATCTTGGCGCCCATGCCCTTTTCCCATGGCTGCACGCTGATGGTGCGGGCATCGAGCAGGGACACATTGGCCACCTGGCTCAGCGGCATCATGGAGCCGTAGTACTCCACGTGGATCGAGTCGAGCAACGCCGGGCTGGCGCGGCCGGTACGAACCTTGGACAGATTGCTTTTGAGTGCCTCGATGGACTGGTCCATCTTGGTTTCCATGGTCTTCTTGATGTCTGCGATCGTCATTGTTCTCTCCTGTGCTGCGTCTTCAGCCCCGCTCAGGCATAGACCAGCGTACCCTCGTCCTCACCCATCACCACGCGCTTGAGCGCGCCGTGCTTGAAGATGGAAAACACCTTGATGGGCAACTTCTGGTCGCGGCACAGCGCAAAGGCCGTGGCATCCATGATGCCCAGATTCTTGTTCATCGCCTCATCGAATGACAGGCGGGTATAGCGGGTTGCCGCCGGGTCCTTCTTCGGGTCGGCAGTGTAGACGCCATCCACCTTGGTGGCCTTGAGCACGACCTCGGCACCAATCTCGGCGCCGCGCAGGGCAGCCGCCGTGTCGGTAGTGAAGAAAGGGTTACCGGTGCCGGCGGCGAAGATCACCACCTTGCCCTCTTCCAGGTACTGCAGCGCCTTGGGCCGCACATAGGGCTCAACCACCTGCTCGATGCCGATGGCCGACATGACACGTGCAGTCAAACCCGCCTTGTTCATGGTGTCGGCCAGTGCCAGCGCGTTCATCACGGTGGCCAGCATGCCCATGTAATCGGCGGTGGCCCGGTCCATGCCGACCGAGCCGCCAGCCACGCCACGGAAGATGTTGCCGCCGCCAATGACGACGGCGACTTCCACCCCGAGGCGGGTAATTTCCGCCACCTCGTCCACCATGCGCTTGATCGTGGCATGGTTGATACCGAAGGCATCATCCCCCATGAGGGCCTCACCGGACAGCTTCAGCAGAATGCGCTTGTGGGCCGGTTTGGCGTCGGACATGGGGGACTCTCCTTAAAACGGTGACGGCGGACTTGGTGGGCAGTGCGGAATTTACAGGATTGGCGTTTAACCCGCCTGCTTGGCAGCGGCCACTTGGGCAGCCACTTCAGCAGCAAAGTCGTCCACCTTCTTCTCAATGCCTTCACCCACCACGTACAGGGTGAATGCCTTCACCGTGGTGCCGGCAGCCTTGAGCATCTGCTCGATGGTCTGCTTGTCGTTCTTCACGAAGGGCTGGTTGAACAACGACACTTCCTTCAGGTACTTCTGCACGCCACCTTCAATGCGCTTGGCCACGATGTCGGCCGGCTGGACCGGCTTGCCAGCAGCTTCAGCGGCTTTGCGGTCTTCCTCGGCCTTGCCGGCGGCAACGGCACGCTCTTTTTCGATCAGGTCGGCCGGCACATCGGCGCTGGTCAGGGCGACTGGCTTCATGGCAGCCACGTGCATGGCCACATCCTTGGCGGCGGTCTCGTCACCGTCGAACTCGACCACCACACCAATGCGGGTGCCGTGCAGGTAAGACGCCAGCTTGGCGCCGGAGGCGAAGCGCTTGAAACGGCGGAAGCTCATGTTCTCGCCGATCTTGCCGATCAGGCCCTTGCGCACGTCTTCCAGGGTGGGGCCGAAGCCGTCTTGCGCATAGGCAAGTGCACCCAGGGCAGCCACGTCGGCCGGGTTGTGCTTGGCAACCAGTTCGGCAGCCGCCTTGGCCAAACCCAGGAAGCTGTCGTTCTTGGTCACGAAGTCGGTTTCGCAGTTGACTTCGATCAGGGCACCGGTGGCGCCATCGATGAAGCTGGCGACCACGCCTTCGGCGGTCACGCGCGAAGCAGCCTTGCCGGCCTTGGTGCCGAGCTTGACGCGCAATACTTCTTCCGCCTTGGCCATGTCGCCATCGGCTTCGGTCAGTGCCTTCTTGCACTCCATCATCGGGGCATCGGTCTTGGCGCGCAGTTCAGCGACCATGCTTGCGGTAATTGCAGCCATCTTGTTTCTCCGTGTGCAGTTCAGTTCAATTCAAATAGAGACTAAAAAAAAGGGGCATGCGCCCCTTTCTTCGGGTCGTGACCAGCTTAGGCAGAAGCCTCGCTCACTTCCACAAATTCGTCACCCGCCTCGGACGACACGGCCTTGACCACGTCTTCCACCGCGTTGGCGCGACCTTCGATGATGGCGTCAGCAATGCCACGCGCATACAGCGTCACGGCCTTGGACGAGTCATCGTTGCCGGGGATCACGTAATCAATGCCTTCAGGCGAGTGATTG
>Ga0208121_100750_pt1 | contig 9934 bp, 10 predicted proteins | sample LakWasMet62_LOW9_2_FD_183894 | JGI IMG/M metagenome (GOLD analysis project Ga0208121, IMG submission 183894) | Freshwater sediment methanotrophic microbial communities from Lake Washington under simulated oxygen tension - Sediment Metagenome... | ecosystem: Environmental > Aquatic > Freshwater >... | reverse complement strand
GGTGTCCGGGCTGTTAACCACGCTGTTGCTGCTGGCGGTGCCGGCCCTGGCGCAGGAGAACGCGCCCCTGGCCGCCGCCCAGATCAACGCCACCCAGCTGCCCCTGATCGTGGGCGGCGACGCGTCGGGCACGAGCTATTCGGTGCCGATCCAGACCCTGCTGTTTTTCACGGCCCTGTCCTTCCTGCCGGCCATCCTGCTGATGATGACCGGCTTCACCCGCATCGTCATCGTGCTGTCCCTGCTGCGCCAGGCGCTGGGCACGCAGTCGTCCCCGCCCAACCAGGTCATCATCGGCCTGTCGCTGTTCCTGACCTTCTTTGTCATGGGGCCGACCTTCGACCGCATCTACGCCGATGCCTACCTGCCCTACACGCAGAATGTCATCAACTTCGAACAGGCGCTCGCCCGCGGTGAGGCGCCGATGCGCCAGTTCATGACCAAGCAGACGCGTCAGTCCGACTATGCGCTGTTTGCCAAGCTGGCCAAACTCGATCCCGCCACCAAGATCGACACCGCACCCATGCGCGTGCTGATCCCGGCTTTTGTCACCAGCGAACTCAAGACGGCCTTTCAGATCGGCTTCCTGATCTTCATCCCCTTCCTGGTGATCGACATCGTGGTGGCCAGCGTGCTGATGTCGCTGGGCATGATGATGTTGTCGCCCGTGCTGGTGGCATTGCCTTTCAAGCTCATGCTCTTCGTGCTGGCCGACGGATGGAACCTGCTGATCGGCTCGCTGGCTGCGAGCTTCGTGACATGAGAGGCCTGCCATGAACGCACAAATGGTCCTGACCATCGGGCAGGAGGCGCTGCTGACACTGCTGATGGTGTCGGCGCCGTTGCTGGGCGTGGTGTTGCTGGTGGGGCTGCTGGTCAGCCTGTTCCAGGCCATCACCCAGATCCACGAGGCCACGCTGTCCTTCGTGCCCAAGCTGGTGGCCGCCATGGCCGTGTTTGCCTGGGCCGGCCCCTGGATGCTCAACATCCTGGTCGAGTACATCCGTCGCACCATCGAGGCGATTCCCGGCATCGTGCTCTGAGTCCGGCGCTCTTGCCATGATCACTTTCAGCGAAGCCCAGATCATGGCGTGGCTGTCGCCGCTGCTGTGGCCTTTCCTGCGGGTGCTGGGTGTCTTCACGGCCGCCCCGATCTTCTCCTCGCGTGCCATTCCGGTGCGCGCCCGCGTCGGGCTGGCCCTGCTGGTGACGGTAGCCTGCCAGGCCACCCTGCCGCCCATGCCGGTGATCGACTTCAACAGCCCGGCCGTCCTGGGGGTGGTGATCCAGCAGGTGGGCATCGGTTTGTCCATCGGATTTGTCGTGCGGCTGGTGTTCGCGGCGTTCGAGCTGGCCGGTGAGGTGGTGGGTTTCCAGATGGGCCTGAACTTCGCCGCCTTCTTCGATCCCTCGCTCAACACCCAGGCCAGCGCCGTGGCGCGCTTCTTCGGCTACATGGCCTCGCTGCTTTTCGTGGTGCTCAACGGGCACCTGATGGTGCTGATGGCCGTGACGCGCAGCTTCGAGGTCTTCCCCGTGACGCAGAATTTTCTGGAGGCCCTGCGGCTGATGCAGCTCTATACCCTGGGCGGCGAGCTGTTTGCCAGCGCCCTGTGGATCGCCCTGCCCATGCTGGCCCTGCTGCTCTTCACCAACCTGGCGCTGGGCATCATCTCGCGCGTGGCGCCGCAGATGAATATCTACGCGGTCGGGTTCCCCATCACGCTCAGTGTGGGGCTGGTGGGCATGGCGGCCACGCTGCCCATGCTGGACCGGCCCTTCCAGTCCCTGCTGGAGCGGGCCATCGAGATCTTCACCGGGTGAAAACCGCCGGGTCTCTCACACCAGTCCGTTGCGGATGGCGTAGACGGTCAGTTCCGCGTTGTTCGAGAGCTTGAGCTTTTCCAGCACGCGTGAGCGGTAGACACTGACGGTCTTGGGGCTTAGCATCAATTCCTCGGCGATGTCGGAGAGGCGCTTGCCCGAGGCGATCTTGAGCAGGGTCTGCAGTTCGCGTTCCGAGAGCGCATCGTGCAGCGCTTCGCTGGTTGGCGTGGCCAGGTTGTCGACCAGCATCTGGGCCACGTCCGACGTGACGTACTTGCGTCCCTGGGCAATGGTGCGTACCGCCGTGATCAGATCTGCCGGATTGCCGGCCTTGTTCAGGTAGCCCTGGGCGCCGGCACGCAGACAGCGGATGGCGTACTGGTCCTCCGGGAACATCGAAACGACCAGGACCTTCGTGGGCGTATCCGCTTCACGCAGCGAAGCCAGCACCTCCAGGCCGCCACGGCCGGGCAGGTTCAGGTCCAGCACCAGGATGTCGCAGGGTGTGGAGCGCAACAGCTCCCGCACTTCCGAATAACTGCCGGCCTCTCCCACGACCTTGATGTCGACGGCCTCGGACAGGGTGTCGCGGATGCCGCGCCGCACGACGGCATGGTCGTCACAAAGTATCACTCGAATCATCGATCTAGCCTTTTGCCTCGATTGTGAGGGGAATCGACAGCGTGATGGATGTTCCCTCGCCCTCGCGGCTGCTCACATCCAGCCAGCCGCCCGCGGTGCGCGCCCGCTCCTGCAGTCCCTTGAGACCGAAGGCCGTGGGTTTGTTGCGCTCCGGCGGCTGGATACCTTGTCCATTGTCGGTGATCTCCAGGGTCAGCACACTTTCGGCGTCCGACAGCTCGATCCGGACTTCGCTGCAACGGGCGTGTTTGGAGATATTGGTCAGCGCCTCCTGTGCCGTGCGGTAGGCGGTCAGCTGGATGTTCTTGGTCAGCGTGGGCTGGCGCAGGGTGGTGCGCACCGTGGTGCGGGTGCCGGTGCGGCGCTCGAATTCGCCGGCCAGCCAGTCGATGGCGGCTTCCAGGCCCTGGTCCAGGATGGCGGGGCGCAGGTTCATCATGATGCGCTGGCTGGCGCCAACCGCATGCTGCAGCATGCCAGTGGCGGCTTGCACATGCCCCTGCGTGTCGGCGTCGGGATGGTGACGGCCGATCCATGATAGGTCGAACTGGATGGCCGCCAGCGAGCCGCCGATGTCGTCATGGATCTCGCGCGCGATCGCCGCGCGCTCCTGTTCGATCGAGCTCTGCAGGTGTTCGGCGAAGCGCGCCAGGCGCTGCTCCGAGGCGGCCAGCTCCTCGACAGCGCGTTCGCGTTCGCGCTTGGCCTGCTGGACCTCGATGGCGCGCTGGATCACGTGGGCCAGCTTGCCCAGGTCGTCCTTGAGCAGGTAGTCGCTCATGCCGAGCTTGATGGCGTCGACTGCGGCCGTCTCGCCGATGGCGCCGGACAGCAGGATGAACGGCGGGTGCTGCGGGATGGCCTGCAGGGATTTCCATGCATCCAGGGCCGTGAAACCGGGCAGGCGGTAGTCGGCAAGAACGGCATCGAAACGGCTGCCCTGCAGCGCGCGCACGAAGTCATCCAGGCTTTCGACCCGCACCAGTTCACAGGGCAAGCCGGCACGGCGCAGCGTCTTTCGCACGATGTCGTGATCTAGTTCCGAATCCTCGAGATGCAGGATGCGAAGGGGGGTGGGGTGGACTTCTGGCTGCATGGGGTAGACGATATGATGAAAACCCTCGTGGGTGTGCCGGGAGACGACCTGAACGCCCCGAAATATTGACGAATTCCCTCCTATTTCCGAGGAATCCTGCTACTCTATATCCAGGAAAATTCTAATGCTGGACTTGCTGGAGCGGTGAACCATCTAGCATCCGGATGTCCGAACAGAATGACCATGCAAGCCCCCAACACACCGCCTGCGGACCAGCCCGCCGTGCAATTGCCGGTGATGCTGGTGGCCGAGGTGCAGGATTCGCTCCTGGTGGTCGTGCATGACCTGGCCCGTCTCGATGGGCTGTTGGCACACACCATGGACAACCTGATGCAGCGCTTCACCACCGCCATCGGAAGTCTCGCCGATCCCGCCCTGGCGGAGTCGGCGGCCCTGGATGAAGCGCGCAACGCCCTGCGCGCGGCCGTGACCGAACTGCAGTTCCAGGATCTGGCCTCGCAACTGATAGTCCATACTTCCAAGGTGCTTCAAGGCTGTGCCTACCGGCTGGCTTCCGAGTCCATGGGGCAGGAAGACGGCGAGGCGGTTCCCTTTGTCGAGGAGGTGCCGGAACGTCCCAATCCGGTGACCCAGGACGAAATGGATGCCGGCTCGATCGAATTGTTTTGAATCGCTGAACACTTGAATAACCAAAGACCCCATTTCCCCGGAGCTCAGACATGCCACTGATACTCGCTGTTGACGATTCACCCTCGATGCGCAAGATGGTCTCATTCACCCTTGCGGGAGCGGGCTACCAGGTGGTCGAGGCCGTCGACGGGCAGGATGCCTATGAAAAGGCCCAGACCCAGACCTTCGATCTGGTGCTGACCGACCAGAACATGCCACGGCTGGACGGCCTGGGGCTGACGCGCAAGCTGCGCGAGCACCCCAATTTCAAGACCACGCCGATTCTGATGCTCACCACCGAATCCAGTGACCTGATGAAGCAGGCTGGTCGCGCCGCTGGCGCCACCGGCTGGCTGGTCAAGCCCTTCGACCCGGCGCGGCTGCTCGAGGTCATCAAGAAAGTCATCAAGTAACACGGTCCGCCAGCGCGGGATCACAACAGGAGATAGGCATGACCGAGGGACACCAGGAATCCGGCGGAGGTGACTCATTCGACCTGAGTCAGTTCTACCAGATCTTCTTCGAGGAGGCGGGCGAAAACCTGGACCTCATGGAGCAGATGCTGCTCAACCTGAATCTGGAAACCGCTGACGACGAAGAGCTCAATGGCATCTTCCGTTGCGCGCACTCTGTCAAGGGTGGCGCGGCCACTTTCGGCTTCGCGGATGTGGCCGAGTTGACGCACCAGATGGAGTCCTTGCTGGACCGCCTGCGTCGACATGAATTGCAGCCCAACCCCATGATGGTGGATGTCCTGCTTGAATCCGCCGATGCCTCGCGCGTGTTGCTCGCCCGTCATCAGACCGGCGATACCAGCGCGCCACCCTCCAACGCCGATCTGGTGCGTCGCATCAGCGAGCTGGCGGCGGGCGGCACACCGGCGCCCGCCGCAGTGCCTGCGCCCGCGCCCGTGGTTGCTGCCCCGGCACCGGCCCCCGTGGCGGCGCCTGCGCCCGTTGCGGCCGCGCCAGGCGCGCGCCAGCTGGAGATCCGTATGGGCCCGCTGGAGCGTCCCGATCAGGTGGATGGGATCAAGGATCTGTTCCGCGACATCGTGGGCCTCGGTTCGGTCACCGAGGTGGCCAGTGACCGTGCGGACACCCGCGTGTTTCATGCCTCGACGTCTTCCAGCAATGATGATCTGCTGGACCTGTTTGCCTTTCACGTGTCGCGTGAGCAGGTGAACATCCGTGAAATGAGTGCCGCCGCCACGTCCTGGACGGACCGGGACGATCCTCCGCCCGGTGCGCCTGTGGCGCCAGCGCCGGGTTTTGGCTTTTTCGAGGGCGCTCCGGGCGTGCCCACCGGCGCCGCCTCCTCTGCCGCGCCGGTCGAGGTGACCGAGGTCAGGCCCGCTGCCAAGGCGAGCGTGGCCAAGCCCGCCGCCAGCCCGGTTGCGGCCCAGCCGGAAGCCGCCACCATCCGCGTCGCCATCAGCAAGGTTGACCAGCTGATCAATCTGGTGGGCGAACTGGTCATCACCCAGGCCATGCTGGCCCAGAACAGCCAGGCCCTGGACCCGGCAGCCAACCAGCAGCTCATGGCGGGGCTGGCCGACCTGGATCGCAACACGCGCGATCTGCAGGAATCGGTGATGTCGATCCGCATGATCCCGATGTCCATCGTGTTCAGCCGCTTCCCGCGCATGCTGCGCGACCTGGCCAGCAAGCTGGGCAAGAAGGTGGAGTTCGTGACCCAGGGCGAGGCGACCGAGCTCGACAAGGGCCTGGTCGAGAAGATCACCGATCCGCTGACGCACCTGGTGCGCAACAGCTGTGACCATGGCATCGAGATGCCGGCTGATCGTGTCGCGGCAGGCAAGCCTGAGACCGGCACCATCACCTTGTCGGCGGCCCACCAGGGTGGCTCCATCGTGATCGAGGTGCGCGACGACGGCCGTGGCCTCTCGCGCGAGAAGATCCTCAACAAGGCACGCGAGCGCGGCCTGGACGTTTCCGACCAGATGTCCGATGGTGATGTCTGGCAGCTGATCTTCGCGCCGGGTTTCTCGACGGCCGAGGTCGTGACCGACGTGTCCGGCCGCGGTGTCGGCATGGACGTGGTCAAGAAGAACATCGCGGCGCTCAACGGCACGGTCGAGATCGATTCGTCCGAAGGCTACGGCATGCGGGTCTCGGTCCGCCTGCCGCTGACGCTGGCCATCATGGACGGCATGTCAGTTGGCGTGGGCGACGAGGTCTACATCCTGCCCCTGTCCTCGGTGGTTGAATCCTTCCAGGTCAAGGACGATGCCGTCAATACCGTCGCCCAGGGCTCGCGCCTGGTCAAGGTGCGCGACGAGTACATGCCCGTGATTGAATTGGAGAAGGTGTTCCAGGTGCCACGCTACGATGGCGGCAAGTCCGGCGACATCATGGTGGTGGTGGAAGCGGAGGGCAGTCGGGTGGCCTTGCTGGTCGATGAGTTGCTGGGTCAGCAACAGGTCGTGGTCAAGAACCTGGAAACCAATTACCGCAAGGTCCCCAACGTTTCGGGCGCCACCATCCTGGGTGATGGCAAGGTGGCGCTCATTCTGGATACCAGCACCCTCGTGCGGCGTTCACGGCATTGATGCACTCCAAGGAGAAGATCGGTATGAGTGAGACAGATGAGAGCGGAACACTGGCGGCGGGTCCGCGCGAATACCTGACGTTCCGGCTGGACCAGGAAGAGTACGGCATCGACATCCTCAAGGTTCAGGAAATCCGGGGGTATGAAAAGCCGACGCGCATTGCCAACGCGCCCGAGTTCATCAAGGGCGTGGTCAATCTGCGCGGCACCATCGTGCCCATCATCGACATGCGCCTGAAGTTCAACTGCGCGAAGGCCGAGTACAACAGCTTCACGGTGGTCATCATCCTGAATCTGCGCAACCGTATCGTCGGGATCGTGGTGGACTCGGTCAGCGATGTGATGGAGTTGGCGCCGGAGAACCTCAAGGCCGCGCCTGACATCGACAGTTCGATCGAAAGTTCGGCCGTGGTCGGTCTGGGCTCGGTGGGGGATCGCATGTTGATCCTGCTGGATATCGAGAAGCTGATGACCAGTGTCGACATGGGCCTGGTTTCTGTCGAGGCCTGATCTCTTGCCCTTAGTGCTTCCTCTCCTTATTCAAGCGCCCTGACGATGCTGAGCACAGACAAAGCCGCCAGGAATCCAAAGGCGGGCGCAGACCGGGATGGCGCGGCGGAGATCGCCGGGGGCGACGTGCAGGCTCGGGAATTCAGCTGGACGCAAGCCGACTTCACCCGTGTCCAGGCGCTGATCTACCAGCGCGCCGGCATCAGCCTGCACGATGGCAAGCATGCCATGGTGTACAGCCGCCTGTCACGCCGGTTGCGCGACACCGGTTACCAGAATTTTCGCGACTACCTGAGCTGGCTGGAGTCCCACGACGGGCCCGAGTGGCAGGAGTTCGTCAATGCCTTGACGACCAACCTGACCTCCTTCTTTCGCGAGCAGCATCACTTCGAGATCCTGGCCGAGCATCTGAAGTCTCGCCCGTCAAACACGCCCTGGCGGGTCTGGTGCAATGCGGCCTCGACCGGCGAGGAGCCCTACTCCATCATCATGACGGCGCTGGATGCCCTGGGGCCCCAGGCGAATTTCAAGCTGTGGGCCAGCGATATCGACTCCAAGGTCCTGGCGACAGCGGCGCGGGGTGTCTACCGGCAGGACTCCATCAAGGGCGTGGACATGGCCCGCCTGCAACGCTTTTTCCTGCGCGGCAAAGGAAACAACGAGGGCTTCCTGCGCGTCAAACCCGAGTTGCAGCGCATGGTGGAGTTTCTGAGCGTCAACCTGATACGCGATGACTGGCCTTTTCGCGAGCCTTTCGACATCGTGTTCTGCCGCAACGTCATGATTTATTTCGATGCCCCAACCCAGCGCAGCGTGCTGGAGCGCATCCATCGGGTCATGAAGCCTGGTAGCCTGCTGTTTGTCGGCCACTCAGAGAATTTCAACGAATCGCGCGACCTGTTTGTTCTGCGCGGAAAGACGGTGTATGAACGTCGTTGAAGGGTGCGCTTCCCGGTGCCGGCCGTGTTGCTTGCAGGAGCTGCATGAACCCGTCTGAGCTCTCCTTGCGTGCGGCGCCGCTGCGCCCTGTGACGTCGGGTGCCCCCAAGGCGCTGGCGGGTGGGCGGATCTCGCGGGTCGACGAACTTCGGGCCCAACCGCGCAAGCCGGGGGAAGCCTCCTTTTTCTACGCCGACCACCATTTTCAGTACGACGCCGTCAAGGTGCTGCCGGGTGAGTACTTCGTGTCCGGTGAGGATGTGCTCATCATGACGGTGCTGGGCTCGTGCATCGCGGCCTGTGTCTGGGATGGCAAGGCCCGTATCGGCGGCATGAACCACTTCATGTTGCCCGAGGGCGAAGACGGCTCCGGGCGCTATGGTTCCTATGCGATGGAGCTCTTGCTCAACGAGATGATCAAGAAGGGTGCCCGTCGGGAAACCATGCAGGCCAAGGTTTTCGGGGGCGGCGCCGTGATGGCGGGCTTCACCACCATGAACGTGGGGGAGCGCAACACCAAGTTCGTGCTGGACTATCTGGCCACGGAGCGCATCCCGGTGGTGTCACAGGACGTGCTGGACATCCACCCGCGCAAAGTATGCTTTTTCCCGGTCACGGGCAAGGCGCTGGTCAAGCGCCTTGCCCATGCGCATCCCGAGGCCCTGGCGGTCGAGGAGCGCAAGGGCAATGCGGCCACTGTGGCCAAGTCCACCGCGGGTGGTTCTGTGGACCTGTTCTAGAGAGGCTAGGTTGAAGAAGATTCGAGTGGTAGTGGTTGACGACTCGGCGCTGGTACGCAGTCTGCTGGCCGAGATCATCAACCGTCAACGCGACATGGAGTGCGTCGGCACAGCCAACGACCCGCTGATTGCGCGCGAGATGATCCGCGAATTGAACCCGGACGTGATCACGCTGGATGTCGAGATGCCGCGCATGGATGGCATCGAATTTCTCGGGCGCCTCATGCGTCTGCGCCCCATGCCCGTGCTCATGATTTCCACGTTGACCGAGCGCGGGGCCGAGGTCACCATGCGGGCCCTGGAGCTCGGCGCCGTCGATTTTGTCGCCAAACCCCGCATCGGCCTTGCCGATGGCATCAAGGACCTGTCCGATCAGATCGTCGAGAAGATCCGCATCGCTGCTTCAGCGCATATCCGGCGTGCGTCGACCCCGGCGCTCGGGGCCGCTTCCGGACCCAGCCCAGCCGGCGTGGCTCCGGCGCCGATCAGGCCCCTGGGCCGCCTGTCCACCGAGAAGATGATCTGTATCGGATCTTCGACCGGGGGCACCGAAGCGGTCAAGGAGGTGCTGACGCGCATGCCGGCAGATTCTCCGGGCATCGTCATCACCCAGCACATGCCGCCGGGTTTCACCACCAGCTTTGCGCAACGCTTGAACGGGCTGTGCCAGATCACGGTGAAAGAGGCTGTCCATGGTGAGCGCATCCTGCCGGGGCATGCCTATATTGCGCCGGGGGGCAAGCAGTTTCGTGTCGACCGCAGCGGCGCCAACTATGTGGCGGTCGTGGAGGATGGGCAGCCGGTCAACCGGCACATGCCTTCGGTGGAGGTGCTGTTTCATTCTTGCGCTCAGGTCGTGGGCCCCAACGCCTTCGGCATCATGCTGACCGGCATGGGCAATGATGGCGCCAAGGCCATGCGTGAAATGAAGGACGCCGGCAGCTACAACTACGTGCAGGACGAAGCCAGCTGCGTGGTG
>Ga0208121_100748_pt1 | contig 9953 bp, 9 predicted proteins | sample LakWasMet62_LOW9_2_FD_183894 | JGI IMG/M metagenome (GOLD analysis project Ga0208121, IMG submission 183894) | Freshwater sediment methanotrophic microbial communities from Lake Washington under simulated oxygen tension - Sediment Metagenome... | ecosystem: Environmental > Aquatic > Freshwater >... | reverse complement strand
CAGCGTTGCATCGAGGTCCTTGCGGCTGGCCGCCGCATAGACCCCCATGACAAGGTTCTCCAGCACGCTCATCGCGGGAAACAGGCGTCGGCCTTCGGGCACCAGGGCGATTCCGCCAGCCACCGTCTGGGCCGTCGAAGGGCGATCCAGCAGCCGGCCGTCGTAGGTGATGGTGCCGGACTCGCTCGGGTACAGGCCGACGATAGCCCCCATCGCGGTGGACTTGCCAGCGCCATTGGCGCCCAGCAGGCCCACGCGCTCGCCCTTGCCCACGTGCAGGGAAACGTCCCACAGGGCGCGCAAGGCGCCGTGGTCCACACTCAGGTTCTTCAGCGTCAGCATCAGACGACTCCCTCTGCCCGCTGCGGGGATTTCTGCGCCTTGGTCTTGGTGCTGGCTTGGGCAGCGCTGCCAAGATAGGTACTGAGTACACGCTCGTCCTTGACCACCTGGCTCAGGGGACCGTCGGCGATCAGCGAACCCTGCTCCAGAACGATGACCCGGTCGACCACCTTCTCTAATGCCGAGAAGATGTGCTCCACCCAGATCACGGTGATGCCGTAGCGATCGCGCACGTGTCGGATGTGCTCGACGAAGCGCTGCACCTCGACCGGTGTCAGGCCCGAGGCAACCTCATCGACCAGCAGCAGGCGCGGCTTGCAGGCCAGCGCGCGGGCGAATTCCAGCGCCTTGCGCTCTTGCACCGACAGGCTGTCAGCACGGTCGCGCAGGCGGTGGCTCAACTCGGCGTACTCGATAAAGGAACGCGCCTCGCGCATCGCATCGCGCGGCGACAGCGGTGCTTCGTTGAACATCAGGGGAATGGCGATATTCTCCTGCACCGTCAGGTCCCCGAATGGGCGCGGGATCTGGTAGGTCCGCCCGACGCCCAGACGAGCGATTTCGTCACGACTGGCCTGGCTCAAGTCCTGGCCGGCAAACATCACGCGCCCACCGGTGGGCGTGTACACCCGCGAAATGCAGTTGAACAGGGTCGTCTTGCCCGAGCCGTTGGGCCCGATCAGGCCGACGATCTCGCCCTGGCGAATACTCAGGCTGACGTCGTTGACGGCCACGTTGCCGCCGAACTGCATGCATACGTTCTGCAACTCGATCAGGGGCTTCCCGCTCTCCGGCTGGATGCGTGGCAGGGGCAGCGCCACGGCGGTGCCGTCCTTGGCCACCTGGAGAGCCGCCTGGGCATCCGACTCGCCCATGTACTCATGATGCTCGCGCGCCAGGGCACTGAGCAGCGGCACGCGCCGCACCCACCTGGCGCGCAGGAAGCCGCCGGGCATGAAACGCCCGATCAGCAGCACGATCAGGCCGTACAGGGTGGCCTGGAAGCCCTTCACGCTGACCAGCAGCCATTGCTGCAGCGTAGCCAGCACCAGCACGCCAACCAGCGGACCCCAGCGCAGGCCGGAGCCGGCAAACAGCACCATGGCCACAGGCACCAGCGCCACGTTCAGGCCGAAAACGGTGGCCGGGTCGATGTAGCTCATCTGCCAGGCCTGCAAGGCGCCGGCCACAGCGCCGAAGCCAGCGCTTAGCATCAGCACGCGCCGCTTGACCGGCGCGATGCGCACACCCACGGTCTCGGCCACCTGCTCATCGTTGCGGATGCTCTTGAGCGCGTAGCCGAAGCGCGCCGCATTGATGCGCAATGTGACGATGAAGGTCAGCACGCACACCCCGAGAGAGATCAGGTAGGCCGGCTTGAGGACCTGCTCCACCGGCAAAACGATGCCGTCGGCACCGTTGGTCACCGGCGTGAGGTTGTAGGCCAGCACCTCCATGAGCGGCAGCAGCGCAAGCGTGCCGAAGGCAAAGTAGTCGCCGTGCAGTCGGAACAGGGGCACCGAGATGACGAGCGCAGCCAGGGCTGTGATCAGCACCGCAAAGCCAATCGCGACGACTAGAGGCCATTGGCCGACCAGCGCAATCGAGAAGGCGTAGGCCCCGATGCCGTAGAAGCAGTAATGCCCCAGGTTGACGTAACCCATCTCACCGGCAACCCAGTCCCAGCTCTGGCCCAGGATGTAGGCGATCAGCACGGTGAATGCGATGGTGGTGATGTAGGCGTTGCCGACGAAGGGCAGCACTGCCAACGCCAGCACTCCAGCGCCACCGGTCAGCCATCCGGCGGTGCGTGACATGCCATGTTTCATGCTTTGACTCCAACGCCCTTGGGAAAGGCGACCAGGATCAGCAGCATCAGGACAACGCTGAGCGCAGGCGCCCATTCGGGTTTCCAGTACAGGCCAGTCAGGCCTTCGGCCACGCCGAGAAAGATCCCCGCCAACAGGGCGCCCGGCAGGTTGCCGACGCCGCCGACGACGATGATGGTGAAGGCCTTGACCGTCAGCCCGAAGCCCATGTAGGGATCCACGGGGAAGGACAGCACGTAGAGCACGGCCGCGACGGCGACAGTCGCCGAGCCGAAGGCGAAGGTCAGCGCCTTCATGCGCGTGCTCTGCACGCCGCAGATCTGGGCCCCCACCGGATCCTGTGTCACCGCGCGCACCGCACGGCCGAACCAGGTGCACGTGAGAATCAGGTGCATCACAACGGTCAGCAACGCGATGCCCAGGAGGATCAGCAGCTGAGTAGTCGAGATGACGATCTCGCCGAACTCCAGCGCCTCCAGCCGCAAGGGAATGTTGCGCTGGGTGGCACCGGCGGCCTTGGCCGTAAGATCTGAAAGGATCATCAGCGTGCCGACGGTCACCAGCACAGTGCCCACCGTGGACTCGAAGTGGTTGCGCTTGGACAGCGGGCGCAGCAGCACTTGGTAGTAGCCGTAGGCGCAGACGAACAGCAACGGCGCCAGCAGCACGGCGATAAGCAGCGGGTGCAGCTGCCAGCTCGCGTACGCCAAGCTGGCGAGCACGCCGCTGACCGCCAGCAGGGTGCCGTGTGCAAAATTAAGGATGCGCACGACGCCGTAGATCAGCGACAGACCGAACGCGACCAGCGCGTACAGTCCGCCCAGCAGCACCCCACCAATAAGAACCTGGAGCAGGACTTCCATCTTCGTGACGTCCGCTTATTTCCAGGTCGGCGATGGCCAGACCAGCTTGCCGGTGGCCACCTCGGGCGGCCACACGACATTGACTTTTCCGCCATTCATCTGCACCGTGAAGGCACCGGTGTTGGGGAAGCCGCGTTCGTCGAAGGTCACGTCGCCGGCGGGCGACTTGACCGTAGCCTTGAACAAGGCTTCCTTGACCTTCTCCCGGTCCACCACGCCGGCCTTCTCGATGGCCTGGATCATGGTCAAGTAGGACGTCAAGCGACCCAGCGTCCAGATGTAGTCGAACATCGAAACATCGGCACGCTTCATCACGGTCTCGACCAAGTCGCTGTAGTCACCCTTGACACCCGGGTACCAGCTGAGTTCGCCGGTCATGCCCTCGATGTCCTTGCCGACCTGGCGGTGCAGCGCGCCGGTGAGCATGGTGTGATGCACGTCCATGGCACGCACCTTAAGCTGACGCATCTGCTGTACCAGGGGAACCGAGGCGTTGTCGTAGGAGCTCAGGTAGATGATGTCGGCCTTGGCGGCACGGACCTTGGCGATCAACGCCGTGAAATCCTTGAGTTCGGGCGAGAAGGTTTCATTGCCCAGCACCTTCAGGCCCTGCTCCTCCGCTTTCTTGCTCCAGGTCGCGGTAATGCCCTTCATCACCGGGTTGTCGTGGGTGATGAAAAAGATGGTCTGCGGCTTCGGACTGACCTTGCCGATCATCTCGAAATAACGCGCCGACCAGTTGGGCACCACTGGGAAAGGGGTGCCCCAGATGTACTTCAGGCCGCGATCGTACACAGACGGCGTGGCCACGTTGGCCATCACCATCGGAATCTTGTGCTTCTCGGCCACCGGCGGCACAGGGCCGCCCAGCGAGGACCAGTCCGGACCGACGAAGAAGTCAACCTTGTCGACCGTAGCCATCTTCTCGAACAGGGCGACGGCGGTGGCCGGAACGCTCTGGTCGTCATAGATCACGAACTTGATCGGCAGCTTCTTGTTGCAGGACTTCACCAACACGCCGCCACCCTTGTTGAATTCCTCGGCAAAAACCTCGGTCATCTTTCGCCAGCGGTCGGCCAGGGTCGAGAACGGCCCCGTCTCGGAAATGGTGGTGCCCAACACGATGGCCTCGCTGCACGAGCCGAGGGTGGCGTGCGCCGGTAGCACGGACAGGGCGCTGGTCAGCGCCACGGTGCTGGCCGCAATGATCTGCTTGATTGTTTTCATCTCATGTCTCCTCGTTGTTGAATGTCAAGAAACCGGGACTTCGAACCTACTGATCCTGGACGCCGAGCCCCTGCCAACGGCGCACCAGATGGGTGTGGTCGATCTCGAACAAGTCGAGCACCCGCCCCACTGTGTGGTTGACCACGTCGTCAATCGACGATGGCTTGGTATAGAAGGCCGGCACCGGCGGGAACACGATGCCGCCCATCTCCGTCACGGCGGTCATGTTGCGCAGGTGGGCCAGGTTCAGCGGCGTCTCGCGTGCCAGCAGGACCAGGCGGCGGCGCTCCTTAAGCACTACGTCGGCCGCGCGGCTGACCAGGTTGCCGGCCATGCCGTGGGCGATCTCCGCCAGCGTCTTCATCGAGCACGGTGCGATCACCATGCCCGCGGTGTGGAACGAGCCGCTCGAGACCGCCGCGCCGATGTCCTTGGCGTTGTGCACGACATCAGCCAACGCCTCGATATCAGCGCGTTTGAGGTTGAGCTCCTCGGCGGCGGTCAGGACGCCCGCAGCCGACACAATCAGATGGGTTTCCCAATCTGGCAAGTCGCGCAGCTGCTCGAGCAGGCGCACGCCGTAGATCGCGCCGCTGGCGCCCGTGATGGCGACGATCAGTCGCTTGCGATCGGACCGGCTCATGCCTTGACGCCACCGGTACGCCAGTCGATGCGAGCCTCAGAACGCACCTCCTGCTTCAGATCGACATCGGCCTCGCCGGGGACGCGCACCTTGGTGAACACATGCTCGTGGTAGACCACCGGACGGGTCGCGTCCAACCCCATCTTGGCGCTCAGCCCTTGCAGATGCGCCGGCGGCGCGCCGCCGTCCGGGTAGTCCTGGCCGACGGTGGTAGACGGATCGAGCACCGAGCCCTGTGCCCCGGCAATCACCACGAGGTCGCGATCGGCCTGGAAGCGCGTGGCCACGGCCCACTCCACCTGTTTCGGGTCGTGCACCTCCACATCGTCGTCGACCACGATCACCTGCTTGATGTCGTAGTGGCCACCGAAGGCGGCACAGATCACGTTCTTGGGTTGGCCTTCGTGCGTCTTGCGCAGCTTGACGAACAGGTGGTAGCGCCCCACCCCGCCGATCGACAGGTGCACGTCCAGGACATTGGGGAAACTGCGCTGCAGGTGCGCCAGCAAGGTGGCCTCGCGCGGGATGGAGCCCAGCAGCAGGTGCTCCATTTCCGCCGGCACGATGGTGTGGTAGATCGGGTTGTGGCGATGCGTGATGGCGTCCACCTCGATCACCTCGCGGCGCTCGCGCGCGCTGTAGTATTTCGGAAACTCGCCGAACGGCCCTTCGGGCTCGCGCACGCCGGGCAGCAGCCGGCCCTCGATCACGATCTCGCTGTTGGCCGGCACCCGCACCTCGTTAGTCTGGCACTTAACCACCGGCAGAGGCGCGCCATGCAAGGCCCCCGCAATCCCGAGTTCGTCATAGTCGATCGGCGCGATCGCCTGCGAGGCCAGCAGCGTCAGCGGGTCCACCCCGATCACCACCGCCACCTCCAGCACCTGGTTGCGCGACTCGGCCTCCTTGTAGAAGGCCAGCAGGTGGCGGGGCAGCATCAGGATGGCCATGCGGGTCCCTGAATGAACCTGGATCCGGTTGATCGAGACGTTCTGCACGCCCGTCACAGGGTTGCGTGCGATCACCAGACCGGCCGTGATGTAAGGGCCGTTGTCGTGTTCGCTGTGGGTCGGCACCGGCAGCAGCTTGAGAACATCGGCACCCCGCACGACCTCCTGCTGGCAGGGCGCCTGCGCAGCCTGCACCTCGCGCCAGGGTAGCGGGCTGTCGGCTGCCTTGCGAAAATGCGCCAGCATGTCGGACTCGGTCACGCCCATGGCCTCGGCGATCCAACCGCGACGCGACATGAAACCCGACACCACGGGCATGCCAGTGCCACCGGCATCAGGAAAGTAACTGGCCTGGTGACCATCGAGCCGCTTGGCAACGGCGGCCAGCCGGTGCTTCAGCGCCACGCCCTCGCGCAGCACGGCCAACCGACCGGTGGCCTCCAGATGTGCCAGCCATTCGCGTAAGTCTGAGCGGGGTACGTTGGGGGTCTGCTGCTTCGTCATGAGCTCTGTATCCATGGTGGTTTGAACTGCAGGCCAGCCTTCTCCCGCGGGCCATCGTCCGATGGCCCGTTGGGATCCTGGTTGGCTGCGCCCGTGGCCGCTTACTCGGCCGTGATGTTTCCTTGCACGATGACTTTTTTCCACAAAGCCATCTGGCCGTCGATGAACGACTTGAACTGGGCCGGCGTGCCGCCATCGGGGACGACACCCTGCTGGGCAAAGATGTTCCGGACCTCGTCCGTGGCGAGCACCGCGTTGATATCGCGATTCAGACGCTCGATCACGGCCGCCGGCGTGCCGGCGGGGACCACAAAGCCGTGCCAGGAAGACACCTCATAGTTCGGCACCCCGGACTCGCCGACCGTGCGCAGGTCCGGCATCAGCGGCGAGCGCTTGGCATTGGCGATGGCGATCGCGCGCATCTTGCCCGACTGGATGAAAGGCAGCGCATGGGGCAAGGCGTCGAAGGCCAAGTCGAGTTGACCACCGGCCAGGTCGGTCAGCAGGGGCGTGCTGCCCTTGTAGGGCACCTGCATGAGCCTCACGCCGGCCATCGACTCGAAGTAGGCCATCGCCAGGTGATTGGAGGAGCCCGCGCCCGAGGAACCGTAGTTCAGCGCTGCGGGTTTGGCCCGGGCTCGCGCCAGCACATCGTCCACGGTGCGCAGGGACGAGCTCGAGTGGGTCACCAGCAGCATGGGCGAGCGGCCCGCCAGCACCACCGGCGCGAAGGCCTTCTCGCTGTCGTAAGGCAGCGACTTGTACAGCCAGGGGTTGGCAGCAAACGGAAACTGGATCACCAGCAAGGTGTGGCCGTCGGCTGGCGACATGGCCACGGCCTGGGTACCGATGACGGTGCCACCACCGGGCTTGTTGTCCACGATCACGGACTGTTTCCAGGTCCTGCTGAGCTGGTTGGCCACCAGACGGCCCAAAGTGTCGTTGAAGCCGCCCGGCGGGTAGGGTACGACGATGCGCACCGGCTTGCTCGGGAAAGCCTGGGCCAGCGCCTGGACATTGCCGAGGAGCGCGCCGCAGGCCACCAAGGCCAGCATGGAGCCCGACAGGGAACGCCGGCGCGACAGCGGGGGAATCTTGGAATTTCCAGACACGGTGCATCTCCTTCGTTATGACCTGCTGGCAACCGGTATGCACGGCAGGTTGAATGCTTGGCAGTCTAAAAATTCCAATCCATCACGTCAATTAATATATATTGATGCCAATAATCACGAATCGTGATTGCCACCTCAACATCGTCCGACCGCCCTTTTCGCCATGGAATTCCGCCAGATTCAATACTTTCTCTCGCTCTACGACGAAGGATCGATGACCAAGGCGGCCAGCCGCCTGAACGTGGTGCAGCCGGCCCTGAGCATGCAACTGGCCAAGCTGGAAAGCGAGCTCGGACAGCAGCTCTTCATCCGCAGCACGCGCGGCATGGAGCCCACGCCTGCAGGGCGTCAGATGTACAAGCTGTTTCGCCCGGTGATGGGCGACTTTGCCCGCGCGCGCGAACTGCTGATGCAGTCGGATGACGAACTCAGCGGCCACGTGTCCATCGGGCTGATTGCCACCGTGGCGCAGGACCTGCTGGCCGGCGTCGTGGCCGAATTCTCCGCAGCCCATCCACGCGTTACCCTGTCGCTGAGTGATGGCTACACGCCCGCCCTGTGCCAGGCCGTGACCGAAGGGCTGCTGGACGCGGCCATCATCAACCAGCCACGTCGCAAGCTGGCCCTCAACAGCCACCCGGTGCTGAGCGAGGACTTCGTCCTCGCGACGGGGCTGCGGCACGCGCCGCTGAGCGAGACCGTCGCGCTACGCCAGGCCACAGCTCTCAAGCTGGTGCTGCCCACGCGACTGCACGGCCTGCGCGACATTCTGGAGAGCATCGCCCAGGTCGAAGGCGTCGAGTTGTCGCCTGCACTGGAGGTGGATTCGATGAACGCCATCCTGCAGTTGGTCGAGATGGGCAGTTATGCCACCCTATTGCCACGGATCGCCGTTCGCAGCCGGGTGGAGGAAGGCACCCTGCTGGCCCACACCATCGTGGAGCCGCCGCTGGTGCGCCACGTCGTGTGCGTCACCCACCCGCGGCGAGCCTTGAGCCCGGCGGCCTCGGCCTTCATCGCCATGCTGGAGCAACACGCACAGTCCCGGACAGCGACATCTCCAACAACGCCAGCCCGTCCCTGACACCCCACTGCAGTAGCCCCCATGACCAGCGAACCAATCTGCCACGATGACCCGATGCAGTCGCCCTTGTGGCGCTATGCGCTGGCTCTGTACGCCAAGTCCGGGGTGGCGTCCGCTTGCCTGGCCCTGCAGGCGCACGCCAGCGTGGATGTCTGCGTCCTGCTGTATGCGTTGTACGCCGCGAACCGGGGCCGGCCGCTGACACCGGCGCAGTTGGAGGCGTCAGACCAACGGGTGCGCGGCTGGCGGGAGCGCGTGATCCTGCCGCTGCGCCATCTCCGCCAAGATATGAAAGACGGCATCACCCCGGTCCCGCAGGCGCTGCTTGAACTCATCCGGCAAGAGGTCAAGCAGGCCGAACTGCAGGCCGAGCAGGTGACCCTGGCCATGTTGTATCTCGAATTCCAGGCGCAGGCTGCGCCACCCGCTGCCGGTCCGCGCAGCGAATCAACTGTCCGAGAGGTGATTCGCCTGTACCTGCAACTCAGCCAGCTACCCGCGCAGCACCTGCAACTGCCGCAAGTACAACAAGCGATCGAAACCCTCGAGCGCCAGGCTGGTGCGATGCTTCACGAGCAGCCCCGCGGACCCGCCTGACCCTAGCGGTTCGCGCGCTGCTTCAACCAGCGCATCAGCCCGCCCACCACGGGCAGCTTCTCGTAGAGCTCCTCGGCCGCGTCCCAGTAGTCGCGGTGCGAGCGGATGCGCCCGTCCTGCGCCAGGCGCAGGTGCGTGGCGCCGCGGATGAGTTGCGGCTGCTCGGGGCTGAACTTGCGGAAGCGGAAATGGAAATCCCAGGTCAGCAGGACCTGCTCGCCCTCGACCACGCGGCCCGTCACGACGAACCGTGGCTCGTGCAGGTTGACGTACATGTGGCGGAAGATGCGCTGGATGGGCAGGATGCCGCGCACCTCGTTGAAGGGGTCCTTGAAATACGCGTCTTCGGTATAGAACTCGGGAAAACGCTCGACACTCTGCGGCGTCAGCGTTTCAAAGAAGACGGCGATCTTTTCGACGGCATGGCTCATGCTCCGGTGGCCTTTCTAACCAGGGGAAAGTAGAGACGGTAAGGCAACAGGCGCATGAACTTGAGCCAGCGCGTGAAGCGTTTGGGGAAGTGCAATTCGAAGTCGCCACGCGCCCAACCGGCCAGCATCTCGCGCGCCGCGACGTCCGGCGTGATGAGCGCAGGCATCTTGAAATCGTTCGGCGCGGTCAGCGGCGTCTCGACGAAGCCGGGGTTGACCACGCTCACGCCCAGGCCCAGGGCCCCCAGGTCCAGGTAGAGGGCTTCGGCCAGGTTGATGAGCGCGGCCTTGGTCGGCCCGTAGGCCAGGCTCTTGGGCAGGCCGCGGAAACCCGCCACGCTGCTGACCAGGCTCAGGTGCCCGCCCTGCCC
>Ga0208121_100739_pt1 | contig 10072 bp, 8 predicted proteins | sample LakWasMet62_LOW9_2_FD_183894 | JGI IMG/M metagenome (GOLD analysis project Ga0208121, IMG submission 183894) | Freshwater sediment methanotrophic microbial communities from Lake Washington under simulated oxygen tension - Sediment Metagenome... | ecosystem: Environmental > Aquatic > Freshwater >... | reverse complement strand
CGTGGCCGAGAACCCGGTGGCCATCGTCGAGCGCACCGTGGCCAGGAAGGGCTCGGCCGCCGAGGCCAAGGCCTACCTCGACTTCCTCTACAGCCCCGAGGGCCAGGAGATCGCGGCCAGGCACAAAATCCGCCCGCGCAACGAAGCCGTGCTGAAGAAGTACGCCACTGCCTTCAAGCCGATCAAGTTCTTCACCGTGCAGGACTATTTCGGTTCGCTGGCCGAGGCCCAGAAGGTGCACTTCAACGACGGCGGCAAGTTCGACCAGCTCTATACCGTGAAATGACCCGCCCCCGAAACGCCTTCGGCATTTCCCCCTCAAGGGGGCGCCACCAGCGGCCCGGCAAAGCCGGTTCCGCGGTGGCCCACGAAAAGAAACCATGAGTACTGCCATTTCTTCGCTGCCGCTGCCGGTGGCCGCAGCGCCCCAGAAGCGGGCCCAGCGGCGCGTATTGCCCGGCTTCAACATCACGCTGGGTTACACCGTCCTGTACCTGAGCCTGATCGTGCTGATCCCGCTCTCGGCCCTGGTCTTCAAGACCTTCACACTGAGCTGGGACCTCTTCTGGGCCGCGGTGAGTTCGCCGCGCGTGCTGGCCTCCTACCGGTTGACCTTCGGCGCCTCCCTGATCGCCGCCCTGGTCAACGTGGTCTTCGGCCTGCTCGTGGCCTGGGTGCTGGTGCGCTACAAATTCCCCGGCAAGAAGATCGTCGACGCGCTGGTGGACCTGCCCTTTGCGCTGCCCACGGCCGTGGCCGGCATTGCGTTGACGGCGCTGCTGGCCGGCAACGGCTGGGTCGGGCAGTTCTTCGAGCCCTATGGCATCCAGCTGGCCTTCAACCCCAACGGCGTGGTCATCGCGTTGATCTTCATCGGCCTGCCTTTTGTGGTGCGCACGGTGCAGCCGGTGCTGGAAGACACGGAGAAGGAACTGGAAGAGGCGGCCACCAGCCTGGGTGCCACACGTTGGCAGATCTTCCGCCACGTGATCCTGCCGTCCATCGCGCCGGCGCTGCTGACCGGCTTTGCCATGGCTTTCGCCCGCGCCATCGGCGAATACGGCTCGGTCATCTTCATCGCCGGCAACATGCCCATGGTGTCCGAGATCACGCCGCTCATCATCATCGGCAAGCTGGAGCAGTACGACTACGCGGGCGCCACCGCCGTGGCCACGGTGCTGCTGGTGATTTCTTTCCTCTTGCTGCTGGTGATCAACAGCCTGCAGGCCTGGCAGCGTAAACGCTCGGGAGCGTCGGCATGAGCCAGAACGTCAAACGCACGGCGCGTGCCGGCACCACCGAGCCGGCCTGGGTGCGCTACACCCTGATCGGTGCGGCGTTGGCCTTCATGTTCCTTTTCCTGGTGTTGCCGCTCGCGGCGGTGTTCACCGAGGCGCTGCGCAAGGGCTGGGCCGCCTACTGGGAAGCGCTCAAGGAGCCCGACGCCTGGGCCGCCATCCGCCTGACGCTGCTCACTGCGGCCATCGCCGTGCCGCTGAACCTGGTCTTCGGCGTGGCCGCGGCCTGGGCGATTGCCAAGTACGAGTTCCGTGGCAAGGCTTTCCTGACCACGCTGGTGGACCTCCCGTTCTCGGTCTCGCCCGTGGTGGCCGGCCTGATCTATGTGCTGGTCTTCGGCGCGCAGGGCTGGCTCGGCCCCTGGCTGCAGGCGCACGATATCCGGATCGTGTTCGCCGTGCCCGGCATCGTGCTGGCCACCGTCTTCGTGACCTTTCCTTTCATCGCGCGTGAACTCATTCCGCTGATGCAGGCCCAGGGCAACGAGGAGGAGCAGGCCGCCATCGTGCTGGGGGCCACCGGCTGGCAGACCTTCTGGTACGTGACCCTGCCCAACATCAAGTGGGGCCTGATCTATGGTGTCATCCTCTGCAATGCGCGCGCCATGGGCGAGTTCGGCGCCGTGTCCGTGGTCTCGGGCCACATCCGCGGCCAGACCAACACCATGCCGCTGCACGTGGAGGTGCTTTACAACGAGTACCAGTCCGTCGCGGCCTTCGCCGTGGCCTCGCTGCTGGCCCTGCTGGCGCTGGTGACCCTGGTCATCAAGTCCGTCGTCGAGTGGCGCCATGAGCGCGAGATGAAAGCCGCGGCTGAGCTGCCGCCCGAAAATCCGAACGCGCGCCTTGCGCCTGCCGTTTCCTGAGAAAGCCCATCATGAGCATCGAGATCCGCAACATCAGCAAACAGTTCGGCGACTTTCAGGCCCTGAACGACGTCAGTCTGGACATCCAGTCCGGCGAGCTCGTCGCGCTGCTCGGCCCTTCGGGCTGCGGCAAGACCACGCTGCTGCGCATCATCGCCGGCCTGGAGACGCCGGATCAGGGCGCCATCCTCTTCAGCGGCGAGGACACCACCGAAGTACACGTGCGTGAGCGCAATGTGGGTTTTGTGTTCCAGCATTACGCGCTGTTCCGCCACATGACCGTGTTCGACAACGTGGCCTTCGGCCTGCGCATGAAACCGCGCGCCCAGCGCCCCAGCGAGGCGCAGATCAAGGCCAAGGTGCACGAGCTGCTGAACCTCGTGCAGCTGGACTGGCTGGCCGACCGCTACCCCTCGCAGCTGTCGGGCGGCCAGCGCCAGCGGATTGCCCTGGCGCGCGCCCTGGCCGTGGAGCCCAAGGTGCTGCTGCTGGACGAACCCTTCGGCGCGCTGGACGCCAAGGTGCGCAAGGAACTGCGCCGCTGGCTGCGCCGCCTGCACGACGAGTTGCACGTGACCAGCATCTTCGTGACCCACGACCAGGAAGAGGCGCTGGAGGTGGCCGACCGCGTGGTGCTCATGAACCATGGCCACATCGAGCAGATCGGCACGCCCCAGCAGGTCTGGGACCAGCCGGCCAGCCCCTTCGTCTATGGCTTCCTGGGCGACGTGAACCTGTTTCACGGCCGGGTGGAGCAGGGTGAAGTGGTGATCGGGGAGGGCCAGCAGGGCCTGCGTCTGGACTCGCCCGAACACCGTGGGGCGGACGACGGCAAGGCCTTTGCCTACGTGCGCCCGCACGATTTTGGGGTGCAGCGCTACGCTCCCGGTGCCACCGGCATCGCGGCGCGCCTGACCCGTGCCATCGTGGTCGGCCCGATTGCAAGATTGGAACTTATTCCCGAGGACGCCACTCAATCCGGGGACAATGCGGTCATCGAGGCGCAGATTCCTGCGTCACAATACCGCGAACTCGGTTTGACGGAGGGCGAACTGCTGGTGCTGACACCACGCAAGGCCCGCGTCTTTGTGGAAGAAAGTCCTGATCTTGTCCAAGCTGTCTGAACTCACCCCCCGTCACATCTTTGCGCTGGTTTGCGCTGCCTGCGTGGCCTTGCTGGCGTTTGGCCTCTACCTGCAGCATGTGGTGGGGCTTGAACCCTGTCCCATGTGCATCGTGCAGCGCTACACCATGGTGTTGATCGCCGTGGTCGCGGCCATCGGCGCAGCCGTTTCGGGCCGCCGCACCCACGTGGCGCTGGCTGGTTTGCTGGCCATCCTGGCCGTTTTTGGTGCCTTCGTCGCTGCGCGCCAGAGCTGGCTGCAGTGGTACCCGCCCGAGATCGCCACCTGCGGGCGTGACTTCTACGGCATGATTGAAAACTTTCCCCTGCAGCGCGCCATCCCCATGATCTTCAAGGGGTCGGGTGACTGCACGGCCGTCGACTGGACTTTCCTGGGCGGATCCATCGCCAACTGGTCTTTCCTGTGGTTCGTGGCATTTGCGCTGCTCGGCTTCTGGCTGGCCCTGGGGCGCGCGACACAGCGCCGATAAAAGGCGGGCGCATTCCGTGCTTTTTTCCCTGCGGGATGGGGGGGAAGCTGCTATTCTGAACTGATACGTACCTATGGACCCGGCTTTCAGTCCCGGGCTGATGCGGTCGCCCACCAGAAGAGAAAGCAGCCATGCAAGCCATAAGTGACCTGAAAATCGCCACCCGCCTGGGCCTCGCTTTCGGGGCCATCCTGCTGATCCTGCTGCTTTGCGTCGGCCTGGGCTATTGGCGCTTGCAGGAGCTGGCCGCCACCACCCGGGCCCTGGGCACGGTGGACAGCGAAAAACTCAAGATGGCGGTCCAGTGGCGCCAGACCATCGACCTGAATTGGGTCCGCACCAAGGCGGCCATGCTGGATGCCGACAACAGCCGCATGCCCATGTGGCAGGCCGAAATGGACAAGACCTCGGAAACCACGCTGGCGTCGCGCAAGCGCATCATCGAACTGGTGGAATCCGCCGAGGGCAAGGCGCTGATCGCCAAGATCGACGCAGCGCGTGAAGCCTACCGCACGCCGCGTGCCAATATTCTCAAGCGCAAGGCGGCGGGCGAAGACGTGCGAGATGCGCTGGAGAAGGAACTGCGGCCCTTGTCCGAGGCCTATCTCGACTCCATCCGGCAGCTCGAGAACCGGCAGCAGGCCATCTACGATGCTGCCCTGGCCGCGGCCGAGAAAAGTGCCGCCACCGGGCGCCAATTGCTCATCGCAGGCGGCGTGCTGGCGCTGATCCTCAGCGGCTTGCTGGCGTATCTGCTGGCGCGCTCCATCGTGAAACCCATCGAGTTCGCGGTCGACAGCGCCCGGCATATTTCAGAGGGCGACCTGGCCCAAACCATTTCGACCACGGGGCGCGATGAAGTCGCGCAACTGCTCCAGGCCCTGGGCACCATGCAGGGCAACCTGGCACAGATCGTGGGCCGGGTGCGCCAGGGCAGCGAATCGGTGTCCACGGCCAGCGCCGAGATTGCCCAGGGCAACCAGGACCTGAGCGCGCGCACCGAGAGCCAGGCCAGCGCGCTGGAAGAGACGGCCGCTTCGATGGAAGAGCTCTCTTCCACCGTCAAGCAGAACGCCGACAACGCCCGTCAGGCCAACCAGCTGGCCCAGAGTGCGTCCACAGTGGCCGTGCAGGGCGGCGAGGTGGTGGCCCAGGTGGTCGACACCATGAAGGGCATCAACGACAGCTCCAAAAAAATTGCCGACATCATCAGCGTGATCGACGGCATTGCCTTCCAGACCAACATCCTGGCGCTCAATGCCGCGGTGGAGGCCGCCCGTGCGGGTGAGCAGGGCCGCGGCTTTGCCGTGGTGGCGGCCGAGGTGCGCAGCTTGGCGGGTCGTAGCGCGGACGCGGCCAAGGAAATCAAGGCGCTCATCTCCGACAGCGTGGGGCGGGTCGAGCAGGGGACGACCCTGGTGGACCAGGCCGGCCAGACCATGCAGGAGGTGGTGGCCAGCATCCGGAGGGTGACCGACATCATGGGTGAGATCAGCGCGGCCAGCAGCGAGCAGAGCCAGGGCGTGGCCCAGGTTGGCGAAGCCGTGACCAATATGGACCAGGCCACGCAGCAGAACGCCGCGCTGGTGGAGGAGATGGCGGCTGCGGCTTCCAGCCTCAGGAGCCAGGCGCAGGAGCTGGTGCAGACCGTGGCTGTGTTCAGGATCAAAGCATGACCGGACTGGCCTGTATCGGTTCTGCTGGAGTCAACGGCATGATTTTTTTCAAAGAAGCATACGCCCCGCTCAATGAGGCGTTTCGCATAGGTAGACACATATGAACAACCTGAAAATCTCCACCCGCCTGCTGTGGCTGCTGGCTGTCCTGTCGGCCTTGCTGATCGTCATTGGTGCGATCGGCCTGTTCGGCAACAGCAAGAGCAACGAGGCCCTGCGTACCGTATACGAAGATCGCACCATCCCCTTGGTACAGCTGGAGGAGATCGGTCAGCTGGTGGTGCGCAATCGGATACTGGTCATGGACATGATCATGAATCCCAATACCACCAACGTTGAGCGTCGCGACACCGAGCTCACGGCGAATATTGCGGCGGTCAGCAAGATCTGGGATGCCTACATGGCAAGCTACTTCACGCCTGAGGAGAAGAAACTGGCCGAGGAATTTGCCAGTGCCCGCAAGGCCTACGTCCAGGAGGGGCTGCTGAAGGGACGCGACGCGATGCGCTCGGGCGATCCGGTAGAGGCGGATCGGATCTACCGGGAAAAAATCATTCCCTTGGGCAACCCGGTTCGGACTGTGTTAAAGACGCTGGTGAACCTGCAGTCCACTGTTGCCAAGCAGGAGTACGAAATGGCCGTGGCTCGCTACCAGACCATTTTCATGGTCTCCATCGCGGCCATTGTGATCGGCGTGGTGTTCGCCTGGGTGCTGGGCCTGGCCCTGATCCGCGGCATATCGCGTTCGCTGCACAGCGCCGTCACCCTGTCCGAAGCGGTGGCCCAGGGCGATCTGTCCGTGCGCGTCCAGGCCACGGGCAAGGACGAAGTGGCCCAGGTGCTGCAGTCGCTCGGCACCATGCAGGGCAACCTGGCGCAGATCGTGGGCCGGGTGCGCCAGGGCAGCGAATCGGTGTCCACGGCCAGCGCCGAGATTGCCCAGGGCAACCAGGACCTGAGCGCACGTACCGAAAGCCAGGCCAGCGCGCTGGAAGAGACCGCCGCTTCGATGGAAGAACTCTCTTCCACCGTCAAGCAGAACGCCGACAACGCGCGCCAGGCCAACCAGCTGGCACAAAGCGCCAGTACGGTGGCGGTGCAGGGCGGCGAAGTGGTGTCCCAGGTGGTGGACACCATGAAGGGCATCAATGATTCGAGCAAGAGGATCGCCGACATCATCAGCGTGATCGACGGCATTGCCTTCCAAACCAACATCCTGGCGCTCAACGCCGCGGTGGAAGCCGCCCGTGCGGGTGAGCAGGGGCGTGGTTTTGCCGTGGTGGCCAGCGAGGTGCGTTCGCTGGCCGGGCGCAGCGCCGACGCCGCCAAGGAAATCAAGACGCTCATCACCGACAGCGTGGGACGGGTGGAGCAGGGCAGTGCCCTGGTGGACCAGGCCGGCAGCACCATGAGCGAGGTGGTGGCCAGCATCCGGCGGGTGACCGACATCATGGGCGAGATCAGCGCGGCCAGTACCGAACAAAGCCAGGGCGTGGCGCAGATCGGCGAAGCCGTGCAACAGATGGACCAGGCCACGCAGCAGAACGCCGCGCTGGTGGAGGAGATGGCGGCGGCGGCCTCCAGCCTCAGGAGCCAGGCGCAGGAACTGGTGCAGACCGTGGCTGTCTTCAAGCTCGAGGCAGGATCGGGTGCTGGTCTGGCGCCGGTCAGTTCGAGCCTGCAGGTGCGCTCAAGTCCGGCGCCTGTTCATGGCGGCGCCGAACGCCGTACGGTGGGGCAGGCGACCAGCAGCGCAGGCATCGATCTGGACGGCGCCATCAAGGCCCATGCCGACTGGCGCAGCAAGCTGCGCTCGGCGGCCATGCATGGCGAGCAGGTCGACGCCGACAGCATCTGCCGTGACGACCAGTGTCCGCTGGGCAAGTGGCTGCATGGCAGCGGCCAGGGCAAGTTCGGCGGCAAGCCCTCGTTCGTCGAGCTGGTCGGGGCACATCGCGAGTTTCACGACGAGGCCGGCAAGGTGGCGCGCAGCATCAACAACGGTGCCGGTGCCGAAGCCGAGAAGATGCTGGAGAGCGAAACGGCATTTTCCCGGGCCTCGCAGAAGGTCACGCGCCTGATCGTGCAGTTCAAGAACGAGATCCAGGGCAGCGGCGCCAAGCCGGCCCCTAAGGCAGTGGCCCATGCCGTGCCCCGGCGTCCGACACCTGCGACCACCCCCGCGGCGGGTGGCGCCGATGGCGACTGGGAAACCTTCTGAGTCGACCGCACCGGATGGACCAAACGGCACCTGCGGGTGCCGTTTTTCATGGCGTGGATACGTCAGGCGCTATGCTCGGCAGCTGCATACAAACGAGGAAGCCCACGTGAACTCCCAACTGGACCGCAACGCCAAAGGCGTCTACCTGATCGCCGTCACCCCCTTCACCGACAGCGGTGCGCTGGACCTGGCCAGCACCGACCGCATGGTGGACTTCTGCCTCGAAAAAGGCGTCACCGGCCTGACCGTGCTGGGCATCATGGGCGAGGCGCCCAAGCTCACCATGGAAGAGTCACGCACCTTCGTCAAGCAGGTTCTTGCACGTGTGGCCGGCCGCGTGCCGGTGGTGGTGGGCGCCTCGTCCCCGGGTTTCGCGCCCATGCGCGAACTCACGCAGAGCGTGATGGACCTGGGCGCTGCCGGCGTCATGGTCGCGCCTCCGTCCACCGTGCGCACCGACGACCAGATCACCGCCTATTTCGACATGGTCAATGAGACCCTGGGCGCCGACGTGCCCTGGGTGCTGCAGGACCACCCGGTGGCCACCGGCGTGCTGATGTCCACCGGCGTCATCCTGAAGATCCTGAAGAACTCGCCCCATTGCGTGATGCTCAAGCACGAAGACAGCCCCGGCCTGGCCAAGCTCTCGGCCATCCGTGCGGCCAGCGACAAGGGCGAGCTGAAGCGCGTTTCCATCCTCACCGGTAACGGCGGCGGCCTGTTCCTGCCCGAAGAGCTCACGCGTGGCGCCGACGGCGCCATGACCGGTTTTGCCTATCCCGAGATGATGGTGGACGTGTGCGCTGCGCATGCGGCCGGCAACATCGAACGCGCACACGACCTGTTCGACGCCTACCTGCCGCTGGCGCGTTATGAACAGCAGGCCAACATCGGCCTGGCCGTGCGCAAACACATCCTGATGAAACGCGGTGTCATCGCCAGCGAGGCCGTGCGCAAGCCGGGCCCCAAACTCTCGGCGCAGGACATGGCCGACATCGCGCGCCTGACGGTGCGGCAGGACAAGCGCCTGGCCGAACTGGGCTGAGGGTGGACCCACCCGTGGACATTTCCATCCACACGGGTTATCGGCCGGGCTGCATCGGCCGCATCACCGAACTGCATGCGGACTACTACGCCCTGCAGTCGGGTTTCGGCGTGTATTTCGAGAGCCGGGTGGCACGCGAACTGGCAGCTTTCTGCGAGCGCTATGAAGAAACGCGTGACGGCCTGTGGCTGGCGCTGGTGGACGGCCAGATCGAAGGCGCCATCGCCATCGACGGCCTGCACGCCCAGACCGAAGGGGCGCACCTGCGCTGGTTCATCACGTCAGACCGGCTGCGTGGATCGGGCATCGGCACGCGCCTGCTGGGCAGCGCGCTGGCGTTTTGCGATGAGCGTCGTTATGCCAGGACCAGCCTGTGGACGTTCGCCGGCTTGCAGGCGGCGCGCCATCTCTACGAAAAGCAGGGCTTTCACCTGGTGCACGAGCAGCCAGGCCGGCAGTGGGGCCATGAAGTGATGGAGCAGCGCTTCGAGCGCCTGCTGGCCTAGAGCTTCTTGACCAGTACCTGGGACTTGCGGTCCCAGTTGTACTTGCGCTTGCGCGCCTCGGGCAGCCAGTCCGGGTCGACGTTCTGGAAGCCGCGCTTGAGGAACCAGTGCATGGTGCGCGTGGTCAGCACGAAGATGCTGTCCAGGCCCATGGCCCTGGCGCGCTGCTCGATGCGCTTGAGCACCTTCTCGCCGTCGCCCTGGCCCTGGGATTCGGGCGAGACGGTCAGCGCGGCCATCTCGGCGGTCTTGGCCTCGGGGTAGGGGTAGAGCGCGGCGCAGGCGAAGATCACCCCGTCGTGCTCGACGATGGTGTAGTTGCCGATGTCGCGCTCGATCTCGGTGCGGTCGCGCTTGACCAGCGTGCCGTCCTTCTCGAAAGGTTCGATCAGGTGCAGGATGCCGCCCACGTCGTCGGGCGTGGCCTCCCGCAGCTCCTCCAGCTTCTCGTCCACCACCATGGTGCCGATGCCGTCGTGCACGTAGATCTCCAGCAGCAAGGCGCCGTCCACGGCGAAGGGGATGATGTGGCTGCGCTCAACGCCGCCCTTGCAGGCCTTCACGCAATGCTGCAGGTAGAAGGCCGTGTCGGTGGGCAGGGCGGCGGCGGGCAGGGTGGCCAGCATCTTCTCGGCCGCGGCCAGCGGCAGCTCGGTGTCGATGGGGTTGTCGTCGCCCTCGGGCTGCATCGGGTCCAGGCGGATGCCCGGGATCTCGGTCACGAAGATCAGCTTGTCGGCGTGCAGGGCCGTGGCCACGCTGGTGGCCACCTCCTCCATGGTCAGGTTGAAGGCCTCGCCCGTAGGCGAGAAGCCAAAGGGCGAGAGCAGCACCATGGCGCCCATG
>Ga0208121_100733_pt1 | contig 10131 bp, 8 predicted proteins | sample LakWasMet62_LOW9_2_FD_183894 | JGI IMG/M metagenome (GOLD analysis project Ga0208121, IMG submission 183894) | Freshwater sediment methanotrophic microbial communities from Lake Washington under simulated oxygen tension - Sediment Metagenome... | ecosystem: Environmental > Aquatic > Freshwater >... | reverse complement strand
CTCGTTGTCGGGCACCCTGAGCCTGTCGCGCACCAACGCCTTTTTCATGGGCGGCGGCAAGGCCCTGGTCAATGCCTATTACCGCAGCGCCGAAAAACTGGGGGTCAAGATCCGCTACAACGCTGCTGTCGATCGACTGGACATCCAGGACGGAAAGTTCCTGGCCGCCTACATTGGCAACGAGCGCATCGAGGCCAAGGCCTGCGTGCTGGCCGCCGGTGGTTTCGAATCCAACCGCGCATGGCTGCGCGAGGCCTGGGGCCAGAACGCCGACGGCGAGTGGCCGGCCGACAACTTCCTGATCCGCGGCACGCGTTACAACCAGGGCGTGCTGATCAAGGACATGATGCAACACGGCGCCGACATGATCGGCGACCCCTCGCAGTCGCATTGCGTGGCCATCGACGCCCGCGCCCCCGAATACGACGGCGGCATCTGCACCCGGCTGGACTGCGTTTCGCTCGGTGTGGTGGTCAACAAGCATGCCCAGCGCTTTTACGACGAGGGCGAGGACTTCTGGCCCAAGCGCTACGCCATCTGGGGCCGCCTGGTGGCCCAGCAGCCGGGGCAGATCGGCTACTCGATCATCGACAGCAAGGCCGTGGGTCGTTTCATGCCGCCGGTGTTCCCGGGCATCCAGGCCGACAGCCTGCCCGAACTCGCGCGCAAGCTGGGCCTGGACGAGGCCGCCTTCATGCAGACGCTGAACGCCTACAACGCGGCCTGCCGCGTCGGCACCTTCGACCACACGGCGCTGGACGATTGCCACACCGAAGGCATCACCCCGGCCAAGACCCACTGGGCCCTGCCCATCGACACCGGGCCGTTCTACGGCTACGCGCTGCGCCCGGGCATCACCTTCACCTACCTGGGGCTCAAGGTGAACGACCGGGCCGCTGTGCATTTCGGCGGCCAGCCCAGCGACAACCTCTATGTGGCCGGCGAGATGATGGCCGGCAATGTGCTGGGCAAGGGCTACACGGCCGGCGTGGGCATGTCCATTGGCACGGCCTTCGGCCGCATCGCCGGCACCGAGGCGGCGAAGGCGGCCCTGAACAACAAGGATACGGAGAAGCAACGTGCAGCAGCTTGAGACTTTGACCCGTGAAGCGCGGGCCCTGGCCAACGGCGAGGTCGTGCCCGGCACAGCCGAGGCCGAGGTGGCGCGCCAGCTGCAGATCTGCAATGCCTGCCGTTATTGCGAGGGGTTCTGTGCCGTCTTCCCGGCCATGACGCGCCGCCTGTCCTTCAATGCGGCCGATGTGCACTACCTGGCCAATCTGTGCCACAACTGCGGCGCCTGCCTGCACGCCTGCCAGTACGCCCCGCCGCACGAGTTTGCGGTCAACGTGCCGCAGGCCATGGCCAAGGTGCGACTGCAGACCTACACCGACTTTGCCTGGCCGCCCTCGCTGGGCCGGCTCTACCAGCGCAACGGCCTGACGCTCTCCCTGGCCACGGCCGGTGCCCTGGCCTTTTTCATGATGCTGACGCTCTGGCTCAAGGACACGCTGTGGCGCGTGCCGGCCTCGGCGGACTTCTATGGCATCTTCCCGCACAACCTGCTGGTCAGCCTGTTCGCGCCGGTTTTCCTGTTCGCTGTGCTGGCCCTGTCTTTGGGTTTGCGCCGCTTCTGGTCCGAGGTGACGCCGGGCCGCGACTACGGGGCGCCCGCCATTGCCGCCGTGCGCACGGGTGCCGCGGCCGAGGCCACGCACGACGTGCTGCGCCTCAAGTACCTGGATGGCGGCCATGGCGAGGGCTGCCACAACGAGGATGACGCCTGGACGAAAAAGCGTCGGGCCTTCCACCACGCGACCTTCTACGGCTTCATGCTGTGTTTTGCCGCCACCAGCGTGGCCACGCTTTACCACTACCTCTTCGGTTGGGTCGCGCCTTATGACCTGCCCAGCCTGCCCAAGGTCCTGGGCGCCGTGGGCGGCGTGCTGCTGCTGATCGGCACGGCGGGCCTTTACCGGCTCAACCTGCGGCGCCACCCGCAGCATGGCGACGCCGCGCAAAAGCCCATGGATCGCGGTTTCATTGCCTTGCTGTTTTTCACGTCGCTCACGGGCCTGGGCCTGTGGGGCGCGCGCGGCACGGCGCTCATGCCCGCCACGCTGGCCCTGCACCTGGGCTTCGTGATGGCCCTGTTCCTTACGCTGCCCTATGGCAAGTCCGCGCACGGTTTCTTCCGCAGCGCGGCCCTGCTCAAGTGGGCCATCGAGAAGCGTCTGCCGAGCAAGCTCAAGGTGGGCGACGAGTAAGTGCTTGGCGTGCCAAATCTGCGATGTTTCGCCCCGGCGCTGCATCGGCTTTAATCTGAATTCAACAGGAGCGTATTGCCATGGTGCAAGAGACGGCCGGCCCGACCGGCGAAACTTGGGACGAGACCCTCGTCCGTGTTTTCAAGGCGAATGAGATCAAGCTCATCACCTATGTGCCCGACAAGGTGCTGGCACCTTTGATCAAGCGCCTGCACGCCGACGACTACTTCACTGTGGTCTGCCCGGCGCGCGAGGAAGAGGCCGTGGGCATCGTGACCGGCGCCTACATGGGCGGCCTGCGCGGCATCGTGCTGATGCAGACCAGCGGTTTTGCCACCCTGCCCAATGCACTGGCCTCGCTCACCGTCCCCTACCAGATCCCGTTGCTGATGCTGATCTCGGAGCGCGGCACCCTGGGCGACTTCCAGCTGGGCCAGGTCATCGTTTGCCGCACCATGCGCCCCATCCTGAATTCGCTCAACATCGAGAACTACGCCATCGAGCGCCAGGACGATGTCGAGTTCATTGCCGACCGCATGATCAAGCAGGCCTACGCCACCCAGGCCGCCGCCGCCATGATCCTGTCGCCGCTGCTGACGGCGCGTGTGAAGAAGTGAGAAATTTATGAACGCACAACTGCTAGCCTCCGTGGGCCGCGACGCGGCCAAGGTGATGAACCGTTCCGACCTGACCCGCCGCCTGGTCGCCAGGCTCAAGCACGAAGAGGCCGTGGTCGGCGGCATAGGCCACACCCACTTCGACCTCTGGGCCGCCGGCCAGCGACCGCAGAACTTCTACATGCTGGGCACCATGGGCCTGGCCGCGCCCATCGCCGTGGGTGTGGCCCTGGCCCAGCCGCAGCGCAAGGTGTTTGCGCTGGAAGGTGACGGCTCGTTGCTGATGCAGCTCGGCACCCTGGGCACCATCGCCAACCTGAAGCTCAAGAACCTGGTCGTCATCGTCTGGGACAACGGGTCCTACCAGATCACCGGCGGCCAGCCCACGCTGACTTCCACCAATGTGGACCTGGTGGCGATCGGCAAGGGCTCGGGCCTGGTCCAGAGCGTCTGGGCCCGGGACGAGGCCCACCTCGAGGCCCTGGTCGAGGCCTCTCTCACGAGCGAGGGCCCGCTTTTCATCTGCGCGCGTACCGACAACGCGCCCCCGGCCGGCGTGACCGAGCGTGATGCGGCCAAGATCCGTAACAAGTTCATGGAAGGCCTGAAGGTCAACACGCGCGGCAACCAGCAAACCTACGCCGGAGCCGCGTGATGGGGGCGCCCGTGGGTCAGCTGCTGATCGCAGGCCAGTGGGTCGACGGCGCCAGCCGCCAGGCCCTGACGGACAAGTACGACGGCGCGGTCTATGGCGAAATGGCCGTGGCTTCGCCCGAGCAGGTCACGGCCGCCGTGGCCGGCGCCGTGGCCGGTCAGCAGCAGTCCACGCTCACGCCCTACCAGCGCTACAAGATCCTGCTGGCCGCAGCGCGCATCGTCGAGTCGCGCATGGAGCCGCTGATCGAACTGATGCGCCATGAGGCCGGTTTCACCCGTGCCGATGGCGACAACGAGGTGCGGCGCTGCGTGCAGACGTTCGAGTTGTGTGCCGAGGAAGCCAAGCGCCTGAACGGTGAGATGGTGCCCATGCAGGCCGCCGACGGCGTGAAGAATCGCGTCGGTTTCACCATGCGCTCGCCGCGCGGTGTGGTGTGCGTGATCACGCCCTTCAACTCCCCCCTCAATGTACCGGTCCACAAGATCGGTCCGGCGCTCGCGGGCGGGAATGCCGTGGTCATCAAGCCTTCGGACTTCACGCCGCTGACCGCGGTCGAGCTCTGCAAGATCCTGATCGAGGCCGGCCTGCCCCCGCAATTGCTGGCCCTGGTGCACGGCGACGGCAGCGTGATCGGCCCGCAGCTATGTGCCGACCCGCGCATCGACTTTTATGCCTTCACCGGCAGCACCCGTGTCGGCCGCGAGATCCAGCGCGCCGCCGGCCTGCGCCGCACGCAGATGGAGCTGGGTAGCATCGCCAGCACCATCGTCTGCCATGACGCCGACATGGACCTGGCCATCCCCAAGATCCTCAACGCCGGTTTCCGCAAGGCCGGCCAGGTCTGCACCTCGGTGCAACGGCTCTACGTGGACCGCCGCATCGCCGCGGCCTTCGTGCCCAAGCTGGTGGCGGCGGCGCAGAAGATGAAAGCCGGCGACCCGGCCGATGCGGCCACCGTGATCGGCCCCATGATCAGCGAACACCACGCCAAACGCGCCCAGTCCTGGGTGGACGAGGCCGTGGCGGCGGGCGCACGCCTGCTCACCGGTGGCCAGCGTGTGGGCAGCGTGATCCAGCCCACGGTGCTGACCGGCGTGAAGCCCGAGATGAAAGTGGTCTGCGAGGAGATCTTCGCGCCCGTGATGTCGGTGATCGAGTTCGATGGCATCGACGAGGCCGTGGCCCAGGCCAATGCCCAGCCTTTCGGCCTGTCGGTGGGTCTGTTCACGGCCGACCTGCACACGGCGTTCACGGCGGCCAAGGCCCTGCGTTTTGGCGGTGTGCATGTGAACGAGGCGTCCAGCGCGCGCATCGACGCCATGCCCTTCGGCGGCGTCAAGGACAGTGGTTTCGGCTGGGAAGGCCCGGCCTACGCCATCCGCGAAATGACTGAAGAACGGCTGATGACCATCAGCTACTGAAGCCTGGAGTTCCACGCCCACCATGATCGTCGACCAACTCGCCGAGTACGCCCAGCGCGAAGCTGCCCGTCCCCTGCCCGCCGAGGTCACGCACCACGCCAAGCGTGCTCTGATCGACTGGTTCTCGGCCCTGTTCCCGGGCATCGCCCTGGCACCGGGCCCGCAGCTCATGCGCACCCACGCCGACGAACTGGGTCACGGCAAATCCAGCCTGCCGGGCCAGCGCACCATGGCCTTTGCCGCCACTGCAGCCTGGATCAACGGCAGCATTTCGCACGCGGCCGAGTTCGACGACATCTTCCGTGATGCGGTCTATCACCCCGGCTGCCCCACCATCGGCGCGGCGCTGGCCGTGGCCGAAGAGCGGGGCAGCAGCGGTGCCGACTTGCTCAAGGCCATCACCATCGGCTACGAGATCTCGACACGCATCGGCGTGGCGGTGCAGCCTTCGCACTATCGCTTTTTCCACACCACCGGCACCATCGGCTGCTTCGGCAGCGCGGCGGCCACGGTCGCCCTGATGGACGGGACCAACCCCGAGGTCATGCGCCATGCGCTGGCCACGGCGGCGACCTTCGCCTCGGGCCTGCAGCAGGCCTTCCGCTCCGATGCCATGACCAAGTGCCTGCATGCCGGCCACGCGGCCTGGGTGGGTGTGAATGCCGGCAAGGGTGCGGCCCATGGCGTCACGGGCGCGCTGGACATCCTCGAGGGCGCTGCAGGCTTTGGCGCCGCGCTGTCGGTCAACCCGAACTGGGCCGAGGCCACGCGGGACCTGGGCACGCGCTACAACATCCAGGTCATCACGCAGAAGAACCATGGCTGCTGCGGCCACACCTTCGCGGCCATCGACGCCATGCTGGACATCCGCCAGTTGCACACCCTGGACCCGGCGCAGATCGCCTCCATCCGCATCGACACCTACCAGACCGCGCTGGACGTGACCGGCAACTTCGAGCCGCGCACTGCCTTCGAGGCCAAGTTCAGCCTGCCCTATGTGGTGGCCCATGCCCTGCTCTACGGCGCCGTGCGCCTCAACGCCTTCGAGCCGCAGCGCCTGGCCGACGCCGGCATCCGCGCGCTGATGGCCAAGACCCAGCTCGTGGCCGATCCGCGCTTAAGCGCCGGCTTCCCGGCCCTGCGCGCCGCGCGCATCGTGATCACCCTGGTGGATGGCCGGGTGATCGAGCAGTACGCACCCTGCCGCAAGGGTGACCCGGAAGCGCCGCTGAGCGATGCGGACATCAACGACAAGTTCACCGAGCTCGCCTCGCCGGTCATCGGCGCCGAGCCCGCGGCCCGGCTTTTGGCGCAGCTCTGGCAGATGGAACGGCTGCAGGTGGCGGACCTGCACCTCACCCGCCTCTGAACATGAGCGCCAGCGTCCTGGTCTCCGGGCCGATCGCGGCCGAATGCCGGGAGGCGCTGGCGGAGATCCTGGCGGCGGCGCCACGCCGGCTGGAACTGCTGCACTTCGAGCCGGGGCGGTCTTACAGCACGGAGCAGATCGCCAGCATCGAGGTGGCCTTTTATTCGCGCGACATCTGGGAAGGCACGCCGGCCAAGCACCGCAGCCCGCAGGGGCAGGCCTTCTGGTCCCTCATCGATGCGGCGCCGAATCTGAAGTGGTTGCAGCTGGTGTCCGCCGGGCTGGACCATGCCGTCTACCAGCCTTCGAAGCAGCGCGGCATCCGCATCAGCACCGCCGCGGGCACCAACGCCGAGCCGGTGGCCCTGAACGCGCTGACCGGACTCTTGATGCTCTCGCGCGGCTTCCCGCACTGGCTGCGGGCGCAGCAGCAGCGCGAGTGGGCGCCCATCCGGGACCAGGACCTGTCGCCGGACCTGGGAGGGCAGACCGCGGTGATCGTGGGCGTGGGCCACATCGGCACGCGGATTGCCCGTGGGCTGCAGGCCCTGGGGGTGCGCACCATCGGCTTGCGCCGGCAGGCGCAGCCCGCCGAGTATTTCGACGAGGTGCTGGGCCTGGAGGCCCTCGACGGCCTGTTGCTCCGCTGCGACTGGCTGGTGCTGGCCTGCCCGCTGACCGAGCAGACACGCCGCCTGGTCGATGCGCGCCGCCTGGACCTGCTGCCGCGCGGCGCGGGCCTGGTGAACATCGCACGCGGCGAGATCGTCGACGAAGCGGCCTTGATGGACGCGCTCACGCGTGGCCATCTGCTGGGCGCCTACCTGGACGTGTTTGCGAAAGAACCGCTGGCGCCCGAGTCACCGCTGTGGGCGCTGCCCAACGTGCTGATGACACCGCACAGCGCTTCCGCCTCCCTGGGCACGCGCCAGCGTGGCGCGGCGCTGTTCCTGCGCAATCTGCGTGCCTATCTGCAGGGCGCGCCGCTGGAAAGCGAAGTCCCGACCCGCTGAGCCGGCTCAGCCTTGCAGCAATTGCACGGTGGTGTCGGTGTAGACCAGGTCCAGCGGGTAACGCTGGCCGCGCAGATGGTCTTCCATGCAGCGCACGAGCAGCGGGCTGCGGTGGCGCGCGGCGCTGGCGCGAATCTCGTCCGGCGTCAGCCAGACCGTGCGCACGATGCCGGTGTCCAGTGTACGACCGGGCACCACCTCGCCCAGCGTGCCGGCATAGGCAAAGCGCAGGTAGGTGATGTCCTCCACGCCGCCGTCAGCTTGCGGGCGCTGGAAACGCGACAGGTAGATGCCCAGCAGGTGCGTGGGCGTGAAGCGGTGCGTCGTCTCCTCCAGCGCCTCGCGCGCACAGCCATCGGCGGGGGACTCGCCAGGGTCAAGGTGGCCAGCCGGATTGTTGAGCTTCAGGCCTTCGGGAGTGTGTTCCTCGACCAGCAGGTAGCGTCCGTCGCGCTCGATGATGGCGGCGACGGTGACACTGGGCTTCCAACGGGTTTTCATGGTGTGTCAACTCGGGCTGAGACGATGGGTCGGGTTACTTCTGCCAGTTGCCTTTGCGTTTCATCGCTCCCCACTGGTGTTCCTTCTGCCGGACCCACTGGTACAGGCCGATCAGGCGCCACCAGGCATTCAGCTGGCGATAGCCCAGATTCTCCAGCACCACGTAGAGCGCGAGGACGGCGAGGTGGCGCTTGCGCGGATAGAGGTGGAAAGACATCTCCTCCAGCAGCAGGCCGGAGGCACTGAGCAGCATGCCCATGCCCACGGCCAGGAAGAGGAAGACGGCGAAGGCCTGCCAGGAGACCAGGCCGGCGAAGTAGGCGTAGACGAAGAAGACATAGCCGCCGAACTCGAACACCGGCCCCAACCACTCGAAGAGCACCATGAACGGGTAGGCCACCCAGCCCGGCCAGCCGCCACGACGGCTGAACATCAGTGGCCAATGGCTGCTCAAGCTCTCCGACAGGCCGCGCTGCCAGCGCACGCGCTGGTTGCGCAAGGTGCGCAGGTCCTCGGGTACCTCGGTCCAGCAGACGGGGTCGGGCACGAACTCGATGCGATAGGCCAGCCCCTGCTCCCGCATGTGGCGGTGCAGGCGCACGATGAGCTCCATGTCCTCGCCGATGGTGTTGCGCCGGTAGCCGCCGGCGGCGATCACCGTTTCCTTGCGGAACAGGCCGAAGGCGCCGGAGATGATGAGCAAGGCGTTCACCGCAGACCAGCCCAGGCGGCCGAAGAGGAAGGCACGCAGGTACTCGACCACCTGGAAGCGCGCCAGCGGATGGCGGGGCAGGTCCACACGCGCGAGGTAGCCATCGCGCACCTCGCAGCCGTTGGCTGCGCGCACCGTGCCGCCGGTGGCGATCACGGCGGGGTCGCGCAGGAAGGGCTGCACCACCTGCTGCAGGCTGTTGCGTTGCAGGATGGAATCGGCGTCTACGCCGCAGAACAGCGGGTAGCGCGAGGCGTTGATGCCGGCGTTGAGCGAATCGGCCTTGCCGCCGTTGGCTTTGTCGATCACGCGCAGTTGCGGATAGAGCGTGGAGCGATAGATGCCGCGCACGGGCTCGGTGGGCAGCTGGATGCGGTAGGCCTCGGGGAAGGGCAGCAGGGCGAATTCGCGCTGCAGCACCTCCAGCGTGCCGTCGCGCGAGCCGTCGTTGATGACGATGATCTCGAACTCCGGGTAGGTCAGCTGCAGCACCGAACGCACCGTGCCGGCGATCGTGGTCTCCTCGTTGTAGGCCGGCACCAGCACGCTGATGGGCGGCTCCAGCATGGTGTGCGCGTGGGGCAGGTCGTCGATCTCGCGCAGCAGATTGCCTCGGTACAGGCTCAGCGTGGACAGCACGTTGAGCAGCAGGTACACGCCGTTGAGCGCGATGAAGTAGATGAGGATAAAGGCGGTGAGGACGTCCGTCATAAGTAGGCGTCCATCAGCTCGGCGAAGACCTGGTCAGAGATCTCGCGCGCGTAGCGGTCCTGCAACCCGGCCAGCAGGCCGCGCAGCTGGGTGCGGCTGAGGAAGGGCAGGTTGGCCAGCGCCCCGGCGGCGCGGTAGCGCACCCACCACTGCGGGTCGGAGAGCAGTCGCGTGAGGACCGCCACGTCGGCCATCTCGCCCAGACGGCCCAGGGTACGCGCGGCCTGCACGCGCACGCGCCAGTCCGGGTGTGCGACCAGCGCGCGCACGGCCGGCAGCACTTCGGCGCCGGCCGCCAGACGCAGGGCGGCGCTCAGGAGCCCGGCCGGCTGGGCCGCCTGCAGCCACGGCAGCAAGATAGCGGCCGGAACATGCAGGTGCAGGGCCTCGGCCAGCTGCAGGGCACGCGGCAACCGCGCGGACGGCAGCGACGGCAGAGCGCTGGCCAGTTCGTTGCCCAGCACCTCGCGGAACTCCTGCAGCAGGATGGCCACGCGTACCATCTCCCAGTCTTCGCGCAGCAGCAGTTGCGGCACCACGAGAACAGCGCCGCGCTGCGGGTGAATCTGGATCAGCGAGCGTGCGGCGTAGAGTGAACTGATCGCCCCATGTTGCAGCAATTGGGCCTGTAGCGCGTCCCAGGCGTCTGCGTCGCGCAGGTGGCCAAGGGACAGGATGCCGAACAGCCGGCGTGTCAGACGGCGGCTGTCCAGCAGCCGCCGCACCATGTGTTGGTAACCCAGCTGGCAGGCCAGCGCACTGAGCCTGCTGGTGGCGTCGCCGCGCACCGACTCCTGCAGGTGGTTCCACAGCTTGAGGAAGCGCCATTGGTCGCGACGACGCAGTGTCGGCAGGTGGGCTG
>Ga0208121_100731_pt1 | contig 10137 bp, 11 predicted proteins | sample LakWasMet62_LOW9_2_FD_183894 | JGI IMG/M metagenome (GOLD analysis project Ga0208121, IMG submission 183894) | Freshwater sediment methanotrophic microbial communities from Lake Washington under simulated oxygen tension - Sediment Metagenome... | ecosystem: Environmental > Aquatic > Freshwater >... | reverse complement strand
GCGCTTGAGGTTTTCATCGCGGCGCTGTTTGGCTTCCGCTTCTTCCTTGCGCTTGGCTTCGAGTTCCTTCTTTTTCTTTTCCTCGGCCAGCTTCTTCTCGCGCTCCTGCCGCTCACGCTCCTTTTCACGCGCGAGCTTTTCTTTCTCCAGCCGCGCCTGCTCCAGTTTCTCCTTGGCCTGGCGTTCCTTCTCGCGGGCCAGGGCGATGTCGGCCTCGCTCTGGCGCGGCTCTTCCACTTTGGGCGGTGGCGGGGGCGGCGCGGGCGCTGGCGCCGGTTCGGGTTCGACCAAGGGCGGGGCCGCCTGCTGGGGGACCGCCGACCACAGCTCGGCTTCGACCGACAGGCTGGTGTCACTGCGGCGCCAGTTCACACCCCAGGTCAGCGCGGCCAGCAGCAGGCCATGGATCAGCAGAGCCAGGCCGTAGGCGCGCAACAGGCCCTGGCGCGGAGCCGGGTGGTTGAATTCGAAGCGGCTGGCGGTGTGCATGGCCCTGAGGTCAATTCACCATCTGCACCGACAGGCCCACGCGTTGCACACCGGCGCGTTGCAGCTTGTCCATGACGCGGACCACGGTTTCGTACCTGACGCTCTTGTCGGCGCTGATGACCACGGCGGAGCTGGTGTCCTTGCCGGCATCGGACTGCAGGCGCTTGACGTTGGCGGCCAGCTCATCGAGCTTGAGGCTGCGGCTGCTGTCCTGCGCCTTGAGGGTGAGCGATTCGTCCTTGCCGACGACGATCTCGATCACCTGGTCGGGCTTGCGCGCGGCCTTGCCCACGCTGGGCAGATCCACCACGCTGGGGGTGATGAGCGGGGCCGTGACCATGAAGATGATGAGCAGCACCAGCATCACGTCGATGAAGGGCACCATGTTGATTTCGTTGATGGTGCGCCGTCCGCGCCCGCGACTGACCAGGGTGGGCATGACCGTTTCCCCTTAGTGCACCGAAGCCGGTGTGGAGGGCTGCGCGCCGACATTGCGCTGCAGGATGTTGGAGAACTCTTCGATGAAGGTCTCCAGCATGATGGCCACACGGTCGATCTCGCGCGCGAAGCGGTTGTAGGCCACCACGGCAGGGATGGCCGCGAACAGGCCGATAGCAGTGGCCACCAGGGCTTCAGCAATGCCGGGGGCCACGGTGGCCAGCGTCACCTGCTGCAGCGAGGCCAGGCCGGTGAAGGCGTGCATGATGCCCCAGACCGTGCCGAACAGGCCCACGTAGGGCGAGACCGAGCCGACCGAGGCCAGGAAGGAGAGGTTGGTTTCCACCACGTCCATCTCGCGCTGGAAGTTGGCGCGCATGGCGCGGCGTGCACCGTCGAGCAGGGTGCCAGCGTCGGTGATGCGGCGTTCGCGCAGCTTCTGGTATTCGCGCAGGCCGCTGACGAAGATGCGTTCCATGGGGCCGCTGGCGTGGCCCTTCTGGGAGGCCGTGGCGTAGAGGGTGTTGAGGTTGGCGCCGGACCAGAAGTCGCGCTCGAATTGCTCGTTGAGTTCGCGCACGCGCCGCAGCGAGAAGAGCTTGCTGAAGATGGCGGCCCAGCTGGTGATGGATACCAGCACCAGCAGCAGCATCACGGCCTGCACGACCCAGCTGGCGTGCAGCACGAGTTGGATGATGGAAAGGTCTTGGCTCATTGAAGTGTTTCCAGAATGCTGCCGGGGATTCTTTCAGGTTTCATGCTGGCTGCGGACACCCAGCCGATGCGGATGCGGCCTTCGCACAACAGTTCAGGCTCGCCCCCCGTCTTGCGCCAAGCCTGCTGCGCAATTGTGAGGGATGCGCGACCGCTTTCCTGGAGCCGGGCTGTAACCAATAGTTCGTCGTCCAGCCGCGCAGGACGGTGGTATTTGACGGCGGTTTCGCTGACCACGAACATGCCGCCGGTCTGCTCGCGCAGGGCCTGCTGGCCGATGCCCAGCGAACGCAGCCATTCGGTGCGGGCGCGCTCGAAGAACTTGAGGTAGTTGGCGTAGAAGACGATGCCGCCGGCATGTACTTACCGGCGTAGTGATATGCCATGGACAGGGGGAAAAGTCTTAAAAAACAAAGGCTTGAAGAGATATCGGTTTGTCCATAGGAGGCTCGATTTTTCGCATATTTCTGAAGATTGCTGTCCATACCAATGGATGGAAGCGTTAGTTATGGGTGCATCCCCGCGGCACTCTGAGTATCCAACTTTGCGGGGGCGTTTTCGCCAATTCTGCCCGAGACGCTGCGATCATTTCAAGCGATGGGTTGGGTGCTATGTCCGAGGTCGATTCAATGTCCTCGACAGCTCATGAGCCCGTCCTAGAGTAAGTGATGAAAGTCGGCCTGGCACTCGGCTAGGACTTCGCGGGATGACGCGTTGCACGTTTGTAGCGTTTCGCTATGCCAGCGACAAGCGCCTCAACATCGACTTCAAGTGCTTTTGCAAGGCGAAAGAGGGCCGCAGTAGACGGCTGAGTGCTTGCAACCTCCAGTCTCGCTATGAATGACCGGTGAACGCTAGCCCTATGCGCCAGTTCCTCTTGGCTGATCTTCAGGTGGCTACGGCGCGATTTTATTTCGGCTGCAATCGCAGCAATGACCAAAGTATCTGGGGGTTCGCGCATCCCTAAGACTTTGCTTTGGCCGACTCATTTATGCACCCGCATTTATGGTACAAAATGAACTGGGCCTCCTGCTCCTTTGAAATCAGGAGAGCGGCTTACCTATTCAATATTTGTAGGAAATGGACATGGAACTACGTGCTCTTCGACCAAGCAGGGGGTCAAATGTTGTCGATTTGAAGTCCCGATTTGCTAACAAGGAATGGATGGCCTTGCTGCCACCGGCGCTCCCTGACTCTCTCCTGCTACTCCTAGCGAACGATTTTCGAGTCGTAGAAGTAATTGGCTCGCTAGATATGGTCGAGCCAGAACCGAAACCGGAACCGAAACATACCGAGTCTCTAGCTGTAGCCCTTTACATTGTGATGAGCCTGCTTCACAGGCTTCCAAATCGCCAGCAAACAGGCAACGAACTGAGCATTCCAGAGAGTGGCGTCTTTCATGCAATCAAGCTCTACCAGTTAGGTCTTGAGCGGGAAATTGTGAGCCGGATCACAGGACTGGCTGCAGAATTTCCTGCCGAAAGACTTGCCACTGAGCTATTGGCATGTCTTGAAAAGGATGTGTAGCGCTATTCGGGTTGTTAGCGATGCGGCGTATTGAGCTTGAGTGCAGACGCTTTGAAATTGAGCGGAAAGTGCCTAGAGAACGAACCTTCGGGCTGCGACCGCACTGACCTTGATGTCGACAGCGCTACGCCGTGGCACCGCATTGAATGACTAAAGTCTTCCTCATTTCCATTCCACCGCAAGTCGTCTTTTTTAAATGAACTATGAGCAACAATGAAACAAAAGGAGTTCCACAGGACTTTCCCCGCGGCTTCAATGCGGCAAGTGTTCCTGGTACGCAGCTCAAGTTCCTCGCCCGAAAAATTGGCGGCCGCTTTGTGGTCGGACTAACCGAAGACGAGCTGTACGAGCGCTGGGCATTTTGCGAAGACTTGTCTCAGCAGCTTGCAGCACGGACGCTACGCAAGCAGGCGGCTGGTCTCATCTCCGATCTTGAGACTTTTTACAAGGAAACAGAGCGCAGGGTTCGGGGCCAAGGATGGAGCCTCAGTGAAGATGAGGTGCAATGGCTGATGAAGCGCACGCGTTTGCTGGCTGATGAGCCTCAATAGATTGCGCCGCAAACTCACACTGGAGCGCCTGGTCAAGATTGCTGCGCAGCATGCCTACTCAAAATGTGATCGGTCTTCACCGTTAAGTCGACCAAGGTTTTGAAGTAGTTGCTAAGAAGATATGACCACCACCAGAATCGCCGAGTTTGACCACGACCGCTCCGACGTCCTGCGCCGGATATGGTTCGTGGGTGACGTTCACGGTGAGTTTAGGTACCTCGCTCAGACACTGCTGCAAGCCCAGCTGCGGCCGCAATGGATCGTCTTTGCAGGCGACATCGACATCGACCACAAGCCTCTCAGGGAGATCTTGGAGCCCGTACGTCGATTCGATCCCGATTTGGGGATCGCATTCATCCATGGCAACCACGATGCCGACAGCCACGAGAGCTGGGAGATGCTTCACGACGCCGGCGAAGCCGTGGCATTGCATGGCCAGGTTGTGAATCTCGCCGGGATCCTGGTGGCTGGTCTGGGTGGTCACTTCATCCAGGATATCTGGATGCCGCCGGGCGCGCCAACTTATGCCTCCAAGCAGGCAGCCATGAGCCGAGGAACGTTTCAATACCGTGGCGACCACCGACCTTCACCCGAGTACGACGCGGCCATCTACCCGGACGACCTGGATAACCTCGCGAGAAGACGTGCGGACGTCCTTGTGACGCACGAGGCTCCAAGCTGCCACCCTCGCGGCTTTCAGGTGCTAGATGGACTGGCACGTAGCCTGAACGTGGTCAGGAGCTTTCACGGACATCACCATGATGATAAGACAGCCGAATATGCCAAGCATCGGAGTCGCCTTGGGTTCGATGCTGTCGGCCTTCGCTATTGTCAGATCAAGAACGGTCTGGGTGAGGAGGTCTTCGAGGGAGTACAAGGATGGTGAGCTTTGTCGCTTATGGCCGTCGCTGCTCCATTTCCTGCAATCGACATGCGGCGATTGGCGATTGGTTCATGCTCCGCGTGACTTACTTCTCGGCGCGGACGAGGAGAAGTGAGCAAACAAGGACATAGGGGTCGCCTCAGAAAACGGAAAATAAAGCACGCTAAGCAGGTTGCAGCGGTCGTACGGCCTGAACTTGCCAGCGCCGGTCTTGGTGTTGCTGCGCCAGAGGTAATCACCGGTCAGATTGATGTGCTCCCAGCCCAGCGGCGACAAGTATCGCAACAGCGCGTCATCGACCGCATGGCCGTTGCCACGCAGTCCGTGTGCCGCCCGCTCAAGGTAGACCGTGTTCCACAACACGACGGCCGCCGTCACCAAGTTGAGGCCGCTGGCCCGGTAGCGCTGCTGCTCGAAGCTGCGGTCGCGGATTTCGCCCAAGCGGTTGATGAACACGGCACGGGCCAGCGCGTTGCGCGCCTCGCCCTTGTTCAGTCCGGCATGGACGCGGCGGCGCAGTTCGACGCCCTGCAGCCAGTCTAGGATGAACAGCGTGCGCTCGATGCGCCCCAGCTCGCGCAGCGCCACGGCCAAGCCGTTCTGGCGCGGGTAGCTGCCGAGCTTGCGCAACATCAGCGAGGCCGTCACCGTGCCCTGCTTGATCGAGGTAGCCAGGCGCAGGATTTCGTCCCAATGGGTGACGAACTCGATTCGTACACCGCGCTTGGTGAGCTTCTGAACCAGGCGGCGCAAGTCATCGAGGTTGCGCGCCAGACGACCCATGCTATGCACCACCACGGTGTCGCCTTCGCGAACGAAGGTGAGCAGCGCATCAAGTTCCGGCCGCTGGGTGTCTTTGCCCGATGCCTTGTCGGTGAACACCTTGTCCACCTGAGCCTGCTCAAGTTGGCGATCTGGGTTCTGGTCGAAGCTGCTGACCCGCACGTACCCGATGCGTTGACCTTTCAAGGCTGCCTCCTGCGCAAATGTGTCAGGAAAGAATTTGTAAGCCTGCACTCCATGTGTCAATTAATATCCAATATCACTCTATCCTGACGCATTTAGGTCAATGGACTTGACGCCAAGTTAGGGTATAGCTCAACCTGACTTTGTTTCGGGCTTGACTAGCCTGGTCTGATACAAGTTAGCGGTGATCAGGCAGACTGCGCCTGCGGAAATGACCACGTCGGCCAAGTTGAATGCGGGCCAATGCGCGCCTTTCCAATGGAAGTCGAGAAAATCCACGACCTGCCCGCGCAATAGGCGATCAGCGACGTTTCCTAGCGCACCGCCGAGGATCAGGCTGTATCCCAGCGCTTCAAAGCTTGGCAATCGCTGTTTCAGCATGCGCACCAGCCAAGCCGAGACCGCCAAACCAAGGGCGATGAAGAAATAGCGTTGCCAACCGCCCGCGCTTGCCAGAAAGCTGAATGCAGCCCCCGGGTTCAGTACATGGACGAAATTGAAGAATGGCGTGACTTCGACCTGTTCGCCATAGGCATACGTGCGGACGACGGCGAGCTTTGCGAACTGGTCGGCCATGAAGGCGCAAACGGCCACCACGTACCAGGCCAAGGCCGACGTGTGGCGAGCCGCCTGCCATGCGGGAGCAACAAGCGGTATCAGCCGTCCGGCGAGAACAGTGCTGCCCAATCCTAGGCACCAGCCCGCTAGCACATCAGCCGGGAAGTGCATTCCAGCAGCAATGCGCGACCATCCGACCAAGACGGCATAAAGCACCAAGCCGACGCGGCCACGGCGACCCACCAAAGCCCAAAGCGCGCCGACAACTAACGCCGAATAGGTAGCATGCCCGCTGGGCAGGCTGTAGTGCCGCTCGCTCGCGCCGATGACGCGCACCAACTCGCCGAGAACGGCGGGCGGGCGCGGGAAGTCGAGCCACAGCTTCAAGACAGTGGCGGCCAGAAAGGCCAGCAGGAAAGCGGTACCAAAAACAATGAGCCGATGCCGAACTGCATCAGCGCAACTTGGATTGGTTGCTGACTTCGACCACCACCACAGACCCAGTAGCATCAAGGGCGCTGTCCAGTAATTGCCCACCAGGCTGAAAAACCACGCAAGCGGCCCCAGCGTGGCAGGCGTCCCGGCATTGATGGCCTGGAACAACGCGACGTTCAGACCATACCAGTCATAGAGAATGAATTTCCAGTTCATCGGCGCAACAGCCTCAAGCCGTTGCCGACAACAAGCAAGCTGGCCCCCATGTCGGCAAAAACGGCCATCCACATGGTCGCCTGGCCAGTGAAAGTGAGCACCAGAAACACCGCTTTAATGCCCAGTGCCAGCACGATGTTTTGCATCAGCACCTGAGCCGTCGCACGCGACAGGCGCACGAAAGTCGGAATTTTGCGCAGGTCATCGTCCATCAAGGCTACGTCCGCCGTCTCGATGGCAGTGTCGGTACCAGCGGCCCCCATTGCAAATCCGATGTCAGCGCGCGCCAACGCCGGGGCATCGTTGATACCGTCACCCACCATGCCGACTTTGCCAGTCAGAGCCAGTTGTTCGACCTCGCGTAGTTTGTCCTGTGGCAGCAAGTTGCCCTGCGCACGATCGATCCCGGCTTGCGTGGAAATTGCCTGCGCTGTGTGCGGGTTGTCGCCGGTCAACATCATGGTGTAGATACCAAGCGCATGCAGCTCCCCGATGGCGCTCTTGCTGCTGTCCTTGATGGTGTCTGCCACCGCGATCAGGGCCTGCGCACCCTTTGTACTCACCAGGATCACTACAGTTTTTCCTTCGCGCTCCATCGTGGCGATGCGCTGCTCCAATTCGGGGGGACAATGCCCCAGCTCTTCAAGCATCCGATGGTTGCCAAGGTGATAGGTCACACCGGCAATGCTGCCGCGCACGCCACGACCGGGCAGTGCAGAGAACTCTGCAACATCGTGCAGCGCAACTCCTTCGACATTCGCTGCCTGCGTCACAGCTTTGGACACGGGATGGTCGGAGCGAGCCGCGAGACTGGCGGCAATGCTCCGGCTGCTGGCAGGTGGCGCATCGCCCAACGCGACGAAATCGGTTTGTGCAGGTTTGCCGTGCGTGATCGTGCCAGTCTTGTCCAGTGCCAGCCAGCGCAGCTTACGGCCTTCTTCGAGATAGACGCCACCCTTGATAAGAATGCCGTGGCGCGCAGCGGCGGCCAAGCCGCTGACGATACTGACCGGCGTGGAGATCACCAACGCGCACGGGCAGGCGACAACCAACAAAACCAGCGAGCGGTAAATCCAGTCCAACCACGCCGCGCCCATGAACAGCGGGGGAATCAGCGCGACCGCGACCGCCAAACCGAACACGGCTGGCGTGTACCAGCGCGCAAACTGATCGACAAAGCGTTGGGTCGGTGCGCGGCTGCCTTGGGCGGCTTCCACTGCGTGAATAATGCGGGCCAAGGTAGAGTTGCTGGCCACGGCCGTAACACGATACTCGAACGAACCGGATTCGTTGATGGTGGCTGCAAACACCGGATCACCAGGTGCTTTGTCAACCGGCAAACTTTCGCCAGTAATCGGCGCTTGGTTAACCGTAGAGCGTCCTTCCAGCACTTCGCCATCGAGGGCGATACGCTCACCCGGCTTGACCCGAACCCGGCTGCCGATGGCGACCTGTTTGGCGTCCTCTTCGCGCCACGAGCCATCTGGCTGCTGCACAGTTGCTTGTTCCGGAGCAAGATCGAGCAGGCCACGAATGGCGTTGCGGGCACGGTCCAGCGACTTGGCTTCGATCACTTCGGCCAGTGCAAACAGCACCATCACCATTGCCGCTTCTGGCCAGTGACCGATCAACATCGCGCCCGTGACGGCTATTGACATCAGGGCGTTCATGTTGAGGTTGCGGTTCTTGAGCGCAATCCAGCCCTTCTTGTAGGTGGAAAGGCCGCCCGTGGAGATGGCTACGAGCGCCAGAACGACGACTGACCAGTGATTGCCGTTGTGGAACCAGTAAACGGCTTCCGCAGCCAATGCAGCCGCCAAGGAGATGCCAAGCGGCCACCAGTTGGTAGACGCGGCTGTCGATACCGCCGACGAGGAGGTGGCTTCCTCCGCATTGAGCACTTGCGCCTCGAAGTTCAGAGATTTCAGCGCGACCAATACCTCCGGCAGCGTATGGGGCGCATGACGTACGGACAGGGTGCGCTGCATCAGGTTGAAATCAAGATTGGCAACCCCGCCTATGCTGGCCAGCTTGTTGCGGATCAGCGCTTCTTCGGTTGGACAATCCATCTTGGCGATGACCAGCTTGGTGGTCTGCTCGCCAGAAGCTTTATCCGTGCGTTCGGCCTGCATGCCGATGGCCTTCAAGGCTTGCTCAACCGGAGACAACGATGGCAGTTCATGCCGCACGGCCAAGGTGCGCTGCATGAGGTTGAAGTCAAGTCCCACCACGCCCGGCAGCTCGCCCAACTTGCTTCGGATCAGCGCCTCTTCCGTGGGGCAATCCATGTTCTCGATGCGATAGACCGCTTGGGCTGATTCAGCCGTAAGCCGGACTTGCGAAGTGGGCTGGCTGATCGGTACGGTCGAGCAGCCGCACCCCTTTAAACCGCATTGGGTCATGGCAATTCCTTTATAAAAATTTCTGTATTGCCCATTAAAAACTCTATAGCTACTATAGAGTCAAGTTTTAAATGAGGATGAGATATGGAAATCAGGATTGGTGAACTTGCCAAGCGGACAAGGTGCGAGATCGTCACCATCCGCTACTACGAAAAGGAGGGGTTATTACCAGAGCCAGCGCGCAGCGACGGCAACTTCCGGCTCTACGGTGACGCCCACGTCGAGCGCTTGCAGTTCATCCGCCATTGTCGTTCGCTCGACATGACGCTGGGAGAAATCCGGGCATTGCTGGGACTGCGAGACAACCCCAATCAGGATTGCGGCGAGGTCAATGCGCTACTGGATGGCCATATCCAGCAGGTGGAGGCCCGCGTGAAAGCGTTGTTGCAGTTGAAGAAACACTTGGTCGTTTTGCGCGAGAGGTGCTCAGGTGCTCGCCAAGTGGATGCGTGCGGCATCCTGCAAGGGCTGACGGATTGCGATTGTCATCCAATTTCTACCCCCGGCTTGCCTGTAGCTTGATCTGCCCAACCGCATGATTGAGCTTAGCGTGCTTTATTTTCCGTTTTCTGAGGCGACCCCTGATAGAAGCGTCTGACAAATCAATCCAGCGTCCGCTAGCGATCTTGGCGGTTGGGATTTGTCGGTGGGAAGTCCTGCCAGACAGATTCCAGCGGCTTGCTGGTAAGCGCCGATTTGCACATGCCAATCGTTCCATGGAGCGATGCCGGTATCACCATCTGATCACATTGACCTGATGTACCGGATGCGTTCGATTACTTGGTGAATCGCATGCACATGACCTTTGGGACATTCTTTCGGGTGGCCATTGCCACCGTGTCGGTGCTGATTTTTTTATTGCATCTACCAGAAGTGTACGGATCGGCTCCGGCGCAGGATGCGTAACCGGAAACGAAGACATCGAAGCAAGCGTTCGTAGCCGTATCTTGCGAAGACC
>Ga0208121_100723_pt1 | contig 10183 bp, 6 predicted proteins | sample LakWasMet62_LOW9_2_FD_183894 | JGI IMG/M metagenome (GOLD analysis project Ga0208121, IMG submission 183894) | Freshwater sediment methanotrophic microbial communities from Lake Washington under simulated oxygen tension - Sediment Metagenome... | ecosystem: Environmental > Aquatic > Freshwater >... | reverse complement strand
ATCTGAACGGCATATCACCACGAAGACACGAAGAGCACGAAGTTTTTTACTTTGGATTTTCTTCGTGAACTTCGTGTCTTCGTGGTGAATTAATCAGTTAATTTATTGGCTGAGCGCATTGCTTAACTGCGCCAAATCGCTGACCGTCAAATCGCACAGCTCGACTGCCAACGGATCGACCTGCTCCGTCGACGGTATAAACACCGAAACAGCTCCCGCTTTGGATGCCGCCACGATACCGGCATGAGAATCTTCAAGCACCAGACACCGGCCGATGTCCACTTGCAACGCTTCGGCGGCTTTTAAAAAAATATCCGGCTCAGGCTTGCCCTGCCGAACCTGATCGCGGGCGATGATGGTTGAAAAAACCTCTTTTATCCCCGCCAGCTCAAGACATTCCCGTGCATTTATCATTCGGCTGTTAGTCGCCAAGCAATAAGGGATTTTTTGCCGGATCAGCAATGCCAGCAATTCGCTAAAGCCGTGTTTGATTCTTATGCCGTGGACATCAACATGGCCGCGCCAGCAATCGCCGCTCAACCGCTTAAAGGCGCGCAGATCGAATTCGGCGCCGCAATAGTCGATCAGCTTCAGCTCGACATCCTGATAATGCAGCCCTGACAGAGAGCCGCAAAAATCATCCGGAAAATCATAGCCCATCGCGCTTGCAGCCTGCTGCCAGGCGATAACATAGGTACTCTCGGTATCCAAAACCAGGCCGTCCATATCGAATATAACCGCCGAAAAATCAGCCAACTTAATCACTGGATAACCTTGATATATTCCCCGTGCGCTTCACGACTGGAACCGACCACGATCCGCTTAACGCCAAACTCCGATTGTTCCAGCATACCTGACACCGCCACCCTCTCGCCGTTGACGGCCTGTCCCGTATAAGTCGCCGTAAAGCTGACGATAGAACCGATCTGCTGATGGTCTATCTTGAATTCAGCCGGATAATCGAACCCGCGAGCATCATCAATCACCCGGCACTGCAAGGTAATAGCCCCGCATTTTTGATACGCAACGACCTCGGGTCTTGCGCTATGATCGATAAAATTCAAATCGAATTTCCGCCCGTTAATCACCGCCTTGTTGCATTTGCGACGCTCATGCCAAACATAGTCGTCGAAACTCAAATCGCACGAACGGCGATCGTAAGATCGTTGCCAATCCTGATCGTTCAAAGCCTGTAAATGTCCCTGTTCGATAAGCTTGCGGGTAATGGCCCTGCATTGGTGAAAAATTTCCCTGCCGTAACAGACCAGATCAATATCCGAGCCTGGATTTTGCACACCGACCAAAATCGAACCGGTGACGCCGGTGTGCGCCAAATCCAAGCCGTGCTGCCCAAGTAATTCGCACAACCTGAACACATCCCGCTCGACAGCATCATGCCGGACGGCCTGCATGAGCTGTTGCAATCGGTGTTTAGGCTGATGATGTTTGACGATACGGTCTACGGCGACCGCATGCAAATGCGCATCCAAAACCGGGGAGTAATGCAGATAATCGGGATACTGTTGTTGCAGAAGATGATTAGCTTGCTCAGTCTCGACTTTATTCCAGCCGGAAGGCGTAAGCACATAGCGTAAAAAACACAGCGCCTTACCGCCTTCCAGACCCTGTTCTACTACCGCAAAAATAAGTCCCTCAGCGGTTTCAATAAAATCCTTGGCAAAAAACATGCTAAAAACGAGCAGGGCTACTTTTTAGCGCCGACATATCCAAGCAGACCGTCAAACCGCGCCCTCCCGTTAAGCATACTCGCGCTGATCCATTGCGGTTTGAGTAGTAAAGAATTTTTTAAAGTGCGGCATAAAACTGACCGTAATCGGTATCGAATAAAAACAGTACATCGCCGCCGCTTCGCCGGTTGACACGCCGAACATCCACTGAGGCATAAACAAGGTCATAATCGCCATGCCGAAATGATAGCTGGCGATGCGCCAATTATCTTTCCAGACAAAACCGCTGACCGCCAAACCAAACAACGATCCCCAGGTAACCAGTAAGCCAAAGGCGCTGGAGATGTGGTAACCGATATGGTATTTGCCCATAAACAAGCACGAGATCATATTGCCGATAAAATTCGGCGCAATGTCGGATAGTTGCCATTCTTTAGGCAAAAAGCTGAAAATCAAAAATGACGAACTGAGCATTACGCCGATGACGGTCGCTTTTTTCAGCGCGGTTTTATCGGATGAATAAGTCGCCAACGCGGGCATGATCGCCAGCGCCTGCAAGCTGATATGGTAGGTCGACAGCTCGCTCAACCATTGATTGCTGCCGTAACCGCACTGATCCGCAACCGGATAAGCGAAATACTGAATAAATTCCATCAGGGAAAAATGAAAAATGGCGTAAGACCGGGCAACCCGAACCCACAGCGGCTCGTTTTTATCGAGGAAAGTAACACTCGATGCGGCCAGTCCAGCCAGACCCAGGCCAAGAGACATATCAGCACTAAAACACATAAATTATTCCGTAACTTAAAATTGTTGTTAAAAAAATTGCGCCAAAAAATTACCTTTAATTTTTTGCAGTAGTTTTTATTTTACAGGCTTGAAACTGTCATGACCACCTCGTCCGGTTCAAAAATCATTATTTTGTTTCTAAAGCGGTGTAGCTAATAGGAGCACCGGGCAAGCGGAACTAGGGGCGAGCGGGAGAGACTGTGAAAGCATTCGCTTTAGAACAAAATCAAAGCGTTCACCACGAAGACACGAAGGACACGAAGTTTTCAATACATTGAATTAAAAGCCATTATTTTCCCGAGTGGGACGGGGGTTGCACCCCCGTCCCTACCGTTTTCGACAACTACAGCCATATCTTCATCCTTCAAACGTTTCGGACGGGGTTGCAAACCCCGTCCAGCCGCAACAAAATCAAAGCGTTCACCACGAAGGACACGAAGTTTTCAATGCATTGAATTAAAAGTCATTATTTTTCTTTGTATCCTTCGTGGTGAATAGGCTCTTAAACTGATTTGGATAATACTTTCACAATCTCTGGAGCTTGGGAACCCGCGTAACATCGGACGCATAGGGTCATGACGCCCCGCTTGAAGCGAAATATTGGTCGGCATCGAAACAAGGCAATAACTCAATGATCTGCATTGCCAACAGTTACCGGCAAAGACAACAGCCTGCCTCCCTAACCGGCAATGCCGCAAACTTGCTAGTTTTTTATCGAGTGAATATACTAACCCGGTATGACTTGCTTTAGGTATTCATGGGCTATCGTCCGCAGAATTGAAACGGGAAGTCGGTGAGTTCGCTTAAAGAAATAGCCAACAAAGCCTACGCTGCCCCCGCAACGGTAAACAAGTAAAAGGTTTGCAAACGCCACTGTGTCAAGCATGGGAAGGCGCTAACCTTGAAAGTTCAAACATCGACTTTCACCTTGTCAGCCCGGAGACCGGCCTGAAGCGATAATCGAATTTGTGCGCGGAGGGCGCCCAGATGGATTGCTCTCCTTCGCGTCCGTCCTGCATTTTCTCCCTGTACAGATTATTTCCGCCGGCAACGTTACCGGCTTTGCTGTCTCTTTAATCAGGAGAAAACACATGTCATCAACACCTGTTTTGCTCGATAACGCCCAAGCACCGGCTCGTTCCGAAGTCTTAAAAGGCAAAATCCTGCCCGCTATGCTGGCAGGCATGCTTGGCTTGGCGCTGCTGTATGCCGCCGGTTTCGCCGAAACCTCGCAACTGCATAACGCTGCCCATGACGGACGACATTCCGCCAGCTTTCCGTGCCATTAATGTTTAATCTGGCTACCTTCAGAGAGCTTGTTGTTGCGGCTCTCTGGACGGGCTTACTGGCCGGTTTGCTATTAACCGCCGTTCAACAAATTCAAGTCATCCCGACCTTGCTCCAGGCCGAAGTGTTCGAGGAAGCAGCGGTCGTTGCCAATACGGAAAGCAGCCACGAGCACCACGACTGGCAGCCTGAAAACGGTTGGGAACGGACGTTTTTTACCGCAGTAGCCAATATCAGCCTGGGCGTAGGTTTCTCCCTGCTGATCGGCGCGGTCATGTGCTTGCGCGGTCGCCCCCGCAGTTGGCGCATGGGATTATTGTGGGGATTGGCGGGCTACCTGACTTTTTTCGTCGCCCCCTCTTTGGGCTTGCCGCCGGAAGTGCCCGGCACCGAAGCGGCCAAACTGGCGGACCGGCAAAGTTGGTGGTTGATAACGGTGCTCGATACCGGTTTCGGCCTGTCGCTGCTGGCTTTCGCCCTTACCAGAACCAACCAGTTTTTCGGCGTCGTGTTGCTCGCAGCGCCGCATTTAATCAGCGCGCCGCAGCCGGAAGCTCACGGCAGCGCCGCGCCTGCCGAATTGACGCAGTCTTTTATAATCGCTACCGTATTTGCCAATGCTGTGTTTTGGCTGGCTATCGGCGGCTTGATGGGGCGGTTTTACAAAAAACAGTCATGAGAACCCACAACAAACACGTATTGATGTGCATCGGCCCGCGCTGCTCCGGCAACAACGAAGAGGCGTTTCAACAGCTGGGCCAAAAAATCGACGCCCGCCCCCAACTCAAAGTAAAACGCACCCGCTCAAACTGTTTTGCCGTCTGCAAAAACGGCCCGATCCTGGTCGTTTACCCCGAAGGCGTCTGGTATTCCTGTACCGACGAGTCGGTGCTGGAGCGCATCGTCAGCGAACATCTGGAAAATGACGTCGAAGTCAGCGAACACGTTTTCCACCGCTTGGGCGTCGGCGATGTCTGACGACTGCATGGATGCAGGAGGTAGAGCAATGCAGGGAGCAATTGCCGATATGAACAAGCCTATAGCGTTGCTGACCCATGCGCCCAACGACCTGATGGTGCTGCAAAGCGCACAGGCGCAAATGCCGGAAGGTTTCCCTGAGGTCACCGGCATTAACTTGCAAGCATTGGAAAGCGACGCGCAAATGGCCGGGTTGTTGGAGCATCAGCTTGCTTCGGCCAATATCATCGTGCTGCGCGTACTGGGCCGTCTCGGTAGCGTACCCGGCTTTGCCGATCTGGTTCGTCATGCCAAAAGCCGAGGGCTGCACTTAATCGCGATCAGCGGCACCGGCGAGCCCGACCCCGAATTGGCTGCGGCATCCACCGTATCGTCCGATGTGCTGCATCAGGTACAGGCTTATTTTCAGGCGGGCGGCAGCGTCAATATGGCGCAACTGCTGCGTTATCTTTCCGATCACTTTTTGCTGACCGGCGTCGGTTTTGAACCGGCAGTCGATTTACCGGAACACGGCATTTATCACCCCGATTTGTCTCAAGATGCCGACATAGGCGACTGGCTTGCCCTGCGAGCGCCGGATAAGGCCAGCGTCGGCATCGTGTTTTACCGCGCCCACTGGATGAGCGGCAACACGCGCTTTATCGATGCGCTGGTTGATGCACTGGAAAAACGCGGACTGAATGTACTGCCCGTGTTCACCTCGTCATTACGCGCAGGTCATAGCGATGATGCTATGCCGACAGCGCTACGCTATTTCAGCGGCGAACAAGGCGCGCATATCGACGTGCTGATCAACACCACCGCGTTTGCGATGGGCGAAATCACTCCCGGCGGAGCCACGCCCGCAGGCTGGTCGGTGTCCGTGCTGGAACAACTCAATGTGCCCGTGCTGCAAGCCATCACCAGCGGCATGATGCAGCATCAGTGGCAGCAATCGGCGCGCGGCCTGAACCCGCTGGATGCGGCAATGAACGTGGTATTGCCGGAATTCGACGGGCGCATCATCACCGTACCGCTGTCGTTCAAGACACAACTATCCAGTGAACTGATCGAATACGAAGCCGTGCCGGATCGAGTCGCGCGCATTGCCCGGATCGCCTCGCGCTTTGCAAGGCTTAAACGCCTGAACAATAGCGATAAGCGCATCGCCTTCGTGTTCACCAATTCCAACAGCAAAGCCTCGCAAATCGGCAACGCGGTCGGCCTGGATGCTCCTGCATCGTTGATGCGGATTCTGCAAGCCATGCAAGCCGCCGGTTACAACATCGGCAAGCTGCCGGAGAGCGGCACCGCGCTGATCCACGAACTGATCGACCGTTGCGCTTACGACAATACCTATCTGACCAGCGAACAGTTAACTCATGCCGTCGGCCGCGTATCGGCCGCGCAATATCAAGCATGGTTTGACGACCTGCCCGTTGAGATGCAAGACAAGATGACCGCGCAATGGGGAGCCGCGCCGGGCGAGGCTTATCTGCATGACGGCCATCTCGCATTAGCAGGCATAGAGCTCGGCAACAGCTTCGTCGCGTTGCAGCCGCCGCGCGGTTACGGCATGGATCCCGACGCGATTTACCACCAGCCCGACTTGCCGCCCACCCACCATTACTATGCGCTGTACCGCTGGCTGCGCGACGAATGGAAAGCCGATGCGATAGTCCATGTCGGCAAGCACGGCACACTGGAATGGCTGCCGGGCAAAGGCGTAGGCTTGTCGGAAAACTGTTTCCCCGATGCGCTGTTGGCCGATATGCCGTTGTTTTACCCGTTCATCATCAACGATCCCGGCGAAGGCGCGCAGGCCAAGCGCCGCGCCCATGCGGTCGTGATCGATCACCTGACGCCGCCGATGACCACCGCCGACACATACGGCGCATTGGCTCAATTGACTCAATTGGTCGACGAATATTATCAGGTGGAAGTGCTCGATCCGGCCAAGTTGCCGTTGTTGCAGCAACAAATCTGGGACTTGGTCAAAGAAACCAATCTGGATACCGACTTGCAGGCGAGGCTGTTGCATCATGACCATGACCACGATGATGACCATCATGGACATCACCACGAGCATCACGAGCATCACCACGATCATGAGCATCACGACCATCATCACTGTGCTCATGGACATGACGAACATCATCATGATCATGATGAACATGACCACGATCATGGAGAAGAACACCATGACCACCATCACGGACATCATCATGACCACTACGACGATCACCATCACGACGACTGCATGGATGCAGGAGGTAGAGCAATGCAGGGAGCAATTGCCGGAGACAGTCTGCCCGAACTGCTGAGCAAAATGGCCGGAGCCGATGTCGCGCATTTGATCGAGGATCTGGACGGCTATCTTTGCGAACTGGGCGCGGCGCAAATCCGCGACGGCTTGCATATACTCGGACAAGCGCCGGAAAATGAGCAACTGGTAGATATGCTGGTGTCGCTGACCCGCTTGCCTAATCAGGACATTCCCGGACTGCCGATAGAAATTGCCAAGTTGTTCGGCCTGAGCATGGACTCGCTGCTGGAGCATCAAGGGCGTCGGCTGGAACAAGCAATTCCCGAACTTGAAAAACTGGCGGGACGCTCTTTAGCTACCCATGCAGATGTTTTAGAAACCATCGAAGCGTTATGCAAACAACTATTCAAAGAATTGCAAGCGCATGATTATTCCGAATCCGCCATAGACCAGGCTATCGCGCGTATTTATGGTTCCCACGCTCTGCGTGGTAACCCAGTATGGGACGCTCCAGCGTCCCGAACCGCAGAGCGGTTCAACCTGCATTCCCACGCAGAGCGTGGGAACGATGAAGCTGCGGTTTTTAGAATAAAAAGTGTGCTCTATTTTGCCTGCCGCGAACTGGCCCCCAATCTCGCCCGCGCCACCGACGAAATCGACAACCTGCTGCGCGGCCTGTCCGGCGGCTATGTGCCGGCCGGACCCAGCGGTTCGCCGACACGCGGCATGGCGAGCATCCTGCCGACCGGACGCAATTTTTACTCGGTCGATCCGCGCAGCGTACCGTCCCAATCCGCCTGGCGCGTTGGCCGGCAACTTGCCCACGAAGTGCTGTCGCGCTATGTCCGCGAAACCGGCGATTATCCCGAGAGCGTCGCGATCAGCATCTGGGGCACCAGCGCAATGCGCACCCACGGCGACGACGTAGCGCAGATTCTGGCGCTGCTCGGCGTGCGCCCGGTATGGCAAGCCGAAAACCGCCGCCTGACCGGCGTCGAAGTCATTCCTTTGGATGAACTAAAACGTCCGCGCATCGATGTCACGACCCGCATCAGCGGTTTTTTCCGCGACGCGTTTCCGCAATTGATCGATTTGATTGACGACGCGGTCAATGCCGTGATTTCGCTGGACGAGCCGCTGTCGCAAAACTTCGTGCGCAAGCATTATCTGGCCGAACTGGGCGAATGGATAGGCCAAGGCCTGACCGAAGATGAAGCCTCGCAGCGCTCAGCCTTGCGTATCTTCGGCGCAAAACCCGGCAGTTACGGCGCGGGCATCTTGCCGCTGATTCAGGAAAAAAACTGGCAGGCCGACGCCGATTTTGCCGAAGCCTACGTCAACTGGGGCGGCTATGCCTACGGTCGCAGCCAACAAGGCAACGACCAGCGCGATGCGTTCCGCACCCGCCTGTCCGGCGTCCAAGTCGCGTTGCATAACCAGGACAACCGCGAGCACGATATTTTCGACAGCGACGATTACCTGCAATTTCACGGCGGCATGATCGCCACGATCAGGGCCTTGACCGGATCGCAGCCGCGCAAGTATTTCGGCGACAGCCACGACCCGTCGCGGGCGCAAGTGCGTGACTTGAAGGAAGAAACCCTGCGGGTGTTCCGTTCGCGCGTCGTCAATCCCAAATGGCTGGACAGCATCCGCCGTCACGGCTACAAAGGCGGGCTGGAGCTGACCGCGACCGTCGATTATCTGTTCGGCTACGACGCCACCGCGCAGGTAATGGACGACTGGATGTACGAGCAAGTCGCCGAGACTTACGCGATGGACCCGGACATGCAACGCTTTCTGGAACAAGCCAATCCGTGGGCGCAAAACGCCATTGCCGAGCGCCTGCTGGAAGCCGCCGGCCGAGGCATGTGGGCCGAACCGAAACAACAAACGCTGGACGCATTGCAGGCTTTATACCTGCACAGCGAAACCTTGCTGGAGGCGCGCGGCGAAACACCGCGCGGGGCATGATGATTTTTTGTCCACGAAATACACGAAAAGCACGAAAATATTCATATAGCTATCAAGATTTCATTAACACCAAAATAACCTTGATGCTGGAGCGCAGGCTTCGCCTGCTTTGGCAAGCAAAGCTTGCACTCCGGCCAGTTCCTGCTAGCCAAGAACTCCGGGGACTGGTTTGCTCTCGTTCCCACGCGCGGCGTGGGAATGCAGTCAAGGCGCGCTGCGCCGCGAGTCACGACCAACGTATACGGGACGCGGCGCGTCCAGCACTGCGTTCCCACGCAGCGCGTGGGAACGAGGGAATTCCTGCTAGCCCAGAACTCCAGGGGCTGGAGCGTAAATATCGTAGGAGCGGGCCATGCCCGCGATTAGGGGCCTATGTTTTCAAGCGTTGCCAAAATATCGCGGGCATGGCCCGCTCCTACAACTTGGGGCGACCGTAACTAATGAACCACGCCACCTTCCCTTTTTCCGCCATCGTCGAACAAACCCAGCTCAAGACTGCCTTGCTGCTGTGCGCCGTCGATCCGTCCTTGGGCGGCGTCCTGATACGCGGCGACAAAGGCACCGCCAAAAGCACGGCGGCGCGGGCGCTGACCGACATCCTGCCGCTGATCGAGCGGGTTGCCGGTTGCGCGTTCAATTGCGCTCCCGGCTCGCCCTATCAGCACTGCGAAACCTGCAATCCTGTGGGAGCGGCTTTAGCCGCGCTTGTCGAGACTAAAGCCGCTCCCACCATGAATCCGCACCTACAGCCCGTGCCTTTCGTCACCCTGCCGCTGGGAGCCACCGAAGACCGCGTGATCGGCACCCTGGATTTGGAGCAAGCGCTTAAAGGCGGCCAGCGCGTGTTCAAACCCGGCTTACTGGCCGCGGCGCACCGGGGCATACTCTATATCGACGAAGTCAACCTGCTGCCCGACCATCTGGTCGACGTGCTGCTGGATGCGGCGGCGATGGGCGTTAACGCGGTGCAACGCGAAGGTTTGTCGGTCACCCACCCTGCCCGCTTCACGCTGATCGGCACGATGAACCTGGAAGAAGGCGATTTGCGTCCGCAATTGCTGGATCGCTTCGGCCTGATGGTTGAAGTGACCGCGCCGCGCGACAAGGTTTTACGCTCCGAGGTCGTGCGCCGCCGCATCGCGTTCGAAGCCAATCCCGCGGCTTATGCGGCCGCATGGATGCTGGAACAACAGGCTTTGCGCCACCAACTTGCAACAGCTCA
>Ga0208121_100722_pt1 | contig 10192 bp, 6 predicted proteins | sample LakWasMet62_LOW9_2_FD_183894 | JGI IMG/M metagenome (GOLD analysis project Ga0208121, IMG submission 183894) | Freshwater sediment methanotrophic microbial communities from Lake Washington under simulated oxygen tension - Sediment Metagenome... | ecosystem: Environmental > Aquatic > Freshwater >... | reverse complement strand
TGGGCCGGGTCTTCGGCCTGGGCCGCCTGCGCGTCGTAATGCAGGCCCAGCACGGGCGGCTGGCCGCCCACGCTGGCGGGCAGCACCATGCGCCCGGGCAGCACGCCGGCCACGAAACCCAGGCGTGCCGCGTTCTGCTGCACGTAGCCCGCGCTCCAGGCCGTGTGGCGGGCGCGCAGGGTGACGCTGAGCTGCGCGTCATGTTCGCTGGCAAAGGCATCGAGCTCGCGCGCACGTGCCACGGCGTCGAGCATGTCGGGAAATTCGGGGGTGCCGCCCACGGCGTCGGCCAGGGCCTGCGTCTTCATGACGAACTCGGAGTACTCGATCTCGTTGAGCGCGCCGGCGCGGTTGGCCAGCTGCACGCCGGCCTGCAGGGCGCTGTAGCGCCGGCCAGGCTGGGGCGGCTCCCAGGCCCCGTTGGTCTGGTCCAGGCCTTCGATGGAATAGGGCTTGCTGCCCACACGGCGCGTGGCCGGCATGTGCTGCAACACGGCCTCGCCGCTGACCGGGTGTTCGAGCTCGATGGTCGCGCTGACGTCGATCAAGGGGTCCAGCTGGGCTTTCCTGTCCAGCATCGTCGGCAGCAGGAGTCCGTCCTCATCGGCGCTGCCGGCGGCAGTGGGCGCCGCCGGATCAAGCGCGAGGCCGTCCAGCCCATGCGGCTCGACGGGGGCGGTTTCGGGCTCGGCCAGGCGGGGCTGGTTGCGCCGAGCCGTCCAGGCGCCGTGCGCCACCAAGGCCGCCAGCAACAGGCCGCCAGCGATGGCCAGTCCGATTTGCAGCGTGCTCATAGAGAGACCTCCGTGCTGCGCACTGCGGTGCGAGCACCTTCGGGCGGCCGTGCGGTGCTCATCGGTACCAGGCTCCGGCTTGGCTCAAGCTGCCTCGGCCATGGACACGGCAGATTCCATGTCCACCGCCACGATGCGCGAGACGCCCTGCTCCTGCATGGTCACGCCGATCAACTGCTCGGCCATTTCCATGGCGATCTTGTTGTGGCTGATGAAGAGGAACTGGGTGCCCTTGCTCATGCTGCTCACCAGCTTGGCATAACGCTCGGTGTTGGCGTCGTCCAGCGGCGCGTCCACCTCGTCCAGCAGGCAGAAGGGTGCGGGGTTGAGCTGGAAGATGGCGAACACCAGCGCGATGGCCGTCAGCGCCTTCTCGCCGCCCGAGAGCAGGTGGATGGTCTGGTTCTTCTTGCCCGGCGGCTGGGCCATGACCTGCACACCGGCGTCCAGGATCTCGTCGCCGGTCATGATGAGTCGGGCCTGGCCGCCGCCGAAGAGCTCGGGGAACATCTTGCCGAAGTGCTCGTTGACGGTCTTGAACGTGCCGGCCAGCAGTTCGCGGGTTTCGCCGTCGATCTTGCGGATGGCATCTTCCAGCGTGTTCATCGCCAGGTTCAGGTCGGCCGATTGCGCGTCCAGGAAGTGCTTGCGTTCGCTCGCGCTGGCCAGCTCTTCCAGAGCCGCCAGGTTGACCGCCCCCAGGGCCGCGATCTCGCGGTTCAGGCGATCGATCTCGCCTTGCAGGCCGGTCAGGCGCACATTGCCTTCTTCGATGGATTTGGCCACGGCTTCCAGATCGGCCTGGGCATCAGCCAGCAGCTGGGCGTACTGCTCGAAGCCCAGGCGCGCGGCCTGCTCCTTGAGCTGCATGTCCTGGATGCGCTGGCGCAGCGGGTCGAGCTCGCGCTCGAGCTTGATGCGGCGTTCGTCACTGGCACGCAGCTTGGCGGTCAGGTCGTCGTATTCGCTGCGCTTGGCGCCCAGGGCCTGCTCGCGTTCGAGCTTGAGCGCCAGCGCGTTCTGCAGGCCGGCCTGGGCGGCGGCATCGGTCAGACGGGCCAGCTCGTCACGGGCACGCTGTTCCTCGGTGGTGATGGTGGCCGCCTGCTGATCGGCGGTGTCGATGGCACGGGCCAGTTCGGCCTTGCGGGCATCCAGCGTGCGCAGCGAGAAGGTGGCCTCCTGCGCCTGGCGCTCCAGGCTGCGCTGCTGCTCGCGGCAGGCATTGAGTTTGCGCTCGGCATCCAGCACACGCTCGTCGAGCTGGGCATGGCGTTCCTGGCTGTCGGCCAGCTGCATGTCCAGTTCCTCGAAGCGGCCTTCGGCGGCCACACGGCGCTCCTGCAGCTCTTCCAGCAGGGCATCGACTTCGGCCAGGTCGCCGGCGATCTGCTCACTGCGGGCGCGGGTCTGTTCGGCCAGCTGCGTCAGGCGCAGGGTCTCGACCTGCAACTCGTGGGCGCGGCTCTGCGTCTCGCTGGCTTCACGGCGCGCGGTGATCAGGCGCTGGGAGGCGTCGGCGTAGGCGGCCTCGGCGCGCACCAGGGCGCTGCGGGCCTCTTCGTTGATGAGCGACTGGGCGCGCAGCTGCTTTTCCAGGTTCTCGATTTCCTGGGCGCGGGCCAGCAGGCCGGCCTGTTCGGAATCCTGGGCGTAGAAGCTCACGCTGTGCGCATTGACGGCGTGGCCGCTCTTCACATAAAGGGTCTCACCCGGCTGCAACTGGGTCCGCTGGGCCAGGGCGTCCTCGAAGCTCTGCGCCACGTAACAGCCCTGCAGCCAGTCCACCAGCACAGCCTTGAGGCCGGCGTCGTTCACACGCAGCAGGTCGGCCAGGCGCGGCAGACCGCCGGCCTTCTCGGGCGCGCCAGCGGACGGCGCACTGTAGAAGGCCAGCTTGGCCGGTGGCGCATCGTTGCCGAAGGCCTTGACCATGTCGATACGGCTGACTTCCAGCGCCCCCATGCGTTCGCGCAAGGCGGCTTCGAGAGCACTTTCCCAGCCCTGCTCGATGTGCAATTTGGTCCACAGGGCCTGCAGGTCGGCCAGGCCATGTTTGGCCAGCCAGGGCTGCAGCTTGCCGTCGGTCTTGACCTTCTCCTGCAGGGCTTTGAGCGCTTCCATGCGCGCCGACAGATCGGCCTGCTTGGCGGCTTCGGTGTTCACGGTGGCCTGCTGGGTGCGGCGTGTCTCGTCAAGCTGCGGCACGCTATCCTGCAACTCGTGCAGGCGGGCATCGGCCACGGCGGCGGCTTCGCTGGCCTGGGCCAACTGGGCCTGCAGGCTCTGCAGGCGGGCCTCATCCGGCGCGGCCAGGGCCTTGCGGTCGGTGTCCAGGCGTTCGCGACGCTGGTTCAGCTGGCGCGATTGCTCCTCGATGCTGCGCTGCTCGGCGGCCAGCACCTGGATCTGCTGCTGAACCTGGGTCACGCTGCCGCGCTGCTCGTTGGCACGGCTCTGGGCCTGGCGCACGGCTTCTTCCATGTCGGGCAGGGCCTGGGCCTGCTCTTCCAGCTGGGCGGCCAGCTCGGTGGTCTTCTCCTCGCCCACCAGAGCCAGCTCGGCCAGGCTTTCGATCTCGGCCTGGGCGTCCTGCTTGCGCGTGGCCCACTGGGCGGTTTGCTCCTTCAGGGTGACCAGGCGCTCCTCGACGCGCTGGCGACCCTCGACCACGAAACGGATCTCGGCCTCCAGGCGCCCCACTTCGGTACTGGCTTCATAGAGCAGGCCCTGGGCCTGGTTGACCTGGTCGCCGGCGGCGTAATGCGCCTGGCGGATGGTCTCCAGATCGGCTTCGATGTGGCGCAGGTCGGCCACGCGGGATTCGAGTTCGATGACGGCCTTCTCGCCCTCCTGCTTGATGCGGGTCTGGTCGCCCTCGGCCTCGGAACGCCGCAGGAACCAGAGCTGCTGCTGTTTGAGCGTGGCATCGGCCTGCAGGGTGTTGTACTTCTGCGCAACCTCGGCCTGGCGTTCGAGCTTTTCCAGGTTGGCGTTGAGTTCGCGCAAGATGTCTTCCACGCGGGTCAGGTTCTCGCGCGTGTCAGACAGGCGATTTTCGGTCTCGCGGCGACGTTCCTTGTACTTGGAGACACCGGCAGCCTCTTCGAGGAACAGGCGCAGTTCCTCAGGCTTGGATTCAATGATGCGGCTGATCGTGCCCTGGCCGATGATGGCGTAGGCACGCGGGCCCAGGCCCGTGCCCAGGAACACGTCCTGCACGTCGCGCCGGCGCACCGGCTGGTTGTTGATGTAGTAGCTGCTGGTACCGTCACGCGTGAGCACGCGCTTGACGGCGATCTCGGCATACTGGCTCCACTGGCCACCGGCGCGGTGGTCGGCGTTGTCGAACACCAGCTCCACGCTGGAACGGCTGGCCGGCTTGCGGGTGGTGGTGCCGTTGAAGATCACGTCCTGCATGGACTCGCCGCGCAACTCGCTGGCGCGGCTCTCGCCCAGCACCCAGCGCACGGCGTCCATGATGTTGGACTTGCCGCAGCCGTTGGGGCCGACCACACCGACCAGTTGCCCGGGCAGCATGAAGTTGGTCGGCTCGGCGAAGGACTTGAACCCGGAAAGCTTGATGGAGGTGAGACGCACGGTGAGAACAGTCTGATGGCGGGAACAGCCTGAAATCATACCGTCCCGGCCCGCACGAAAATCGTGCAATTCCTGCGGGATATGTGCTACGGGAAAACCCGAAAGGTTGCATTTGTACACATTGCCATGCCCTGCGTCATGGCGGCCGCCTGAAGGACCGTGTAGATTGACGCCATTTGACTGGCTCCCCACAGAAACGCCCCCATCATGAACCAGGCCGCCATCGAGACGCAGAGGAACGACGTGCTGCAAATCAGCCTCAAGGAGCTTGGCCTGCGCCCGGGCATCGCGCTGCAGGTTCGCCGGCTGGTTGAAGGCGCCAGCAAGAAGGAAGGCCAGCTCTTCGGCGCCATCGAGAACCGGGGCGTCATGGTGGGTCCCCAGGGACCGGAGGGCGAGGACACCGGCCTGACCGAGGGCGATGTCTGCATCGTGCGCGGCTTTACCGGCCTGCATGAGTTTTCCTTCATCAGCAAGGTCCTGCAGACCTATGAAAAGCCCTTCGTCTATGCCCTGCTGGCTTACCCGACCCAGGTGGATGCCCGCCAGGTGCGCCAGTCCCTGCGGACCAAGACCAGCTGGCCCGTCACCGTTCGGATCGGCGAACTCAAGCTGGACGGGCAGTTGCTGGACATCAGCATGCAGGGCGCCATGATCAGCACGCCCACAGCCACAGCCGCCGTGGGCAAGACCCTCGACCTCAGCATCGGCGCCGTGGTCGAAGGCGAGCCCACCGACCTCGCACTCAAGGCCACGGTCTGCCACGCCCGCCAGGCCGCAGACGGCGGGGGCCATTTCACAGGCATGGCTTTCCACGGCCTGAGCCAGCAGGACAAGCTGCTGCTGCACTACCTGACCAAGCCCCCGCAAAGCTGAGGCCAACCGTGCCGGGCACGGTATGCCCTTCCTTTTCGTGGGTGAATGTGCGCGCCGGGGCCGCCCGGTAGCTGCCTTCCCTTAGATTCGACCGGTTCGCATCTAAGGTCATTCATGAATCCACAAGTTGTATCAAGCTACGACGCCACTTATGTCGCGCTTTCTTTCCTCCTCGCCTTCATCGGTTCCTTTGTCGCGCTGACGGCGGCCCGCCGCATCGTCGGCCCCGAAGGCCGTATCAACCATTTCGACCTGATGGCCGCCACGCTGGCGCTGGGTGGCATCGGCGTCTGGACCATGCATTTCATCGGCATGGCCGCCTTGAAGATGGACCTGCGCGTGGGCTACTCCATGACCGAAACCATCATCTCGCTGGTGGTGGTTTGCCTGGCCACCGGTTTCGGCCTGACGTATGTGGCCCGTGATCCCTCCAACAAGACCCGGCTGCTGACGGCTGGCGCCTCCTTGGGATTGGGTGTGGCCGTCATGCATTACCTGGGCATGTACGGCATGCGTTTTGGCGGCTACATCAACTGGTCGTTCCTGCTGGTGGCGGCGTCCCTGGTGATCGCCGTCGTTGCGGCGACCGCTGCCCTCTGGCTAGCCTTCAACACCAAGCCCCTGGCGCTGCGCCTGCTGGCGGCCGTCGTCATGGCCGTGGCCGTCTGTGCCATGCACTACACCGGCATGGCCGCAGCCGATTTCGTCTGCACCACCCTGGACCGGCAGGCACTTCCCCGCGGCTTTGGCGTCATCAACTCGACCGACCTGCCCGAGGTCGTGATGGTCATGTCCATCGGTATCGCCCTGGTCCTGTCCATCGACCTGCTGACGCAGAAGTTGCTGGGCTCGGCCAAGCAGCGGGCGCGCTGAACCCTGAGGGGGGTTGCCGCCCCCTTCCCCTGCCGCGCCGGGGAGTTCCGGGATAATTCCCCTCATGAACCCCCTGCTCCAACGACTGCAGCCCTATCCTTTCGAACGGCTGCGGCAACTTTTTGCCGGCATCACCCCCAACCCGGCCTATCGCCCCATCAGCCTGGGCATCGGTGAGCCCAAGCACGCCACGCCCGATTTCATCAAGCGCGCCCTCAGCGGCGCGCTGGACACCGGCCTGACCGGCTACCCGCCGACCGCCGGCGAGCCGGCGCTGAGGGAAGCCATGGCCGGCTGGCTGCAGCGCCGTTATGGTGTCACGCTCAACCCGACCGGCCAGATCCTGCCGGTCAATGGCTCGCGCGAGGCCCTGTTCGCGCTGACGCAGACCGTGGTCGACGGCAGCCAGCCCGGCGCCCTGGTCCTGTGTCCGAACCCCTTCTATCAAATCTACGAAGGCGCTGCGCTGCTGGCGGGTGCCCAGCCGTATTACGTACCCAGCGACCCGGCGCGCAACTTCGCCGTGGACTGGGACAGCGTGCCCGCCGAGGTCTGGGCCCGCACCCAGCTGATCTTCACCTGCTCGCCCGGCAACCCGACCGGTGCCGTGATGCCGCTGGAAGAATGGAAGAAGCTGTTCGACTTGAGCGATCGCTACGGCTTCGTCATTGCCTCCGACGAGTGTTACAGCGAGATCTATTTCCGGGACGAGCCGCCGCTGGGCGGGCTGGAGGCGGCCTTGAAACTGGGTCGCGGCGACTTCAGGAACCTGATCGCACTGACCAGTCTCTCCAAACGCAGCAACGTGCCGGGCATGCGCAGCGGCTTCGTGGCCGGCGATGCGACCATCATGAAGGCCTTCCTGCTCTACCGCACCTACCACGGCAGCGCCATGAGCCACGTGGTGCAGGCCGCCAGCATCGCAGCATGGAACGATGAGCAGCACGTCATCGAGAACCGCAATCTCTACCGTGCCAAGTTTGCCCAGGTCACACCCATGCTGAGCGCCGTGCTGGACGTGGCCCTGCCTGACGCGGCCTTCTACCTCTGGGCCGGCGTGAAGGGCAGCGACACCGATTTCGCCCGCGATCTCTACGCTCTTTACAATGTGACTGTTTTGCCCGGCAGCTATCTGGCGCGCGAGGCCGGCGGCTTCAACCCCGGTGCCGGGCGCGTGCGCATGGCGCTGGTGGCCGAAACCGCCGAATGCGCGGAAGCAGCCGAACGCATCGTTCAATTTGTCCAATCCAGAAACTGAAACTCCGAGTCCTACACATGAGCCAACAACTGCAACAGATCATCGAAGCTGCCTGGGAAAACCGCGCCAACATCTCCGTCAAGTCCGCGCCCAAGGAAGTGGCCGACGCGGTCGAGCACGTCATCTCCGAGCTGAACAAGGGCCGCCTGCGCGTGGCCACGCGCGAGTCCGTGGGCAAGTGGACGGTGCACCAGTGGATCAAGAAGGCCGTGCTGCTGTCCTTCCGCCTCAAGGACAACGAGGTCATCAAGGCCGGCGACCTGGGCTTCTACGACAAGGTGCAGACCAAGTTCGCCCACCTCTCGGCTGAAGAAATGGCCACCACCGGCGTGCGCGTGGTGCCGCCGGCCGTGGCCCGCCGCGGCAGTTTCATCGCCAAGGGCGCCATCCTGATGCCCAGCTACGTGAACATCGGCGCCTACGTGGACGAGAACACCATGGTCGACACCTGGGCCACCGTGGGCTCCTGCGCGCAGATCGGCAAGAACGTGCACCTCTCGGGCGGCGTGGGCATCGGCGGCGTGCTGGAGCCCGTGCAGGCCGGCCCGACCATCATCGAGGACAACTGCTTCATCGGTGCGCGCTCGGAAGTCGTCGAGGGCGTGGTCGTGGAGGAGAATTCGGTGCTCGGCATGGGCGTGTACATCGGCCAGAGCACGCCCATCTTCAACCGCGACACCGGCGAAATCGTCTATGGCCGCGTGCCCAGCGGCAGTGTGGTCATCAGCGGCAACCTGCCCAAGAAGACCAAGGGCGGCCAAGACTACAGCACCTACGCCGCCATCATCGTCAAGACCGTGGATGCACAGACCCGCTCCAAGACCAGCCTGAACGACCTGCTGCGCGACTGATCACGCCGGCAGCGGACGACCTCGACAAACGATACAGGGAGAGCAGACATGAGCAGCACGATGGGCATGATGGAACGGATCCTTCGACTGATGTCCGAGAAAAAGGCCTCGGACATCTATCTGTCGGCCTTCTCACCGGCGCTCATCCGCATCAACGGCCAGTGCGTGCCGATCAACAACCAGCCGCTGCCGGCCGATGCGCCGCGCAACCTGCTGGCCGAGATCATTCCCGAGGAACGCCTGGCCGAGCTCGATGCCTACAGCGAGCTCAATATGGGCTTTCCGCTGCAAGGCGTCGGGCGCTTCCGTCTGAGCGCCATGCGCCAGCGCGGCACGGTGGCCGCCGTGATCCGCTTCGTCTCGGGCGAAATTCCCTCGCTGGGCTCGCTCTCCCTGCCCCCCATCCTGGGCGACCTGATCATGGAAAAGCGCGGCCTGATCCTGATGGTGGGCGCCACCGGCATGGGCAAGAGCACCACGCTGGCGGCCATGATCGACTACCGTAACGAAAACGCCTCGGGCCACATCCTGACCATCGAGGACCCCATCGAGTACCTGTTCAAGAACAAACGCTCCGTGGTCAACCAGCGCGAGATCGGCGCAGACACAAAGAACCTGGGCACGGCGCTGCAGAACGCGCTGCGCCAGGCGCCCGACGTGATCATGATCGGCGAAATCCGCGACCGCGAGACCATGTCCGCGGCCATCGCCTACGCCCAGTCCGGCCACCTCTGCCTGGCCACCATGCACGCCAACAACAGCTACCAGGCGCTCAACCGTATCCTGAGCTTCTACCCGGTGGAAGTGCGCCAGACCATGCTGGGCGACCTCTCCAGCGCGCTCAAGGCCATCGTCTCGCAACGCCTGCTGCGCACCACCACGGGCAGCCGCACCCCGGCGGTGGAGATCATGCTCAACACCAAGCTGATCTCGGACCTGATCGAGAAAGGCGATTTCTCCAGCATCAAGGAGGCGCTGGAAAAGGCCATGGCCGAAGGCTCGCAGAACTTCGAGCAGGACATCGCGCGCCTCATCACCGAGGGCGTGATCGACCGCAAGGAAGGCCTGGCCAATTCCGATTCGCCGACCAACCTCATGTGGCGCCTGCAGAACGACTTCCAGAAGCCGTCCCAGGCCCAGGCCGACGAGCACCAGGACGACGAACCGTCCTTCACCGAGATCACGCTGGACGTGAAGCACTGAGCCCCGAATGTCCCGTACCCTGCAACTGACCGAGCAACTGATCGCGCGCCCGTCCGTCACCCCCGACGATGCCGGCTGCCAGGCCCTGCTGGCCGAACGCCTCCAGGCCCTGGGGTTTGTCTGCGAGTCCATCGTCAGCGGACCGGCCGACTTCCGTGTCACCAACCTGTGGGCCAAACGCGTGGCCCGGGCTGGCGCCCCGCTGCTGGTCTTTGCCGGCCATACCGACGTGGTGCCCACCGGCCCGGTAGCCCAATGGAGCCAGGACCCGTTCACGCCCACCCACCGCGACGGCAAGCTGTACGGCCGGGGCAGCAGCGACATGAAGGCCTCGATCGCCGCCTTTGTCGTGGCGGTGGAGGAGTACCTTGCCTCGCACGCCCAGGCCCCGCTAAACATCGCCCTGCTGCTGACCAGCGATGAAGAAGGCCCGGCCCTGGACGGCACGGTGGTGGTTTGCGAAACCCTGAAAGCGCGCGGCGAAAAGCTGGACTACTGCATCGTCGGCGAGCCGACCTCGGTCCAGCGCACCGGCGACATGATCAAGAACGGTCGCCGGGGCACCATGAGCGGCAAGCTCACGGTCAAGGGCGTGCAGGGCCACATTGCCTATCCGCACCTGGCCAGGAATCCCGTCCACCAGTTCGCTCCGGCGCTGGCCGAACTGACCGCCATCGCATGGGATCAAGGCAACGACTTCTTCCCGCCCACCACCTGGCAGGTCAGCAACATCCACG
>Ga0208121_100720_pt1 | contig 10207 bp, 10 predicted proteins | sample LakWasMet62_LOW9_2_FD_183894 | JGI IMG/M metagenome (GOLD analysis project Ga0208121, IMG submission 183894) | Freshwater sediment methanotrophic microbial communities from Lake Washington under simulated oxygen tension - Sediment Metagenome... | ecosystem: Environmental > Aquatic > Freshwater >... | reverse complement strand
AGCCGCTGATATTTGTATTTATACCAACCACAATTTGCGTATTGAAGAACTCGACGCCGAACCTAACGAGTAGACAAATGACCCAAATGACTCCCAAAGAAATCGTAACCGAGCTGGACAAGCATATTGTCGGCCAAGCCAATGCCAAGCGCGCTGTCGCCATTGCGCTACGTAACCGCTGGCGCCGCCAACAGGTCGACCCTGCGCTACGCGAAGAAATTACCCCTAAAAATATCTTAATGATTGGTCCTACCGGCGTCGGCAAAACTGAAATTGCCCGCCGCCTCGCACGCCTGGCCAATGCGCCGTTCATTAAGATTGAAGCCACCAAATTTACCGAAGTCGGCTATGTCGGCCGCGATGTCGATTCTATTGTCCGCGATTTAGTCGATACGGCGGTCAAAATGACCCGCACAATCGAAATGGACAAGGTTGAAAACAAGGCTTTCGATGCCGCCGAAGACAGGGTTCTGGATATTCTGCTGCCCAGAGCGAATGGCGGCATGCTGTCCGACACCGAAGAATCGACCCGTCAAAAAATGCGCAAGAAATTACGCGAGGGCGATCTGGACGACAAGGAAATTGAAATTGACGTACACCTTGCACCGGTAGGCGTTGAAATCATGGCGCCTCCCGGCATGGAAGAAATGACCAGCCAGTTGCAAGGCATGTTCCAGAACCTGGGTTCGGGCAAAACCCGCTCCCGCAAGATGAAAATCAAAAAAGCATTAAAGGTTTTACAGGATGAGGAAGCGTCCAAACTGGTTAATGAAGACGACATCCGCATACGCGCGGTAGAATCCGTGGAACAAAACGGCATCGTGTTTCTGGATGAAATCGACAAAATCTGCAAACGCTCCGAGCTGGGCGGCGGCGAAGTCTCCCGCGAAGGCGTGCAACGGGATTTGTTGCCGTTAGTTGAGGGTACTACCGTCAGCACCAAGTACGGTTCGATCAAAACCGACCATATTTTGTTTATCGCCTCGGGTGCGTTCCATTTGACCAAACCGTCTGATCTAATCCCGGAACTGCAAGGCCGATTTCCTATACGTGTTGAACTGGATCCGCTTTCAGCCGATGATTTTGTGCGCATCCTGACCGAGCCTCATGCCTCGTTAACCGAACAATATACTGCGCTGTTGAGCACCGAAGGCGTATCGTTAGCGTTTTCATCCGACGGCATCAAGCGCATTGCCGAATTCGGCTGGCAGGTCAATGAAACCACCGAAAATATCGGCGCCAGAAGATTACACACTGTTCTGGAGCGGTTATTGGAAGATCTTTCCTATAGCGCCCCGGATCTGATGGGGAGAAGCATCCTGATCGATGCCGCCTATGTTAATGACCACTTGGCCGAGTTTGTTGAAGACGAGGACTTGAGTCGTTATATCTTGTAATTAAGGCTTTTGATACAAAAATGGAATACGTACTCATCATTCACGAAGTCGAGGACTATGCAGCGTGGAAAAAAATATTCGATGCTGCGGCATCCATTAGAAAAAGCGCCGGCGAACTAAGTTTTCAGGTTTTAAAACTGGATAACAACGCTAATAAAATCGTCCACTTTTCCAAATGGTCATCAATCGCCAATGCCAAAGCATTCTTTGAATCGGCCGAGCTGGTTGAAATAAGAAAACAAGCGGGCGTTAAAGCGCCCGAATTTATTTACTTGGAACAGCTGGAAGAAGGTGTGTTGTAAATCGTACAGGATGTCTTATGGATGCCGAAAGATACGCACAACGTACCCTTATATCTACGAAACTAAGCCTTGAAATTTTATAAGCCATGCGCCTAACTGTAAAACCTGCCAACACCCACCCGACTGAAATCAAGCTACATCAAGTTTCCAACATTGTTGAAATCAGCTTTGATGACGGCAGCCTATTTAAATTGCCGGGCGAATATCTGCGCGTTTACACGCCTTCGGCGGAAGCTGTCGGCCACGGCCCCGGACAGGACGTTCTACAAGTCGGCAAGGAAGACGTCACCATTAAAGAAATCAAGCCGATAGGTCATTACGCAATAGCCCTGGTATTTAGCGACGGCCATGACAGCGGCATTTATACTTGGGATTTGTTATATAAACTGGGTGCCGAATATCAGACTTTATGGGCTAATTATCTCCATGCCCTGGAAGCTGCCGGATATCAACGTAAACAACCGCTACAAAACTAACTCCACCGTCACGCGCCGCCTGAGTCCTTCGACAGAGCGCAGGCCAGGCTTTCAGGATGTATTCCCGCGCCGGAGCGCGGGAACGCTATTTAATGACATACAGGTACAACTAATGACCACTAACACCACCCATTTCGGATTTAAACAAGTCGCCACAGAAGACAAGGTCAATCTGGTACGCGGCGTATTCGATTCCGTTGCCGGACAATACGACATCATGAACGACCTGATGTCGTTGGGCATCCACCGCATCTGGAAACGCGTTGCCGTGCAACTTAGCAATGTGCGCAAAGGCGAGCAAGTGCTTGATCTGGCCGGCGGCACCGGCGATTTGACCACACTGTTCGAAAAACGCGTCGGCTCCGAAGGCCAAGTCGTCCTGGCCGATATTAATTCGGAAATGCTGCGCACCGGACGCGACCGCCTGATCGACAGAGGTTTGGTCGGCAATATCCGCTATGCGCAAGTCAATGCCGAATGCCTGCCTTTTGAAGACAATACTTTCGATTGCGTATGCATCGCTTTCGGTTTGCGTAACGTCACCGACAAGGACGCCGCGTTGCGCTCCATGTACCGTGTACTCAAACCCGGCGGTCGCGTGATCGTGCTGGAATTTTCACATCCGGTCGATAAAATTACCGAAAAAGTCTACGATTTTTATTCCTTCAAACTGCTGCCAAAAATAGGCAAAGTGGTTGCCAAAGATGAAGACAGTTATCGCTATCTTGCCGAGTCTATCCGCATGCATCCCAAACAGGATGAACTGAAAAAGATGATGGAAAACGCCGGTCTCGAACGCTGCGAATACTTCAACATGACGCAAGGCATCGTCGCCGTTCATAGAGGTTATAAAATCTAGTATGGCTATCAAGCCCTTGCTGATTGGCGCACTGGAAACCGCGCTTAATCAATATCTTGCCTTGGATCAGGACAGCGGCTATTTTTTAACACCGCTGGCCGGCAAAGTCATTGCCGTCACCGTTCAGCCGTTTGACGAAACCATTTACCTGTGCCCGACGACCGATTCCATTCAGTGCCTGGATCAGTTTCCAGGCCAAGCCGACACCCGCCTGAGCGGTTCGATTTGGGCGCTGGGCTTGATGGGTCTCAGCTCAACGCCGATGCGTTCTGTTTTCTCGGGCGAGGTGACAATAGAAGGCGACATGCAAACCGGCCGCAAATTCCAGGAACTGTTCGCCAAACTGGACATCGATCTGGAAGAAAAGCTATCGCAGTTCACCGGCGACATCATCGCGCATAAAGTAACTAATTTTTTCCGTGCCGGTCAAAGCTGGAGTAAAGAGTCTATTGAAACCTTCAGGCTGAATGCTAAAGAATTTTTAGAAGAAGAAACCCGTGACTTGCCGTCAGCGCCTGAAGCGGATATATATTATGCCCAGGTCGATGAGTTGCGCACCGATTTTGACCGATTGCAAAGTAGAGTTGAACGCCTGAAAAATCTTTTAGTTATAAAACCCAAAGCGCAAGACTAAAAAGCTTTCGTCTGTCGGCTTTGTTATACTGCAACTTCCCTAATAGCTTATTGGACACTGTTATGGCGACAATTACTTTCGATACACTGAAGTTTGTTGAAAAACTGAAAGCGGGCGGCATCCCGGACGATCAAGCCAAAGCCATATCGGAAGCATTTCGTGATGCTTCAGGGGAAGCCGACTTGGTTTCAAAAAAAGATTTGCAAATTGAACTTGCCCCTATCCGAGCGGACATTAATCTCATTAAATGGATGCTGGGTATCTTATTAGGTGGGGTACTAACATTAATTCTTAAAGCATTTTTTCCACTATAGCCCAGTCGCTCCCAAGCTTGAACATCACTGCCATTAAATTAAGCCTTGTAGGAGCGGGCCGTGCCCGCAATATTTGCACAGCGATTGCAGACTTGCCGCGCCCTCATCGCGGGCACGGCCCACTCCTACAGAGTGTCGATGCGCTTAACTTAATGGCAGTGAGCCGGAACATAGGAACAACACAATAAATTTTAATTTTTACCACAAAGACATAAAGGTTTACTTTGTTTTTCTTCCTGAACTTCGTGTCTTCGTGGTGAGTCTGGTTGATGAACTCAAAACGCTGTGCCCACCCATCAAACAAAGGTAACTCGTGATCCGCCCTAAATTATTATTGCGCCTAATCCATATCAACTGGGTTCTGGTCTTTCACGGCCTGGACGAAATCGTTTTAAAAACCCATTTATTCCGGCCTGTCCGTTACTTGGCGGTTTTCTCCCCCAACTACTGGCTTAGAAATTCATCAGACTCCCGCGGCGCAAGAATCCGGCGGGCACTGGAAGACTTAGGGCCTATTTACGTCAAATTCGGCCAGGCATTGTCGACCCGCAGAGACTTGCTGCCTGATGACATCGCCGATGAACTGGTCAAACTACAAGACCGAGTCCCGCCTTTTTCCAACGAATTGGCGCGCAGCATTATCGAAACAGAACTGGGCATGCCTATCAGCGACGCGTTTGCCGAGTTTGACGCCGAACCGCTGGCCTCGGCGTCAGTCGCGCAAGTCCATACCGCCGTCCTGCACAGCGGCGAAAACGTTGTCGTTAAGGTGTTGCGTCCCGACATAGAAAGCCGCATCCGCTCGGACATAGGCCTGCTCTATGAACTGGCCCGTTTTGCCGAGCGCTTTTGGTCTGACGCAAGAAGACTGCGCCCTGTCGATGTCGTTGCCGAATTTGAAAGAACCACGCTGGATGAACTCGACTTGGTCAGAGAAGCCGCCAATGCCGCCAAATTGCGCCGCAACTTCGAAAACTCCGACGTCATCTACATACCGGAAATTCACTGGCCGTTAACGCGCCGGAAAGTGCTGGTCATGGAAAGGATTCACGGCATCCCGGTAGGTAACATCGACCAGCTTCGAGAAGGCGGCGCCGATTTTAAACTGCTCGCCGAGCGCGGCGTGGAAATCTTTTTCACCCAGGTATTCAGGGATAATTTTTTCCATGCCGACATGCATCCCGGCAATATTTTTGTCGATCTGCCGGCCAAATATATCGCCGTTGATTTTGGTATCGTCGGCACCCTGTCATTATCCGACCAGCACTACCTGGCGGAAAATTTCCTGGCTTTTTTCAATCGCGACTACCGCAAAGTGGCCGAAATGCATGTCGAATCCGGCTGGGTTGCCGAATCGACCCGGATAGAAGAGTTTGAATCCGCGATACGTAGCGTTTGCGAACCGATTTTTGAAAAACCGCTTAAAGATATTTCATTCGGCCAATTGTTGCTGCGTTTATTCCAGACTGCGCGGCGTTTCGATATGCATGTTCAACCGCAGCTGGTCTTGCTGCAAAAAACCCTGCTCAATATCGAAGGCTTGGGACGACAGCTTTACCCTGATCTGGATTTATGGCAAACCGCCAAGCCGTTTCTTGAAAAATGGTTTCATCAACGCGTCGGCCCTAAAGCCAAAATCGACAAACTGATCAAACAGTTTCCCGACTTTGCCGAACAATTCCCCGAGATTCCGTCGTTGATTTACAAAGCGCTGGACAATGCCGCTCACGCCAAGCAGCAAACAGAAATGCAAAATCGTGAATTAATGCTGCTGCGCCAGCAAATGGACAACAACCACCGCAGAACGGTATGGGCTATGTTGGTCAGTGCGGTGGTCATCAGTGCAGCGGTGTTGTTTCAATAAAGTCCAGTAACAGATTGATTATTCACCACGAAGGACACGAAGTTTTTCTGGCAGTTTATGTTTTACGGGACATGTTGTCCCGTTCGAAACGTTTCGCACTGATTAACGGCAACCACTTTGCTTAGGCATCGCGAAAAGCCAGAAGCGAGATTGCAAACTTCGGTCCCTACTTATTCTTTCTTCGTGATCTTCGTGTCTTCGTGGTGAATAATCCCTACGTTTTTTCATATACAGTTGAGGTGCAAAAATGGTCACACTGGAAACGCCGATCTGTGATTTCGGCAAAAAAGCCATCGATTTTGAATTGCCCGGCGTTGACGGGCGCACATGGTCTCTACAACAGTGCATGGGCAAAAACGGTCTGCTGGTGATGTTTATCTGCAATCATTGTCCCTATGTCAAAGCCGTGCAGGATCGAATTGTCAGGGATGCGCGGGAACTTAAAGCGCTGGGGGTTGAAACGGTCGCCATCATGCCCAATGATACGGTTGAGTACCCTGCCGATTCATTCGACAACATGAAAAAACTGTCCGAGCAGTTAGGTTTTAGTTTCCCTTATTTGCTTGATGAAACCCAGCAGGTCGCCAAGGCTTACGGCGCTATCTGTACCCCGGACTTTTTTGGCTATAATGCGGGCTACGAACTGCAATACCGCGGACGGCTGGATGCCAGCCGCAAGGAAAGCGCACCGGAAGGCACCAAACGGGAATTGTTTGAGGCGATGAAACTGATTGCCGAAACCGGCCACGGCCCCAAGGAGCAAATTAACAGCATCGGTTGCTCGATCAAATGGAAGCAGGATTAACTAAATTTAAAAAAGACCTGATTAGCTAGATACTTCAGACAGCGCTAAAAACTTCGTCATTCCGGCAGGGATGCCGGAATCCAGAGCCATGGATGGCAACTTACCCAGTACGTTGCGTTCGATTTAAGCATATGCCAAATCATGCATTCACATCCATGTGACTGGATACTGGCATAACCCACAGGGATGTGGGGAATGCAGATATTGCAGGAGCAAATATCTGTCCCTGCCAGTATGACGGTGCTGGCTGACGCATCTTGCTAATCAGAAAAAACCAACCCACAACAATGAGAGCGTAATATGTCAATTAAGAGAATGGTAGATCTGGACTTGTCGGGCAAACGGGTATTAATCCGTCAGGATCTGAACGTACCGGTTAAAAACGGCAAAGTAACCAGCGACATTCGTATCCAGGCCAGCGTACCGACCATTGAAAAAGCCTTGGCTGCGGGCGCTGCGGTTATGGTGATGTCGCATCTGGGTCGCCCCGATGAAGGCAAGTACGACGAAGAGTCTTCGTTAAAACCGGTCGCCGAACGCTTGTCCGAATTGCTCGGCAAACCGGTCAGACTGGAAAAGGACTGGATCGACGGCATCGCCATCCAGCCCGGCGAAGTGGTACTGTGCGAAAACGTGCGCTTTAATGCCGGCGAAGGCAAAAACGACGATACGCTGGGCCAAAAAATGGCGGCTCTGTGCGATGTGTTTGTGATGGATGCTTTCGGCACCGCACACCGGGCCCAGGCCTCAACCCACAGCGTAGCCAAATTCGCAGCGATTGCTTGCGCGGGTCCGTTGTTAGCCAGCGAACTGGACGCACTGGGCAAAGCCCTGGAAACACCGGCCAAACCGCTGGTTGCGATTGTCGGCGGCTCCAAAGTATCGACCAAATTAACGGTATTAAAATCGCTGTCGGAAAAAGTCGACCAATTGATCGTCGGCGGCGGCATCGCCAACACCTTTATTGCGGCTGCCGGTTTCCCGGTCGGCAAATCGCTGTATGAAGCCGATCTGATCGATGAAGCCAAACGACTGATGGCGGAAGCCAAAAGCAACGGTTCCGATATTCCCGTTCCTGTCGACGTGGTTTGCGCCAAGGAATTTTCGGAAACCGCCGTCGCCACCGTTAAAAAAGTCGCCGATGTCGAAGCCGATGACATGATTATGGATATAGGGCCGGAAACCGCAAAACAGTATGCCGAGATATTAAAAACCGCCGGCACCATCGTCTGGAACGGCCCGGTCGGCGTATTTGAGTTCGACCAGTTCGGCGACGGCACCAAGGCTCTTGCGACGGCTATTGCCGAAAGCCAGGCTTTCTCGATCGCAGGCGGCGGCGATACCTTGGCGGCTATCGACAAATACGGCATTAACGATGACGTGTCTTACACATCGACCGGCGGCGGCGCCTTCCTTGAATTTCTTGAAGGCAAAGAACTTCCGGCTGTTTCTGTGTTAAAATCAAAACAATAGGCACAAGACGAAGGGCAAAAGGCGAAAAAACCTTTTGCCCCGAGCCTCGCCTTTAACCCACTACATCAGGATTAAAAATGGCCAGAGTCACTATCGAAGATTGTTTAGAACATGTTGAGAACCGCTTCAAACTGGTTTTATTAGCCAGCACCCGAGCGCGCCAACTGAGCCACGGCGCGACTGAATTTGTGCCGCGCGGTAAAGACAAAGATACCGTTGTCGCGTTACGCGAAATTGCCGCGGGTCATGTTACGCCTGAAAACATCGCTACCCTGCATCGTGTCGGCGAAGCGCACGATCACCAACATAACCCAATGTTCTAATTCATAGAGCCTATGCTGGAAATAGCGGACACAATCGAGCTGGAACGCCCTCAGGACAAACTGATCCGGCGTTTATGCGCGACCTTGTCCGGCTATCTGGATCAAAGCCAAATCGACCAATGCGTCCGCGCTTATGAAGTCGGCGCGGATGCTCATGAAGGTCAATTTCGTAAAAGCGGCGAAGCCTATATATGCCATCCGGTCTCTGTCGCGATCAGCCTTGCTGAAATGCGCATGGATGCCAACGGCATCATGGCCGCCATTCTGCATGACGTTATTGAAGATACCCCGGTCAGTAAAAAACAACTGGCTGAGCAGTTCGGCACGGAAGTCGCGGAACTGGTTGACGGGGTTACCAAATTAAGCAAAATCGACAGTAAATCACACGCCGAAACGCAAGCGGAAAATGTCCGCAAAATGTTTCTGGCCATGGCCAAGGATTTGCGCGTCATCATCGTCAAACTGGCGGACCGTCTGCACAACATGCAGACTCTCGGCGTCATGCCGGCGGCAAAAAAACGCCGCATCGCCCGCGAAACCCTGGATATTTACGCACCGATCGCCAATCGCCTGGGCATGAATAATATCCGGCAAAAACTCGAAGCGCTGAGTTTCGAGGCAATGTACCCAATGCGGCACGCGGTTTTGAATAATGCGGTAAAAAAAGCGCGAGGCAACCGCCGCAAAATTGTCGACATTATAGAAAGCACCATAAAAAACCGTTTGGAACAAGCCGGTCTAAACTGCGACGTGGCCGGGCGGGAGAAAAATCTTTACAGCATCTATAAAAAAATGCTCAACAAAAAAATCCCCTTGGCCGACATTTTCGATGTCTATGCGTTCAGGATTTTTTGCGACGATGTCGATACCTGTTACCGCGTTTTGGGCATTATGCATAATCTGTACAAGCCGATTCCCGGACGCTTCAAAGATTACATCGCGCTGCCCAAAGCCAACGGCTATCAATCCCTGCACTCCATCTTGATGGGGCCCTACGGCGTGCCCATTGAGGTTCAAATTCGGACTCATGAAATGCACCGCATGTCGGAATCGGGCATCGCCGCGCACTGGCTGTATAAATCCGATGACGATAATAAAATCGAAAAATTCCAGGCTCGCGCCAACGAGTGGCTGAGGGATTTGCTGGAAATCCAAAAATCCGCCGGCGATTCGCTGGAATTTATCGATAACCTGAAAGTGGACCTGTTCCCGCAGGAAGTCTTCGTCTTCACCCCGCAGGGCGCCATTATTAAACTGCCGCGCGGCGCGACCATTATCGATTTTGCCTACGCGGTACATACCGATCTGGGCAACGCCTGCGTTTCCGCCAGAATCGACAAACAGCTGGTGCCGCTGCAAACCAAACTGGAAAACGGGGTCACCGTCGAAGTCATTACCGCGTCATGGGCCAGACCCAACCCGCTTTGGCTCAATTATGTGATCACCGCCAAAGCCCGCTCCGGCATTCGCAACTACCTGAAACACTTTAAGCAGCAGGAAGCGATTAACCTGGGTCGGCGTTTACTGGAAAAAGAACTGCTGTCCATGCACCTGCATCTGGAAAACATCGACAAAGCCAAAATACAGGCCTTGCTCCAAGTCATGTCCAACCAATCGCTGGATGAATTGCTTGAAGACATCGGACTGGGCAACAAGATGCCGTTTCTGGTCGCCAAGCGCATCGCTCAGGATGATATTAACGCCACCATCAAACTGGATGACGGCGACCAGGGCCAAAAAAAACCGCTGGTCATAAAAGG
>Ga0208121_100715_pt1 | contig 10284 bp, 8 predicted proteins | sample LakWasMet62_LOW9_2_FD_183894 | JGI IMG/M metagenome (GOLD analysis project Ga0208121, IMG submission 183894) | Freshwater sediment methanotrophic microbial communities from Lake Washington under simulated oxygen tension - Sediment Metagenome... | ecosystem: Environmental > Aquatic > Freshwater >... | reverse complement strand
CAGGGCCACGATCTTGCGGCTCGGGTCGGCGGCACGCACGCCCAGGGCGGCGGGCACGGTCCAGCCCAGCGGGCCGGCCTGGCCGCAGTTGATCCAGTGACGCGGCTTGTAGACGTGCAGCATCTGCGCGCCGGCGATCTGCGACAGGCCGATGGTGCTGACGTAGCAGACATCCTTGCCGAAGGCTTCCACCATGCCCTGATAGACGCGTTGCGGCTTCATGGGCACGTTGTCGAAGTCGGTCTTGCGGTGCAGGGTGGCCTTGCGCTCCAGGCATTCGGCGGCCCAGGCCTTGCGGTCGGCCAGCTTGCCGGCGGCCTTCCACTCCTTGGCGACCTGCACGAAGAGTTCGAGCGCCGCCTTGGCATCCGACACGATGCCGTAGTCGGGTGAGAACACACGGCCGATCTGGGTGGGCTCGATGTCCACGTGCACGAACTTGCGGCCCTTGGTGTAGACCTCGACCGAGCCGGTGTGGCGGTTGGCCCAGCGGTTGCCGATGCCCAGCACGAAGTCGGAAGCCAGCATCGTGGCGTTGCCATAGCGGTGGCTGGTCTGCAGGCCGCACATGCCAGCCATCAGCGGGTGGTCGTCGGGAATGGTGCCCCAGCCCATCAGGGTGGGGATGACCGGCACGCCGGTGATCTCCGCGAACTGCACCAACAGGTCGGAAGCATCGGCATTGATGACGCCGCCACCGGAAACGAGCAGCGGCTTAGCCGATTCGTTCAGCATGGTCAGGGCCTTCTCGACCTGGGCGCGCGTGGCGGCCGGCTTGTAGGCGGGCAGGGAGGAGTAGGTCTCGGGATCGAATTCGATCTCGGCCATCTGCACATCGAAGGGCAGATCGATCAGCACCGGGCCCGGGCGGCCCGAGCGCATCAGGTGGAAGGCCTGCTGGAAGGCGCGCGGCACCTGGGCCGGCTCGCGCACGGTCACGGACCACTTGGTCACGGGCTTGGAGATGGACTCGATGTCCACCGCCTGAAAGTCTTCCTTGTACAGGCGCGCGCGCGGGGCCTGGCCGGTGATGCACAGGATCGGGATGGAGTCAGCCTGGGCCGAGTACAGGCCGGTGATCATGTCGGTGCCGGCCGGGCCGGAGGTGCCGATGCACACGCCGATGTTGCCGGCGTTGGCGCGGGTGTAACCCTCGGCCATGTGCGAGGCGCCTTCCACGTGGCGCGCCAGGATGTGGCCGATGGTGCCCTGCTTGCGCAGCGCGGCGTACAGCGGGTTGATGGCAGCGCCGGGGACGCCGAAGGCCTGCGTGACGCCTTCCTTCTCCATTACCCAGACGGCGGCTTCGATGGCTTTCATTTTGGCCATAGGGAGTTCTCCTTGAATATCAAAATCGATGCCGGACTGTAAAAATTCCGCGGCACTTGCGGAAGATGGCTGGAGTCCATAACATCTATTCCATATCGGAATAAACAAGGCGAAGACGATGGATCGACTGCATGCGATGGAGGTGTACGTGAGGGTGGTGGAAACCGGCAGCTTCTCGAAGGCGGCCAAGGAATTCGCCATCACCCAGCCGACTGTGACCAAGCTGGTCGCGGCCATCGAGGAGCGGCTCAAGGTGCGCCTGCTCAACCGCAATACGCGCGGTGTCAGCGTCACCGAGTCGGGCGCGCTGTATTACGAGAAGTGCAAGGTCATCGTGCGCGAGTCGGACGAGGCCGACAACATCGTGCGCCTGCGCCAGACCCAGGCCCAGGGCCTGGTGCGCATCGGCACCTCGGTGGCTTTCGGGCGGCGTGTGGTGACACCGCTGGCGCTGGACTTCATGGCCAAGCACCCGCAGGTGCAGATCGACCTGAGCTTCGAGGACCGTTACATCGACCTGGTCGCCAACGGCATCGACCTGGCCATCCGCATGGGCAAGCTGGCCGACTCCACGCTGGGCGCGCGCTTCCTGGGCGTGAACCCCTGGCTGATGGTGGCCTCCCCCAAATACCTGCGCAAGCACGGGGTGCCCAGGCAGGCCGCCGACCTGAGCCGCCATCCGGCCCTGATCTACAGCAGCGTGCTGGGGGACGATGTCTGGCGCATGAGCACACCCAAGGGCGAGACCATCACGGTGCCCGTGGCCGGGCGGCTGCGTTCCAACAACCTGTCGGCGGTGCTGGCGGCGGCCCGCAACGGCTTCGGCATCGCGGCCATGCCGCACTATGTGGCCAGCGATTCGCTGAAATCAGGTCATGTGGTGGAGGTGCTGCGTGGTCACACGCTGCCGGAGCAGGAGATCCACGCGGTGTTCCCCAGCCCGAAGCTGGTGCCGGGCAAGGTGCTGGCCTTCATCGCCTACCTGCAGTCGCGTCTGGGCGAGCGGTGGTGGGACGACCTGCCCAAAGCCTGAAACTTGCGAATAAATCTACTGCGCGACCCGATCGCGGCGTTGGGCGGTGCTCGCCATCCTCACGTACAAAAAGTACGTTCCGGTGACTGCGCTCCGTCCGCCTTGCGCTCGGGTCGCTCGCTACGATTTCTTCGCAAGTTTGCGGTTTACTGGCTGCCTGCAGCCGACGGGCCGGAAACCAGACGCACGGTGTGCGGGTTGAGGGGCATGGGCCGGCGCGGCTGGTTCTTGGGGCCCTGGCCTTCGCTGAGGGTGTGCAGCTGGAAGTTGCCGCTGGCATCCCACAGCCAGGTTTCGATGTAGCTCGCGCTACCGAGGCGCACGGGCGCCGGGAAGGGGGCGGCCTGGCGCACCGTGCGCTCGATCTCGGCCATGACTTCGGGAGCATGCTCGGGTGCGCGCATCCAGTTCAACGCCAGCAGGTTGCCGCGGCTGTCTACCTGCAGTTCCAGCACGCCGATGGCGTAGAGGAAGTGCGGCATCACGCCCTTGAAGATGCGGGCGTTGTTCTTGTCGTAGAGATGGTATGCAGCGTCCAGGCGGTAGTCGATGACGCTGTCTGCGCTGGACACCGGCCCCATGGGCGGCTGCGGCTGCGGCAGGGCGACCACCGGGGCGGGCGGCGCGACGCTGGCTGTGGGCGCGGGCGCCGTGGCGCAGCCGGCCACCAGGGCCGTCAGCAGCAGGCCGCAGGCGATGGAGAGGAAAGGGCGGAAACGACGGTTCTGGCTCATGGGCTAAGGGTCGGCCGGACCCGTTATCCCAACGGGGTCCGGACTGCAGGAAGTGATGCGCCTACTGTGCCACAAATGTCAGCAACTGTTACAAGTTCTGGGCCCCGAGGGCCGGATTTCCGGCCCTCGCCGCCTGGATGTGTGCCCGGGGTGCAACAGCGCCCGCGTGCTTCAGTCCGCCGTGATGCCGCCCTCGCGGATGGTCTTGGCCCAGAACACGGTCTCGCGCTTGACCAGCGCGTCGAGCGCTTCGGGTGGCAGGTGGCGGATCTCGATGCCGGCGGCGTTGGCACGCGTCTTCGTCTCGGCCTGCTCCATGGCCTGCTTGATGCTGCTGTTGAGCTTGGCGATCACCTCGGGTGGCGTGCCGGCCGGTGCGAAGATGCCGACCCAGGCTTCGAGTTCAAAGCCCTTCAGGCCGGCCTCGTCCGTGGTGGGCACGTTGGGAATGCCGGGGTGACGCGCCTTGCCGGCCACCGCCAGGCCCTTGAGCTTGCCGGCCTGGATATGGCCCATGACCGAGGGCGGCGTGGTGATGAAAACCTGCACCTGGCCGGCCAGCACGTCCTGCACCGCCGGGCCGGAGCCGCGGTAGGGGATGTGGACCATGCTGGTGCGCGTCTGGCCTTTGAACATCTCGGTGCCGATGTGCGAGAGCGAGCCATTGCCTTGCGAGGCGTAGCTGAGCTTGCCCGGGTTGGCCTTGAGGTAGGCGATGAATTCGGAGAGCGTGTTGACGGGCACCGAGGGATGCACGGCGATCACGTTGGTGGCGACCGTGACCAGCGCCACCGGGGCCAGGTCCTTCTGCGCCCAGGGCAGCTTGGGACTGAGGGAGGGGTTGCCCACGTGGTAGGCCGAATAGGAGGTGAGCAGGGTGTAGCCATCGGGGTTGGCGCGCGCCACCAGGCCATAGGCCACGTTGCCGCTGCCGCCGCCCTTGTTGTCCACCACCACCGGCTGGCCCAGCACGCGCGCCAGCGGCTCGCTCAAAAGGCGGGCCGAGGCATCGACGAAGCCGCCGGGCGGGTTCGGTACCACCAGGGTGAGGGGCTTGGCCGGGTAGACCTGGGCGGTGGCCAGGCTGCCCAGCAGGGCCGTGGCGGCCAGCAGGACGAGCTGGCGCAGTGGGGAGCGGGAAGTGTTCATGCGTTTGTCTCTCTCGGTCTGGTCATAAGAAGCTCGTGCAGTTTAGTGCGCAGGCAGATACTACCTGCGTGTTTTCGGAATTCACCAGTCGTTGACGAGGCCGGCCGCGCGGGTGGACGACTTCTCGAAGTGCCGGGCCAGAAAGTCCACAAAAGCGCGCACCCGCGCCGCCAACTGGTGTTGCTGCGGGTAGACCACATGGATGTCGGCCGGGGGGGTCTGCCACTGCTCCAGCACGGGGCGCAGCCTTCCGCTGCGCAGGTATTTGGCGATGTCCCACTCGGCACGCATCAGGATGCCGTGGCCGTCCAGGGCCCAGTTCACTGCGATTTCCCCGTCGCTGGTGCTGAGGTTGCCGCGCACTTTGACGGTCTCAGTCTGTTTGCCCAGGGTCAGGCGCCAGATGCCGTAGCCCTCGCTGCCCTGCCGGATGCCGATGCAGTTGTGGCGTGTCAGGTCATGCGGAAATTTGGGCGTGCCGTGCTGCGCGAGGTAGGCAGGGGATGCACACAGCAACCGGCGGTTGGGTGCGAGCTGGTGGGCGATGACACGGGCATCCGGCGGTTCGCCGAAGCGGATGCAGACATCGAAGGCGTCCTCGCTCAGAGGCGGTGGGTTGACGGTGAGCTGCAGTTCGATCTGGACGTCGGGGTGTTGCTTGGCGAAGCGCGAAATCAGCGGGGCGATGTGGCTGCGGCCGAAACCCAAGGTCGCGTTGACACGCAGCAGTCCTTTGGGGGCGGCCTCGGCGTTGCCCACCAGCCGTTCCATGTCGTCGATGTCCGCGAGGATGCGGCGAGCGTGTTGCAGATAGATCTCGCCCTCTTGCGTCAGGCTCACACGCCGGGTGGTGCGATTGAGCAACTGCACGCCCAGGCGCGACTCCATCTGGGCCAGCCGTTTGCTGACTGCGGGGGTGGAGAGGTTCAGTTCGCGCGCAGCGCCGGAGAAGCTGCCACAGCGGGCCAGCAGGCTGAAGAACGCCATTTCAGTGTGAGGCGAGGAGGGGGTGGTCATTGTTAACTGAAAGTAAACAGTGGCATAACTCTAGATCATTTCATTGAGTCTGGACAGCCCTACAGTGCCTGGCAGCATGAGGCGCGCAAAGGGTGCGCCGAACCCCGAAAAGGAAACCCGATGAAGACGTACAAGATTGCCTGCATACCCGGCGATGGCATAGGCAAGGAAGTGATCCCGGCCGGTCAGAAGGTGCTGGATGCCCTGGCGGAGCGCTTGCAGCAGTTCAGCTTTGATTTCACCTCCTTCGACTGGGGCGGTGACTACTACCGCCAGCACGGCGTGATGATGCCGGCCGACGGTCTGGATGCCTTGCGCGACAAGGACGCCATCCTGTTCGGCTCTGCTGGCGACCCCCACATTCCCGACCACATCACCTTGTGGGGCCTGCGCCTGAAGATCTGCCAGGGCTTCGACCAGTACGCCAATGTGCGCCCCACGCGCATCCTGCCCGGCATCGATGCACCGCTCAAGCGCTGCCGGCCCGAGGACCTGAACTGGGTCATCGTGCGCGAGAACTCCGAGGGCGAGTACGCGGGCCTGGGTGGCCGCGCCCACCAGGGCCACCCGATCGAGGTGGCCAGCGACATGTCCATCCTCACGCGGGCCGGGGTCGAGCGCATCATGCGTTTCGCCTTCAGGCTCGCGCAGTCGCGGCCGCGCAAGTTCCTGACGGTGGTGACCAAGTCCAACGCGCAGCGTCATGCCATGGTGATGTGGGACGAGATTGCCGTGCAGATCAGCAGGGAATTCCCGGACGTCAGATGGGACAAGGAACTGGTGGACGCCATGACCGCGCGCATGGTCAACAAGCCGGCCTCCATCGACACCGTGGTGGCGACCAATCTGCATGCCGATGTGCTGAGCGATTTGGCGGCCGCGCTGGCCGGCAGCCTGGGCATCGCGCCCACCGGCAACATCGATCCGGAGCGTCGCTACCCCTCGATGTTCGAGCCCATCCATGGCTCGGCCTTCGACATCATGGGCAAGGGCCTGGCCAATCCCGTGGGCACCTTCTGGTCCTGCGTGATGCTGCTGGAGCACCTGGGCGAGACGGCGGCTGCGGCGCTGCTGATGCGGGTGATCGAGTCGGTCACGGCCGACCCGGTGCTGCACACGGGCGATCTCGGCGGTAGCGCCCGGACCGAGCAGGTGACCGCGGCCACCTGCGCGCGCATCGCTGCGGCGGCCTGATTGCCGTGCGCGGTGCCCGGCCGACAGAGTTTGTGACACCACCAAGAGGAGACACACCATGAAGAAACTGCTTTGTGCATTCGGCTTGAGCCTGCTGTCGTGCCTGGCCTGGGCGCAGGCCTGTCCTGACAAGAACATGCTGTACTGGCAGGCGTTTCCGCCCGGAGGCGAGTCCGACCTGTCGGCCCGCCACCAGCAGGTCACGCTGAAGAAGCGTTGCCCGGTCATCGACACCATCATCCAGTACAAGGCCGGCGCCGGCGGTGGCCTGATGTGGGGCCAGATGAACCAGTTGCCCGGCGACGGGGTCAACGTGGTGGGCGTCAACCTGCCGCATATCGTGTTCCAGCCGCTCGAAGGTCAGGTGCAGTACAAGACCCAGGACATCACGCCGGTCTTCTGGTTCCACTACACCCCAGACATCCTGGTCGTTCCCGAGAGCAGCGCGATCAAGAGCTTTGCCGATTTCGTCAAGGTGGCGCAGGCCGATCCCGGCAAGCTCAACCTGGGCGGCTCGGGGCTGAACTCGGCCAACCACGCGGCGCACGAGCGCCTGAATGCGGCTTTCGGCATCAAGACCAACTACATCCCCTACAAGGGCACCGGGGACATGGCCACGGCCGTACTGGGCGCGCAGATCGACGGCGCCATGACCTACACCCCCTTTGCCATCGCCAACAAGAGCCGCCTGCGCGCGCTGGCGGTGGCCATGGAGCAGCGTCACCCCCTGCTGCCCGACGTGCCGACCTTCAAGGAGCTGGGCGTGAACTGGGTCGACGGCGCCTACCGCGGCATCGGGGTGCCCAAATCCACCCCGCCCGAGGCGCGCAAGCGCATCTCCGACCTGTGGGCCGCGCTCAACAACGACCCGGAGATGAAGGAGCTCGCCGCCCGCGCCGGCTTCGAGCTGATCAACGTCGGGGTCGATCAGATGGACGCCTTCATGAAGGAGAAGGTCAGCCTCTACACCGAGGGCGCGCAGCGCCTGGGCCTGGGCAAGAAGTAGCCCGCGCCGGCCTGGCCAGGGCGATTACAAGCGGGTTACGGCGTCACAATAGCTGGCAGGAGACTTTGCATGACTGCCCCAGACCCGCACACCCAGCCCCGCCAGTTCCTCGAACACCTCTACCAAGCCGCGGTGCGGCGTGCCCTGCCCCTGCACAACACGGCCGCGCACCTGCCCCACCCACCCCGGGGACGCACGGTGGTCATCGGCGCCGGTAAGGCCGGTGGCGCCATGGCGCAGGCGGTCGAGGCCCTGTGGCCAGCAGAGGCCCCGCTCTCGGGCCTGGTGGTCACGCGCTACCACCACACGCCGCCGCGTCCGGCGGGCCTGCCGCAGCGCATCGAGGTGGTCGAAGCTTCGCATCCGGTACCCGATGCCGCTGGCCTGGCGGCATCGCAGCGCATCCTGCAGCTGGTGCAGGGCCTGACGCAGGATGACCTGGTGCTCTGCCTGATCTCGGGTGGTGGTTCGGCCCTGCTCACGCTGCCCGCCGATGGCCTGGCGCTGGAAGACAAGCAACGCATCAACAAGGCCCTGCTGGCCAGTGGCGCCAACATCGGCGAGATGAATTGCGTGCGCAAGCACCTCTCGCGCATCAAGGGCGGGCGCCTGGCCGCAGCCTGCGCGCCAGCCCAGGTGGTGACGCTGACCATCAGCGATGTGCCGGGCGACGATCCTTCGGTGATTGCCAGTGGCCCCACCGTGCCCGACGCCACCACCTGTACCGATGCGCTGTCTATTTTGAAGCGTTACCGGATCGAGGTACCGGCCCCGGTGCTGGCGGCACTCGAACAGGGGGCACTGGAAACGCCCAAGCCGGGCAGTCCCATCTTCCAGGGGCACCAGGTCAACATGATCGCCACACCCCAGCAATCGCTGGAGGCCGCGGCTGCGGCGGCCCGTGCGGCCGGCCTCGATGCCTACATCCTGAGCGACGAGATGGAAGGCGAGTCGCGCGAGGTCGGCAAGGTTCACGCCGCCCTGGCGCGCGCGGTGGCGCAGCATGGCCAGCCTTTTGCCAAACCCTGCGTCATCCTCAGCGGCGGCGAGACCACGGTCACGGTGCGTCCGGTGCCCGCGGGCGAACAACGCGGCAAGGGAGGCCGTGCCGGCGAGTTCTGCCTGGGGCTGGCGCTGGCGCTGCAGGGCCAGGCGGGTGTCTGGGCCCTGGCGGCCGACACCGACGGCATCGATGGCATGGAAGAGAACGCCGGCGCCTGGGTCGAACCCGGCACACTGGCCCGGGCCCAGGCGCAGGGCATGAAGGTGGAGCGTTACCTGGACCGCAACGACGCCTACGGTTACTTCCAGGCCCTGGGCGACCTGGTGGTGACCGGGCCGACCCATACCAATGTGAACGATTTCCGGGCCCTGCTGGTTTTGTAGGTCTTGCCGGCCGGCTTTCGTGCGCGGTCTTTGACTTGGCTCAAGGTCGGCGGGGCGGCGGGGCGGCACAGTGGCTCCCATGTTGCCACCCGAATTCATGGACACCACTGCCGAACGCCGCAAGGCGGCGCCGGGCGCTGTGCTGCTCAAGCGTGGCAGCACGCCCACCGCGGTGATGTATGTGGAGTCCGGTCGCGTCGCGCTGGGCGTGATGGAAGGTGACGTCCTGGCGCATCAGCTCGGCGAGATCCAGGGCCCGTTCTGGCTGGAGGCCACCGCCGCCGTGCTGGGACTGCCCAGTGTCGTGGATGCCGTGGTCGAAACCGAGGTGGTGTTGCGGCGCATTCCGCTGGCGCGTTTTCGCCAGTCGCTGGGCGCCATGCCGGTGGCGGCGCGCACCGTGCTGCAGGACGTGGCCACGGCGCACCGGCGCCAGACCGAACTGGCCGTGAGCCGGCTCGCCAAGGATGCCGAGGCGCGGTGCGCCGAGTGGCTGTTGCGCCATGCCCAACCGGGCGAGAAGGGGGCGCTGGCCGTGCCCTTGGAGCAGCGCAAGCGCCTGATTGCCGCCCAACTGGGCATTGCGCCTGAAACGCTGTCGCGCGTGTTGCGCCATCTGCGCGAGCGCAGCCTGATCAGCGGTACGGGCCGCGTCCTCAATCTGCTGGACCCGGGCGGCCTGCGGGTGCTGGCCGGCGTCTGATCAACGCGCTTGACAGCCCATTGCTGGCGTGAAAGGCCAGTGCCCCATGAAGTGCTCCCGTCGCGGAACGACGCGGAACCGGCTTTGCCGGGCCACTGGCGTTGCCCCCTGCAAGGGGCTGAGGACCGCGGCTCCAAACCTGCCTGCGCAGGTTTGGACGGTTTCGAAGAGCCTCTGCCTCTGGCGGAGGTGCTTGGCGTAGCGACGCGCAGTGCGCGCAGCCTGGGGGTGTTCAACTACACAGGGTCTTGATGTCGGCCGGGATCGGGATGGCGCGTATGCCCTTGCCGTCCTGGCGGTGCGCTGCAAAGATGCGCACCTCGTCGCATTCCATGATCAGGTCTGCGGAGCCATCGGCGTTCTCGCGCTTGATCTGGTAGCGCTGTACGAAACTCTTCTCGCGCCATTCCGCCACGTGGGTGTGGATCTGCAGCGTGTCGCCGTAGCTCGCGGTCTTGACGAAGCGCGCGTGGGTGTCCACCAGGGGCGTGCCGATCAGGCCGGTGGCCTTCTCGGTCTCGTGCCAGGGCGGCACACCGCACTGCAGGAAGAAGTGGCGTGAGGCGGCGTCGATCCAGCGGAAGAAGTTGGGGAACCAGACGATGCGTGCGGGGTCGCAGTCGCCGAACTCGACGCGCTGGGTGTAGACAACGGTGCGGGCCGGGGGCTGGGGGGAGGTGGAGTTGTTCATGGTGGGGCAGCAAAATCCCGGCCCGGGTACGGGAGGGGAGGG
>Ga0208121_100711_pt1 | contig 10291 bp, 9 predicted proteins | sample LakWasMet62_LOW9_2_FD_183894 | JGI IMG/M metagenome (GOLD analysis project Ga0208121, IMG submission 183894) | Freshwater sediment methanotrophic microbial communities from Lake Washington under simulated oxygen tension - Sediment Metagenome... | ecosystem: Environmental > Aquatic > Freshwater >... | reverse complement strand
ACCCTGAGCTACCTCGGTGCCCTGCGCGCCATCCCCAACTACAACACCATGGGCCTGGCCAAGGCCAGCCTGGAAGCCTCGGTGCGCTACCTGGCCGAGGCCGTGGGCCACCTGCCGGACGGCCGCAGCATCCGCGTCAACGGCATCAGCGCCGGCCCCATCAAGACCCTGGCCGCCAGCGGCATCAAGGACTTCGGCAAATTGCTCGGCATTGCGGCCAACGGTTCGCCGCTGCGGCGCAACGTGACCATCGAGGATGTCGGCAATGTGGCCGCCTTCCTGATGAGCGATCTGGCCAGCGGCATGACCTCTGAAATCAGCTACGTGGACGGCGGTTTCAGCCAGTCCGCCGTGGCGGTACTGGAATCCTGAGCCTCGCGCAACCGCCGCGTCTCGCCATGAAAAACGCCCCGCAGTGCGGGGCGTTTTCTTTGGGCCGGGAGACCCTTGCGCCGGCTCAGGACTTCACGCAGTCCGCGTAATAGTGCTGCCTGCCGTCCGGGCCGGTCTCCTCCACCAGGCCGTGGATGTCGGTCTCGAAGCCCGGGCACTGGCTGTTGAACTCGCGCGCGAATTTGAGATAGTCCACGATCTTCCTGTTGAAGACCTCGCCAGGGATCAGCAGCGGAATGCCCGGCGGGTACGGCGTGACCAGGCCCACGGTGATGCGGCCTTCGAGCTGGTCGATCTCCACGCGTTCGGTCTTGCGGTGGGCAATATGGGAATAGGCGTCGCTGGGGTTCATGGCCGGCGTCAGGTCGCTCAGGTACATCTCGGTCGTCAGGCGTGCGATGTCGTACTTGGCGTACATCTCGTGGATGAACTGGCACAGGTCGCGCAGGCCCATGCGCTCGTACCTGGGCTGCTTCTTGCAGAAATCCGGCATGACGCGCCACATGGGCTGGTTCTTGTCGTAATCGTCCTTGAACTGCTGCAAAGCGGTCAGCAAGGTGTTCCAGCGGCCCTTGGTGATGCCAATGGTGAACATGATGAAGAAGCTGTACAGGCCGGTCTTCTCCACCACCACGCCGTGCTCGGCGAGGTACTTGGTCACGATGGAAGCCGGCAGGCCGGTCTTGTCGAACTTGCCGTCCAGGTTCAGGCCCGGGGTGACGATGGTGGACTTGATCGGGTCCAGCATGTTGAAGCCGTCGGCCAGCTGGCCAAAGCCGTGCCACTTGCTGCCGTTCTTGGTGCTGCGCCCGTCGCTGCGGATGATCCAGTCCTCGGCACTGCCGATGCCCTCTTCCGTCAGCTTCTCCGGACCCCAGACCTTGAACCACCAGTCCTTGCCGTATTCCTCGTCCACCTTGCGCATGGCGCGGCGGAAGTTGAGCGACTCGAGAATGCTTTCCTCCACCAGCGCGGTGCCGCCGGGCGGCTCCATCATGGCGGCCGCCACATCGCAGCTGGCGATGATGCTGTACTGGGGGCTGGTGCTGGTGTGCATCAGGTAGGCCTCGTTGAAGAGGTGATGGTCCAGCTTGGTGTTCTCGGCGTCCTGCACCAGCACATGGCTGGCCTGGCTGATGCCGGCCAGCAGCTTGTGGATGGACTGGGTGGCGTAGACCATGGAATTCTTCGGGCGCCCGCGCTTCTTGCCCATGGCATGGTAACGGCCGTAGAAGGGGTGGAAGGCCGCGTGCGGCAGCCAGGCCTCGTCGAAGTGCAGGTTGTCGACGTAGCCGTCGAGCAGACCCTTGATGGTCTCTGTGTTGTAGAGCACGCCGTCGTAGGTGGACTGCGTCAGCGTCAGCACGCGCGGCTTGACCTTCTTCGGGTCCACGCCCTTGAGCAGCGGGTTCGCCTTGATCTTGGCCTGGATGGTGGCCGGCTCGAACTCGCTTTGCGGGATCGGGCCGATGATGCCGAAGTGGTTGCGCGTGGGCTTGAGGAAGACGGGAATGGCCCCCGTCATGATGATGGCATGCAGGATGGACTTGTGGCAGTTGCGGTCCACCACCACCACGTCACCCGGCGCCACCGTGTGGTGCCACACGATCTTGTTCGAGGTGCTGGTGCCGTTGGTGACGAAATAGCAGTGGTCGGCATTGAAGATGCGCGCCGCGTTGCGCTCGCTCTCGCCGATGGCGCCGTCGTGGTCCAGCAGCTGGCCCAGCTCTTCCACCGCATTGCAGACGTCGGCACGCAGCATGTTCTCGCCGTAGAACTGGTGGTACATCTGGCCCACCGGGCTCTTGAGGAAGGCCACGCCGCCCGAGTGCCCCGGGCAGTGCCAGGAATAGGAACCGTCCTCGGCGTAATCGAGCAGCGCCTTGAAAAACGGCGGCTGGATGCCTTCCAGGTAGCTCTTGGCCTCACGGATGATGTGGCGCGCCATGAACTCGGGTGTGTCCTCGTACATGTGGATAAAACCGTGCAGCTCGCGCAGGATGTCATTGGGCAGGTGGCGGCTGGTCTTGGTCTCGCCGTAGACGTAGATCGGCACGTCGGCGTTCTTGCGACGCACTTCCTCGATAAAGGTGCGCAGGTTCAGCACAGCCGGGTCCAGGTCCGGACCGGGGGTGAACTCCTCGTCGTCGATCGACAGGATGAAGGCGCTGGCGCGCGACTGCTGCTGGGCGAACTGTGAAAGATCACCATAGCTGGTGACGCCCAGCACCTCAAAGCCTTCGGCCTCGATGGCCTGCGCCATCGCCCGGATGCCCAGGCCCGAGGTGTTCTCGGAACGGAAGTCTTCGTCGATGATGACGATGGGAAAGCGGAATTTCATGTCGGACGGACTCCAGCCGGGAACGGGAAAAACGAAAACGAGCGCGAAGTGTAAGGATTAATTGGCGGCTGCCTCGAATCTGTCATGGGATTTGCCGCAGAATGTCGCAATTGAATCACAAGCACCGATAGGAGCAAAGCAAGTCATGGCTGATTCGACCCTCTGGTGGCTGGCGGCCGGCATCCTGGTGGCGGCCGAGCTGACGACCGGTACCTTCTACCTGCTCATGCTGGCCGCCGGCCTGGCTGCTGGCGCCGTGGCGGCCCATGCCGGGCTGGCGGCCACCCCGCAGGTGGTGATCGCCGCCCTGGTCGGCGGCGGTGCCGTGCTGGGCTGGCACTTCTGGCGCCCGCGCGCGGCCGCCGGCCAGGACGCAGGAACCAACCCGGACGTCAATCTGGACATCGGCGAGACCGTGCAGGTCGAGTCCTGGCGGCCCGATGGCAGCACCCATATCAAATACCGTGGCGCCCAGTGGCTGGCCGTGCCGCGCGACGGCAGCCCCCGCGCCGCAGGTGCCCACCGCATCGTCGAGGTACGTGGCAGCCAGCTGATCCTCGAAAAAATCGCAAGTTGAACCAGGGAGACCCTCATGGAAATCGCCATCCTCATCTTCGTCATCGCCGTCATCTTCGTCAGCCGCTCGGTCAAGATCGTGCCGCAGCAGAACGCCTGGGTGGTCGAGCGCCTGGGCAAGTACCACGGCGCGCTCACGCCCGGCCTCAACTTCATTTTTCCTTTCATCGACAAGGTGGCCTACAAGCACAGCCTGAAGGAGGTGCCGCTGGACGTGCCCAGCCAGGTCTGCATCACGCGCGACAACACGCAGCTGCAAGTCGACGGCATCCTCTACTTCCAGGTCACCGACCCCATGCGCGCCAGCTACGGCTCGTCCAACTACATCGTGGCCGTCACCCAACTGGCCCAGACTTCGCTGCGCAGCGTGATCGGCAAGCTGGAACTGGACAAGACCTTCGAGGAGCGCGACATCATCAACGCCCAAGTGGTCCAGGCCATCGACGAGGCGGCGCTGAACTGGGGCGTCAAGGTGCTGCGCTACGAGATCAAGGATTTGACGCCGCCCAAGGAAATCCTGCACGCCATGCAGGCGCAGATCACCGCCGAGCGCGAAAAGCGCGCCCTGATCGCCGCCTCCGAGGGCCGGCGCCAGGAACAGATCAATATCGCCACCGGTGAACGCGAGGCCTTCATCGCCCGCTCCGAGGGTGAGAAGCAGGCAGCCATCAACCAGGCCCAGGGCGAGGCGGCATCGATCACCGCCGTGGCCGACGCCACGGCGGGTGCCATCGAACGCGTGGCAGCCGCCATCCGCCAGCCCGGCGGCGAGCAGGCCGTGCAGCTCAAGGTGGCCGAAAAGGCCGTCGAGGCCTACGGCAAGGTCGCGTCGGATGCCACCACCACCCTCATCGTGCCGGGCAATATGAGCGAGGTCTCGGCGCTGATAGCCTCGGCCATGACCCTGGTGCGCCAGCAAAAATAGCGTGTTCGCACGGCCCCATGGGCCGGCGATCCGGCACTTTCAAGCGCAGGTCGAGGCCGGTTTCACTGCGCCAGAAAGACATCGGCCGAGTCGACGAAGTTGAACCGCAGGCGCGGGGCGAAGACGCCCCCGCCGGGGCGCAGGACACGCGCCGAAAACTCGTTGAACTGGAGTTCGACCCGGTAGTCCTTCGGGAAGGTGCGGTCCCAGCGCGGCAGGATCTTTTCGAGGAACAGCAGGTCATTGGCGGGCTTCTTGATGATGCCCGTCATCTCGAGAAGGTTGAGCTTGGGCCAGGTCTCCCCGCCGGGCCGGCCATAGGTGATGATGCCCATGAACCAGTTGAAGTCGCTGTAATAAGGGTCCGACGGTTCCACTGATTTGCCGTTCGAGTAGATCGCATCCAGCAGAAACGTCACCGTCAAGTTCCGCGCGGGCTTGCGCGACCACTGGTAGAGGATGTCGTGCAGCGAGCGCGAAAGGCACAGTTCCATATGCCCTCCGGCCACATAGACGTGGGTCGGTGCGACCTCGAACTCCACTTCTCCATCCCTGGAAGCCACCCAGTGGTCGGGTTCGCAGTCTTCCATGTAGTAATAACGGATGGGAGAGTCGTCAGCAAGGTAGATCACCGGAATCTTCTTGCGCTTGGCGAAACGGACCGCTTCGTCGATGCCGTACTTGGCCGAGAACCTGGCGTCGAAGGTCGCCGACGGGTGCGTCACGATCATGACCGAATCGCCTGCGAGGTGCACGTCTTTTGCGGGCCGAAACTGGGGCGCCGGGCACGACGCATGCGCCACGCCCGCCAAACCGGTCAAACAAGCCATCAGGCCAACCCAAACTCCGCGCATGACACCCTCCCGGGATTGCAGCAATCCACCATTTTTTCGCACAGTATAAAGAGCGCCAGTAAAGTTCGCCGGGGAGAGATCGGCAAGTGGGCGTCCATGCCCATGGCGCGTCATTCCGTGTACCATGAAAAAGCCCAGGCGCCGATCGCCTCGGCCCTGCCCCTCGGACAACAGCAGAGGACCGACCTGAGCCCAGCGTCAGGATCGAGACCCTGAACAATGGAGACGACATGCAAGACGCCCTTCGGATTTCACGACGCCAGCTGCTCGCGACCGGCTCGGCTTCGGCCCTGATCTGGTCGGTTCCGGCCTTCTCGCAGGCAGATGCCTATCCCCGCCGCCCCATCACGCTGATCCTGCCCAACGCCCCCGGCAGTTCGCTCGATACCGTCGGCCGGATCGTCGCCAATGAAATGGGCCCCCTGCTGGGCCAGTCTCTGGTTGTCGATAACAAGGCCGGCGCGGCAGGCGCCATTGGTGTCCAGATGGGCCGCAATGCCGCGCCTGATGGGTACACCTTGATTGTGGCGTCCAGCAGCGCCATCACGGGCGCGCCCCTCCTGCAAAAGGCCGTGACCTACCGGCCGCTGGAAGATTTCGATTTTGTCTCGCTGATCGCCCAGTTGCCCAACGTCCTGGTATGCAACATGAACCTGCCCGTGCGCAGCACCGCTGAGCTGATCGCCTATGCCCGGTCCAGGGGCGAATCGAGCAACATGGCTTCGGCAGGCATCGGCTCGGCCAGCCATCTGGCCGGTGTCGCGCTGCAAGCGTCAGCGGGCTTCAAATCCCTCCACGTGCCCTACAAGGGCGGCAGCCAGGGTGTGGCCTCGGTCGTTTCCGGTGAAACCGACTGGGTATTGACGCCTGCACCGGCCGCGATGGGCCTGGTGAACGCAGGCCGTTTGCGGCTGTTGGGCCACAGCATGGGGCTGACAAGCAAGCCGGTGGGCGATGCGCCCTCCCTGGCGGCCACCGTGCCTGGATTCGAATTCTCCGGCTGGATCGGCCTGATGGCACCCAAAGGCCTGCCGCCACAGGTCACGGAGAAACTGAACCGTGCGCTGGCGGCCGCGCTGCAGCAGCCCAGGCTGCGCACCGCGTTTGAGGCCAACGGCGCCGTTGCGTCAGCCACGACGCCCCAGGAATTCCAGGCCTATCTGACGCGCGACATCGAACTCAGCCGCAAGGCCATCCAGATCGCAGGCCTGCAGGCCGAATAACTTGCCTGCCCCAAAGCAAAACCCCGCCGAAGCGGGGTTTTCTTTTTTGGCGGAGAGGGCGGGATTCGAACCCGCGGTGAGTTTTACCCCACGCACGCTTTCCAGGCGTGTGACTTAAACCGCTCATCCACCTCTCCGAAGCCCGCTATTGTAGCCGAGCCTGGTGTCACCTCTGGCCGGGAGGGGCAAAGAAAAAGCGCCCGCGGGCGCTTTTTCAGGGCAGCGTGCGAAATCAGCGGACCACAGCCAACTGCTCGCGCTTGCCGGCCTTGTAGGTGAACAGGGTCAGCGCACCATTCTTGATGTCGCCCTTCTCGTCGAAGCTGATCGGACCGGTCACGCCCTTGTAGTCGGCCGTCGCAGCCAGCACCGGCAGGTACTTGGCCGGATCGGATGAGTTGGCCTTGACCATGGCGGCAACCAGGACCTTGGTGGCGTCGTAGACATAGGGCGAATACAGCTGTACGTCCACATTGAACTTGGTCTTGAAGTCGGCGCGGAACTTGTCCATGCCGGCCTTGCCCTCGCCCTCGACACCGCCGGCTTCGGCGCAGAACACCTGCTCCTCACCGATCGCGTCGCCCGCGAGCTTGATCAGTTCGGCGGTGCAGATGCCGTCGCCGCCCATGAACCTGGCCGTGATGCCCAGCGACTTCATCTGCTTGAGCATGGGGCCGCCCACGGCGTCCATGCCGCCGAAGAAGACCACGTCGGGCTTTTTGCCCTTGATGCTGGTCAGGATCGCGTTGAAGTCGGTCGCCTTGTCGGTGGTGAATTCCTTGGCGACGATCTTGGCGCCAGCAGCTTCGGCCGCCTTGGTGAACTCTTCGGCCACGCCCTGGCCATAGGCCGTGCGGTCATCGATCACGGCCACGTTCTTGGCCTTGAGGGTGCCCACGGCGTACTTGCCCAGGGTGCTGCCCAGGTGCACGTCATCCGCCACCACACGGAAGGTGGTCTTGTAACCCTGGCGGGTGTACTTGGGATTGGTCGCCGAGGGCGAGATCTGCGGGATGCCCGCGTCGCTGTAGATCTTGGAGGCCGGGATGGTGGTGCCCGAGTTCAGGTGGCCGATCACGCCGACCACCTTGGCATCGGCCAGCTTCTGCGCCACGGCCGTGCCCTGCTTGGGATCGGCACCGTCGTCCTCGGCCATCAACTCGAGCTTGACCTGCTTGCCGTCGATGGTGACACCGGCGGCGTTCAGTTCGTCGATCGCCATGCGGGCGCCGTATTCATTGTCCTTGCCCAGGTGGGCAATGGCGCCGCTGACCGGGCCGACATGGCCGATCTTCACCACGGGCAGCGCGGAAGCGCCGGCAGCCGCCTCTTCCTTCTTGCCACAGGCGGCCAGCAGGGCCGCAGCGGCAACAACGAGCAATACGCGATTCACTTGATTCACGGGCATGACGATCTCCAATATAGAAACGGGCTGGTGAAAAAAACTGACGGACGCAAGCCTACCTTAAATTCTGCGGTGCGGCTGCATGCCCCCATGCCGCTGGCGGCAACTCAGGCGGCGCGCCTGGCAGGCGGCTTGATTTCTGCGGCCACGGCCTGGGTCACGGCCTTGCGCACGGCGTTGTCCACACGCTGGCGGATGCGTGGGGCCAGATCCTTCATTTGCTCCTGCAGGGCATCGGCCACCACCTTCTGCACCTGGGCATCGAGCGTCAGCTCCAGCCGCATGAGCACACGCTCGATCAGCGCCTCGTCGGGATCGCCGGCGGCGGCGGCCGGCAGTACCGGCACATCCACCACCTCGGTGAGGGTTGGCAGGGTGCGCAGGAGCTTCTTGGAGAGCGCGGCCATCAGCTGGCGCCTTTCAGGTTCAGGTCATGACGGACGATCTCGTAGCCGAGCTCGGTGTACTGCTTCCAGCGCCCGCGCGCCAGTTGCCGGTCCTCATCGTCCAGGCTGACGACCTCGATCAGGCGTTCGTACCGCTCGAAGCCCGCGGGCAACTGCGTGCCCAGATTGAGCAGCACCTGGCGGTGCGGCAACGCCTGGGCCGGACTTTCCGTGAGCACAATGGGCGAGGCAGCCAGCTGGCCGGGCTCGGCCGGCTGGCGCACATGGGCGATGAAGTCGGTCTGGGAAAAGGTCCACAGCAGGGTGTCGAGCCGCGCCAGCGCATCGGCCGGCGCCGTGACCACCACGCGCGAACCGGCCGCCACGGCCTTGCGCAACAGGCGGCAGGCGTAGGCCAGCTTGTCCGGCGCGTTGAAATGAAAGGCCACTTCGGTCATGCAGCTACGCCCGCGTGGTGCTTTCAGGCCTTGCGGCGCGCGGATTTGGCGGGCGCCTGCTGGGCCAGCAGGAACTCCAGCAGCAGGCCCACGGGCCGGCCGGTCGAGCCCTTGGCCGCGCCGCTCTTCCAGGCGGTGCCAGCGATGTCCAGGTGGGCCCAGGGGAACTTGCCGGTGAAACGCTGCAGGAACTTCGCCGCCGTGATGGCGCCGCCCGCACGGCCGGCCACATTGCCCACGTCGGCAAAGTTGCTCTTCAGCCCCTCGGCGTAGTCCTCATCCAGCGGCATGCGCCAGCACAGGTCCTGCGCGGCCTCGCCGGCCTTCAACAGCTTTTGTGCCAGCTCGTCGCTGGGGCTGAACAGGCCGCTGCGCACCGCGCCCAACGCGATCACGCAGGCGCCGGTCAGGGTGGCGATGTCCACCACGGCCTGGGGCTGGAAGCGCTCGGCATACGTCAGCGCGTCGCACAGGATCAGTCGCCCTTCGGCATCGGTGTTGAGGATCTCGATGGTCTGCCCGCTCATGCTGGTCACCACGTCACCGGGCTTGACCGCACGGCCGTCGGGCATGTTCTCGCAGCTCGGAATGAGGCCAACCACGTTGATGGCCGGCTTGAGTTCGCCCAGGGCACGGAACACGCCCAGCACGCTGGCCGCACCGCCCATGTCGAACTTCATCTCGTCCATTTCGGCCGCCGGCTTGATGGAGATGCCGCCGGTGTCGAAGGAAATACCCTTGCCCACCAGCACGGTGGGGGCCTGGGCCGCCGGCGCACCCTTGTACTGCAGCACGATGAAGCGCAGCGGCTGCTCCGAACCCTGGGCCACGGCCATGAAGGCGCCCATCTTCAGCTTGGCCACTTCGCGCGGGCCCAGCACCTGGCAACTGATCTTGGGGAACCTGGCCAGTGCCCGCGCGGCCTGGGCCAGGTCGGTCGGCGTGGCATGGTTGGCCGGGCGGTTGGCCCACTCCTTGGCCAGCTCGATGCCGGCCACGGCCGCGCTGGCCTGGGCGAATTCGGCCTTGGCCTCGGCCAGCCTGGGCACGCCCAGGGTCACGCGCGCCAGGCTGCGACCTTCGGCCTTGGACTTGGTGGTGGTGTAGACATAGCTGTTCTCGGCCACGGTCTGTACGGCCGCCCTGACGGCACCGGGCTGCGGCGCGACCGCAAAGCCCAGCGCCAGCTTCTTCACGGCCGGGGTGCCGGAACGCAGTGCCCCGAGCGCGGCATGGATGGCCAGCCTGACCTGGCGCGGCGTCCCGTCGCCGGCCCCCACCAGCAGCAAGCGGCCGGCCTTGGCCTGCGCCGGACGGTACAGGGCCAGCAGCTTGCCGGCCTTGGTATCGAGATCGCCGGCCTTGAGGGCCTGGCCCACCAGGGCACCCAGGGGGTCCCGGCCCGGCTTGAAGCCGGCCGGAACCAGGAGGACGAGGGCATCGCAGACCTGCGCGGATGTGCCGGCAAGGTCCAGGGACTTGAGTTCGAAGTTCATAATGGCGTTTTCCTGACGAGCAATGTTATTCGATTCCTCCATCCGCAAGGAGCTGGCACGCAGCTTTGGCGCCACGCTGATCGTCCTGGTCACCGTCGTCATGACCATGACGCTGATCCGCACACTGGGCATGGCCTCGCGCGGCAGCTTCAATCCGTCGGACGTGATGCTGGTCATGGGCTACACGCTGCTGTCCTTCCTGCCCAACATCATGACCATGGGCCTGTTCGTCGC
>Ga0208121_100693_pt1 | contig 10460 bp, 8 predicted proteins | sample LakWasMet62_LOW9_2_FD_183894 | JGI IMG/M metagenome (GOLD analysis project Ga0208121, IMG submission 183894) | Freshwater sediment methanotrophic microbial communities from Lake Washington under simulated oxygen tension - Sediment Metagenome... | ecosystem: Environmental > Aquatic > Freshwater >... | reverse complement strand
TCAGTGCGAAGGAGCCCAGGTGCAGGCCGGCCGCCAGCGTGATGCCGTCGATGCCCGCATCCAGCGCGGCATTCATGCGCACGCTGAGCGTCTCCTTGGGCCCGTTCATCGTCAGCTTTTCCATGCAATTGATGAAGATCTGGCCGCTGCCGCTTTTGCGCTCCATGGTCTTGCCCACGTGCAGGCGCGTGGCCTCGGCCAGGTCTCCCAGGTCGAACTTCACGGCCGACTTGTCGGCCGACTCCACGTTGTACTGGTACATGGCCTGCTTGGCCTTGACGAACTTGGTCTTGTAACGGCGGTCCGTGACCGTCTTGACCATGGCATCGGAGATGTGGCCCACCCCGCCCAGGCGGGCGGCCTCCAGGGCCAGGTCGGCCGATGAGATGTCGACCCCCATGCCGCCGATCATGATGGGTACCAGTTCCTGGCGACCCAGGCGCATACGAAAATCATCCAGGCGTTTCATCGTCAGATCTTGTGAATAGTCAGCCCAACCCGGCCGGACCCCAGGTCCCGGCCTACTGCCTGCGATTATGTGCCGGCTCGCTGCCACCCGCCTTACATCAGGGGAAATCCATCAAATGATGATCTGGCGCAGTGCCAGGAGCCCGTACAAGACGCACAATCGGCCTACCGATTCAGCTGCGGCGGCGTCCGGGCCACAAGCTGGCCTGTCCTCCGCCCAACCCTACCTGCCATGCTCAGTTTCCTGCCTTCCATTGTCAAAGGCATCCTCGCCTCCCTGCTGCTGGCGATCAACACCTTGTTCTGGTGCGCGCTATTGTTCATCTTCGCGCTGGTCAAGCTGATGCTGCCCTTGCAGGCTGTTCGGCAAGCCATCGACCCGGTCCTCAACGCCATCGCCACCGCCTGGATCGCCTGCAACAGCGGCTGGATGCGGCTCACGCAAAAAACGCGCTGGGACGTGCAGGGCGTGGCCGAGCTGTCCTACCAGGGCTGGTATCTGGTGAACTGCAACCACCAGTCCTGGGTGGACATCTTCGTACTGCAGCATGTGCTGAACCGGCGCATCCCGCTGCTCAAGTTCTTCCTGAAGCAGCAGCTCATCTACGTGCCGGTGATCGGCCTGGCCTGGTGGGCGCTGGATTTCCCCTTCATGAAACGGCACGGCAAGGCCGCCCTGCGCAAGAACCCCGATCTGCGCCGGCAGGATCGCGAGACCACCCGCCGCGCCTGCCAGAAGTTCGCCCGCGTCCCGACCAGCGTGATGAACTTCGCCGAGGGCACCCGCTTCACCGCGGCCAAGCACGCGTCCTCGGGCTCGCCCTACACCCATCTGCTCAAGCCCAAGGCCGGCGCCCTGGCGCTGGCGCTCAACGCCATGGGCGAGCAGTTCCACGCCATGGTCGACGTGACCATCGTCTACCCCGCAGGCGCTCCCACCTTCTGGCAGTTCCTGTGCGGGCAGACCCCCACGGTGATCCTGCGCGCACGGCAGCTGCCCATCCCGAGCGAGTTCTGCAACGGGGACTATGAGGGCGACTCCGAATTCCGTAGCCAGTTCCATCGCTGGCTGGCGGTCATCTGGGAAGAGAAAGACCAGCAGATCGCCGCGCTGCTGCGCGGCTGAGCGGCCGCTCCGGTCGGCGCGCTCGTCACCGGCCGTCGTCGACCCCGCTCACGGTCGACGCCGCATGGCTGAGGATGAAATCCTTGAGCCGCACCAGCGATGCGTCTTCCATCGACTCGGTGCGGCACCACAGGTAGATGTTGCGCGACATGGGCGGCGCGGTCACCGCCAACTCCCGCACGCCTGAAGCCGGCCCCAGCAAACGCATGGGGTACTTCGGCAGCACCGACAGGTGCCTCCCCTGTGCCAGGATGCGCAGCAAGATGGCGGCATCTCCCACCAGGGTGATGCTGGGGCGCGCCTTGTCCACGCCGGCCTGCTGCAGCATCTCGCGCACGTTCTGGTCGAAGGGCGAGGCGGTGCCCAGGCTCACCCATTCCAGCGCCATGCCGCGGGCCTGCGCAAGCCCGCCGGCCTTCAGCAGGGGGTGGCCCTTGCCGCAGTACAGCCCGATCTCGTCCTCGACGAGCAAGAAGCGCTCCACACCCGGCGGCGTCTTGTCCAGCCAGGACGGCGCAATCACGAAATCCTGCCGGCCGTCCACCAGCTGATCCACCAGCAGGTGGGGCCGGTCGCTCTGGATCGTCAGGGCGTAACGCGGCTGCGCTGCGGCCAGTGCGGCCACCAGGCCGGGTACGAAGGCCATGCCCACCAGCGGCCCGGTACCCAGCCGGATGCTGTGCCGAAAGCCGCTGCGGTGACGGGCACAGGCCTCGTCCGCGTCGCGCAGGCGGCGCGCGATGGCCCGGCCCTCGCGCGCCAGCACCTCGCCCAGGGCCGTGCTGCGCACCCCGAAACGGCTGCGCTCGAACAGCTGCCCGCCGGCCTGCACCTCCAGCGCCTGCATGCTGTGCGTCAGCGTAGGCTGGGTCAGGTGCAGGATCTGGCTGGCCTTGCTGAGCGAGCCGCACTCCAGGATGGTCGCAAGCTGGATGAGGTGACGCGGATCCATAGAAATATTTAAATCCAAACTATCGAATGTCGATTTTACGAATAACTTGATCTTTGTTAAGTTTCGCCTCCATGGCACCCAACATCATCTATATCGTGGCCGACGACCTCGGCTTTGCGGACCTCGGCTGCTACGGCGGGCGCAACGCCCAGTTCGGTCCGGTCTCGCCCCACATCGACGCCCTGGCCGGCGGCGGCCTGCGCCTGACCGAGGGCTACTCGAACTCGCCCGTGTGCTCGCCCACCCGCTTCGCGCTGATCACCATGCGCTACCAGTACCGCCTGCGCGGCGGCATGGAAGAGCCCATCAACAGCCGCAGCAAGGGCAACCCCAGGCTGGGCCTGCCGCCCGAGTTGCCCACCCTGCCCTCGCTGCTGCGCGAGGCGGGCTACGCCACGGCGCTGGTGGGCAAATGGCACCTGGGTTACCCGCCGAATTTCGGCCCGCTGCGCTCGGGCTACGACGAGTTCTACGGCATCATGGCCGGCGGCGTGGACTACTTCTCGCACTGCTCGGGCAAGGGCGACCACGACCTCTACGTCGGCGAGGAAGAGCACCACGAAGTGGGCTACCTCACCGACCTGTTGTCGCAGCGCGCGGTGGACTATGTGCAGCGCCGCGCCGAGGCCGCGCGCGGCGGCCAGCCCTTCTTCCTGAGCCTGCACTACACCGCACCGCACTGGCCCTGGGAAACGCGCGACGACGCGCACCTGGCCGAGGAAGTCAAGGACAACCTCTTCCACCTGCACGGCGGCAGCGTGGAGATCTACCGCCGCATGATCCACCACATGGACGAAGGCATCGGCAAGCTGGTGGCGACGCTGCGCGCGCAGGGCCTGCTGGGCAACACGCTGATCGTCTTCACCAGCGACAACGGCGGCGAACGCTACTCCGACAACTGGCCCCTGGTGGGTGGCAAGATGGACCTCACCGAAGGCGGCATCCGCGTGCCATGGATCGCCCACTGGCCGCGTGTCATCCCCGCCGGCAGCAGCAGCGAGCAGCACTGCATGACCATGGACTGGTCGGCCACCCTGCTCGACGTGGGCGGCGGCAAGCCCTCGGCCGACTTCCCCATCGACGGCGTGTCGCTGGCGCGCGTGCTGCGCAAGCCCTCCGACACCTTCGAGCGCCCGCTGTACTGGCGCATGAACCACCGCCAGCAGCGCGCCCTGCGCCAGGGCCCGTGGAAATACCTCAAGGTGGACGAGCACGAGTACCTGTTCAACATCGCACAGGACGCGCGCGAACGCGCCAACTTGGCCACCCGCGAGCCCGAACGCCTGGCGCGCATGCGCGAGGACTGGCTGCGGTGGGAAGGCACTGTGCCCGCCATCCCCGAGGACGCCAGCGTCAGCCTGGGCTACTCGGTCAAGGACATGCCGCAACGCTGAAACGCAACGACAACGAGGAGACACCATGTTCCATACCAAGACCCCTGCCGTGCTGGCCGCCGCGCTGCTGGCGCTGGCCTCATCCTGTGCCCTGGCCCAGCAGTGGCCGGAGCGCCCCATCCGCGTCATCGTGCCGCTGCCGCCCGCCGGCCCCAGCGACATCGTCCTGCGCGGTGCCGCACCCAAGGTGCAGGAGATCCTCAAGCAGCCCCTGGTCATCGACAACAAACCCGGCGCCAACGGCAACATCGGCACCGCCGAAGCCGTGCGCGCCAACCCCGACGGCTACACCTGGCTGTGGACCACCGACACCACGCTCACGGTCAACCCCCACGTCTACGAGAAGATGCCCTTCAAGGCCAGCGACCTGCAGCCCGTGATCCGCGCCAGTGCCTTCAGCCAGACCCTGGTGTGCTCCCCCGGGGTCGGCGTCAAGAGCGTGGCCGATCTCGTGAAAAAGGCGCGCAGCACGCCCATGACCTACGCCACCGGCGGGGCCGGCTCGCCCGGCCACCTCACCACCGAGCTGTTCAGCACCGCGGCCGGCATCCAGATGACGCACGTGCCCTACAAGGGCCCCGCGCCCGCCGTGCAGGACATGCTGGGCGGCCAGGTGGAATGCGGTTTCCTCGCCGGCCCCACGGTACTGCCGCACGTGAAGGCCGGCCGCCTGGTGGCCCTGGCCGTCTCGGGCGCGAAGCGCTCGCCCCTGCTGCCCGACGTGCCCACCGTGGCCGAGGCCGGTTACCCCGGCTTCGACGCCACCTTCTCGCTGGTGCTGTTCGCGCCGAAGAACACCCCCGCCGCCATGGTGCAGAAGATGCACGACGCCCTGGCCACGGCGCTGAAGGCGCCCGAGCTGGTGGAGCGGCTCGCTCAGTCGGACCAGAGCGTGGTGGCGGGTGATGCCGCAGAAACAGCGGCCCGCCTGGCGCAGGACACCCAACGCTGGGGCGAAGTGGCCCGCCGCATCAAGCTCAAGCTGGACTGAACAAGAGAAAAAACAGACCGAGGAGACCCGCATGAACAACATCCACCGCGTCCGTCGCCTGGCGCTGGCCATGACCGGCGCCTGCCTGCTTACCCCCTGGGCCGCCAGCGCGCAGGCCCCCGCCTGGCCGAGCAAGCCGGTGACGCTCATCGTCGGCACGCCGCCCGGCGGCGCCATCGACGCCTACGCCCGCGCCCTGGCCCAGCAACTGGGCAAGATCACCGGCGGCACCTTCCTCGTGGACTACAAGCCGGGCGCCAACGGCAACATCAGCGCCGAGTTCGTGCAGAAGGCGCAGCCCGACGGCCACACGCTGTGGATCGGCACCCAGGCCATGATGACCATCAACCCTTCGGTCTACCCGGCCCTGCGTTGGCAGCAGGCCGGCTTCAAGCCCATCGCCAAGGGCGTGGAAGCACCGCTGGTGCTGGTGAGCCACCCCTCGGTGCCGGCCCGCACGCTGGACGAACTGGTCAAATGGGCCGCGGCCAACCGGGACAAGTCGGCCTACGCATCTTTCAGCCCGGGCACACCCTCGCACTTTCTCGGGTACCAGCTCAGCCAGCGCTTCAAGCTGGAGATGACCCACATCCCCTACAAGGGCTCGGCCCCGCAGACCACCGACCTGCTGGGCGGCCAGGTGCCGCTGGGCTTCGGGCAGCTGCAATCGGTGCTGCCCCATGTGCAGTCGGGCAAGCTCACCGCCATCGCCGTGACCAGCCCCCAGCGCTCGCGCCACCTGCCGCAGGTGCCCACGCTGGCCGAGCTGGGCTACAAGGAACTCAACACCACCATCTGGTTCGGCCTGCTGGCGCCCGCTGCAGCGCCCAAGGCAGTGCTCGACGCCATTGCCGCAGCCACGCAGAAGGCGCAGGCCGACGCGGACTACAAGACCCGGCTCGAAGCCCAGGGTTTCGACGTGCCGCAGGAATACGGCGAGACCTTTGCCGCCACCATCGCCAGCGAGACGGCCCGCTGGGCCGAGGTGGTGCGCGCCACCGGCTTCAAGGCCAACGACTGAAGGCCGCGCTCGGAATTAGTGAAGCAGTCGCAGCGCGCGGCCCGGGCACACGGTGTACCGGGCGCAGCAGGTCTATCCGCACGTACTCAGTGCGTGATCACGACCAGCACACTACAGGGCGCGTGCTCGATCAGCGATTTGGACACCGAGCCGCGCCACCAGCGTGCCGCCCAGCTGTCCTGGTGCTGGTGTCCCAGCACGATCAGGTCAGCCCGCAGGCGGCTGGCGGCCTTGGCCAGTTCGTGCACCGGGTCACCGCTGAGCACCTCGCCCCGGGCCGCCAAACCCGCCTGCGCCAGACGCTGCACCCCGGCCTCCAGGATGAGGCGGTAGCGCTCGCGCTCGACCTCCTCCACCTTGGGGTCGTAGAGCCCGCCCTCGGGCCCCAGGCTGGCAATGGGCAGTGGCATCACCGCCACCAGCACCAGCTCGGCCTGACTCCACTGCGCAATCTCGCGGCTGCCCAGCAGGGCCTGCTGCCCGGACTCGGAGCCGTCGTAACCCAACAGGATGCGTTTGTACATGGCAGGACTCCTCTGATCGAATGCGTGGGGGTATTCGCATCTTAGGGCGATCTGAGGGGACCGCCAAGCTCCTGTGGCAAGGCCTGCGATCTGGCTGTTTATGACCTCGAAAACAACCATCCCGATCGTGATCCGGACCGGCGACAACTACCTCAATTGCCCCGCCAGCAAGCTCGCCACATGCAGCGCGTCCCGCTGCGCGCCATCGGCAATCTGGTGCCGGCAGCTGGTGCCGTCGGCCACCACGATCGCATCGGCCTTGGCGCGCACGGCCGGCAGCAACGCGGCCTCGGCCATCTGCATGGAAACGTCGTAGTGCTCGGCCTCGTAGCCGAAGCTGCCGGCCATGCCGCAGCAGCTGGACTCGATGAGCTCGGGCTTGGCGCCGGGAATCAGGCTTAACACTTCCATCACGGGCGTGACGGCGGCGAAGGCCTTCTGGTGGCAGTGGCCGTGCAGCAGCACGGGCTGGCTGACCGGTTTCAATTTAGTCTTGAAGGCTTCGAGCTGGCCGGCCTTGGCTTCGCGGGCCAGGAATTCCTCGAACAGGAATGCGCTTTTGGCGATGGCTAACGCGCCCTCGCCCAGGCCCATGACCAGCAGTTCGTCGCGCAGGGTCAGCAGGCAGCTCGGCTCCAGGCCGACGATGGCGATGCCTTTTTGCGCGAAAGGCAGCAGGCTGTCCACCACCTCTTGCGCCTTCACCTTGGCCTGGTCCACCATGCCGGCGGAGAGGAAGGTGCGGCCGCAACAGAGGTGCTTGCCATCCGCCTTCTGTTTGCTAGCGATGTGCACGGTGTAGCCAGCGGCCTGCAGCACCTGCAGCGCGGCGTGGGCGTTGTCGGATTCAAAATAGCCGTTGAAGGTGTCGACGAAGAGCACCACGGGCTTTTGCGCGGCCAGCACTTCCTCGCGGCTCGCGCTTTGCACCGGCGTGTTGAAGAAATGACTGCTCTTCCACTGCGGCAGGCTGCGTTTGGCGGAAAAGCCGAAGAGCTTTTCGCTGAGCTGGGCCATGAGCGGAATCTTGTCGCGCAGATTGAGCACAGGTGCGATCTTCGCGGCGTGGCGGGCGTAGTCGGGCAGCTGGCCGACGAGCTTGTCCTTGAGCGTATGGCCGTGTTTGGCCTTGTAGTGCTGCAGAAACTCGACCTTGAGCTTGGCCATGTCCACGCCCGTGGGACAGTCGCGTTTGCAGCCCTTGCAGCTCACGCAGAGATCCATGGCGGCGCGCACCTCCTCGCTGGCCAGCGCATCCTTGCCGTCCAGTCCCTCGATCTGGCCGCTGAGCGCCAGGCGCAGGGTATTGGCACGGCCGCGCGTCAGGTGCTGCTCATCGCGCGTGACGCGGTAGCTCGGGCACATGGTGCCGGCATCGAACTTGCGGCAGTGGCCGTTGTTGTTGCACATCTCCACGTGCATGGCCAGGCCCTGGGCGGCATCGCCACCCGTGCCGGGGGCCGTGGTCTCTTCCGTCACCGGGTTGTTCTGCACGTTCCAGGCGCTCCAGTCCAGCGCGGGCTGGATGGGCACCACACGCTGCTTGTGGCCGGGCGGGTAGCGCATGAGCGTGGGGTCGTCCATCCTGGGCGGGTCGATCATGCGCTGGGGACTGAGCAGGTTCGACGGGTCGAGATGCTGCTTGATCTGCGTGAAGGCTTGCGTGAGGCGCGGGCCGAACTGCCATTCGATCCATTCACCGCGGCACAGGCCGTCGCCGTGCTCGCCGCTGTAGGCGCCCTTGTACTTGCGCACCAGCTCGCTGGCTTCTTCGGCAATGGCGCGCATCTTGGCGGCGCCATCCTGCCGCATGTCCAGGATGGGTCGCACGTGCAACGTGCCCACGGAAGCATGGGCATACCAGGTACCGCGGCTGCCGTATTTGCGGAAGACCTGGGTGAGCGCATCGGTGTATTCGGCCAGGTGCTGCAGGGGCACGGCGCAGTCTTCGATGAAGCTCACGGGCTTGCCGTCGCCGCGCAGGCTCATCATGATGTTGAGGCCGGCCTTGCGCACTTCCCACAGGTTTTTCTGCGGCGCGTCGTCGATCATTTCCACCACGCTGCCGGGTAATCCCAGCTCGCCCATCAGGTCCACCAGTTCCTTGATCTTGGGCGTGATGTCGGCCTTGGATGCGCCGGAAAATTCCACCAGCAGCACGGCTTCGGGTTTGCCCTTGTTGATGGCGGGCGAGAGCGCGGTGCGGATGGTGGGCGCGAAGGCCGGGTTCTGCAGCGAGAGCTCGATCATGGTGCGGTCGACCAGCTCCACCGCCGTGAGCGCACCGCCCTGCATGTTGTGGCCCAGCTTGACGATGTGCTGCGCGCTGTCCATCGCCTGATAGAAGGTGGGGAAGTTCACCACGCCCAGCACCTTGGCGCGCGGCAGCTCGCTCAGTTGCAGGCACAGCGAGCGCGTGAGCGCCAGCGTGCCTTCGCTGCCCACCAGCAGGTGCGCCAGGTTGACCGATCCGTCGCTGGTGTAAGGCTTCTCGTTCTGGTTGTGGAAGATGTCCAGGTTGTAGCCGGCCACACGGCGCAGCACCTTGGGCCAGCGGGCCTCGATCTCGTCGCGGTGCAGGCCGGCCAGGCCGCGCACGTAGTCGCCGATCTGCTTGGCACGGCCGCTGGCCCGGTCGTAACGGCCGAAGTCCAGCAGCTCGCCGTCGGCCAGCCAGGCCTGGGCGCCGATGACGTTGTGCACCATATTGCCGTAGGCAATCGAGCGGCTGCCGCAGGAATTGTTGCCGGCCATGCCGCCCAGCGTGGCCTGCGCGCTGGTGGAAACGTCCACCGGGTACCACAGGCCGTGTTTTTTCAGGTCGGCGTTCAGGTGGTCCAGCACCAGGCCGGGCTCCACGCGCGCGGTGCGCTGTTCGACGTTGACGTCGAGAATCTTGCGCATGTGTTTGCTGTGGTCGATGACCAGCCCCGCGCCCACGGTCTGGCCGCACTGGCTGGTGCCGCCGCCGCGCGGCACGATGGACACCTTGAGGTCGCGGCAGATGTCCAGCGCCAGGCGCACGTCGCAAGCCTCGCGCGGCAGGAAAACGCCCACGGGCATGGCCTGGTAGATGGAGGCATCGGTGGCGTAACGGCCGCGGTCGGCCGGGCTGAACAGTACCTCGCCTTGCGTTTCGGCTTTCAGGCGCGCGGCCAGGCGGCCGGCCACTTCGTTGCTGATCTTCGCAACGGATTCATAGGTGGCAGCGGGCGTGGCCGCGTTCAAAGGCAGGGGGGCGTTCATATCGGTACTCCGGTACTCAGCTTTTCGCGTTCACGGCCTGGGCCGCGCGCATCTGTTCAACCACCACATCACGCTTGTGGCCCAGGTGGGCAACAAGCTCGGCGCGCAGGGCGGCGCCGTCGCGCTTTTGCAGGGCCTCGATCATGCGGTCGTGTTCCTGCATGGCACGCGCCCATTTCTCTCCGTCCTGGTTGGAGCGGAAACGCAGCGCCTGCAGCCGGGCGTTCACCTGCTGGTAGGTGGCGGTGAGCACCGGGTTGCGGGCGGCGGCGTTGAAGGCGCGGTGGATGGCTGCGTTGAGCCGGTAATAGGCCGAGAGGTCACGCCGGGTGTAGGCGGCTTTCATCTCATAGTGCATGGCCTCGATCTCGGCCAGTTCCTCGGGGGTGATGCGTTGCGCCGCCAGCTCGCCCGACAGGCCTTCCAGGCCGGCCATGACTTCGAAGGTGTTGAGGATGTCAGCCTCGCCCAACTCCACGGCAATGGCGCCACGGTTGGGCAGCAACTCCACCAGGCCTTCGGCGGCCAAGGTCTTGATGGCCTCGCGCAGCGGGGTGCGCGAGACCTTCATTTGCTCGCACAGCTCGCGCTCGTTGAGCTTGGCGCCGGGAGCGATCTGGCCCTCCACCAGCAGCTGGCGCAGGCGCTGGGTGACCTGCCCGTGCAGGGCCGTGGGCATGGACAGGATTTCAGCCATGGATATGCTTTGTATTCAAAAAGATCGTGATTTCAAGCGAT
>Ga0208121_100692_pt1 | contig 10494 bp, 12 predicted proteins | sample LakWasMet62_LOW9_2_FD_183894 | JGI IMG/M metagenome (GOLD analysis project Ga0208121, IMG submission 183894) | Freshwater sediment methanotrophic microbial communities from Lake Washington under simulated oxygen tension - Sediment Metagenome... | ecosystem: Environmental > Aquatic > Freshwater >... | reverse complement strand
CATGTTGTTGCCCGGGGTGATCTCCACCACCCTCAGCTTCTGCCCCGGGGTGCTCTTGAAGTCGTAGATCCACAGTGCGTCATGGGCCGGGTTGCCTGCGCTGTCGCCAGGCACGGCCACGCCGCCCGGCCAGGCCACGGCCAGGGTCAGCGTGCGGCTGGTGCCGGTGAAGTCCTGCACCGGGAAGATGCGGTACTGGCTTTCCCCCGCCAGGCGCAGCCCCACATAGCGCGATGCGCCGCCGGGGCCGGCCGCCGGCACCACGTCGTCCAGGTGCAGGGTCACAATGCCGGCGCTGTTCACGGCCGCCTGCACCCGGCCGCCATAGCCCCATTGGGTGAGATCATGGCTCAGGGCCAGCACCGTGCCGCGCCGGAAGGTCAGGTGCTCCAGGTCCACCTCGCAGCTCACCGTCTTTCGCTGGTACACGTTCTGGGCCATCAGGAAGCGGCCGATGGTGGCCGCATGGGCTTCAGCGGTCACGCCGCGCAGGGGCAGGCGGGCGGTGGAGAGCGGGGTGGTCACGCCCGGCGCGCGCACGCGCACGGTCTTCCAAGCGTTGCCCCGGTCCCGGTCGAAATACTGCACCTCCAGCTCGTCGGCCGTGGCCATGGTGGCGTAGTCCACGCTGAAGCTGCCCACCTTGGTAGTGGCCATGTTCAGAACGCTTTCCACCGGCTGCTCGTCTGAAAACCAGATCACCCCCAGCTTGCCCGTGTGGTAACTGATGGAGCCCAGCCCGGCCTGGGCAATCGAATCCAGCAGATCCCCGATGCTGATGTTCTCCTGCAGGAAATAGTCGTAGGTGAAGCCCTTGGCCGCGCACCACACCATGAACAGCTTCAGGCTGTCGATGTCGATCTGCGCATCATCCCGGCCCAGGCCGGCCAGCAGCTTGCCGTCCACATCACGGATGCCACGGGCCAGCAGCAGGATCAGCGCGCCCGGGTTGCTCAAGCCATTGGCCCGGCTGGTGGCCGTCACCCAGGCGCTGCCGTTCCAGTAGGGCTGGGGCTTGGCCGTGGCCTGCCAGTTCACCTCGTCCAGGCTGCCGTTGAGCTGGCCCGATGCCTTGATCTGCACCCCCAGGCGGCTCTGGCCCTTGTAGCTCCCCTCGTCGAGCTGGTAGGTCTTCAGCATGCTCCACTGGATGGTGTTCTGCTGGTTGCTGGCCGTCACGTTGGCCGAAACCTTGCGCGCGCGCACCTCGTACTGGCCAGCCGCCACCTGGCGCCTGTACGTCACCCGCACCGGCCGGGTGTTGGCGTTGGTGATTTCGATGGCCGTGGGCGTGTAGGTGTAGGTGTAGCCCGGGATTAATACGTCGTTGTCGCCACTCGGGCTGTATTCGTAGTGCGGCAAAACCTCGATCTGGTAGGGCGGGCTGATATAGAAAATGTCCCAGCCCGGCGCGCCCACCAGGCGGTATTCGATCTGCACCAGGCAGGTCAGCGACTGGTAAGAGCCGTTGCCCTGGTTGAGGGAAAACACCGTGCCCTCCAGATCCACCGCCAGCTCCATGGCGTTCACGCTGCTGGTGCGGGTGACCCAGGGGCCGGGGCCAGTCGGCGCGTCCAGCAGGGCGCCGGCCACCACGTCCACATTGCTCAGCATGGGCAGGCCCGTGTTGCCGCTGGCAAAACCCTCGTAACTCAGGCTCACGTCCTGGTAGTTCCCCATGGCCGTCTGGCCGATGCGCAGGGTGTCCACGCTGGCGCAGTTGATGCCGGCGTGGAACAGCTGCCACAGGTACTGTTCACCATTGGCGAAGTAGGTGTAGGGCTGCGCGGCCAGATCCGGCACGCAATACGGCTGGCCCAGCACCACCCCCATGGGCTCGAACTGGCGCATGCGGTTGCGCCCGCCGCCCAGGCTGTAGGTCGGGCTGTTGCTCAGCCCGCCCGGGTTCGTCAGGTCTGGCCGCTGTGGTCCCAGCATCCGGTTGACCAGTGATGCGCCAGCGTAGAATGCAACGCCGGCGGCGATGTACCCAGCCAGGCCCGACATCCCCATGAACGAGCCGCCACCAGCCGCGCCCATGCCGCCCGCGCCCATGGTGTAGTAGGCAATAACGGCAATGGCCACGATCCGCAGCACATCGTTCTGCGGAACCCGGCGCGCCTCGATCAGGTGGCCGTGCTTGGGGCGCACGCGCCCCCAATGCGCCTCGGGCACCACCACCCCGCCCAGGCTCACCACCCACTGCTGGCCTGGCACCACGCCGTGGCGCTGCAGGAAGGTGGCCAGCGTCTCGCCAGGCAGCAGGGCAGCGGTGGCCGCGTCCAGCACGCGCTGGCCCTGCAGCGTGATCGGGTGGGGGGTGACCACCAGGGCGCAATCTGTGTTCTTTTTACGCAGGTCTGCGCGGGTTTCGCGCAGCGGCTCCCCCTTGGGCACCACGTCGGTGATGTCGTCCAGGTCCGGGCGTTTCATGCCGCATCCTTCCAGGCGTAGAAGCCGTCCAGCCGCATACCCCAGCGGCGCAGATCCGCCAGGCGGTGCAGGGCGGCGCTGCCCAGCTTGGCGCTGTTGTGCAGCACCCAGATCTCGCCGGCATGCATGAACACCGTGCCCACGTGCCAGATCCGCAGGTTCTGGCCGGCCTCGCCATCCGGCTCCCACAGCAGGACAGCGTGGCCGTCGGCCGGCAGCTCCACGCGCTCGGCCAGCTTGTCGCGCAGGCCCAGCACCTCACGGGCCTGGCCGCGCGCGCCGGCGGGCCGGGCGCGGTGGTCGGGCAGGGCGATCACCCGGCCAAAAACCTCGTGCTGCACCTTGGCCGCCAGGTCGGCGCAGTCGTACACGCCCGGCAGGTAGGGCGTGCCGACGTAGCGCTGAGCTTGCAAGAAGAGCGTGGTGGCCATGTCAGTGCGCGGCGCAGGGCCGCCCCAAGCAAGCACGCGCCCCCTCGGGGGGCAGCGAATTACACGAAGTGAAGAGCGTGGGGGCCATATCAATCCGGGAACAGGGCCGGGGCCGTGAAGGGGTCGAAGCGCAGCAGCACCGCAGGGCGGCGCATCATGTCGTCATAACCCATTGTGGCGGTGACCGTCTTCATGTCCACCCGCACGCCGGAGAGCGGCGCCTGCAGCTCGTAGTCCACCACCTCGGGTGTGCTGCGGTGCACCAGCAGCAGCGTGGCCTGCAGTTCCGCCGCCGGCGGCAGGCGCTCGAGCTCGGCCGTCAACTCCCGGCCCACGTTGTCGATGCGCAGCTGGGCCCGGCCCACGCCCTTGGCCGCGTCGTTGGGCAGCTTCACCGAAAAGGGCAGGGCCACCCAGGTGTCGGCCAGGGCTGTCAGGTTGCGCGTGTCGTTCACCAGGCGGATCGGCGCGCTCAAAGACGGGTCGTCGATCTTCAGCAGGGCCAGCATGCCGCCCTGGTCGTCGGTGCGGTGCAGGTTGTGGCGAGTGGCGGCGCTCAGGGGCATAGGTGCGCGGCGCCGGGCCGCCCCAAGCAAGCACGCGCCCCCTCGGGGGGCAGCGAATTACACGAAGTGAAGAGCGTGGGGGTCATAGTGATTGCCTCATGTATTCCAGCTTCGCCTGGCGTTGGGATCTGGCCCAGTTGCCACGCAGCGGCACCAGAGAGCCGATGTCGCCGCCCACAATGCGGGCCTCCACCACGGTGCCGGTCCTGGGCAGGGTGAAGTCGAACCAGCCCATGCCGTTGGCATAGAACCAGGTCTCGAAGTCGGCAGCGTTGGCCAGGCTGTCGAAGAACAGCGTCACCGGCACCGTCACCAGCACGTCCGCCTGGGTTCTGCGCTGCTTGGGGATGCCCCGGTCCATCTCCGAGCGCTCCACGATGGGCTTGTGCGATTCGGCTGAGTCTTTCCAGCCGAGCTTGACGTAGGAGGGGAAGGTGGCCATATCAGTTCACCGCCGTGCGCAGGTTGTAGCGGCCTTCCAGGGCCCGGGGCAGCGCGCCTTCACCGGCGCCCACACGGTCGGCCATGCCGGAGTCCACCGCATCCAGGATCAGGCTCATGTCGAAGCCGTTGTTCCCGCTCTGCTGGCGCACGCTGACCTGGCTGCCCGTGTTGTTGATGACCTTCACGTTCTGCACGATGGTGGCGCCGCCGCCCATGCCGGCGCCCAGCGCCCGCATCTGCCCCGGCGTGAAAACCCCTTCGCCTCGCTTGGCGATGATCGGCACCTCGTCCCCCGTGATGCCGCCGCCATGGAAACGCGGCGCACCGTTGAACACGGCCGCGCTGACCGGCCGGCTGAAGGTGGGCCTGCCGCCCACGATGCCGCCCTCGTGGAAGAAAGAGCCGTAGTCGGCGTTGCCGTAATCGCTGCCGGTGCCAAAACCGCCGCTGCTGCTGCTGCCGCCACCACTGAACAGCTTGCTCAGAAACCCCGCCGCCGGACCGGTCATGCCCTGTTGTATCTGGATGCGCAGCAGGTCCGAAGCGATGCTGGTCGCCAGAGACGACATTTCCAGTTTTCCGGTCTTGGCAAACTCGACCAGCGCGTCTTCTGCCGCCTTGAAACCAGACTTAACCGCATTGGCCGTAGCATCGCCAACGCGGGCCGCCGTGGTTTCGTAGTCCCGTAAACCATCCCGGGCGCCGGCCATCATGTCGCGCCGGCGCAGCTCCACCTCGTCCATCAGCCGCAACTGTTCCTTCAGGGCATCGTTGGAAAGGTTGCGCAGCGCAATCTCGCGCTCCATCGCCTCCTGCTCGGTAATGGCGCCCTGGTCCAGCTGGCGCTGCAGGTCCAGCAGCATGCGGTCCAGGGACAATTTTGTATTGCGCGCAGCCGTCAGACGCTGCACCTCCTCGGTGCTGCGGCCAATCAGGCCGATCTGGAATTCATAACCGCGGGTTTGTTCGCCCAGGCTGATCACGTTGGCCGTGAAAGCGTCGTTCGCCGCCTGCTGCGCCTGCTCCTGCCGCTGCAGCTGACGGGTCCACTCCTGAGAAACTTTCAGCGAATTGTTCTTCTCGTCGATCAGCCTCGCAAGGCTCAACGCCTCGGCCCTCTGGGTGGCGCTGAACTTGCCGCTTGACACATCCAGCTGGCGCGTCACCTCTTCCGTCTTACTCATCTGGCCGCTCAGGTTGGCGTACTGAGTGGTCAACCGGTTGATGAAGTTGGCCGCGAAGTCGCTGTTCCCGTCCTTTTTCTTGTCCCGGTCGGCGGCGATCTTGCGTTCTTCTTCCTGGGCACGCTGGCTCCGTCCCTCTACTTGGCGTTTCTCCAGACGCTGGAGTTCCTGGTAGTACGCCTGCTGGTCGAGCAGGTTCTGCCTCAACTCCTCGCGCTGGGCGGCTGTTGTACGGCCCGTCGGCTTGCGTTTTTCAAGGGCCTCCAGCTGGGCCGTGATCGAAGCCACGTTGTCGGTGACTGTCTTTTCCCGGCCTAGCCCAAGCATGGAGTCCCACGTCTTGCTCGCCCAGTCTCCAACACCTTTCCACGCCGTTTCCAGATACCCGAGGTTACGTTTGAGGTCATTCCCCAGGTGCTGATTCAGCGCCGTGCTGGTAACACGCATGGCCTCCTGCGTCTTCCCGGCCTTCTCCAGACTCTCGATGTATTTGTATTGGTCGTAGGTGATGAAGTGGTAGCTCTGGTTGTGCTCGGCCGCCCACTTCGCCACGCCGCCGGCCATGCTGGCAAAGTCCTTGGTCACAGACTCTCGGCTCTGGCCGCTGAAGCGACTCACCAGTTCCACGCCCTTGGCCATCTCGGCCAGGCTTTCCGTGGTCACCCGGCCGCTGGCTACCAACGCCTCCATGGTCTGGCGGGTATTTCCTACGCTTCCGTTCATGCCGGCGGCGGCATCCCGCGCCATCTGGTTGAGCTGTCCGCCCACCAGCCCGGCGTAGTTGCCCGTGAGCAGCATGGCATCGGCCTGGCGTTCGGTTTCCTCCCGCGCCTGGTAAATAGCCGCGCCTAGTGCAATCGCTGCAGCGCCAGCAACACCCAGCGCCGCGCCCATGCCCGTGGCGGCTGCCTGCACGGCCCCAGCCCGCATGGCCATGGTCCCCATGCGCTCGGCCGCGCCGCGCCAGTCGCCCTGGGCCATGTCCTTGCCCAGACCGGCCATCTGCTGACCGGCCCGCTCGCTGGCCAGCCCGGTGCGGGTCAGTTGTTCGCCCAGCTTGCGCATTTCCTCGGCGCTCAGGCGCGTGCCATCCACCAGGCGGCCAGTGCCGTCTGCTTCGATGATGATGCGTACCCGCTGTTCCGTATCAGCCATTCAGCACCTCAAGTGCTGCCATCTCCATCTCCTGGAGCTGGCAGAAAACCCTGTCCGACTTCTTCACCTTCCTGCGCCTCAACACCACGTCGACCCCCTGGTAGTCCATGCCCTCGTAACCGCCCATCACAGAGCGCCGCCATTGGGTCGAGCACAGCATGAAGACCTGCACCACCCCCCAGTTGCAAGGCCAGACCTTGAAGGGCTCCGGCGCTCCGGCCACCGTGCCAGGCGCTGGGGCGCCGGCATCGGCTTCCACCCAGCGCTGGCCGGGTTCGTCCCACTCAAACGCCTGTTCCCAGTTCTCCTGGGAGATACCGGCGCGCTTGCGTTCCTCTTCATCGGCCTGCCTGTCTTGATGCGGCTGCTGCATCCCCTGGCGCACCACCAGCGCCCAATGGCGCGCAGCCTCTGTCAGTTTTTTTCTGCGGCTACCCCTCGGCACACGGCAATCAGCGTTCCCACCACCGACGTGGCCGCGCGCGGCATGGCCAGCAGGCGCTCTCGGTTCTCCTCGCTGAAGACCAGGTTGCTGCCGTCCGGCATGGGGATGGGCTCGAAGCCCAGCACCACACGGCGGGCGATCTCGCGGTCGTTCAGGCCCTCGCCGCCTTTTTCCTTGGAGGCCAGCATCTTCTCCAGCTCCTCCTCGTCCAGGTTGGGGAAGGTCACCACCACTTCGGCCTCGCCGTAATTTCCGTTCAACGGCACGCGCACCTTCACCGGCCAGGTGAAGGTGGCGGGTTGCGCCATCACGAACAGCGCTTCTTTGGCTTCTTTCATTGCAGTCTCCGTTTGTTGTCAGGGTCGCCCGGATCAGGTCAGGGTGATCGTGTAGTGGTCGTTGCCGGCCGTGGTCGGCATCAGCTCCAGGCGGGCCGTGGTGAAGATCACGCCGCGATCCTCGGACTCGGTGAGGTCGGTCAGCTGGGCGCGTGCGCCGGCAAAGGTCCAGATGTTCCCGGCCGTGATGCCGTGCACGACAGACAGCGCCTGGGTGGTGGTGCTCTCCAGCTCGCTGTACAGGTTCTTGACAGCCGCGGTCGGCAGTTCGAACTTCAGGCTCACGAAAGGCCGGCAGTCGCTGGGCACGATGTCCTCGGCCCCGGCCATGTTGCGGTAGGTGTGGCTGCGCCCGCCGTCGATCTCGACGCTGGCAACCTTCAGCGCCGTGCCGCCCAGGGTCACCACCGTGTTGCTCTTGGAGAAGCCCACGGGTTTCAGCACCGTAGGCAGCGTCACGCTGGGCATGGCGGCGTCTGCCGGGGTGCTGTACAGGCCCATCAGCGAGGCCATCATCCGGCCCACCTTGCCTTCACCCAGCGACCACTTGAGGTTGCCGCGCGTGTAGCTCATCTTGCGCAGGAAGCCGTCTTCATTGGCTTCAAAGCTCGCGGCCTCTTCGGCGGTGCTGATCGGGTTGATCACCACGCTGGCGCCGGCGTTCACCGTCACCGCGTGGCCGCAGGCCCGGATCAGGGCCAGCCAGGCGGGCGTGTAGTTGGTGCCCAGCGGCATGCCGCCGCCCACGATGGGCAGCATGAAGCTGCACTCGCGCGTCAGGCTCACCATGAACTTGTCGCGGCTGCCGTAGCCACCGCTGGCGTATTCGAACTCGTCGGTCACGGGCTTGGCCGCCGCGTCCCATTTGAAGTCCACCGCGGCCAGGTAGTCCGTGGCACCGGCCAGCGTGGCCGGCGTGCCGGCGGGGGTCTCGATCTTGAGGCCGATGGCTTTACGTTTGCTTTTCATGCCTGCTCTCCGGTGGGTTGCTGCGGGGCGCCGGCCTCGGCTTCTGCGCCATCAATCTGGCGCATGGTCTGGGTCGACGGGTTGAACTCGAAAACCCCGCCCTGCGTGGGCAGGGGCGGGGCTGCTGCAGCGGCTTGCCCGGCTGCAGCGGTGTCAGGGTTTCTTGGTTTCATCGGTGTGCTCCTTGGCCCGGGTGTTGAACGTGACGCTGATGCCGAACTTGTTCTTCACCACCATCAGCAACAGGTCGGCAAAGCTGGCGCCGCCCATGCCGCTCATGATCGAAAGACCGAGCAGCATGGGAATATCGTTTTTCAGGGTGCTGTAGCCGATCAGGAAGACCACGATCCCCCACATCAGGCTGTGCAACAACGCGCCCATCACCACCCGCGTGGTCACCGAGCCACCGCCGCGCAGGTGCATGGACAGGCCCAGGGCAGAGGCGCCCACCCCGCTGAAAACCAGAAACAGCACCCACCAGGCGATGTCGTCAGCGCCGGCTGTGAGCAATCGTTCGATGCGGGTCATGCCGGTCCTTTCGATCCCAGTTGTTTCATGCTTTCGGCCAGGGCGTCACCGATCTGGCCGCCCTTGGTGTCGCTGCCCTTGCTGCTGCCGAAGAAGTAGCTCACCACCTGCTGGGCGTTGGCCGCCACGTAGCCGATCACCGTGCCGATCAGGGTGGAGACGATGGCCAGGGCGCCGGCATCCAGCTTGGCCTGCCCGGTCATGATCTGGTAGCTGCCCCACAGCACCACGCCCATCAGCACGGCAAAGGTCAGCAGCACGGCAATGCCCAGCCAGAAAACCCGGTCGGCGCTGCCGTGGGTCTTGCGGGCATCCTGTGTGTCCTGCGCGTAGATCCGCACCTCTTCCACCGCCAGACGCGCCATGTCGCTCACGTGGGCAAAGCCCATGGCCTGCATGCGCTCCTGGAAAGCCAGGTCCCGGTCTTTCATGGCCAGCAGCTGCTCGGGCGTGGCATTGGCCACGGCCTGGCCGATGGCCTGTGGGTTGGCCGGCACCTCCACCCCCAGCGCCGCGCTCACCTCGCGCGCGGCCATGGTGATCAGCGCCGGCACGTTGCCCGTGGCGGCGGCCCCTATCCAGGGCAACACCTTGAGCAGCAGGTTTGAAAATTCCATGGATCAGTCCTTCACCAGGTGTTGCGCCATCGGCTGCATGCCGCCCAGCAGCCAGTTCTTGACCTCGAAGGTGGGGCACTCTTTCAGCCACTCCTGCGGCTCCACTACGCCGTCGCCGTCCAGATCCGGGCTCAGATCCCGGTGGCCCACCACGCGCAGCCCGGGGAAGCTGGCCTGCAGCTCGCCCACCAGCTGGCGCAGAGCAGCCCACTGGGCCGCGGTGAAACGCTTCATGCCCACCAGGCACAGGCCGATGCTGCGGGCGTTGCTGCCGCTGACGTGGGCGCCAATCTCCTCCAGTGCGCGGCCGGTGAAGATCTCGCCCTTCAGGTCAACCAGGAAGTGGTAGCCGATGTGCGGCAGGCCGGGGTTGAACAGCCTGGCGGCCTCGGGCCGGCGCTTGAAACCGCGCAGGGCATGGCCTCGGTCGATGTCGTACACGGTGACGTGCTGGCCCTGCGGCGTGGCAGAGCAGTGGATCACCAGGGTGTCGATGGTCCTCATACGCATTCCACCTTGAGGTCCAGCGACAGCCAGGCCACCGGAAAGGACAGCTGCTGGCTCTGCCGGTACCGGCCCGGCTTGATGGCGGTGATCGGGTCGGCGAACTGCTGGCCGGTCCAGCTCAGCAGCTGGGCCAGCAGCTCGAGCTCGGCGTCTTCCGCGTCCTGGCTGGTCTTTTCCTTGCCGTAGATCTGCTTGAAACCCACCACCGTCAGGTCCATGGTGCCCAGCTCGCCTTCGCGCCCGCTCCAGTTGGCGAACTCGCCACCGCCTGTGGAGACGATGCACAGAACGCCGGCCTGCATCCGATCCTTGGTCTCGGCGCCTGGGTCGCACAGCTTGCGCTGCACGTGCCATCCAGGCATGGCGGCGGCCAGGCTGGCCTCCAGGCTCTGGGCGACGAGCAGGTGGCTCATGCAGCACCGCCCCCGGCCTGCAGGCCGCGTGCCACGGCCTCGCGCAAGGCGGTGGCCACGTTGGTGACCCGGGCGTCGAAGGCGCGCTGGGCGTAGGGGTTGGCCTTGATGCCGTGCTTCTTGATCGAAAAGCTCATGCCCTGGTAGATGTCACGCAGGGCTCGTTCGTGGCTCTGGCGCTCTTTCTTGCGCGGCCCGCCGCCGGCCATCTTCTCGATCCAGTCCTGCATGGGCTTGGCGGCCGGGTCGAAATAGGCGGGCAGGCCCTTGCCCGGCTTGCGGCCGGTGTGCACCCAGGTGCCGTAGTCAACCCCCGGGGCAATCACCCGCTGCATGGGGGTGGGGCTCTCCATGTGGATGGAGGTGACCAGCGTGCTCATGAACTTGGGCGCCTCGCGCTGCATGGCGCGGGCCATCAGCTGGCCTTCCTTGTCCAGCGCGGCCACCACCTCGCGCTCCACGGC
>Ga0208121_100691_pt1 | contig 10501 bp, 11 predicted proteins | sample LakWasMet62_LOW9_2_FD_183894 | JGI IMG/M metagenome (GOLD analysis project Ga0208121, IMG submission 183894) | Freshwater sediment methanotrophic microbial communities from Lake Washington under simulated oxygen tension - Sediment Metagenome... | ecosystem: Environmental > Aquatic > Freshwater >... | reverse complement strand
AGGCCTGCGCTGCAGCAGCGTAGTCGCCATAACTTTGTGTGGGCAGCCAGACGCTGCGCGGCCCGCGTTGCGCCACCCAGGCGCTGATGCGGTGGATGAACTCGCTGGCGCTGGCGGCCAGCAGCACCCGGCCGGGCGCCACGCCGTGCCAGTCCGCCAGCTGCCTGCGCAGGGCGGCGTAGGTCGGGTCCGGATAGTGCGCGGCATCGGCGCCCTGCACCGCCGCCAGCGCCTCGGGACAAGGACCACAGGCATTGCTGTTGGTGGAAAAGTCGTGCGCAGGCACGCCGAGCGCGTCGGGGCCGCCGTGCTGCGGTGTTGCGTTCATGGCTGCACTCCGTACCAGACCGCTGCCCCCAGCAGCGCCGAACCCAGCGCCAGGGCCAGCAACAGCACCACCCGTTCGCCCAGCTGCGCGGCGCGCGTGGTGTCGCCGGCCTGCGGCGGGCGGCCCGCGTCATGCAGCACGTAGACACCACGTTTGCGCAACTGCACATCCAGCGCCAGGGCCATGGCTGCCATGGGCCAGCCGCTGTTCGGTGAGGGTGTGCGCGGCGCCTGCGCGCGCAAGGCCTGCCAGGACAGGCCGCCCTGCGCCAGCGCCAGCAGCAGCGCCGTGAGGCGGGCCGGCAGCCAGGACAGCACATCGTCGGCACGCGCCGCCCACTTGCCGGCCCAGGTCCAGTCGCGGCCCTGGTAGACGCCGCGGTAACCCCACATGGCGTCGGCCGTGTTGGCGTAGCGGTAGAGCAGCGCGCCGGGCAACCCCAGCAGGGCAAACCAGAACAGTGGCGCGACGACCGAGTCGTTGAGGTTCTCGGCGAGGGATTCGATGGCGCTTTCGCGCACCCCGGTTTCGTCCAGCGCGCGGACGTCGCGGCTGACCAAGCGGGCAAGCTGCTCGCGCCCGTGCTCCAGGCCGGTCAGCAAGGCCGACTCGACCGCCCGCACTTCGTCGCGCAGCATGGCCCAGGCCAGCAGGGGCTTGAGCAGCAGGCCCAGCAGCAGCACGGCGGCCAGGGGATGCCAGGAGGAGAACAGAACTTGCTGTACCAGCAGCCCCAGGGCCCACACCGTCACGGCCCCCAGGTTCCAGGCCAGCGCGCCGAGGGCAAAGCGCCCCCACTGCGCGCCCTGCCCGGTCTGCGTGCCCTGCGGCGCGATGCGTGATCCCGTCCAGCCCAGGTAGTGCCCTATCCACACCACCGGGTGCAAGCGCGCCGGCGGCTCGCCGAGCCAGCGGTCCACCAGCAAGGCGAGCCACAGGGCCGCGGCCAACACAAAAGCAAGGGTGGGCGTAAGGGACAGCAGCATCACTAGTCTTCGATGCCGCGTTGCGCCGGGATGCCGGCATTGAAGGCGTGCTTGACCTTCTGCATCTCGGTCACGGTGTCGGCCAGTTCGATGATCTCGGGCGGGCAACGCCGGCCCGTGAGCACCACGTGCACCTCCTTCGGCCGCGCGCGCAGCGTGGCCAGCACCTCGTCCAGCGGCAACCAGCCGTAGATCAGCGGGTAGGTGATCTCATCCAGCACGACGAGGAACAACTCGCCCGAGAGGATGGCCGCCCTCGCCTTCTGCCAGCCGTCGCGCGCGAGCTGGGCCGAATGTTCGAGGTCCTGGCTCTTCCAGCTGAAGCCGTCGCCCAGGCCTTCAATCGGGATACCCAGCTGCTCGAACATGCGGTGCTCGCCGAAACGCGCCGTCGGAACCTTCATGAACTGATAGATCTTCACGGCCTTGCCGCGGCCGTGTGCGCGCAGGGCCAGGCCGAAGGCGGCCGTGCTCTTGCCCTTGCCGTCGCCGGTGTTGACGATGACCAGGCCGCGGCGTTCGCCCTCGGGCTTCTCATAGGGTTTTTCGCTGGGTGGGGTTTCGATTTGCATATTGGGTTTTGCTCAAATTTTAGGCAGCGAGATCCATTGATCGGCGATGCGCTGGATGTGGATGCGCTGGTCGAACACGGCTTCGAGCGCACGGTGTGTGGCCGGGTCCTGGCAGGCGCCATGGTGCGTCACCCGGCCCGCGGCCATCACCACCAGCTCATCCGCCTGCAAGGACAAGGAGAGTTCATGCAGCACACTGACCACGGTCTTGCCCTGGCGCACCAGGTCACGCACCAGCAGCAGCCAGTCCACCTGGTGCGGCGGGTCCAGGTTGGCCAGGGGCTCATCCATCAGCAGCACCTGGGCCTGCACGGCCAGGGCGCGGGCCAGCAGCACGCGCTGGCGCTCGCCGCCCGAGAGCTGGCCCAGCGGGCGATGGCGCCAGTCCCAGGCCTGGGTGGCACGCAGGGCCTGCTCCACGGCCGCGTGGTCGGCCGCGCTGGGCGGCGCCAGCCAGGGCTGGTGCGGCAGGCGGCCGAGCATGGCCACGTCCCAGACGACCAGGTCATCCGCCGAGCTTTCGTTCTGCCCCAGCCAAGCGAGCTGGCGAGCCCGCGCGCGCTGCGGCAGGGCCAACAGCGGCTGGCCCAGCAGTGCCACGCTGCCCTGGTACGGCAGCAGGCCGGCCAGGCACTTGAGCAGGGTGGACTTGCCCGCGCCGTTGGGGCCGACGATGCTGGTCCAGCGCCCGGCCCTGATGTCCAGCGACACGCCGTGCAACACCGGTGTGCGGGCCGGGCCATGGCCCAGTTGCACCGCGATGGCCTCGGCGTGCAGCGCCAGGGTGTGGATCGGCGCGTTCATGCCGGACTCCCGGTCCTTGCGGTGCCACGGTGCATGAGCCAGAGCAGGTACCCACCGCCGAGCACCGCGGTCAGCACACCCACGGGCAGTTCCTGCGGGGCAATCAGGCTGCGGGCCAGGGTGTCGGCGGCCATCAGCAGCACGCCACCGACCAGGCTGGAGAGCAGCATGAGGTGGCCGTGCGTGGTCTTGACGATGGAACGCACCAGGTGCGGTGCGGCCAGGCCCACGAAGGCGATCAGGCCGGTCTGCGCCACGGCGGTGCCCGTGGCCAGCGCCAGCACGGCGACCAGGGCCGCGCGCATGGGTGCCACCGGCAGGCCCAGGCTGATGGCCGTGGCGTCGCCCAGGCTCAGGCCGTCGAGCACGCGCGCCAGCAGCCAGGCAGCCAGCACGCACAGGCACCACACGCCAGCCATCAGCACGCAGGAGGTCCAGCCCACAAAGGCCGTCGAGCCGAGCATGAAGGCCTGCATGGCCTGCAAGGAGTCGGGCGAGAACAGCAGCACCAGCTGCGTCAGCGCGCCCAGCACCACCCCCACCACCACACCGGCGAGCAGCAGGCGCAGGGTGTGGCCCACCCCGCGCGAGAGCACCAGGGTCAGCAGCACCGCGAACACGGCGCCGAAGAAGGCCGCGCCCGTGAGCCCGAGGCGCACCCAGACGCTGCTGGAAAACACGCTGACGGCCACGCCGCTGTTCATCATGTTGCCGCCCCCGAGCATGCCCGCCGCTCCCCCGAGCGCGGCCAGGGCCAGCGCCACACCCAGCGCGGCACCCGAGGCGCTGCCCAGCAGGTAGGGGTCCGCCAGCGGGTTGCGAAACAGCCCTTGCGCCACGGCGCCTGCCAGGCCGAGCAAGGCACCCGCGGCCCAGGCGCCCAGGGTGCGCGGCAGACGGATTTCCCAGACGATCTGTTGCGCCATGGCGGTCTGCTCCGGGTCCAGGGCCGGGTTCAACAGGGGCTGCAACAGGTTCTCGAAACCGGCGCTGCCCACGCAGATGCCCAGCGCCGCCAGGCTCAGGGCCAGCAGGACGCCGAGCAGGACCAGCCAGGCCACGCGGGGCTGTTTCACGGTCGGTCTCCTGCAAGGGCCCTGGTCGCCTTGGCCTCCAGACAGCGGGCCATGAGGCGCGCGGCTTCGGCCATGCGGGGCCCGGGGCGCACCAGCACATCGGCCTCCTCGGCGGGGAAGATGCACACGCGCTGCTCGCGCAACGCGCGCATCCCTTGCCAACCGGGCCGGCTCATCAGGCCATCGGCGCTGCGCTGGCCGATCATGATGAGGTCCGGATTGGCGCGCACGATGTATTCCGGGTTGAGCTTGGGGAAGGGCCCGAGCCTGGCGGGCACGATGTTCTGCACGCCCAGGCGCGCCAGGGTCTCGCCGATGAAGGACGACTCGCTGGCCGCATAGGGCCCGGGGTTGACCTCGAAATAGACCTTCACGCCGCGCACGCTGGCCGGCAGCGACTGGGCCGCGGCCGACACGCCGGCGTCGATGGCGCGCCAGATGCGGGCGGTGTCGGGCACCTCCAGCAGCTGGCCCAGCTTGAACATCACACGCTGCACGTCCTTGTGGCTCTTGGGCTCCAGCGCCACCACCTTGAGCCCCAGGGCCTCCAGCCGATCACCGGCGCGGGAAGACTTGGCCATGAGCACGACGTCGGGCTTGAGGGCGACGATGAGTTCGATGTTCGGGTCCAGGCCGCCGCCGAGCTGGGGCAGCTTGCGCAGACTGGCCGGATAGTTGGAATAACGGTCCACGCCCACGATGTGCTGGCAGCGCCCCAGCTCGCAGACGGTTTCGCTCAGCGAAGGCAGCAGGCTGACGATGCGCTGCGGCGGCTGCGCCCATGTGACCAGCACACCGCGGTCATCGGTGATCTGCAGGGCCGCAACCGGCAGGCCCAGAGCGAGCAAGAGGCCGCCAAGCAGGCGTTTCATGGTGTCCCTTTCAGCGTGAGCGGCAGGCCGGCGGCCATGAAGGTCACGCGCTCGCAGACGCGGGCAACGTCCTGGTTAAGGCGGCCCAGGGTGTCGACGAAGTCGCGCACCTCGCGTCCCATGGGAATCACACCCAGGCCGATCTCGTTGCCGACCAATACCACCGGACCCGCAGCCGCGCGCAGGGCCTGCAGCAGGGACTCGATGGGCGGCTCGCCGGCCACACCGCTGGCTGGCATGAGGTGGTTGGTGAGCCACAGGGTCAGGCAGTCCACCACGATGAGGGTGTCGGCACGTCCGTGTTCGGCAAGCGCGCGGTCCAGCTGTAAAGGTTCTTCCACCGTGGCCAGGCCCGGCACGCGCCGGGCGCGTTCGCGCTGGTGGTGGGCGATGCGCTCGCGCATCTCCGTGTCACCCGCATGGGCGGTGGCGATCAGCACGGCGCGGTGCTGTGGCGATTGCGCCAGCCAGGTACGCGCCTGGGTTTCAGCACGGCGCGACTTGCCGCTGCGCTGGCCGCCAAGGATGAGTTCGCTGCGCGCGAATGTGGCCCCCACACTCGGCACTGACATGTCGTCGCTGCCCCCCGAGGGGGCCCTCGCGCCTTGGGACGAACCGGCGGCGCTCATATTCGCCCTCCGCAGGCCGCAGCCCAGTGCGTGACGATGCGGTGCAGCTGGGCCACGCCGTCGGTGAGCGCGGCCGGCCCGGGCTGCAGGATGTCGGCCGACTTGATCTCGAAGAGCTGCTGGTGCTTCACTGCGGGCACGTCCTGCCAGCCGGGCCGCGCGGCCACTTTCTCGGGGCGGAATTTCTTGCCGCACCAGGAGCCGATGATGAGGTCGGGCGCACGGCGCACGATCTCCAGCGGATCGGCCACGATGCGCTGCTTGCCCATGGGCTGGCGGGCCAGTTCGGGAAAGATGTCGTCGCCCCCGGCGATCCCCATGAGCTCGGAGACCCAGCGGATGGCGCTGATGGGCGGCTCGTCCCATTCCTCGAAGTACACGCGTGGACGGCGCGGCAAGGCGGCGGCCGCGCCGCGGATGTCGTCCAGGCCCTGTCGCAGGGCCGCGATGCGCTGTGTGCCCTGCACCACCTGCCCCACCATGGCGGCGACCTGGTACATCATCGAGAAGATCTCATCCACGCTGCGCTGGTTGAACACCGTGACCTGGATGCCCTTGCGGATGAGCTCGGTGGCGATGTCGGCCTGCAGGTCGGAAAAACCGAACACGCAGTCGGGCTCCAGGGCGACGATCTGCTCGATCCTGGCGCTGAGGAAGGCGCTGATCTTCGGCTTCTCTTCACGCGCGCGGCGTGGCCGCACCGTATAACCCGAGATGCCGACGATGCGCCGCTCCTCGCCCAGCAGGTAGAGCCACTCGGTGGTCTCCTCGGTCAGGCAGACGATGCGCTGCGGGCCCAGCGACGACATTGCGCTCATGCAACCCTCTCCCGGGGCAACGACAGCCCCTCGCTGAACAGCCGCCCCACCAAGGCAGGATCGGAAGGGAACCAGGCGTGGAAGTAGCTGGCACCGATGGAGCCCTGCTGGTACACCGCCTCGCCCTCCCCGGCCGCAACGGCCTGCGCGGGGCGCGTGGTGCGCAGCCGGGGCTGCAACGGCGTGTCGCAGGTCGAGTAGTGGAAGGTGTGGCCGCGCAACTGCCCCTCACCGGTGTCCAGGGCCTGCGGGCCCAACGCCGCGAGGCGTTTTTGCAGGGTGACAGTGCCGGGCAGCAGGCCCCAGAGTTCGTGCGTGACGCCCGTCCCATCGGTGAGTCGCTCGAACAACGCCATCATGCCGCCGCATTCGGCCCACAGCGGCTTGTGCGCCGCCACGTGGGTCCGCAGGCTGTCGCGCAGGCCGTGGTTGGCTCCCAGGCGCGCGGCGTGCAGCTCCGGATAACCGCCAGGCAGCCAGACGGCGTCGCAGTCAGGCAAGGTGCTGTCGGCCAGCGGCGAGAAAAAGACCACGCGCGCGCCCAGCTGCTGCAGGCACTCGATGTTGGCGGCGTAGATGAAGCAGAAGGCAGCGTCCGACGCCACCGCCACGGTCTTGCCTTTGAGCAAGGCCGCCTGGGGGCCGGCCAGCGCGGGCGCGGGAAAATCCACGCCCCAGCGCTGGCGCAGCTCGTCCAGCGTCAGCCGGCCCAACGGGGTGTCGGCCAGGGCGTCGGCTGCGGCATCCAGCCGCTGCTGCGCGTCCAACAGTTCCGTGGCCGCGACCAGGCCCAGATGGCGTTCGGGCAGCACCAGGGCCGGGTTGCGCTGCATGGCACCGAGCCAGTGTTGCGGCTCGCGCAGGCCCTGCTGCAGCATCTCGGCATGGCGCGCGCTGCCCACGCGGTTGGCCAGCACGCCGGCCCAGCGCAGGCCCGGCTGGTAGTGCTGCAGGCCGTAGGCCAGGGCGCCGAAGGTACCGGCCATGGCCGAGGCGTCGATCACCGCGAGCACGGGCAGGCCGAAGTGCTGCGCCAGGTCGGCCGCGCTGGGCTGGCCGTCGTACAGGCCCATGACCCCCTCGACGATGAGGAGGTCGGCCTCCCGCGCCGCCTGCGCCAGGCGCGCGCGGCAATCGGCCTCGCCGGTCATCCACAGGTCCAGCTGGTGCACGGGGGCGCCAGTGGCCAGGGTGTGCCAGAACGGGTCCAGAAAATCCGGCCCGCACTTGAAGACCCGCACCCGCCGCCCCTGGCGGGCATGCAGGCGCGCCAGCGCCGCTGTGACGGTGGTCTTGCCCTGGCCTGAGGCCGGGGCGGCGACCAATACGGCGGGGCAGCGCAGGACTTCGGACATGGCGGTCATTGTGCCGCCGCGGGAGCCGCCGCAGGGGCCGGGCCCGGCGCCCATGTCAGCGCGACGAAGAGCGAACGGCCCGGCGTGGCGTAGGTACCGGCCAGCTGGTACTGCGCGTCCGTTGCATTGTCCAGCCGCATCAGAACCGACCAGTCGCGTGCCACCTGGGCCCGGGCGTGCAGGTTGAGCCGCACATACCCGGGCAGCACGGTGGTGTTGGCAGCCGTGTCATAGCGCATGCCCGAAAGCAGGGACTCCGCGCCATAGGTCCAGCGGCCCTGGCGCGTGTCCGCGCCGAGCGTGGCGTGCTGGTTCGAGCGGCGGGCCAGCATCAGGCCGGTGCTGCCGTCGCGCGGGTCCTGGACATCGAGCGAGGCACGCAGATTCACGTCCTCGACGCGTTGATGGCCCGAGAAGGTCACCCCCCTGTACTCTGCCTGCGCCACATTGCCGTAACAGCCGTTGGGGCTGTTGGGGCAACCCGGGTTGCTGTTGGCGTAGACGATCAGGTTGCTGACCATGTTGCGGTAGGCCACCACGCCCCAGCTGGTCGTGCCAGCGCCGTAGCGCACGCCCATTTCCACGTTGCGGCTGCTTTCGGGCTGCAGCGTGGACACGCCGTAAATGCTGAAACGCTGGTAGAGCGTGGGGGCGCGAAAGGCCGTTCCCCCCGAGGCGGTCAATCGCCACTGCGGCGTGAGCGCGTAGCCATAAGCGACACTGCCCGTGTTCTGGAGGCCGAACTCGCTGTCCTGGTCCTGGCGCGCCTGCAACTGCAGGCTGTGCTGCCTGCCGCTGAAGCCATACCCCAAGGCGAGGCCGTTCAGCGCACGGGCGGTCGTCGCAGGTGTGGTGGTGCTGTTGTCCAGCTGGTCCTCGCGCCGCTCGAGGGCGGCCGTGAAGAGCTGCGGACCGACACGGTATTCGTTCTGGAACAGGTAACCCCGCTGCTGGGTGATGGACTTGGAGACCGACGGTTCCGTCTCATAGCGGTTGCGCGCATCGGTGGCGCTCAGGCGCGTGCTGTAGGCCCCGGTCCATTGCGCCAGCCAGTTCAGGCCCATGGTCTGCAACTGGTACAGGCTCTTGTCGTCCTTGGCCGAAGTGTCGTACGAAGAATTCATGTTGCTCGACAGTCCGGTGGCCTCGACACGCTGGGTCGGCGTGATCTGCCAGCCCAGCCGGGCATTGGCGGACTGGCGGTTGTAGCCGTCATCGTCACCGTTCTGGCCGGCGACGGGCCGGGCATTGAAGCCCCTGCTGCTCTCGTCACCAACGCCCAGGGCGTAGTCGAAGCCCTCGTGGCTGCCGCTGAAGCCGGCCTCGGTCTTGCGCGTGCTGTAGGTTCCCGCACCGGTGCTGACAAAGGGCGAGAAGCCGCCCTCCCCCTTGCGCGTGAAGATCTGGATCACGCCGCTCATGGCGTCCGCGCCGTAGACCGCGCCGGCCGGGCCGCGCAGGACCTCAATGCGGTCGATCAGGGCCAGGGGAATGTTCTCCCAGGGCGCTCCGCCGCTGCCCGATTGCGTGTCCACCCGCACGCCGTCGATGAAAACCGCCGTGTAGCGCGTTTCGCCGCCACGGATGAACAGGCTCGTCGTGGTGCCCGGGCCGCCGTTGCGCGCCATCTCGATGCCGGGCACGCGCGCCAGGATGTCCGGCAAGGTGCTGGCACCGCTGCGCTCGATGTCTTCGCGGTCGAGCACGCTGACATCGGCGACGAGGTCGCTCAAGGGCTGGGCCGTGCGGTTGGCCGTGACCACGGTTTCACCCAGGAGCGCCACGGTCTGGCCCTGCGCAGAAAAAGAAAGGAATGCGGCGGCCAGCACCAGCCGGGCCGGGCGCGCGTACGAGGAACAGTTGTTCATGATGAAGAATGCAGGCAAAGCCCTCACCGTCTTCCCCGACAGTGCATGGGCGGCACGGCGTCACGCAGGCGCGACACCACTTCATTGGCCGGTATCCGGGCTGGTGGAAACAACCTTCATCGCCTTCCCGGACACTTGTTCAGGGCATCCAGTGGCTGCGTGATGAAAGCGGAGCCTTGCGACTCGTCCACTTACCGTTGCGGGGGCAGCGCAGGTTGGGCTTGCCATGGCGGCTCACCTTCCTGCTTCCCGTTGAACTGCGGCATGTGAACCACACCGCAAGCACCAACGTTGTAGATTTTACGTTCGAAATCCTGCGTAAACCCTACAATGGCTTGATCTATGTCGAACCCATCTCAAATCGAGCAACTGGTTGAGCGCGTCGAGCGTCTGCTCGTGCGCTATGAGGAACTGCAGCGCACCAACGAGCTGCTGACCGACCAGATCGATGAGTTGACAGCGGAACGCGACCAGCTCAAGTCCCGTCTGGGCGCCGCGCGCTCCCGCGTGGATGCGCTGCTGGAGCGCCTGTCCGAACCGGCCGAGACCGACGGCCACAAAGAGGCGACATGAAGCAGCTCGAAGTGCAGATCATGGGGCAGAGCTACCTGCTGGGCTGCCCCGAAGGCGGCGAAGCCAGCCTGCTGGATGCCGTGGAACGCGTGGACACCGCCATGTGCAAGATCCGCGACGCCGGCAAGGTCAAGGCGCGCGACCGCATCGCCGTGCTGGCTGCGCTGAACCTGGCCTTCGAACTCAGCGACCGCGGCGCTGCCGCCCCGGCGCCCGCTCCCACGCCGCGTGCGGCGGCGGCCGTCGCCAGCGGCAATGGCGCCGACACCGACCCGCTGCTGGGCGCGCTGATCGGGCGGCTCGATGCGGCGCTGGGCCAGGACGGCCAGCTGATTTAGCACACCCCCAGGCTGCGCGCACTGCGTGTCGCTCCGCCACCCCCCTTGCAGGGGGCAATGCCAGTGGCCCGGCAAAGCCGGCTCCACGGCATTCCCGGTTTTTCATTCCCCTCGTAGGTCCGTAAAGTTCGATGCGCCACACAGCACTGGCCTACAATGACCTCGTCTGCAATGCCATCGGGCTTTAAATTCCTTGAACCAATGCTCATTGAGCCCGGGCTTGGAAATTGCCTGGCTAGCGTGATCGTCTCGCGTCAGATGAACCCAAAGCCAACGCTGACC
>Ga0208121_100688_pt1 | contig 10540 bp, 5 predicted proteins | sample LakWasMet62_LOW9_2_FD_183894 | JGI IMG/M metagenome (GOLD analysis project Ga0208121, IMG submission 183894) | Freshwater sediment methanotrophic microbial communities from Lake Washington under simulated oxygen tension - Sediment Metagenome... | ecosystem: Environmental > Aquatic > Freshwater >... | reverse complement strand
GAACAGGACGCCGCCCAACCCTCCACGCCCGTGCTGGGCACGCCTTTCTGGCATCACGCATGACACCACTGACTCCCGAAGCGCAGGCCATCGTGGCCGCGCACCCGAACCTGGCCCTGCCCGTCATCGGCGAGCCCGCCCTGAACTACAGCCGCGACGAAGCGGCCTACCGCAGCGCCAAGCAGGCCTGCCTGGCCCTGGGTTTCATCGAGATCGACGCCGAATGCGTGGCGCTGGCCTGGCTGGCGCAGACCCAGCGCACAGGGCGTTTCGACCCGCTGGCCTGGCCCGACGAGCCGGCCGATTTCGGCCTGCGGCCCTGGCCGCGCGACGATGCCTTCCCGGCTTGCCCCAAGGCCCTGGGCCTGTATGCCGTGCTGCCCGATGCCCAGTGGGTGGGCCGCGTGGCGCGCGCCGGCGTGCCCACGGTGCAGCTGCGCTTCAAGTCCGACGATGCAGCGGCCGTGCAACGCGAGGTTCAGGCCTCGGTCGAAGCGGTGCGTGGCACGAATGCATTGCTGTTCATCAACGACCACTGGCGTGAAGCCATTGCGGCCGGTGCCTACGGCGTGCACCTGGGCCAGGAGGACATGGAAATCGCCGACTTCGCCGCCATCCGCGCCGCCGGCCTGCGCCTGGGCTTGTCGAGCCACGGTTACGCCGAGATGGTGCGGGCCGATCGCATGAGCCCGAGCTACATCGCCATGGGCGCGGTCTACCCCACCACGCTCAAGCGCATGGCCACCGCGCCACAGGGCCCGGGCCGATTGGCAGCCTATGCACGGCTGATGCGGAACTATCCGGGGGTGGGCATTGGCGGCATCTCCCCGGCCGAGCTGCCCGAAATCAAGGCCACGGGCGTGGGTTCGCTGGCGGTGGTGCGGGCCATCACGGCCGCAACCGACCCGGAGCAGGCCGCCGCCAGCCTCATGGCGCGCTGGGCGGCCTAGGGAAGACTTTCAGGTGCTGGCGATGCGTTTGCTGACGTCGAGCATGCGCGTGGCCATGATGGCGCTCAGGGCCATGGACAGGGAGAGCGCCACGGTGGGGTGCTTCTTGCCCAGGGTCTCGAAATCCTCGGGGCTCATGGTCCAGACCTTGCAGCTACTGTAGGCCACCACCGAGGCATTGCGCGGCAGGTACGAGAAGAAACTGCCCTCGCCCACGACGGTTCCCGGACCGAGGATGGCCAGTTGCATCAGGCCGCTGTCGGTCTTGACGTCGACCTTGAGGTTGCCGGTCTCCAGGAAATAGAGGTTGCGGTCCTGGGCGCCCTGCGCGATCAGCAGGTGGCCCCGCTCGTAGGTGTGCGGTCGCAGGTAGTCGGCCACGATGTACCAGGACTGCGCGCCGAGGTGGCGAGACAAGACGCCGTCCTCGGTATTGCGCGAGATGGCGGTGATCAGGCCGTTGACCGCACTGTTCTGCGTCAAGGGATTGAATGAATTCATCGGACACCCTTTCCACGGGCCCGACAGACCCGCTTTTGTAGCTCGGCGATGCTCGCTTGGAGTATTGGGTGTCCTCCCGGGGCTGTCAAGCTCGCAAGCCCGACAGCACCAGCCCTGTGCACCTAGTCGGCCAGCTGAACCCGGTTGCGACCGGCTTCCTTGGCCTGGTAAAGGGCGCGGTCGGCGCGCGACAGAACGGCATCGGCCGAGAGGTCATCAGCGAGGATGGCAGCAATGCCGATGCTGACCGTGATGCCAAGCTGCTGGCGCCCGAAACTCAGGGGATGCTCGGAGAGCTTGTCGCAGATGCGCTGGGCAAAGCCCAGGGACGCCCGCGTCCCGCTGCCCGGCAGGATGATGGCGAATTCCTCGCCGCCCATGCGGCCGGCGATGTCGGTGGTACGCAACTCGTGGCGCAGGATGTTGGAGAAATGACGCAGGGCGCTGTCACCGGCGGCGTGGCCATACTGGTCGTTGATGCGTTTGAAATGGTCCAGATCCAGCATCAGCACGCAGGCATCGCGCGTGGTGCGGCGACGCACCCGTTCCAGTTCGTCCTCCAGGCGCTGCAGGAAATGCCTGCGGTTGGGCAGGCCTGTGAGCGCATCGGTGCTGGCCTGCTCGCGCAGATCGACTTCCAGCTTCTTGCGTTCGGTGATGTCGATGCGGTTGCCGATGATGTAACCCCGGGGCGTACGGTGCTCGCTGTACTGCACCCAGCGCCCGCCGGCCAGCTCCATCTCGTGCGGCGCGCCATCGGCGATGCGGTGTTGGCCTAGCCGGCGGGCCAGCCAGGCCTCTTCCTGGCCCAGGGCCTCGGCATAAAGACCGCGCTGCAGGCCTGTGCGCGAGATCTCCTCAAAGCTCTTGCCGGGCTGGATGACATCGCGCAAGCCGTCAAACAGGCGCAGATGCGCCTCATTGCACATCACCACGCGGTCATCGGGATCGTAGATGGTGATGCCGGCCGACAGGCTGTTGATGCCTTCACGCAAGAGCTGCAAGGCCTGGTCGGCCTCGGCGCGCGCCGACTCCCGCAAGGTCTCGACGCGGGCCATGCGCCGCAGGGTCAGTCCCAGCAACAACCCGAGCAGCAGGATGATGACCGCGACGTAGCTCGCACCGCGATACCAGTTCTGCAAGGCATCCGTGGCCGAAATGCCGATCACGACGTAAAAGGGATACTGGTCGATCTTGCGAAAGCTGTAGCGGCGCTCCTCGCCATCGGTCACGGCCCTGAACTCGGCCCGCCCGGCCATCTCCCCCGCGTCGATACGGGCCTGGATGGGGTTGCGCACCGGTTTGTTGAACTCGCTCTCGATCCAGGGGTAGCGGATCACCAGCTTGTGCTCCGAACTGCTACGCACAAAGGCCACACTGCCCGGGCTCAGCCGCAGGGAAGCGAAGACCTGGTCGAAATGAGCCAGGTTCAGTGACCCGGCCACCGTGCCCAGCATGCGCCCCGACCTGTCACGCACGGGGACGTAGGTCGCCACCGTCAGCTGCCCGGAAACATTGCCGCGCACCAGTTCGGAGAAGGCGATGCTGGCCTCAGGATGATTCTGCAGGTACTGGAAGGCCGGTCTTTGCGCAATATTCCCCGACCGCGGGAGCGTCGCCGGGCGCCTGGTGTCATACAGGATATTGCCCGCGGCATCGTAGACAAAGATATCGCGCAACTCGGGAAACTGCGCCTTGTAGGGCATGAGGATGTCCGCGACCTCCCGCTCGTGCCGCGCCACGCTTGCGGCCTGCATGGCGCTGGTCGAAAGCCGGTTCGCGATCTGGTGCAGCGTGGCGTCCATGCGCCGCAGGGCGGAGGACAGCTGGCCATCGATGGTCTGCGCCAGGTTCTCGGCGTGGTCCGAGGCACGCGCCAGCGAAGTCTCGTAGCTGCCCTTGAGCAGATAGGCCAGCATCAGCACCAGCCCCGCAAAGCCCAGCGCCAACATGCGTGTCTGGGCGCGCGGTGTCACGAGCATGGTGCTGCCTTGCTTATCAGCCTATCCAGCGCCGCGCATTGCGCCAGATCTGCATCCAGGGGCTGGCGACGCTCTTGTCCAGCGGCGTCCAGCTCATCTGGATGTTGCGGAACACACGCTCGGGGTGCGGCATCATGGCCGTGAAACGCCCATCGGCCGTGGTGACCGCGGTCAGGCCGCCGGCACTGCCGTTCGGGTTGTAGGGATAGGCCTCGGTGGCCGCGCCCGTGTTGTCCACGAAGCGCATGGCAGCGATCGCCTGGGCCGCGTTGCCGCGGTAGGCAAAGTTGGCGTAACCCTCACCGTGCGCCACGGCAATCGGCAGGCGGCTGCCGGCCATGCCCTGCAGGAACAGGCTGGGCGACGCCAGCACCTCCACCAGGGACAGGCGCGCCTCGAAGCGTTCGCTGCGGTTGGTCGTGAAACGCGGCCAGTCCTGCGCCCCGGGGATGATGTCGGCCAGCTCGGCGAACATCTGGCAACCATTGCACACGCCCAGGCCGAAGGTGTCGGGACGGGCGAAGAAGGCCTGGAACTGTTCGGACAGCCCCTTGTTGAAGGTGATGGAGCGCGCCCAGCCGATGCCGGCACCCAGCGTGTCGCCGTAGCTGAAGCCGCCACAGGCCACCACACCCTTGAAGTCTTTCAGGTTGGCACGACCGTTCTGCAGGTCGGTCATGTGCACGTCATAGGCTTCGAAACCGGCCTCGGTGAAGGCATAGGCCATCTCAATGTGCGAGTTCACGCCCTGCTCGCGCAGCACGGCCACCTTCGGTCGGCTCTTGAGCAGCGCCGGCGCGAGACCTTGCGCCGGATCGAAGGTGAGGTGCACGTGCAGGCCGGGATCGTTGGGCGTGCCGGCAGCAGCGTGTTCCTGGTCGGCGCAGGCGGTGTTGTCGCGCTGCTGGTTGATCTTCCAGCTCACGCTGTCCCAGACCTGGTGCAGGTCGAAAAGTTTGGCGGAGAACACGGCCTTGGCATCGCGCCAGACCTGCAGTTCGCCCACACCGGCGCCAACCGTTGCACCGGCCGGCCGCGTCTTGCCGACCACGTGGCTGTGTTTGGACAGGCCATGTTCGCGCAGCACCTGCATCACCGCGTCGCGGTCTTCGCTCCTGACCTGCAGCAGCACACCCAGCTCCTCGTTGAACAGGGCCTTGAGCGTGAGTTCCTCGCGGCGTGCGCTGACCTGGCTTGCCCAGTTCTTGCTGTCGCCGGTGTCCATGCGGCTGTCGGAGATGCCGTCGCCCTCCGTCACCAGCAGGTCCACATTGAGCGCCACGCCCACGTGGCCGGCAAAGGCCATCTCGGCGGCCGCAGCCAGCAGACCGCCGTCGCTGCGGTCGTGGTAGGCCAGGATCTTGCCCTGGGCACGCAGGGCGTTTACGGCCTTGACCAGGTTGATCAGGTCCTGCGGATCGTCCAGGTCCGGCACGGTGTCACCAGTCTGGTTCAGCGTCTGCGCCAGGATGGAGCCGGCCATGCGGCTCTTGCCGCGGCCCAGGTCGACCAGCAGCAGCGTGGTATCGGCCGTGTTGTGCAGTTGCGGTGTCAGCGTGCCGCGCACATCGCCCAGCGTGGCGAAGGCGCTCACGATCAGCGAAACCGGCGAGGTAACCTTCTTCTTGTCATTGCCATCACTCCACTGCGTGCGCATGGACAGGCTGTCCTTGCCCACGGGGATGGAGATGCCCAGGGCCGGGCACAGTTCCATGCCCACGGCCTGCACGGTGGCGTAGACCGCGGCGTCTTCGCCGGGCTCGCCACAGGCGGCCATCCAGTTGGCCGAGAGCTTGACACGAGAAAGTTCGATGGGTGCGGCCAGCAGGTTGGTGATGGCCTCGGCCACGGCCATGCGACCGGAGGCAGGCGCGTCGAGTGCGGCCAACGGCGTGCGCTCGCCCATGCTCATGGCCTCGCCCTTGAAACCGGCGTAGTCGGCCAGGGTCACGGCCACGTCGGCCACCGGCACCTGCCAGGGGCCGACCATCTGGTCGCGGTGCGTGAGGCCCCCCACGGTGCGGTCGCCGATGGTGATGAGGAAACGCTTGGAGGCCACGGTCGGGTGGCTCAGCACGTCGATCACGGCTTTTTGCAGTTCCACTCCCGTGAGGTCCAGCGGCTTGAAGTTGCGCGCGATGGTCTTCACGTCGCGGTGCATCTTGGGCGGCTTGCCCAGCAGCACGTTCATGGGCATGTCGACCGGGCTTTCATGGCCTGCGTCGGCCAGCACCAGCTGGCGCTCTTCAGTGGCCACACCGACCACGGCAAAGGGGCAACGCTCGCGTTCGCAGAAGGACTTGAACTGCTCCAGCGACTCGGGCGCAATGGCCATGACGTAGCGTTCCTGGCTCTCGTTGCACCAGATTTCTTTCGGCGCCAGGCCCGACTCTTCCAGCGGCACGGCACGCAGGTCGAAACGCGCACCGCGACCGGCGTCGTTGCTCAGCTCGGGGAAGGCGTTGGACAGGCCGCCGGCACCCACGTCGTGGATCGCCAGGATGGGGTTCTTGTCGCCTTGCGACCAGCAGTGGTTGATGACCTCCTGCGCGCGGCGCTCGATCTCGGGGTTGCCGCGCTGCACCGAATCAAAGTCCAGTTCAGCGGCGTTGGCGCCCGTGGCCATGGAGCTGGCCGCACCACCGCCCATGCCGATGCGCATGCCCGGGCCGCCAAGCTGGATCAGCAGGGTGCCGGCGGGGAACAGGATCTTCTGGGTCTGGCCGGCGTCGATGACACCGACACCGCCGGCGATCATGATGGGCTTGTGGTACCCGCGCTGCACCGTGTCCACATCGCTGGCCACGGTCTGCTCGTACTCGCGGAAATAACCGGCCAGATTGGGGCGGCCGAATTCGTTGTTGAAAGCCGCGCCCCCCAGCGGGCCCTCGGTCATGATCTGCAGCGGGCTGGCGATGTGCTCGGGTTTGCCGCCCTTTGCGTCGGACCAGCCACCCCACAACCTGGAGACGGTGAAGCCGGTCAGGCCGGCCTTGGGCTTGGAGCCGCGGCCGGTGGCGCCTTCGTCACGGATCTCGCCGCCGGCGCCCGTGGATGCGCCTGGGAAGGGAGAGATGGCGGTCGGGTGGTTGTGCGTCTCGACCTTCATCAGCACGTGGTTCACGGCGGCGGACTTCTGGTAGCCCGGTGCGCTGCCAGGCCCCATGCGTGCCACGAAACGCTCGACGGGATTGCCTTCCATGATGGAGGCGTTGTCCGAATAGGCCACCACAGTGTGCTGGGGGCTAAGCTGGTGGGTGTTGCGGATCATGCCGAACATGCTGCGCTGCTGGCGCACGCCGTCGATGCTGAAGTCGGCGTTGAAGATCTTGTGGCGGCAGTGTTCGCTGTTGGCCTGGGCGAACATCATGAGTTCGACGTCGGTCGGATTGCGCTTCAGGTCACGGAAGGCCTGCACCAGGTACTCGATCTCGTCCTCGGCCAGGGCCAGGCCGAATTGCACATTGGCCTTCTCCAGCGCCGCACGTCCGCCCCCCAGGATGTCCACGTGCTCCATGGGCGCCGGGTGCAGCTCGGTGAACAGGGCACAGGCCTCCTCGCGGGTGGCCACGGCGCTTTCGGTCATGCGGTCGTGCAGCAAGGCGGCCACCTGGCCCAACTGCTCCGGCGTCAGGGCGTTCTTGCCCAGCAGGCCCGATTTGAGCGTCAGGCGGTATTCGACCACGCGCTCCACGCGGTGCACGGCCAGGCCGCAGTTATGGGCAATGTCGGTGGCCTTGGAGGCCCAGGGCGAGACCGTGCCCAGGCGCGGCGCCACCACCACCAGCGGGCCGTCGGCCGGGCCGGCGTAGGGATCGCCATAGGTCAGGAGCGCAGCGAGCTGCTGTTTCAGTCCGGCCGTCGGCTCGGCATCACTGGCCACCAGGTGCACATAACGCGCGGCGATGCCGCTGATCTTGTCGTGGATGCCCTGCAGACGGGGCAGGAGCTGCTGGATACGGAAGGGGCTGAGGGCGCTGCCGCCTTCGAAAGAGGAGATGTGCAGGGTCACGGGGGTGGCCTAGTGGTGGTGTGCGGGGGAAAGGTCAAATTTTACTGCGCCCCCACCCCGATTCAGGCCGCAGCGGGCATGAAAGCGCCGGCGATGGGATAATTCCGCCCCATGACGATCACCTACAAAGACGAAGCTGGAATCGCCGGCATGCGCCTGGCCTGCCGGCTGGCGGCCGAAGTGCTGGATTACCTGACCCCCCACGTGAAACCCGGCATCACCACCGGCGAGATCGACCGCCTGGCGGCCGAATGCATGAAGGCCCAGGGCACGACCTCGGCCACCCTGGGTTACCAGCCGCCCGGCTACCCGCCCTTCCCGGCCTCGCTGTGCACCTCGATCAACCATGTGGTCTGCCACGGCATCCCCGGCGACAAGGTGCTCAAGAAGGGCGATATCGTCAACATCGACGTCACCGTCATCAAGGACGGCTGGTTCGGCGACACCAGCCGTATGTTCATCGTCGGCGACGCCTCCATTGCCGCCAAGCGCCTGTGCTCCTTCACCTACGAAGCCATGTGGCACGGCATCGAGCAGGTCAAACCCGGCGCCCGCCTGGGCGACATCGGCTGGGCCATCCAGAAATTCGCCGAAAGCAACGGTTTTTCCGTGGTGCGCGAGTTCTGCGGTCACGGCATCGGCCAGGTCTTCCACGAGGAGCCGCAGGTGCTGCACTACGGCAAGCCCGGCACGCTGGAGGAACTGAAACCCGGCATGACTTTCACCATCGAGCCCATGATCAACGCCGGCAAGCGCGACATCAAGGAGCTGGGCGACGGCTGGACCATCGTCACCAAGGATCACTCGCTCTCGGCCCAATGGGAACACACCGTGCTGGTCACGCCCACCGGCTACGAGGTGCTGACACTGTCGGCCGGCAGCCCGCCGGTGCCGGACTTCGTGAAAAGCGCGGCCCTGGCGGCCTGAATCGGCACCGATCAGGCCTGATTCCTGCTTGTGATCAGGATGATCAGAACCCAGACCCTCCGCGAGCAATACCGCGCCAGCAAGGCCGAGCTGCTGCAGAACGTCAGCGACAGCGGCCGCTCCACACGCGGCGTGCACGCGGCCCTGCGCCAGCTCGCCCGCCTGGCCGACGACAGCCTCAAGACACTGTGGAAACACGCTGGTTTCGGCCCCGGCCTGGCCCTGGTGGCGGTCGGCGGTTTCGGGCGCGGTGAACTGTTCCCGCACTCGGACATCGACGTCCTGTTGCTGCTGCCCGAAGGCCAGTCGCCGGACACGGATGAGGCCCTGCGCCAGCGCATCGAGACCTTCATCAGCAGTTGCTGGGACGCCGGCCTGGAAATCGGCTCCAGCGTGCGCACGGTTGACGAATGCCTGGCCGAGGCGGCCAAGGACGTGACGGTGCAGACGGCGCTGCTGGAGTCGCGCCTGATCTGCGGCAACGCCACCCTGTTCAAGGATTTCCGCTGGCGCTTTCGCCAGGCGCTGGACGCGCGCGCCTTTTTTGTCGCCAAGACGCTGGAGATGCAGCAGCGCCACAACAAGTTCGAGGACACGCCCTACGCGCTGGAGCCCAACTGCAAGGAATCCCCCGGCGGCCTGCGCGACCTGCAGATCATCCTCTGGGTGGCGCAGGCCGCCGGCTACGGCAAGAGCTGGGACGAACTGGCCCGCACCGGCCTGGCCACCCCTTTCGAGGTGCGCCAGCTCAAGCGCAACGAGGCCATGCTGGAGCTGATCCGCCTGCGCCTGCACCTGATCGCCGGCCGGCGCGAGGACCGGCTGGTGTTCGACCTGCAAACGGCTGTGGCGAACACCTTCGGCTACAGCTCGGACACGGCCGAGGTCAAGACCAAGGTGCGCGCCAGCGAGGCGCTGATGCGCCACTACTACTGGGCCGCCAAGGCCGTGACCCAGCTCAACCAGATCCTGCTGCTCAATATCGAAGAGCGCCTCAACCCGCGCACCCAGGCCCCGCGCGCCATCAACGAGCGCTTCCTGGACAAGGGCGGCCTGATCGAAGTCGCCAGCGACGAGCTCTACCAGCGCGAGCCCCACGCCATCCTGGAGACCTTTCTGGTCTACCAGACCACCGAGGGCGCCAAGGGCCTGTCGGCGCGCACCCTGCGCGCCCTGTACAACGCGCGCGGACTGATGACGGCGAAATTCCGCAGCGACCCGGTCAACCGCCAGACCTTCATGGCCATCCTGCAGCAGCCGCGCGGCATCACGCACGCCATGCGCCTGATGAACCAGACCTCGGTGCTGGGGCGCTACCTCTGGATTTTCCGGCGCATCGTGGGCCAGATGCAGCATGACCTGTTCCACGTCTACACGGTAGACCAGCACATCCTCATGGTGCTGCGCAATGTGCGACGCTTTTTCATGGCCGAGCACGCGCATGAATACCCCTTCTGCTCGCAGCTGGGCGCCGGCTGGGACCAGCCCTGGATCCTCTACGCGGCCGCGCTCTTTCACGACATCGCCAAGGGCCGCGGCGGCGACCACTCCGACCTGGGCGCCACGGAAGTGCGTCGTTTTGCCAGCCAGCACGGCATCAGCCGCGAGGATGCGAAGCTGATCGAGTTCCTGGTGCGCGAGCACCTGTCCATGAGCCGCATCGCGCAGAAGTCCGATCTGAGCGATCCCGACGTCATCGCCGCCTTTGCCAAACAGGTCGGCAACGAGCGCTACCTGACCGCCCTCTACCTGCTCACCGTGGCCGACATCCGCGGCACCAGCCCCAAGGTCTGGAACGCCTGGAAAGGCAAGCTGCTCGAAGACCTCTACCGCTACACCCTGCGCACCCTGGGTGGCCACGCGCCCTCACCCGACGCCGAGGTCGAGGCCCACAAGCGCGAGGCCCTGGTCAAGCTGGCCCTGCACAGCCTGCCGCACGAGGCGCATAAAAAGCTCTGGGACACGCTGGACGTCAGCTATTTCATGCGCCACGATGCCGACGACATCGCCTGGCACACCCGCCACATCTCCCGCTTTGTGGGCACCGACCAGCCCATCGTGCGCGCGCGCCGCTCACCCGCGGGCGAAGGACTGCAGGTGCTGGTCTACACCCCGGACCAGCCCGACCTCTTTGCACGCATCTGCGGTTATTTCGACCAGGGCGGCTT
>Ga0208121_100682_pt1 | contig 10597 bp, 10 predicted proteins | sample LakWasMet62_LOW9_2_FD_183894 | JGI IMG/M metagenome (GOLD analysis project Ga0208121, IMG submission 183894) | Freshwater sediment methanotrophic microbial communities from Lake Washington under simulated oxygen tension - Sediment Metagenome... | ecosystem: Environmental > Aquatic > Freshwater >... | reverse complement strand
GGCGGCCAGCGTGCCGGCCGTGCCCGTGGTGTGGAAGATCCTGTAGTGCGAACGACCGAGGAATTCACCGACACGGATGCCGACCTCATACCCCGCCACACAGGCCGTCAGCAGCTCCTGGCCCGAACGGCCCAAGGCCTGCGCCACGGCCAGCGCCGGCGGAAACACCACGGTGGCCGGGTGGAACACCGAACCGTTGTGCACATCGTCCTGCTCGGCCACGTGGGAGGCGGCGGCATTGGCCATGGCGGCCAGCAGCGGGCTGCTGGTACGGCGATGGATCAGGATCTCGCTGGGGCCATCCATAGGGCCCATGCTCTCGACGAAGGCTGCGAGGATCTCGACCGCGCGCGCGTTCTTGCCCGCGAGGGCCGAGCCGAACCAGTCCAGCAGCAGGTCTTCGGTGCGGCGGAGGACGGGCGCGGGAATGGACTCGAATTTCAGGTTGGCGGCAAATTCGGCCAGCGCTTGCGTAGAGGGTTGGGCGCTCATAATCAGATGGCCTTGTCGTTCTTGAGTTGTTCGATCTCGCTGGCGCTCAGGCCCAGCTCATGCAGGATGGCCTCGCTGTGCTGGCCCACGGCGGGGATGGCGTCCATGCGCACATGGGCAAGGTCTGGCGCACCGGGCGGCAGCAGCGCAGGCACCGTGCCCACCGGGGTGCTCACCTCGGTCCAGCGCTGGCGCGCGGCCAGCTGCGGGTGCGCCCACAGGTCGGCCATGGTGTTGACCTGGGCGTTGGCGATGCCGGCCGCTTCCAGTCGTTCGATCACCTGGGCGGCGCTGAGCTTGCCGAAGGCGCCTTCGATCAGCGCCTTGACCCCGGCGCGCGCGGCCGAGCGTTTGGCATTGGCATCAAAGCGTGCGTCCTTGGCCAGCGCGGGCTGCTGCAGCACCTGTTCGCAGAACACGGCCCACTCGCGCTCGTTCTGCAGGCCCAGCATCACGCTCTTGCCGTCGCCCGCCGCAAACGGACCATAGGGATAGATGGTGGCATGCGAGGCGCCGGCACGCGGCGGCGGCGCGGCACCGTCATAGGCGTAGTACATGGGGAAACTCATCCACTCGGCCATGCTCTCCAGCATCGACACATCGATGCGCCGGCCCAAACCCGTCCTGCCGCGCTGGAGCAGCGCGGTGAGGATGTTGGTGTAGGCGTACATGCCGGCGGCGATGTCGGCGATGGAACAGCCGGCCTTGGCCGCCTCGTCCGGCGTGCCGGTGACAGAGAGGAAACCGGCCTCGCTCTGGATCAGGAGGTCGTAGGCCTTCTTGTCGCGGTAGGGGCCGCTGTCGCCATAACCCGAGATGTCGCAGACAATCAGCTTCGGGTATTTCTCGTGCAGAGCGTCGAAGGACAAGCCCATACGCGCGGCCGCGCCGGGCGCCAGGTTCTGCACCAGCACATCGGCGCCGCGGAGCAGCTTGTCCATGATCTCCCCCGCCTTGGCATGCTTGAGATCGAGCGCCAGGCTCTCCTTGGAGCGGTTGGTCCAGGTGAAGTGCGAGGACAGGCCCTTCACGCGGCTGTCGTAACCGCGCGCGAAGTCGCCCACCTCCGGGCGTTCGACCTTGATGACACGCGCGCCCTGGTCGGCGAGCTGGCGCGAGCAGAAGGGCGCGGCAATCGCGTGCTCGAGCGTGACGACGGTGATGCCTTCAAGCGGTTTCATCAGAAGCTCCGGGGCAGACCGAGGATGTGCTCGGCGACATACGAGAAGATCATGTTCGTCGAGATCGGCGCCACCTGGTAGAGCCGCGTCTCGCGGAACTTGCGTTCGATGTCGTATTCGCAGGCAAAGCCGAAGCCGCCGTGCGTCTGCAGGCAGACGTTGGCCGCCTCCCACGAGGCCTTGGCCGCCAGGTACTTGGCGATGTTCGCCTCGGCCCCGGCGTTCTGGTGCGCGTCGATCTTTTCGCAGGCCTTCCAGCGCATGAGGTTGGCGGCTTCCAGTTCGATGTAGGCCTCGGCGATCGGGAACTGCACACCCTGGTTCTGGCCGATGGGGCGGCCGAAGACCACGCGCTCGCTGGCGTACTTGCTGGCGCGGTCGATGAACCAGTAGCCGTCGCCGATGCACTCGGCCGCGATCAGCGTGCGCTCGGCGTTCAGGCCGTCGAGCAGGGTCTTGAAGCCCTTGCCCTCTTCGCCCAGCAGTGCGTCCTCCGGGATCTCCAGGTTGTCGAAGAAAAGCTCGTTGGTCTCATGGTTGACCATGTTGAGGATGGGGCGCACGGTGAGTCCGTTCCCTGTGGCCTGCTTGAGATCGACCAGGAAGCAGGACAGGCCTTCGGAGCGCTTCTTCACCTGGTCCGCCGGCGTGGTGCGCGCCAGCAGGATCATCAGGTCGCTGTGCTGGATGCGCGAGATCCACACCTTCTGGCCGTTGATGACCCAGCGGCCGTCCTTGCGCACGGCCGTGGTTTTCAGCTGGGTGGTGTCGCTGCCGGTGGTGGGTTCTGTCACGCCCATGGACTGGATGCGCAGCTCGCCGGTGGCGATCTTCGGCAGGAACCTCTCCTTCTGTTCCTTGGAGCCGCTGCGCACGATGGCGTTCATCACGTACATCTGCCCGTGGCAGGCGCCGGAGTTGCCGCCCGAGCGGTTGATCTCTTCCATGATGACCGAGGCTTCGGCCATGGACAGGCCGGAGCCTCCGTATTCCTGCGGGATCAGCGCGGCCATCCAGCCGGCCTTGGTGAGCGCGTCGACGAATTCCTCGGGGTAGGCGCGTTTTTCGTCCACCTTGCGGTGGTATTCGTCCGGGAACTGGGCGCAGAGGTCGCGCACTGCGTCGCGGATGTCCTGGTACTGGTCGGTGGTGTTCATTGGTCGAGATTCAGCTTTTTAGGAAAAGGTTGAAAGCCGCATGGCCGGTAACTTCGAGGCAGCCGTGGAACCGGCTTCGCCGGGCCACTGGCTGCGCCCCCCTCCCGCCGCAGGCGAGAGAGGGGCTGAGGACTGCGGCTCCAAGCCTGCCTGCGCAGGCTTGGACAGTCTGAAGAGCCACAGCCTCTGGCTGTGAGCACTGAGACGCGCAGCGTCTCGGGGGGAGCTTCATATCTCTGCCGTGGCCTGCATGGTGAGCCAGCCCTCGTGGTCGCGGCCCCAGAGCGTGACGGTCTTGCCGTCCACCTTGCCGCAGACCGTGAAGGGGTGGATATCGAAGGTGGGGCGCACGGCCTTGAAGCTGAAGCGCTTCACGGTGGCGTCGGGCAAATTGCGGCGCAACAGGTCCATGAGCAGCGTGGCGATCAGCGGGCCGTGCACGATCAGGCCGGGATAGCCTTCCACGCCGGTGACGTAGCTGCGGTCGTAGTGGATGCGGTGGCCGTTGAAGGTCAGCGCCGAATAGCGGAACAGCAGCACGGGATCGGGCACGATCTCGCGGCTGAACTGCTCGTCGCGCGGCGCGGGTGTGGGCGCGGGCTGCGGTGCGCCGGCTTGCGGGGCATCGCGGTAGACGATGTCGTGCTCTTCGGCCAGGGCCAGGCCCCGGGCGTTACTGAACTCATGGCGCACGCAGACGAAGACGAGGGCGCCGCTGCGGCCTTCCTTCACCGTCACATCCTTGATCGTGGACACACGCGTGACGGTCTCGCCCACGCGCAGCGGCTGCAGGAACTCGAGCCGCCCACCGGCCCACATGCGACGCGGCAGCGGCACCGGCGGCAGGAAGCCGCCGCGTTTGGCGTGACCGTCCTCGCCGATCTCGCTGTGCCGTGTCAGCGGGGTGAAGTAGACCCAGTGCCACAGGGGCGGCAAGGCGGTACCGGGCACGGGGGCCGGGTCGTCGCGGTCCAGCGTGGCCGAGAGCGCAGCCACCGGGGTGGCGGTGATGGGGTCCTCGCGGGATTCGCTGCGGCCGATCCAGTCGCGCAGGGTGTCCAACGCCAGGGTGGGAGGGGAAGCGGAGGTGTTCATGGGCGCAGATCATGCGCCTGCCACCCGCCGGGCGCCATTTGCATTTGCGCAAGGGCCTGTTAGCCAGCCTTTAACGCGACCCCTGCGAAACCGCAAGCCGCGGCCTAGAGCGGGCTGAACTGGGTCTGCCCGGGCTCGTAGGCCAGCACGCGGTTGCGCCCGGCGGTCTTGGCGGCATAAAGCGCCTTGTCGGCCCGCTGGGTCAGGGTTTCGGCCGTTTCGCCAGGTGCGAGCTGGGCCACGCCAACCGAGACCGTGATGCCGAAACGGCGCCCCCCTTCGCCCGTGAAGTCCAGGTCGGCGATGGCCAGGCGCACGCGTTCGCCGGCCTCCACGGCCTGCGACAGGGGGGTGGCCGGCAGCAGCACGATGAACTCCTCCCCACCCCAGCGGCCGAAGATGTCGCTGCCACGCAGCGTTTCCTGGGCCCGCGTCGCCAGGCGCCGCAGCACTTCGTCGCCCACGGCGTGGCCATGCGTGTCGTTGACGCGCTTGAAGAAATCGATGTCGAGCAGGAGGATGGAAAAGTCCTCGGGCTGGCGCTCCCAGGCCTTGACCTGGCGGCGCAACTCGGCCTCGATGTGGCCGCGGCGGAAAGCGCCGGTCAGGCCGTCGCGGATGGCCAGTTCGCCGAGCTTGCGGTTGGTCACCTCCAGCTCCTGGGTGCGGCTGCGCAGCAGCTCATGCATCTGCAGTTCATGCTGGATGTTCTGGTGCAGCTGGTCCAGCAGCTTGCGCTGGGTCAGGCGGGCACGCACCCATTCGCGCGTGCGTCGATGTTCGCCGCGGCTGCGCACCAGCAGCATGACCGCATACACCGCGAAGGCCCAGTTCACGACCGGCAGCTCGTGGACGAAACTCGGGTAGTGTCGGTGCAGTTGCCACAGGATACCGGCCACGATGGTGATCATGAAGCTGGCGTAGAGACGCGTCTCGATGCCCAGCGCACTCAGCAGGAAGGCCGCCAGGGCCACGATGAAGATCAGGCGCAGGAAGAACAGCGCATCGACCTGGCCCGTGCCCACCATGGTGATGCTGCCGACCCAGACCGCGGCCAGGCCGATGGAGCCCAGCCACTCCAGGCCGAACCACAGCCGCCCGTGCACGACCTGGGTCTGCGGCAGGACCGACAGGAAAACATGGGCCAGCAGGACACGAAAGGCGAGCACCAGCAGGGCGCAGCCGGCCCACAGCAGCAACTGCCCCAGCGGCTGGGCCGTCCAGTGCGCCCAGACGATCAGGAAGACCGGCATGAAACCCACCAGGGCCGATTCACGCGTGCGCGCGAAAAGCTCGCGCATCATGCGCGCCTGGATGGCCTCTTCCTCCAGCTTGGGCAGGCTTTCGGGGTAGATGGAAGCAGGCGAGGAGTCCAACGGGTGCCTGGGAAGTTGTGTTCTGATTTTCTCAAAAATGAACAAATCTGTCTTGTTTTTCGTCAATTAGAAACTCGCAGAGACATAATTGCCCGATGGACAAGCTCAAGCAGATGGAATCCTTTGTCTCGGTGGCCACGCGCGGCAGCCTGACAGCGGCTGCCCATGCCGAGGGCGTGGCGCCAGCGATCATGGGCCGGCGGCTGGACGCCCTGGAGGAGCGCCTGGGCGTGAAACTGCTGGTGCGCACGACGCGGCGCATCAGCCTGACCCATGAGGGCAGTGCTTTCCTGGAAGACTGCCAGCGCTTGCTCACCGATGTGGCCAATGCCGAGGCCAGTGTCTCGGCTGGCGGTGTCAAGGCCAGCGGCCACCTGCGGATCACGGCACCGGCCGGTTTTGGCCGTCGCCACGTGGCGCCCCTGATCCCGAAGTTCCGCGAACTGCATGCCGATGTGACCATCTCCCTGAACCTCAGCGACCGGGTGGTGGACATCGCCGGCGAGGGTTATGACTGCGCGGTACGCGTGGGGGACATGCCGGACTCCTCCCTGGTCAGCGTGCGCATGGCCGACAACCGGCGCCTGTGCGTGGCCACGCCCGACTTTCTCAAGCGCCACGGCACGCCGCTGGTGCCGCAGGACCTGACGCGATTCGACTGCCTGGTGCTGTCCAGCGACGCCTCGCAGACCCGTGGCTGGGCATTCAGCATTCCCAAGGATGATGCCCGGGAAGTCATGCACCTGCGCCCCGGCGGCCCCATGGACTGCTCGGACGGCCAGGTGCTGCACAACTGGTGCCTGGCCGGCCACGGCATCGCCTGGCGCAGTTCCTGGGAGGTGGAAGAGGAGATCGCCGAAGGCCGCCTGGTGGCCGTGCTGGAAGAGTTCGCGGCCCCGCCCAACGGCATCTATGCGGTGTTCCCGCAGCGCAAGCACCTGCCGCTGCGTGTGCGGCTGTGGGTCGACTTTCTCAAGCACCACTACGGCCAGCCCGGCTTCTGGCAGGCCCGCCGCTGAAAGCGGTGGCCAGAAAAAAAGCCCCGCGTCGCGGGGCTTTTTGGCAGGAGCAGGCAGCTTATTTGTTGCTCAGGCACTGGCTCATGAACTTCTTGCGATCGTCGCCGGTCTTGCCGGTGGCGTCCGCGTTGCACTTCTTCATGCGCTCCTGCTGGGGCGTGGCCTTGGCCGTCGCGGCGGCCGGCTTGGCCTTGAGGCAGTCGCTCATGAAGGCCTTGCGCTCGTCGCCCTTCTTGTCGCCGGCTTCCTTGTTGCACATGCCCATCTTGTTCTGCTGGGCGGTCGGGGCCTTCTTCTCCTCGTCGGCGTGGGCCACGCCAAGGCTCAGGGACAGGCCGAGGGCGAGCAGGGAAATCAGTTTCTTCATGGTGTCTCCTCCAGGATATGAACGGTTGGGTGGGTGAATCGCAGCCCGATTCCAGCATACAACGGGACAGCCGGCAATCCTGCTGACAAACGGTTACCCCGGGGCAGGCGGTGCATCCGCGGGCGGCGCAGCCCCGGTCAGTAGAATCAAGCCCCATGTTGACCGTCAAAAACGAACTGCTCCAGACCCTCGGCATCGTGCTGGAGCAGTTGCTGCCCGGCGCCGGTGCGCGCGCGGCCTTTGAATCCCCCAAGGTGGCCGAGCACGGCGACCTGGCCACCACGGCCGCCATGCAGCTGGCCAAGCCCCTGAAGCAGCCCCCGCGCCAGGTGGCCGAAAGCCTGCGCAGCGCGCTGCTGGCCACGCCGGCCTTCTCGACCTGGGTCGAGGCGGTGGAGATCGCCGGGCCGGGGTTCATCAACATCCGCCTCAAACCCGCCGCCAAGCAACAGGTGGTCCGCGAGGTGCTGTCCCAGGGCCGGCACTATGGCGAACAGACCGCCAAGGGCCGGCGCATGATGGTCGAGTTCGTTTCGGCCAACCCCACCGGTCCCCTGCATGTGGGCCACGGCCGCCAGGGTGCCCTGGGCGACGCGATCTGCAACCTGTTCCAGACCCAGGGCTGGGAGGTCTACCGCGAGTTCTATTACAACGACGCCGGCGTGCAGATCGGCACCCTGGCCAACAGCGTGCAGCTGCGCGCCAAGGGTTTCAAACCCGGCGACGCCGAGTGGCCGGAAGCCGCCTACAACGGCGACTACATCGCCGACATCGCGGCCGACTTCATGGCGAAGAAGTCGGTCAAGTCGGACGACCGCGAGTTCACCGCCAGCGGCGACGTGAACGACCTGGACGGCATGCGCCTGTTTGCCGTGGCCTACCTGCGCCACGAGCAGGACCTGGACCTCAAGGCCTTCGCGGTGAAGTTCGACAACTACTACCTCGAATCCAGCCTGTACACCAGCGGCAAGGTCGACGCTGCCGTGCAGAAGCTGCGCGAAGCCGGCAAGACCTACGAGCACGACGGCGCCCTGTGGCTCAAGACCACCGACTACGGCGACGACAAGGACCGCGTCATGCGCAAGGGCGACGGCAGCTACACCTACTTCGTGCCCGACGTGGCCTACCACATCACCAAGTTCGAACGCGGCTTCGAGAAGGTCGTGAACATCCAGGGCACGGACCACCACGGCACCATCGCGCGTGTGCGCGCCGGCCTGCAGGCCGTGGGCCTGGGCATCCCCCAGGGCTTCCCGGACTACGTGCTGCACACCATGGTGCGCGTGGTGCGCGGCGGCCAGGAAGTGAAGATCTCCAAACGCGCCGGCAGCTACGTGACCTTGCGCGACCTGATCGAGTGGACATCGAAGGACGCGGTGCGTTTTTTCCTGCTCAGCCGCAAGCCCGACACCGAATACACCTTCGACGTGGACCTGGCCATCCAGAAGAACAACGAGAACCCGGTGTATTACGTGCAGTACGCCCACGCGCGCATCTGCTCGGTGATCAACGCCTGGCGCGAGAAGGAAGGCGGCCACCGCAGCACGCTCAAGGACGCCGACCTCGCGCTGCTGGACAGCCCGGCCGCGCAGGCCTTGATGCTGCAGCTCTCCAGGTATCCCGAGATGCTCACGGCCGCGGCGCAGGACTTCGCGCCGCACGACGTGACCTTCTACCTGCGCGAGCTGGCCGCCAGCTACCACAGCTACTATGATGCCGAGCGCATCCTGGTGGAAGACGAGGCACTCAAGCGCGCGCGGCTGGCCCTGGTGGCCGCCACGGCGCAGGTGCTGCACAATGGCCTGGCGGTGCTGGGGGTGAGCGCACCGGAGAAGATGTAGCCGGCTGCGATGCGGTATCGGACATCCAGATTGGCGAGACAAAGGCAAGGCATGAAACAGCAACGCGGCGGAACCATCCTGGGCTTGATCATCGGCGTCGTCATCGGCCTGGCCGTGGCGCTGGTCGTCGCCCTCTACGTGACCAAGACCCCGGCACCCTTCCTGAACAAGGGACAGAATCGCACCCCCGACCAGGACGCGGCCGAGGAAAAGCGCAACAAGGACTGGGACCCGAACGCCCCGCTCTACGGCAAGACCAAGCCGCCGGCTGCCGCCGCCTCGGCCCCCAAGGCCGCGGCCAAGCCGGCCACACCGGCACCGGCCGTCAAGGCGCCGGCCAGGGCCGACAGCAAACCCTCAGCCGACCCGCTGGGCGATCTGGCCAAGGCCAAGGCGGGTGCTGCCGATCCCTTCGCCTATTTCATCCAGGTGGGCGCCTTCCGCACTCCCGAGGATGCCGAGGCCCAGCGCGCCAAGCTCTCGCTGACCGGGGTAGAGGCCAAGGTCACCGAACGCGAACAGGCTGGGCGCCAGATCTACCGCGTGCGCGTCGGCCCCTACGACAAGAAGGAAGAGGCCGAGAAGGTCAAGGGCCAGATCGAGGCCGCCGGCCACGAGACCGCCTTGGTGCGCGTGCAGCGCTGATTCGTCTGAACGGAACTTGTACCGCCGGGACGTGTCCCACCCCGGCATCTTCATGGAGCCAACGCAAATGATGAAACGTCGTGATTTTTCCCGCGCCTGCGGCGCCGCCCTGGCCGGCGCCACCGTGCTGCCCGCCTTCGCCCAGCAGCGTTTCGAGGCCGGCAAGGACTATCTGCCGCTGGAGAAACCCGCCCCCATCGAAACACCCAGCGGCAAGATCGAGGTGGTCGAGTTCTTCTGGTACAACTGCCCGCATTGCAACGCCTTCGAGCCCGCGCTGGAAGCCTGGATCAAGCGCGCGCCCAAGGACGTGGTGATCCGGCGCGTACCGGTGGCCTTCAGCAGCGCCTACCAGGGCCAGCAACGCCTGTATTACACGCTGGAGGCCATGGGCCTGGTCGAGAAGATCCACGGCAAGGTCTTCCAGGCCATCCACGGCGAGCGCAAGCGCCTGGAAGCCCCCGACGTCATTGCCGACTGGGTTTCCAGCCAGGGCGTGGACAAGACCAAGTTCATGGAACAGTTCAACTCCTTCACCGTGGCCTCCAAGGTCACACGCGCCGGCCAGCTCACCGCTGCCTACAAGGTCGAAGGCGTGCCTGCCATGGGCGTGGCGGGCCGTTTCTACACCGACGGCACGCTGACACGCAATATGGAGCGCTCGCTTCAAGTGGTGGACTATCTGGTGGGTGAGGTGCGCAAGGGACGCTGATCGTCAGCTTGTCTTCTCTTGCCAAGGCCCGCTTTCGAGCGGGCTTTTTCTTTTTCTGCCGGAGGTTTTCCTGCGACGCATGCCGGGTCTCGCCCCGGCGGGCGACTCACTTTCTCTTGCTTCGCCAAGAGAAAGTAAGCAAAGAGAAGGCGAGCCGAAGTCAGGGCCCCTTCGGGGTTCCTTGCGCTGCTCGCAGCGGGCGGGGTCGGGCTGAACTCGCTGCGCTCAAACAACGCCCGCCCTGATCCGCCCGCCGCTGCGCTGCTCAGCCCTGCCACACGGCATGGGGATCCAGACAGCCGGGGACCAACAGCCACAAGGACGCGCCATGGCGCGTCCTTGTTGAATTGGGTTTTGGCATTCGGAGCCCACCGCCGTCATGAGGAGGTGAGTAGCGCAGGGTGCGGCGGAAGAAGAAGCGCAGATGTTTGGGCCCGTAGGGCGAGTTTCTGCGCTTCCCGCCGGTCCCGAGCAACGGAGCATGCCCGTAGCGCAGCGTAGGGCCGACGAATCCGGCTCGCCTTTTCTTTGGTGACTTTCTTTTGGCGAAGCAAAAGAAAGTTACTGCCCTGCCGGGGGCACATCCCGACAAAGCCACGGAAGCAAATCAGCAGACCAAAGAAGTAGGCAGATCAGATCTCGATCTTCGAACCCAACTCCACCACCGCATTGTTCGGCAGGTTCAAAAACTCCGCCGCCGCACTCGCGTTGT
>Ga0208121_100681_pt1 | contig 10603 bp, 9 predicted proteins | sample LakWasMet62_LOW9_2_FD_183894 | JGI IMG/M metagenome (GOLD analysis project Ga0208121, IMG submission 183894) | Freshwater sediment methanotrophic microbial communities from Lake Washington under simulated oxygen tension - Sediment Metagenome... | ecosystem: Environmental > Aquatic > Freshwater >... | reverse complement strand
GATCCTGGACGGCACCTTCGGTACCGCCCAGTTCCAGGTCGGCGCCAATTCCGGCCAGGTCATCGTGGCCTCCACCGCCAACCTGCGCACCGGCCAGTATGGCAACAACCAGGTCATCGCCAGCGGCCCGTCCGCAGCAGGTGCCACCTGGGGTGCCAACGGCAGCGTGGTTGATACCGTCGCCATCAACGGTGCGCTGGGCAGCGCCACCGTCAACCTGGCCGCCAACGGTACGGCCAAACTGGCCGCCGACACGATCAACCTGCAAACCCCCAACACCGGCGTTTCCGCCTCGGCCCGCACCGACGTGCAGCTGACCTTCGCCGCCGCCGGCGCCTACTCGCTGGCGCTGCGTTCGGACAACGCGGCCGACGAGTCCATCTCCTTCGCGATCTCGGCCACCACGGGTGCCGACGGCCTGTCCAATGCCGTGTCGGCCATCAACGAGAAATCGTCCAAGACCGGCGTCATTGCCAGCCTGAACGTGGCCGGCACCGGCATCATCCTGACCAACGCCACCGGCAACGACATCCGCGTCGGTGATGCAACCACCGTCAACGCCGGTGCCGTGACCGTCACCAAATACGCCTCGGACACCACCGGCGCCCTGGTGGCCGTGGCCGGCAACGTCACCCTGGCGGCCGACAGCACGGCCGACAACGCCCTGATCAGCGGCTACGTGACGATGGACTCGGACAAGTCCTTCGCGGTGAACGCCACGACCGGCAGCGCCGCCTCGCTTATCATCGACAGCAACTCGACGCTGAAGAAGGTGGCCAACCTGGACGTGACAACCGCCATCCGGGCCAACGACTCGCTCAAGACGGTGGACTCGGCCCTGTCCTTCATCAGCGGCGAACGCGCCAAGCTGGGTGCCCTGCAAGCCCGCTTCGAGACCGCCATTTCGGCCCTGCAGATCACGGCCGAGAACCTGACCGCTTCACGCAGCCGCATCATGGACGCTGACTTCGCCGCCGAAACCGCCGCCCTGTCGCGTGCCCAGATCCTGCAACAGGCGGGCACGGCCATGGTGGCCCAGGCCAACCAGATCCCGCAGGGCGTGCTGGCCCTGCTGCGTCAGTAAGACGCCTGACGGGCAACGACACACGTGCGAACTGCGCGCCCCCCCACCGCCGCAGATCCGCACGACGCGAAGCTGCATGCCGCCTTGCAGGCGGCAGACTGGCCGCTGCTGGTGCGCCTGTGCCGCCAGGCCCTGCGCAAGAACGGCCGGCACCTGCGGGCGCACCGACTGCTGGGCTTTGCGCTCAACAGGCAACGCGACACCGACGCCGCCCTGGCCGCCTACAAACAGGCGACCGCCCTGTGGCCGGACGACGCGGAGCTGCTCATCAACTACAGCAACGTGCTGCTGGAACATGGCATGCATGCCGAGGCCAGCCAGCTGCTGGACAAGGTGTGCGTTCTCAAGCCCGAGCACGCCATCAGCTGGCTCAATCTGGCCTATTGCTGCTACGAGACACGTCAGAACGAACTGGGTTTTGCCGCCGCGCAAAAGGCGGCTGCACTGGCCCAGAACCTGGACCAACAGGTGGCTGCGTTGACGCAAAAAGCCATCCACCGGCGTGAACTCGGGGAAATCCGTGAAGCCGTACAGGATTGCGAAGCCGCCATCCGGCTGAACCCGCAATACTTGCCCAATCACACCAACCGCCTGCTTTTCATGCTGGCGGATCCGGCCATTGATGCGCAGCAACTGGCTGCAGCGGCCCGTGAGTTCGCCGCGGTTGTGGAACCGGCGCTCAAGCCCCGCTGGCCGGATTTCGCAGCGCAACGCACGGGGCCGTGGCGGCGGCTGAAGATCGGCTTTCTGTCACCCGACTTTCGCCTTCACGCCGTGATGTATTTCGTCGAAAGTCTGCTGGCACAACTCGATCGTCGTCAGTTCGAGGTATGGGCCCTGTACCTCTACCCCAAGGAGGATGGACTGACCCAACGGGTCCAGAACCATGCCGATCATTTCGTGCGCCTGTCCGGCCTGACACCGGACGAACAGGCCGAGGCCATTCGCGCACAAGGTATCGACATCCTGATTGACCTGGCAGGCCACACTGGACACAACGGCTTGCTGGCCATGGCCCGCAAGGCAGCGCCGGTGCAGGTCTCCTGGCTCGGCTACCCGGCAACCACCGGCCTGAGCGCCATCGACTACAAGTTCACCGACGAGGTCACCGACCCGCCCGACGCCGACGACCTCTACAGCGAGCGTCTGTACAGGCTGCCCACCTTGTTCTGTTGTTACCGTCCCATGTGCCGGGAACCCCTCTGGCGCTACCAGCCCGCCTACCAGGTACGCCCGACACCGGCACTGCAAAACGGCCACGTGACCTTCGGCTCCTGCAACAACCTGGGCAAACTCACCGACGCCGTGCTCTCCCTCTGGGGGCGCTTGCTCGACACCGTGCCCGGATCCCGTCTGCTGATCGAAGGCAAGAACCTGGGCGAGGCCGCATTCGCCGCCGCCTATCGCCAGCGCTGCGCCCGGCTGGGCATCGATGTCAGCCGGCTCGAACTGGTCCCGCTGGATGGCGCCAACCAGTACCTGACCTATCACCGCATCGACATCGCCCTCGACCCGTTCCCCCTCACGGGTGGCACGACCTCCTTTGACCTGCTCTGGATGGGCGTGCCCCTGGTGTCGATGAATGGCAGCAGCTTCAAGAGCCGCATGGGCACAGGCATCCTGACCCACCTGGGACGTTCCGAATGGCTGGCACATGATGCCGAGGAGTACCTGGGGATCGCCAGCGCACTGGCACACGACGTTGAGCAACTCAACACCCTGCGCCTGGGCTTGCGCAAGGAAGTCGAGCAGTCGGTGCTGATGCGCGAAGACCTGTTCTGCCATCACTTCGGTGAAGGCCTGCGCCTCATGTGGTTGCAGTGGTTGGCCGAGGGCCAGCACCCGCAGGACGCCGAGGCGCAAAGCCGTCTGATCGCAAGCTGGCTGCCCGACCTGCCCGTCGAGTGGTCCACCCGGCCCACCCCCGGTGTCGGCCTGGCCCCGGGCCGGCGCGTGGATCTGCAGCAGGCCCACCAGCAGCTGCAGGAATTGTTGGACAAGGCGCGCACGATGCGCCCCTCCGTATCGTCCACCGAAGGCCAGATCAGCCACCGCTGCTGGCGGGACGTGACGGAAGCCGCCGAGCAGCTGCTGTGCGCCGTGCCGCACGATCCGGTGGCGCTGGCCTGCCTGGCCGAGGTCGAACATGCGCACGGTCATGCCGACTTTGCCGTCACTTACCTGCGCTACGCACAGGAAGCACTGATCGCCCGGGGCTGAGTCAAGGCCCCGCAAGACAAGGGCCCGCCCTCAGACGTCGCGGAAGAAGTCGCTCAGGATGTCGTGTCCGGGCGCCTTGAACACCAGACCACCGCCCGCCCCCTGGTAGGCGATACAGCCGGCTTCGGTGTCGCGGCTGATCACGCTGACGCCCTGCGCGATGACGGAGCGGCTGCGCACCTGGCAGCGCCCGATGATGGCCGTGTTGGGATAAAGAATGACCCCATCCTCCAGCACCGGCGCCTCGCCATGGTTCTTGCCGACGGTGGAGTTCTGGTAGAGCACCAGATGGTTGCCATAGGTCGCCTTGGCCAGCACGATGCCCACCGAATGGCCGATGAAAAACACCTCGGGCAAATCGATCTCGTAGAAACAATCGATCGCGTTGAGCATCTTGTTCAGCAGGAACAGCTTGGAGCACACCGAGCGCGCCCGCTCACGGCGCCAGATCGTGTTGGACAGGTAGTACAGGAAGATGCAGTACTGCGAGGAATGCAGCACGTCGAACTGCCCGGGTGTCCACATGCGCACCTGCGCGATGCAGCGTTCCAGCCGGCCCAGGGCCTCGTCCAGGTGCGCATCGATCAGGCCCAGTTCGGGGTCTTCACCAGTCGGAAAAAACTGCGTGATCTGGGTCCGCACATAAGCGGCCAGCCGCGAACGCTCGATGTTGATGATGTTCATGATGCTTGTGCCATGTCTCGCAGCCAGGGGCCGATCACGGTTTCCACCCGCGCCGGTCGCCAGCCGAATTCGTGTTGCAGACGGCTGATGTCAACCACCGCCGGCACGGCCGGCACCTGGTCCGATCTGAAAACCAGGGTACGGTTGGCCAGCCGACCAACCAGCTGCGCCAACTCATCGTTGCGCACGTTTTCACCGGTCGCCACGTTGTAGGCCGACTGCGTGCCGCGCTGCGCGATGTCCACCAGTGCGCGCAACACGTCGGGCAGATGGATGTAATCACGCGCGGCCTGGGGCGAGGAATCGATCGTGACGGTCGCACCGCGTGGCGCCTGCGCCACCTGGCGCAAGAGCGCAGGCAGAAAGCCCTGGGCATCGTCCGGGCTGTCATACACGCTGGCCAGGCGGGCCACACGTGCACGCCCCTGGCCCAGCACATGGCAGAGCGACTCGCCGGTGAGTTTGGTGAGATCGAACAGGTGGCGTGGTACCTGCGGGGCCACGGGCAGCAAGGTGGTTTCCTCAGCCCGCGCACCCGGGCTCAAGCCGTCATAGAGCCGCGTGGACGACAGGTAGACCAGCGAATCCCAGGTGCTGGACTGCAGCACACGCACCAGCAGGCTGACGTGCGCCTCCACGGTGTCGGCCGCACGCTGCAGGTAGTCACCGGTCAGGCCGGCGCAATAAAAGACATGGCCCAGCGGCTGGCCCTTCAACGGCCAGGCCGTATCCCGCCCGGCAAGCCGGCAGTCCCACCCCGCTGACGACAGATGTCGCGCCAGCGCCGAGCCGACGAAACCGTGGCCGCCGATGATGGTCGCGATCGGTCTGCTCATGGGACGGATTAGATACCGGCGCCGCCGGCCTCAGTCCGGCAAACCGTCAAGCGGATGGTGCAGCGCCGGCGATTTGTGGCGCAACAGCTTCGGGCTGACGTTCTTCACCTGGCGGAACAAGGGGCCGGCGATGAGCGCCGGGTCGGCCACCGCCAGCATGTTGAAACCATGCGGCGGGCCTTCCAGGTAGACACTGTCGGCCGGCACCAGCTCGATGCAGCGCGCGCCCATTTCCTGGTGCGTGTTGAAGTCGCGCACGGCGTAGAGCTGGTAGCCGGCGGCGCTCAGCAGGCTGCAGATGGGCGTTTTCGTCAGGCCGACGCTCCAGTCCACGTAATCGCGATGCACCTCGAACACGACGGCCGGCTTGTCCTGGGCCAGCACGCGCGCCGCGCCTTGCAGGGCGCGCAGCTCGGCGCCCTCGATGTCGAGCATCAATACGCTGAGAGGGCGCCCCTGGGCCTGGCAGTAGTCGTCGATGGTGATGGTTTCGAAGCCGTCATCGCCGGTCGCGGGCACGGCATTGGCAAAGGAGTCAAAGCCGTCCAGGCGCAGGCGCTGGCTGCTCTCATGCCAGAGCCCCTGCTTGTTGATGCGCAGGTTGTCCAGCGCATTGAGCTGCGCGTTGGCCGCCAGCATGGCCGCCTGGTCGGTATTGGGCTCGAAGCAGTGCACCAGCCGGCCGCTGCCCTTGAGCTGCACGCCCAGCACCACGGCGTGGTCGCCGAAGTAGGCACCGCCGATCAGCACGTCGCCACGACCCTGCGCTGTCAGATGCTTCAGCAGGCGCGTGGTCTGCGGCTCCCAGACATGGCTGGGGCGTTCCTGCTCGGCCAGGATGAAGTCGCGCGCGATCTTGGTACGAAAAAGGAAACGGAAACGCGTGCCGTCGGCCAGCTGTTTCTCATAGACGTCCTGCTCGCTGTGCAGCGCATCGATGATGGGGCCGGTGATGTCGTCGCGCACCGAACCGGTGTGCGGCAGCTGCCGCTCGGCACGCTTGAGCCAGTCCATCAGCTCGGCCCGCAGGGCCGTATCACGCCCCAGTTGCAGCAAGGCCCGCTGCAGCCGGGAGCCGTCGAGGTCGCGTGGGTCATTTGCCATATTGAGTTCCTTAGGGATTTGTTACCGGGCCTGTCGCCCTCATGCCGACCGGATGTCCGGTACCGCCACCACCAGCTGCCCGCCCCATGCGCGCACATAGGCCAACTGCACCATCAGCTCTTCGCGCAGGTTCCACGGCAGGATCAGCACCCGGTCCGGGCGGTCCTGGCGCAGATGCGCCTCGTCCACGATGGGAATACGGCTACCGGGCATGTACTTGCCCTGCTTGGCCGGGTTCAGGTCCACCACGTAGGGCAGCAGATCCGGCCGCACGCCGGCGAAATTGAGCAGGGTGTTGCCCTTGGCGGCTGCGCCATAAGCGCCCACCTTGAGCCCATCGCGTTTCGCCTGCAGCAGGAACGCCAGCAGCCCATGTTTGACACGTTCGGCTTCATGCTGGAAGCCGGCGTAGAAGCCCGGTGCCGTCATGCCGGCGGCCTGCTCGCGCGCCAGCAGGTCTGATACCGCCGCCCCCACGGACTGGTGCCCGCTATCACTGCGCTGCGCAAACACGCGCAGGCTGCCGCCGTGTGTGGGCAGTTCCTCCACGTCGAAGACCTGCAGGCCGTTGGCCGCGAAGATGCGCTGTACCGCGGTAAGCGACAGGTAGGAGTAGTGCTCGTGGTAGGCAGTGTCGAACTGGCACGCCTGCACCATGCGCAGCAGATGCGGGAACTCGAAGGTGGCCACGCCCTGGGGCTTGAGCAGCAGGGCAAAACCGGCCACGAAGTCGTTGATGTCGGGCACATGGGCCAGCACGTTGTTGGCCGCCGTCAGGTCGGCCTGCCGGCCCTGGGCCACCAGCTCGCGCGCCAGTGCCACGCCGAAGAAGCGTTCGACGATCGCGATGCCCTTGGCCCGCGCTGCCGCGGCCGTGCTGGCCGTGGGCTCGATGCCGTAGCAGGGCACCCCGGCCTGCTGCACGTACTGCAGCAGGTAGCCATCGTTGGCCGCCACTTCCACCACACAACTTGCAGCATCCAGGCCGAAACGCGAGCGCATGGCCTGCACATAGGCCTGCGCATGCGCCAGCCAGGAAGTGGAAAAGGAGCTGAAGTAGGCGTAGTCGTCACTGAAGAGTTGTTCGCGCCCGGCGTGGTCCTCGGTCTGCACCAGCCAGCAGGAGGTGCAGACCAGCAGGCGCAGCGGGTACCAGGTCTCGGGCGCCTGCAGGTCTTGCGGCTTCAGATAAGCGTTGGACGGTGGCGCGCTGCCCAGATCCAGGAAGGGCAGGCGCAGTTCGCTGGCGCAATGACGGCACTTCACAGGCGCACCCCCTCGAATCCCGGTGTCAGCCAGGCAAAACCTGCATCGCGCGGCGACAGGCCCAGCACCGGCAGGGGCCAGTTGATGGCCAGCCGGGCATCGCGCACGTGCAGGCCGGCCTCGGCGCTCGGCGCGTAGGCGGCGGAATGGCAATAGACGAGTTCAGCATCGTCGCTCAGGGCCTGGAAGCCATGGGCAAAACCGGCCGGGATCAGCATCGCTGCACCATCGGCCGCACTCAGGAATTGCGCATGCCACTGCAGGAAGGTGGGGGAGCCGGCGCGCACATCCACCGCGACGTCCCACACCTCGCCGCGCACGCAGCTGACCAGTTTCATCTCGGCATGCGGGGCGCGCTGGTAATGCAGGCCACGTACCGTGCCACGCGCGCGCGTGAAGCTGTGGTTGACCTGGGCCACCGGCACGGTCCAGCCGGCGGCCGCCAGTTCCTCGGCGCAGAAGAGGCGGGCAAAAGAACCGCGCTCGTCCGCCAGACGCTGGCGTTGCACACGCTTGAGCCCGGCCAGGGGCAGGTCACTCACCTTCAGGCTGCTCATACGGCGGCTTCCCAGGCTTCGATATCGGTCAGGCACAGCGCACGCGCGGCAGCGCCATCCTTGTGCGCACGGTACCAGCGCATGCTGCGCTGCACCGTCTGCGCCAGGGACCAGCGCGGCTGCAGCGCCAGCTGCGCCTGCGCCTTCGAGGTGTCGAGCGCGAGCCAGCCTGCCTCGTGCGGCCCGGTGACTTCGTTCTCGTAATGCACCGCGCCGCCGCCCCAGGCACCGCGCGCCAGCTCCACCACCTGCTGCACGGTGGCGCGTTCATGCGCGTGCGGGCCGAAGTTCCAGGCACCGGCCAGCGCTGCGTCCTGCCACAGGGCCTGGGCCAGGCAGAGGTAAGCGGCCAGCGGCTCCAGCACATGCTGCCAGGGGCGGGTAGCCTGCGGCCGACGGATCTGCAGCGTGTCGCCGCGCTGCCAGGCGCGCACGGCGTCGGGCAGCAGGCGATCGGCCGCCCAGTCACCACCGCCGATCACATTGCCGGCGCGCGCGCTGGCCAGGGCCAGGCCCTGGGCGGACAGGAAGGCATCGCGGTAGCTGCTGATGGCCATTTCGCTGGCGGCCTTGCTGGCGCTGTAGGGATCGTGTCCGCCCAGCTCGTCGCTCTCGCGGTAGGGGTGGTGCCACTCATGGTTGCGGTAGACCTTGTCGGTCGTGACCAGCACGGCCACGCGCGTGCCGGGCTGCTGGCGCAAGGCGTCAAGCAGATGCACGGTGCCCATGACATTGGTGGCGTAGGTGGCCACCGGGTCGCGGTAGCTCTCGCGCACCAGGGCCTGGGCGGCCAGGTGCAACACGATCTCGGGGCGGGTCTGCTGCACCACCCGGGCCACGGCACCCGCATCGCGGATGTCGGCCAGGCGGTGGTCCATGTCAGCGGCCAGGCCGGCGAGCTCGAAAAGATTGGGTTCGGTGGCCGGCGCCAGCGCCAGGCCCGTGACCTGCGCGCCCAGACGCTGCAGCCACAGCGCCAGCCAGGCGCCCTTGAAGCCGGTGTGCCCGGTCAGCAGCACGCGCTTGCCGCGCCAGAAGGCGGCGTCGGGCCGGCCGGCTTGCCCCTGCGTCATCACCAGACCTTCCAGGGGGCCTGCCCCGAAGCCCAGAGGGTTTCGAGCAAGGTCTTCTCGCGCAAGGTGTCCATGGGCTGCCAGAAGCCATGGTGCTCATAGGCCATGAGTTCGCCATCGCTGGCCAGCCCGGTCAGGGGCTCGATCTCCCAGCTGGTCGCATCGCCGGCAATGCGGGGGATGCAGCGCGGCGAGAGCACGAAGAAGCCGCCATTGATCAGGCCGCCATCACCGCGCGGCTTTTCGGTAAAGCCAGCCACCTGCGCGCCCTGCATCTGCAGCGCGCCGTAACGGCCCGGGGGCTGCACGGCCGTCACAGTGGCCAGCTTGCCATGCCCCTTGTGAAAGCGGATCGCCTCGGCGATGTTGACGTCGGCCACACCATCGCCATAGGTGAAGCAGAAGGCCTCGTCCTCGGCCACGTAGTCGGCCACACGCTTGAGGCGCCCGCCCGTCATGGTCTCTTCACCGGTGTCGACCACCGTCACGCGCCAGGGCTCGGCGTGGCGACGATGGATTTCCATGCGGTTGCTGCCCATGTCGAAGGTGATGTCCGAGGTGTGCAGGAAATAGTTGGCGAAGTATTCCTTGATCACGTAACCGCGGTAACCACAGCAGATCACGAAGTCGTTGACGCCGTGGGCGCTGTAGATCTTCATGATGTGCCACAGGATGGGCTTGCCCCCGATCTCGATCATCGGTTTGGGTTTGAGGTGGGTCTCCTCGGAAATCCGGGTGCCCAGGCCGCCGGCCAGGATGACTGCTTTCATGGTGCGCCGCTTGGAAGTGACTGTATCTCTATATATAGCCGCAAAGAATAAGGCAGCGGGCCCCGCCGGAAAACAGGAATTGCCCGGTGTTCCCGTCTTATTTCATGGCATTCCCTTGGCCCCCTGTTTGTAGGATTTCCCCCTACAAGCCTGTACGCATTACCTCTCAGCACGGACAGCCGCTGGCTGATTCAAGTTTTGCGACCGGTGTTCAGAATCAACCCCAACGCGAAACCTTTGAATTGCGCTGTAAAGGAGACCCAAATGACCGACGAACAGATGATCGCCGAGATCCGCGAAACCAACCTCACCTACCTGATGCTGGCGCAGAACCTGATCCGCAAGGACAAGGCCGAGGCGCAGTTCCGCCTGGGCATCTCGGAAGAGTCGGCCGACCTGATGGCCGCGCTCTCCCCGGCACAGATCTCCAAGATCGCCTCCAGCAGCATGCTGCTGTGCCGCTTCCGCATGGACGACGAGGTGGTGTGGAGCCTGCTGACCAACCAGGCCGCCCGCAAGGTGGACAACGACGCCACCACCCGCCTGCACGCCAGCATCCTGATGGCCGGCCGTTTCGCCGAAGCCACCTGAACCCGGAGCACGCACCATGGCCACCGGCAAAAGCGTCCTCAATGAATCGCGCCAGATCGAGCGCGCCGTCGCCCTGATCAAGCTGGGCGCCCGGCTGCAGGTGCTCGAAAGCGAGACCGACCTGTCCTACGAACGCCTCTTGCGCCTGTACAAGGAAGTGGCAGGCAAGTCGCCCTCCAAGGGCCAGCTGCCCTTCTCGACCGACTGGTTCCTGACCTGGCAGCCCAACATCCACGCCTCGCTCTTCCTCAACATCTACGAGTACCTGAGCAAGACCAGCAGCCTGGAAGACATCGAAGCCGTGATGAAGGCCTTCCGCCTCTACAGCGAGCAGATGGTCACTCTGGAGATGGAGCCCCTGCTCTCGGTCACGCGCGCCTGGCGCCTGGTCAAGTTCGTGGACAACAACATGCTGGCC
>Ga0208121_100680_pt1 | contig 10604 bp, 12 predicted proteins | sample LakWasMet62_LOW9_2_FD_183894 | JGI IMG/M metagenome (GOLD analysis project Ga0208121, IMG submission 183894) | Freshwater sediment methanotrophic microbial communities from Lake Washington under simulated oxygen tension - Sediment Metagenome... | ecosystem: Environmental > Aquatic > Freshwater >... | reverse complement strand
CCCAGCAATCGCTGTTCGTACAGGGCGGCGAAGTGCGCCTTGGTCAGGGTGAGCAGGGCCTGGCCGGCCCGTTCCTTGACCGGGTCGGATCGCCCGTAGCCCATGCGCAGGTTCAGGTAGACGAAGGCGTAGTCCGCCTTGCCGTCCGCCACCGCGTAGTGCGGCGCCGGGTAGGCGAAGACGCGTGTGCCCCCGGTGGGGAAGACCTGTTCGCCGGACTCGTCCTTCTGCTCGACCATCACGGCGGCCAGGTCGCGGCACAGCGCTGTCATGTCGGTCTCTTTTTCAAGGTTGCCGGTGTAGAGGATGACGAGGTGGGGCATGGTGGTCTTGGTCGGGGGTCAGAGGCGCGGGAAGGCGCGGTAGCTCTCGGCGGTGGAAGCCTGGGGAGATGGTACGGCCTGGCCGCTGGCGGGCAGGACCGGGAACACGGCGTTGAGCTGGCCGGTGCCCGAAGCGCCGAAATAGGGCGTGACGATCTCGGCCCGGCCCGTGTATTCCGACCAGCCCAGCGCGCCCAGCAGCATGGCGGTGTCGTGCATGAAGCCCTCGCCGTGGCCCTTGCTGGCGTACTCGGGCAGCATCTCGCAGAATGCCGGCCATTCGCCGGTCTGCCACATGCGCAAGACCTCGCGGTCCATGCGTTCGAGCAAGGGGCTCCAGACCTTGTGTGCGTAGGCCGGCGCCAGACCGTTCTGCGCGAAGCGGTGGCTCAGGGACCCGCTGGCGAAGAAGGCCACGGTGCCGTCGTAGTGTTCTTCCACCGCGCGGCGCATGGCCCAGCCCAGGCGCGCGCTGTCGTTGAGGTAATGCACTTGGCACAAGGCCGAGACCGAGACCACCTTGAAGTGTTGGTCCTCGTTCATGTAGCGCATGGGCACCAGCGTGCCGTACTCCGGCGCCAGCGTGGTGGCCGGGTGGGCCAGGGTCTCCACGCCGTGTTCATTGCAGACTTTCGCCAGCAACTGGCCCAGGCCCGGGTTGCCCGGGAATTCATAGGCCAGGTTGCTGATGAAGTGCGGCAGCTCATTGCTGGTGTACAGGCCCTTGAAGTGCGGCGCGCAGTTCACGTGGTAGTTGGCGTTGACCAGCCAGTGGGTGTCGAACACCACGATGGTGTCGACGCCCAGTTCGCGGCAGCGCCGGCCGATTTCCTTGTGGCCGTTGATCGCATCCTGTCGCGTACCCTGGCGCGGGCCGGGCAGTTCGCTAAGGTAGATCGAGGGGACGTGGGTGATCTTGGCCGCGAGAGCTAACTTACCCATGCATGGTCTCCCGGTTTCGTGGCCCTCCCCGGGAAGGGGAGGGTCGGGGTGGGGTGGGCGTCGATGCGCCCCGAAGGGGAACGGCATTCATGCCGTTCCCCAGTGCGGGATATGGTGCGATCCCATGGAAACCGCCACGTTCTTGGGCTCCAGGAACACCTCGTAGCTCCAGGTCCCGCCTTCACGCCCGGTGCCGCTGGCCTTGGTGCCGCCGAAGGGCTGGCGCAGGTCCCGCACGTTCTGGCTGTTCACGAAGCACATGCCGGCCTCGATGGCCCCCGCCACGCGGTGCGCGCGGCCGAGGTTCTCGCTCCAGACATAGCTGGAGAGACCGTACTGGATGTCGTTGGCCTTCGCAATCGCGTCGGCCTCGTCCTTGAAGGGGATCAGGCAGGCCACGGGGCCGAAGATCTCTTCCTGGGCGATGCGCATGCGGTTGTCCACGTCGGCGAACACGGTGGGCCAGACGTAGTTGCCGTCCTTCACGCGCGCCGGCAGCGCGGGGGCGTAGGACGGGCGGTCGAGCCCGCCGCACAGCAGCGTGGCGCCTTCTTTGGGGCCGAGCTCGATGTAGCTGCGCACCTTGGCCAGATGCCCGGCGGAGATCATCGGGCCGATGATGGTCTTCTCGTCCTGCGGGTCGCCCACGGTGATGCGCCGGGCGCGCTCGGCGAACTTCTGCGCGAAGTCGGCGTAGATGCTTTGCTGCACCAGGATGCGGCTGCCCGCCGTGCAGCGCTCGCCGTTGTTGGAGAAGATCATGAAGACCGCGGCGTCGAGCGCGCGGTCCAGGTCCGCGTCGTCGAAGATCACGAAGGGGCTCTTGCCGCCCAGCTCCATGCTGAATTTCTTCAGGCCTGCGGCCTGCACGATGCGGTTGCCCGTGGCCGTGGAGCCGGTGAAGGAGATGGCGCGCACGTCGGGGTGGGCGCACAGCGGCTCGCCGGCTTCCTTGCCGTAGCCGTGCACGACGTTGAGCACGCCGGCCGGGATGCCGGCCTCCAGTGCCAGTTCACCCAGGCGTGCGGCCGTCAGCGGCGAGAGCTCGCTCATCTTCAGCACCGCGGTGTTGCCGAAGGCCAGGGCCGGCGCCACCTTCCAGGTCGCCGTCATGAAGGGAACGTTCCAGGGGCTGATGAGCGCGCACACGCCCACTGGATGGAACAGTGTGTAGTTCAGGTGCGTGGGCGTGGGGTAGGTGTGGCCGTCCACGCGCGTGCACATCTCGGCGAAGTAGTAGAAGTTGTCGGCCGCGCGCGGGATCAGCTGCTTGCCGGTCTGGGCGATGACCTGGCCCGTGTCGTCGGTCTCGGTGCGGGCGATCTCGGGCACGTGCAACGCGATCAGGTCGCCGAGTTTGCGCACGAGCCGGGCGCGTTCCGTGGCGGGCAGGCCGGCCCACTTCGGGAAGGCGTCCTTGGCCGCGGCCACGGCGGCGTGCATTTCGGCGGCGCCGCCAGCGGCGACTTCGGCCAGCACCTCCTGCGTGGCCGGGTTGACGGTCTCGAAGTAATCGGTGCCCGTGACGGGCTTGCCGTTGATGAGGTGGTTGATGACGGTGGTGGTCATGATGCAGAACGGATGGTGTTGACGAGGGCGCCGATGCCCTCGATCTCGGTGACGATGACATCGCCGGGCCGGCAGTCGACGATGCCGTCGGGTGTGCCGGTGAGGATGAGGTCGCCGGGGTTCAGCGTCATGTAGCTGCTGAAGTGTTCGATCAGGTAGGGTACGTCGAAGATCATGTCGCGCGTGGACCCGCTTTGCGTGACCTTGCCGTTCACCGTGGTGCTCAGGGCCAGGTTCATCGGATCGGGCACATCCGCGGTATCGACGAGCCAGGGGCCCAGCGGCGTGCAGGTGTCGCGGTTCTTCACGCGCAGATTGGGCCGGTACCAGTTTTCCAGGTAGTCGCGGATGGCGTAGTCGTTGGCCACGGTGTAGCCGGCGATGTACGCATAGGCGTCGGCGCGCTTCACTTTTTTGGCTCGCTGGCCGATCACGACCGCCAGTTCGCATTCGTAGTGCATGTAGTCCACGCCGGCGGGCCGCACGGTGTGCGCGCGGTGGCCGATCAGCGAACCCTCGCCCTTGAGGAAAACCAGCGGCTCCTCGGGTGCCTTGAAGGCCAGCTCCTTGGCATGGTCGGCGTAGTTCAGGCCCAGGGCCAGGATGGTGCGCGGCCAGGGCACGGGGGCCAGCGGCGGCAGCCAGGTCACGGCGTCGAAGGCGACCAGGCGGCCGTCGGCCAGCAGCAATTGACCATTACGTTCGGTCGCGTCGTGGATGGCGCCGTCGTAGGCGACGCGGGCGTGTTTCATTCGGCGTCCTCCACCAGCGAGTTCGTCAACGTGCCCAGCGCGGGCAACCCGGCGGCGGAAATCTCGATGTGCTGGCCGGCCCGTGCGTGCGGTCGTTGCGCCCCCAGGCCCAGCAGCAGCACGTCGCCGTGGCGCAGGGTCATGAACTCGCTGACGTCGGCGATCAGCTGCGCGGCCGGGCGCAGCATCCGCCCCAGGTCCACGGTCTGCTGCAGCCGGCCGTCGACGCGCACCTCCAGCCGCAGCCGGTTCGGGTCGCCCACCTGCGCGGGCGTCGCGCAGCGCGGGCCGATGCCGAGGAAGCCGTCCAGGTTCTTGTACTTCACCGGGGGGCGGTAATAGCTGGCGTGCGGCAGCGAGAGCTCGTTGACCAGCACGTAGCCGGCCACGTGCTGCAGGGCGGTCTGCGCGCTGACCTGCCGTGCGTCCGCGCCGATCACCATCGCCAGGCTGGCACCGATCTCTACTTCGGGTGCGCGCGCCGGCACGGCGATGGCTGCGCCGCAGGCACTCCAGGTGTTGGCGGTCTTGATGTAGAGCACCGGTGCCTTCGGGGGCGCCTTGTACGGCGGCTCATTCATCTGCCCGGCCCAGGCGGCCCATTCGTCCTGCGAATTGAGCAGCACGCCATAGACGGTGCCGGCAGCGAGCACGGGGCGCAGGGTCATGGGAAACCTCCGCCCTGATGGGCTGCGGTGCGAGCACCTGCTGACGGCTGTGCGGTGTTCATGCGGGTTCCTCCAGTGCGATCAGTTCGTCGAGCAGCGCATACAGCTGCCCCAGCTTGTCCTTGCCCAGGCCGCGCTCCAGGCGCTGGTAATGCGCCTCGATCGAGCGCGACAGGGTCTGGACCAGTTCCAGGCCCCGCGGCGTGGCGCGCACCACGGTGCGGCGCTGGTCGGCCGCATCGCGTTCGCGCTGCACCAGCCCGTCGCGCTCCATGCGGGCCAGCACCCCCGTGAGACTGGGGCCGAGGAGGTAGGCCTCGCGCGCCACGCGGCCGGTCTCCACCACGCCATGTTCGCCCAGCACGCGCAGCACGCGCCATTGCTGGTCGCTCAGCCCCTGTTCGCGCAGGCCGGGGCGGTAGTGCGTCATCACGGCTTCGCGCGCCTGCAGCAGCAGGCGGGGCAGGTTGCGGTGGCGAAAGGACGTGGACATGGGCGGCTCGAATTATTTAACATGTTAAATGTTTGGGCGCCATCGTCATTCCGGGCATACCCGATATGTGAATTCATACAGTATTCGGCTAACATCGGCCATGGCCAAGGAAAAAACCATCTACACCTGCAACGAGTGCGGCGGCAGCAGCCCCAAATGGCTGGGCAAGTGCCCGCACTGCAACGCCTGGAACTCGCTGGTCGAATCGGTTGCCGAGAGCACGGCGCCGGCGAAGAACCGCTTTGCCGCGCTGGCCAAGACCGCCGAGGTGACCACGCTGGCCGACATCGAGGCCGCCGACGTGGACCGCACGCCTACCGGCCAGGACGAGCTGGACCGCGTGCTGGGCGGCGGCATCGTCGAAGGCGGCGTGGTGCTGATCGGCGGCGACCCGGGCATCGGCAAGTCGACCCTCTTGCTGCAGGCCCTGGACACGCTGCAACGTGCCGGGCAGAAGACGCTCTACGTGACGGGTGAGGAAAGCGGAGCCCAGGTCGCGCTGCGCGCACGCCGCCTGGGGCTGGACGGTTCGCAGGTGCAGGTGCTGGCCGAGATCCAGCTCGAGAAGATCCTCGCCACGCTGGAGGTGCAGCAGCCGGGCGTCGCCGTGATCGACTCCATCCAGACCGTGTATTCCGAACAGCTCACCTCGGCCCCGGGCTCGGTGGCCCAGGTGCGTGAGTGCGCAGCGCACCTCACGCGCGCCGCCAAGGCCGGCGGCACGGCGATCGTGCTCGTGGGCCATGTCACCAAGGAAGGCGCGCTGGCCGGCCCGCGTGTGCTGGAGCACATGGTGGACACGGTGCTCTACTTCGAAGGCGACACGCACAGCAGCTTCCGCCTGATCCGCGCCATCAAGAACCGCTTCGGCGCCGTCAACGAGATCGGCGTCTTCGCCATGACGGAGAAAGGCCTCAAGGGCGTGAGCAACCCCAGCGCCATCTTTCTCTCCCAACACGCCGAGCCCGTGCCCGGCAGCTGCGTGATGGTCACGCTCGAAGGTACGCGCCCCATGCTGGTCGAGATCCAGGCCCTGGTGGACAGCGCCGGCCCGTCGCCACGGCGCCTCTCGGTGGGCCTGGACCGCGACCGCTTGGCCATGCTGCTGGCCGTGCTGCACCGGCACGCCGGCGTGGCCTGCCTGGACCAGGACGTCTTCGTCAACGCCGTGGGCGGCGTGCGCATCAGCGAACCGGCCGCCGACCTGGCCGTGATGCTGGCCATCACTTCGTCACTCAAAGGCCGGCCTCTGCCCAAGGGGTTCCTGGCTTTTGGTGAAGTGGGCTTGGCTGGTGAGGTGCGGCCTGCACCGCGCGGGCAGGAGCGGCTGAAGGAAGCGGCCAAGCTAGGCTTCAGTGTGGCCGTGGTGCCCAAGGCCAATGCGCCGAAGAAGGCCATCGAAGGGCTGACCATCCATGCGGTGGAGCGCGTCGAGGAGGCGCTGCAGGTGCTGCGGACGCTGGATTAGGCAGAGGGCCTTTTAGTGATGACCCCTTTGGGGGATATTTTCGCAGGCCATTAGCCTTTAGAGTCCGGTGAAGAAGTAGCAAAACTTGGAGGCTCCATTGTCATCAGGGCCGACGTCCCGCGGTGCATCAAGCAACGGTAAACCCAACACCCGTGATGCTTTTGCACAAGCAGATTCAGATTTCGAAGCAGCTTTTCAAGAGGTCGTGAAACTTGAGAGCCAGGGCGGCTTGGACGCGGCAGCCCGTGCGCGCCTTAATGAGCGCATGCACACGATCTCAAAAAAACTGAAAAGCGATCTGGCGGCCCAAATTGCGCAAATCAATTCGGAGGACGTGCGCCCGAAACGTTGGGTGACCCCCAAGCCATTCCAACTTTTCTATATTGCGGCACTGATCGTCGTCATCGGAGGTGCGCTTCTTGAGACTACCGTTGGGCGGGGTTTTATTTTTTCCGGTAGCACACCGTACCGTTCAGCCATGCCATGGTTGTTTGGGGCCTTGATCCCGATATTGGCTTTGGCTTGGTTTCTCATCGAACGTGTGACGCATCATCTGCAAACGAGCTATCGCTACTGGTCTGATCGCATCTTCATGTTTTCAGGCGTAGTCGCGCTAACCTCGGCATTGGTGGTGGTCTCTCCTCTAGGGTGGGCCGCACTTCTTGGGAAAACCATCGGCTCTCCGTCGCGTGTAGAGGTCAACATCATTTCAGTGGACGAACCGTCTCGACGACGCTATGGCTACTACTGCGTTCAGCAGGCTCGGCTGGAATTCGACGGCGCCGCAGCTGACATTTGCCTTGACGGGCGTCTGATCGGGTCTGTGCCATCAATTGGAGAAAAGATGGCCGTGGTGGGGCGAGTCTCACGCTTGGGGCTGTATATCGATCGGCTTGAAAACCAAAGGGCAAGCCAATAGCACCGCACTTTGCGAAGGCCTCAAAGTACAGAGAGGCTCGGTTCCTACAATGGCGCGACACTCACAGGAGCCGCCCCATGTCCCAACTCACCCTCGCCATCGCCCGTGACCTGATCGATCAGGCCATGGCGCACGCCGCCCAAAATTTCAAGAAGCCGGTCTGCGTCTCGGTCTGCGACGCCACCGGCCTGCTGCTAGCCTTTGTGCGCATGGAAGGCGCGCCGGTGCGCAGCGTGGCCATCTCGCAGGGCAAGGGTTACAGCGCGGCCCGCATGGGCGTGACGACGCAGGCCGTGCTGGAGCGTCTGCACCGCGAACAGATCGAGATCGGCCATTTCTGCGACCCGCTGCTCACGGCCCTGCCCGGTGGCTCGCCTCTCAAGGGCAAGGACGGCGTACTGCGCGGTGCCATCGGCGTCAGCGGCCTGACCTCGGCCGAGGACCAGCAGGTCACTGACTTCATCGCCGCCAAGTTCGCTGCATGAAACAGGTCCGTTTGCCTTCGGGTGAACTGGTGCCCGCCCTGGGCCAGGGCACCTGGTACATGGGCGAGGACCGTGCGGCGCGCAAGGACGAAGTCGCCGCTCTGCAGCTCGGTCTGGACCTGGGCCTGACGCTGATCGACACCGCCGAGATGTACGCCGAGGGTGGCGCCGAAGAGGTGGTGGGCGAGGCGCTGGCCCGGCGGCGTGACGAAGCCTTCCTGGTCAGCAAGGTCTACCCGCACAACGCATCGCGGCAAGGCGTGGTCGCGGCCTGCGAGCGCAGCCTCAAGCGACTCAAGACCGACCGCATCGATCTCTACCTGCTGCACTGGCGCGGCCAGCACCCGCTGGCCGAGACCGTGGCCGGCTTCGAGGCCCTGCAGCGCGCCGGCAAGATCCGCCATTGGGGCGTGAGCAACCTGGACCTGGATGACATGCAGGAACTGGCGTCTGTCCCGGGCGGCGGCGCCTGCGCGGCCAATCAGCTGCTCTACAACCTGGGCCGCCGTGGCATCGAATGGGACTTGCTGCCCTGGCTGCGCGAACGCGGTGTGCCCGTCATGGCCTATTCGCCCATCGAGCAGGGGCGCCTGTTGCGCCACAAGGGGCTGCAGGACTTTGCGCGTCGCCATGGCATGACACCGGCCCAGGCGGCGCTGGCCTGGCTGCTGGCGCAGTCGGGGGTGATCGCCATACCTAAATCGGCCAGCCTGGCGCGCGTGCGCGAGAACGCGGCGGCCGGTGCACTGGCGCTGGACCCGGCCCAGCGGGCCGAACTCGACCGGCTGTTTCCCCCGCCCGCGCGGCCGGTGCCGCTGGAGATGCTCTGAGACAATCGGGGCATGCAATTTCAGAAAATCCTGATCCCCATAGGCAGCGTGCTGCTGGTCGTGGCCGGCTACCGTTTCGGGGGCTGGGGCGGCGTGGCGTTTGCCGTCGGTGCCCTGATGCTGTGGCTGCTGCTGCACTTTACCCGCCTTATGCACATCCTCAAGCGTGCGGCCGACAGCCCCCTGGGTTATGTGGGCAGCGCCGTGATGCTGCAAGCCAAGCTCAAGCCCGGCATGACGCTGATGCACGTGGTGGCCATGACCCGTGCGTTGGGCGTAGCGCAGAGCCCGCCCGACAGCCAGCCCGAGCTGTTCCGCTGGACCGACCCGTCCGAGGCCTCGGTGACCTGTGAATTCCATGCAGGCAAGCTGGTGCGCTGGGAGTTCCGCCGCCCGGATGTGCCCGATGCCGGGGTGACCACCCTGCCGGGCCTGCCGCCGGCCCCGTAAAATCGGGTTTTTGCCCCATCCGACGGGGCCAGTCTTATTAGGAAAGAACCGATGAGCCCCCTACCGACCTCGATGTCCGACCGCGACGGCAAAATCTGGATGGATGGCAAGCTGGTGGAATGGCGTGACGCCAGGATCCACGTGCTGAGCCATACCCTGCACTACGGCTGTGGCGCTTTCGAGGGCGTACGGGCCTACAACACGGTCAATGGCACCGCCATCTTCCGCCTGCAGGAGCACACCGAGCGCCTGTTCAACAGCGCCAAGATCCTGCGCATGAAGATCCCGTTCACCATGGAGCAGGTCAACGAGGCGCAAAAGGAAGTCGTGCGCGCCAACAAGCTCGAAAGCTGCTACCTGCGCCCGCTGACCTGGATCGGCGACAAGAAGCTGGGCGTTTCCCCGAAGGGCAACACCATCCACCTGATGGTGGCGGCCTGGGCCTGGGGTGCCTACCTCGGTGAAGAGGGCATGAAACGCGGCATCCGCGTCAAGACCTCGAGCTACACGCGCCACCACGTCAACATCACCATGACGCAGGCCAAGGCGGTCAGCAACTACAGCAACTCCATCCTTGCCAACATGGAAGCCACGGACGACGGCTACGACGAGGCGCTGCTGCTCGACTCCTCGGGCTTCGTGTCCGAAGGCGCTGGCGAGAACATCTTCATCATCAAGGGCGGCGTGATCTACACGCCCGACCTGTCGGCCGGTGCGCTCAACGGCATCACGCGCAACACCGTCTTCCACATCGCCAAGGACCTGGGCCTGGAGATCGTGCAGAAGCGCATCACGCGCGACGAGGTCTACATCGCCGATGAGGCCTTCTTCACCGGCACGGCCGCTGAAGTGACGCCCATCCGTGAACTCGACCGTGTCGAGATCGGTGCAGGCAGCCGCGGCCCGATCACGGAGAAGATCCAGAACGCCTTCTTTGACATCGTCAACGGCCGCAATCCCAAGTACGCCCACTGGCTGACGAAGGTTTAACACCCCCAGGCTGCGCTCCCTTCGTTCGCTTCGCCACCCCCCTTGCAGGGGGCAACGCCAGTGGCCCGGCCAAGCCGGTTCCACGGCGTTCCGCGATAAGACACCGGGTGACGTATCCATTCGCTGAAACGAGGTACTCATGAGTAAACAGACAGTCGAATTGCTGGCCACGGACCTGAACCATCAGGGCGGCGTCTACTGCCCCAGCCCCAAGGCCGACATGAAGATCTGGAACAGCCACCCCAAGGTCTATCTGGACGTGGCGCACACCGGTGAAGCCAAGTGTCCTTACTGCGGCACCGTGTACAAGCTGAAGGCCGGTGAGCACTTCGCCGCTGGACATTGAGCCACCCCCGAGGCGGCCTGCGGCCGCTTCCCCCTCAAGGGGGCGCTGCCAGCGGCCCGGCAAAGCCGGTTCCGCGGCAGCCCCCCGCAATTGCATGATCGTCGCGTGACTTCCTCACTCATCATTGCGCCGCAGTGGATCGGGGACGCGGTCATGACCGAGCCCCTGATGCGCCGCCTGGCCGCGCGTGGCGAGCGGCTCACGGTCGGTGCGCTGCCCTGGGTGGCGCCGGTCTACCGCGCGATGCCGCAGGTGGCCGAAGTCATCGAATTTCCTTTTGCCCACGGTGGCCTGCAGTTCAAGGCCCGGCGTGCCCTGGCCCGCCAGATCGAGGGCCGCTTCGATGTGGCCTACGTGCTGCCCAACTCG
>Ga0208121_100676_pt1 | contig 10627 bp, 12 predicted proteins | sample LakWasMet62_LOW9_2_FD_183894 | JGI IMG/M metagenome (GOLD analysis project Ga0208121, IMG submission 183894) | Freshwater sediment methanotrophic microbial communities from Lake Washington under simulated oxygen tension - Sediment Metagenome... | ecosystem: Environmental > Aquatic > Freshwater >... | reverse complement strand
ACGGCGCGCAAATTATCGACATCAATATGGACGAAGGCATGCTGGAGTCCAAGGAAGCGATGGTACGCTTTTTGATGCTGATCGCGTCCGAGCCGGACATTGCCAAAGTGCCGATCATGCTGGATTCGTCCAAATGGGAAATTTTGGAAGCCGGACTTAAATGCATTCAGGGCAAAGGCGTGGTGAATTCCATCTCGCTGAAAGAAGGCGAAGCAGCGTTTATCGAACATGCCAAACTGGTACGTCGCTATGGTGCGGCGGTTATCGTTATGGCTTTTGATGAAGAAGGGCAGGCGGATACCAAGGCCCGGAAAGTCGAAATATGCCAACGGGCTTACAAGATTCTCACCGAACAAGTCGGCTTTCCGCCCGAGGATATTATTTTCGATCCCAATATATTCGCCGTCGCCACCGGCATTGACGAACATAACAATTACGGCCTGGATTTTATTGAAGCCACCCAAGAGATCAAACGCACTTTGCCTTACGCGCTGATTTCCGGCGGCGTGTCCAACGTATCATTTTCGTTTCGGGGCAATAATCCGGTGCGGGAAGCGATCCATGCGGTGTTTTTATATCATGCCATTCAGGCCGGCATGGATATGGGCATCGTCAATGCCGGTCAATTGGCGATTTATGAAGATATTCCCCGAGATCTGCGCGATGCGGTTGAAGATGTTATTTTAAACCGGCACGACGGCAGCGGCACCGATAAATTGCTGGAACTTGCCGACAAATATCGCGGCGACGGCAGCAGCAGCGCCGGAAAAGAGCAGGATCTGGAGTGGCGCAGCTGGCCGGTCACCAAGCGTCTGGAACATGCGCTGGTTAAAGGCATCACCGATTACATCGACGAAGACACCGAGCAAGCAAGATTAGAGGCCGAAAGACCGTTGCATGTCATTGAAGGCGCGTTAATGGACGGCATGAACGTAGTCGGCGACTTGTTCGGCGCGGGCAAAATGTTCCTGCCGCAAGTGGTCAAATCGGCGCGGGTCATGAAAAAGGCCGTGGCTTATTTGATGCCGTTTATGGAAGCCGATAAAGCGGCAGGCGAGCGGCAAACCAACGGCAAAATCCTGATGGCGACGGTAAAAGGCGATGTGCATGACATCGGCAAGAATATCGTCGGCGTGGTCTTGCAATGTAATAACTATGACGTGATTGATATGGGCGTGATGGTGCCCGCCGAAAAGATTTTACAAACCGCGCGTTTGGAAAACGTCGACATTATCGGCTTAAGCGGCCTGATTACGCCGTCGCTCGATGAAATGGTGCATGTCGCCAAAGAAATGCAGCGCCAGGGCTTTACCATTCCGTTGATGATAGGCGGCGCGACAACTTCGCGCGCGCATACCGCAGTCAAAATCGCCCCGAATTACGACGGCCCGATTGTTTACGTGACCGATGCGTCGCGCGGCGTCGGCGTCGCCAGTAACTTGCTCAGCGCCGATTTAAAAGATGAGTTCGTCAACAGCGTCCGGGAAGAATACGAGGAAGTCAGGGAACGGCACAAAGGCCGGGAAGCCAAAACCAAGCAACATCCTTTAGAAGACGCCCGGCGCAATAAATTCAACTGGGGCAACTACGAGCCGGTTAAACCGTCGTTCCTGGGCATCAAGGTCATTGATCATTTTCCCTTGGATACGTTGGTCTGGTACATCGACTGGTCGCCGTTTTTCCAAACCTGGGAAATGGCCGGAAGCTACCCCAAAATACTCGATGATAAAGTCATCGGCGTTGAAGCCAGAAAGCTGTTTCAAGACGCGCAGGACATGCTGAAAAAAATCATCAGCGAAGAATGGGTGACCGCCCGCGCCGTAGTCGGATTCTTCCCCGCCAACAGCGACGGCGATGATGTCGTGGTATACACCGACGACACCCGCAGCCAGAAAAAGGAAACCCTGCATCATTTGCGTCAACAGAACGTCAAAGCGCCGGGCAGACCCAATTATTGCCTGTCCGATTTTATCGCCCCGGTTGACAGCGGCAAAGCCGACTATATCGGCGCTTTTGCGGTCACGACCGGTATCGGCATAGAACAAAAACTGCAAGAATTTGAACTGGATAATGACGATTACAGCTCAATCATGCTGAAAGCGCTGGCCGATAGATTGGCCGAAGCTTTTGCAGAATATATGCATCAGGTGGTCAGGAAAGAGTATTGGGGCTATGCCAAAGATGAAACTCATGAGGCCGATCAGTTAATCAACGAAGCCTATCAAGGCATACGGCCTGCGCCGGGTTATCCTGCATGTCCCGATCATACCGAGAAGGGTAAACTGTTTGAGTTGCTCAATGTGACCGAACATACCACCATAGAGCTGACCGAAAGTTACGCGATGTACCCGGCCTCTGCGGTAAGCGGCTGGTATTTCTCTCATCCCGAGTCGCAGTATTTTAATGTCGGCAAGATAGATAAAGACCAGCTGCAAGATTACGCCAGACGCAAAGGCATCGCCGAAGAAGTCGCCGAGCGCTGGCTGGCGGCGCATTTGCATCATTGATATGCGCTTAATGCTGTTCGGCACCTCCGGCTGCCATCTTTGCGAACAGGCGGAGGTTATTGTTAAAGCCTGTGTGCCGGATGGCGTTGAGACTGTGGATATTGCCGAACAGGAGCAGTGGCAGGAGCGATATGCTGTGCGTATTCCGGTTTTGTATGATCCGGTGACTAAGCTGGAGTTGGGGTGGCCGTTTGGTCGGGCCGAGGTTGAGGATTTTGTTAGTCGCGTAGCCCGTATGTAGCGTAGCGGAATACGGGGTGATCGAAGCTTCGAAGCTCTGGATTCCGCGAGATCCATCCAGGCTAATTGCTTAGCATTTTGTTACTTCACTCTAACTGTTAGGTGTTTGTACCTATTAATTGCTACAATTCTAGCTGAGTGGCTATAAGCTTCTAAATTAAGTTGCTATGTGACTCTTCATGTAATAACCAAATGAAAAGAGTAGCGCTGCTCAATTTAGCCCGCCGATTTACAAACCATTTGCCAATCTCACCCACTAAAGCTGATAGCGTTAAAAATTAAATCAATGGAAAAGTGCATGAAAAAAACAATAACTATTTTGCTCATTTTATTATCAATTAATCTTTTTGCTTGTGTGAGTCATACCATTAATGAAGGAGTCGCAGATCGCGGCCCCCAAATAATAGCAGCACCGTTACCAACTACGGAACGAATAAATATAGCAATTTCACGATTTACCAATGAATCAGTTTATGGTAGTGGTTTATTTACAGATCAATCTGGAGATAGGATAGGTAAACAAGCCTCAGACCTATTGTCTCGGCATCTTATGGCAACTCAAAGGTTTAATGTCATGGAACGGCAGGATATTGGGAAACTCAAAGAGGAGGCACAGTTGATGGGTGCCACAGAACAACAATTCAAACAAAATATTAAAGGTGTAGATGCACTTATTATGGGCTCTGTTGCTGAATTAGGTAGGGACACTACTGGCGGTATTTGGTTATTAGGAAAAGAAAAGACTCAGCGCGCACGGGCGAGAGTAGTTATTCGTCTAGTTGATCCTAAAACCGGTGAAGCATTTTATAGTCAAGAAGGTTCTGGAGAAGCATCTTTGTCAGCTTCAAGCACTTTGGGTTTCGGCGGTACGGCTGGATTTGATTCTACCTTAGAAGGGAAAGCTATCGATGCTGCAATAGTCAATATGATAAACAATATTGTCGTGACACTGGATGCCCATCACAAAAGAAATCAATAGCCATATATACCACGGAAACAGGTAAAAATTTATGTTTAGATATGACTTCAAATTCTTATCGCAATTGATTTTTTGTTGTTTTATATTTTCTACCTTGTTACTTGAAGGTTGTGCGCAACCAGAGCTTTTCTATTGGGGAGAGTATGAAAATAGTCTCTATGAGCGCTATGTGGAGAATGACACTGGACAAACAGAAGCTCATTTACAAGCATCTTTAGATCAATCCCAAAAAATGAATCAGCGTGTTCCGCCCGGTTTATATGCAGATTATGGTTTTATGCTCTATAAGCGGGGGGACAAAATTGGCGCAATTAATTTCTTTGATAAAGAGAAAAAACTATACCCTGAATCCTCCTTGCTTATGACCAAGCTAATTGATCGAGTAAAGCAACAAAATGATCAAGGGGTATCTAAGAGTAACGGATTTACAATAGTTGGTGACCAACAATGAAACTATTCTGGTTATTTATATTGGTGGCGTGTTCATTAATGGGATGTGTTACACAGCCCAAAAATAATCTTGATGCTTTTTACGCGCATCGTCCAAGGTCTATTGTAGTTGTGCCGGTTGTTAATGAATCACCTGAAGTCACCGCTTCATCCGTATTCATCACATCAATCACACGCCCCTTAGCTGAAAGAGGCTACTATATTTTTCCAGTGTATTTGACTGATTTGATTTTGCGTGATTTTGGCTTAGTTGAGGCAGGTCATGTTCATCAATTACCACCACAACGCTTTTTTGAGTTGTTTGGTGCGGATGCTGTGTTGTTCGTAACGATAAAAGATTGGAGTACTAAATATTTAGTGCTGGCCTCATCAGTCGTAGTTGAAATGGAATATGTTTTGAAGGATACAAAAACGGGTCTAGTATTATGGGAAAACAAGCAGCCTTATGTACAAAGTTCTGGTGGAAGTGATCCAATTACCATGATGGTTTCAGCAGCAGTTACAGCACTTGTTACAGACTATTTGCCGTTAGCGCGTCAAGCTAATTATATGGCTTTCAATGGCTCTAAGGGTGTTCCGGCTGGAGTTTACCATCCTAACTATCAACAAGATTCTGATAAATTTTAACGCAATAAGATAAACATCAATGGTTTACAAGCAAGTCTAAGACATTGTTGAAATGGCGTAGGCAGGATGATTGATTAAGTTAATAAAGACATAGTCTTAAAGGTATTTAGTGAAAAATATAATATGTATATTAGCTACAGTTACTTTTCTAGCAGGATGTGATACCAATAGTTTTTTAGAGAAAATAGGTCTAAAAGATAAAGATTTAATTGGAGAAGTTTTTGTTGTTACAAATAGTGGGCAAAGTATTAAGTTGGGGCTGGTAGAAGTTGTTGCATTTTCAGAAAAAGACTTAACTACTTGTGTTAATGAAAAAATGTCAGATTGGGCTACAAAGAATCAGGAATTGTTTAAAGAATATACGTTAGCTCAGGAATCTCTGAAAAAACAACAAGATTCACTTAACATTGATAGGATTTCAATAAAATGGCATATCGATGCTATTGAAATGGGTCAAAAGGACACAAAAGAGGAAAAGAAGAGGTTTGATGAAGAAATCCGCAGCTACTCTCTCAAAATGGTCGAAACTAAAAATGAGGAAAATAAACTAAATAGTCTTAAAAAACAATACGAGCTATTCAAAAAAGGTTCTTTCATCTTGGATTGCGTCAAAACTAACATTGTTACAAAAGCAATAACAAATGCTGACGGTCAGTTTTCTATGAAAGTACCTAATGAAAAGATAGCCTTATTCGCTACAACTAGCAGAAATATTATTAATGAGCCAGAAGAATATTATTGGCTAATTTGGATTGATAGGGATGTAAAGCATGTAATGCTTTCAAATAACAATCTTTATGAAACCCTATGTCAAACTTGTATTGTAAAACTTAATTAGCCCGTAGCGGGGCATATCAGGCATGCTTTTTATGCCCGACATTTTCAGTCTTTAAAATATAAAACGACTTGCGCTTTTACCAGTACATCCAAGCAGGACGGGGTTTGTAACCCCGTCCTGAACGTTTTCAAGTGTTACGCTTAGCTAACACAAAACGTTTCTGACAGAACAACTGCCCCGTCCGGCTGTTTGGCATGATAAGTAGAAAACAAGCCACCTTGAAACAGTATTTATAGGAGAAAACCATGCAAGCTATAGAATTCGAAACGCATCTTGAAAATGGACTAATTCACTTGCCTGTTTCTTACCAACATTGGCAAGAAGGCAAACACGTTAAAGTCATTGTGTTAGTCGATGAAAGTGCGGACGACCGATCAGAACAACAAAATCGGCGATCGATCAACCGCCACGCCGGAAAAATCAGCCTAACCCAAGACCCTTTAGACTTTCAAAACAACATATGAGACGAATGGGCATGAGGGCCGTAGGATGTGCTTCACAAAGTGAAACGCATCAATCACGAACGATGCGGTTCCTATCGTCACCACATCCTACCCACTCCGCACATCTTACGGTCTTGATGTATTAGAGGCGGCCTAACCAGTAGTCGGGTCTGCGCCGCTTGTGTGCAACGGCAAGGATTTGAACGACACCCTCGACATCTCGAAAAATATCATTAAAGGGAAACCGTTTGAGAAAAATACGCCGAATGTTGGGTTTGCGTTCAATACGGTAACGATGCGGCGCATGGACAACGTTTGCCATAAGTTCCTCTAGCTCAGTAAGATACGCAACGCCAAGACCCGGCTGTCGAGATTCAAAAAAACGCGATGGCTTCAAAATGTTCTGCTTCAGCACCGGGATGAAAGTAATAACTCACCGCAATAATGCCCGCGCTTTGCGGCTAACTTCTTCGGCGGGAATGAGCTGTACAAGCCCCTGATCTATTTCTGCCGCCCTACGCTCCGCCTCGTCAAGCCATGCCTGCTCAATTTCAGGTTCAGACATATCTTCAAGGCTTAACAATAGCTTATGAGCGAGCTTGGCTCTATCCGATACAGGCAGATGCAAAGCTTCGCGTTCAATTGTGGTTGGGTCCATAGTTCGCAATCGTTTGATTAAGAATGGCACTAAAGCTATCAGAGCTCGGTAAGGTATGCAACTGAAAACAGAAAAGTCGGGCTTATGCCCGACTTTTCTAAGCTTTATTTAACTGCATTCCCCATCTGAGAGCTGGAGCAGATTTGTATTAACCCGAAGGGCGTTAGGCAATATAGCCTGACGTTAATCCATGCCGTATTAGTAGTGATAAGCATTGTTCAGTCGTAAATAGCGGTGTCCGTCACTCCTGAATGACAGATTTAGCCTGAAGATCTGCATGGTAGGACGACCGAACCATCGGCGCGCTGGCGACTTGTTTAAACCCCAGGGCCTTGGCAACTGCGCCGTATTCATCGAATTGTTCGGGGGTGATGTAACTTTGAACCGGCAAATGGGCTTTGCTGGGTTGCAGGTATTGGCCTATGGTCAGCATTGAGCAGCCGTGGGCCAATAAATCTTTCATGACTTGATGAACTTCGTCCGGTTGTTCGCCAACGCCGAGCATCAGGCCGGATTTGGTGGGGACTTGCGGCAGTGCTTGGTGGTATTGCCGCAGTAAATTTAGCGAGCCTTGGTAGTCGGAACCGGGGCGCACTTGCTTGTACAGTCTGGGGACGGTTTCCAGGTTGTGATTGAATACGTCGCAGGGTTGTTCGGCTAATAGAGCTACGGCTTTTTCTATGCGTCCGCGAAAGTCCGGCACCAGGATTTCTATTTTGGTGGCGGGCGTTTGCTGGCGGATTTTTTCGATGCACTCGGCAAAATGTCCGGCGCCTCCGTCCCTTAAATCATCGCGGTCTACCGAAGTGATGACTACGTACTTCAAGGCCATGGCCTGCATCGCATCGGCCAAGTGTTGAGGTTCGTCTTTGTCCAGCGCCAGCGGTTTGCCATGCGCGACATCGCAAAAAGGGCAGCGGCGGGTGCATAAATCGCCCATGATCATGAACGTGGCGGTGCCGTGCTGAAAACACTCTCCCAGATTGGGGCAGGCGGCTTCTTCGCAAACGCTATGCAGGTTGTTTTCGCGCAGCAGTTGTTTGATGCGGGTGACTTCGTCGCTGGCCGATATTTTTACGCGTATCCACTCAGGCTTACGCAATGTGGTTTCGGCTGGCTCCACTTTGATCGGGATTCTTGCCAGCTTTTCGGTGTTGCGCTGGTGAGATTCGGGAGTGGAACGAGAGGGGGCTTGATAAGTCATTTTTGTAATGCCGTAATGATAGCTTGGGTAACAGGAATGGCGAGTTCAGTATTGCTGACAGTTACGCCCAGATCGGCCAGTTGGGTAACCTCAAGTCCTGAATAACCGCAGGTATTGATGTGGTCGAAAGGGTGCAAATCCATGTGGTTGTTGATACTCAGGCCATGATAGCTGCAATTTCTTTTAATGCGCAGGCCGATGGAACCGATTTTTTTGTTATCTACGTAAACGCCGGGGGCATCGGCTCTGGCTACGGCGATAATGCCGTGTTGCACCAAGGCGAAGATCATGGCTTGTTCCAGCGTGGTGACCAGTTGGCGGACGCCGAGATTCAGACGTTTAATATCGATCAGGGTATAAATAATCAGCTGGCCGGGGCCGTGATAGGTTACCTGTCCGCCACGGTCGGAATTAATGACCGGAATTGCCCCGGTATTCAGCAGATGCTCTCGCTTGCCGTTTAAGCCCAATGTATAAACGGAAGGATGTTCGGTGATCCAGATTTCATCGGCGGTTTCTGCCTCGCGATTTTGGGTAAATCGCTGCATGTCTTGCCAGGTGGATTCATAGGGCTGAATGCCCAGATTGCGGATGGTTATCGGCATGAGGCGACGTTGCGCTGCAACGACTCTACAAAGCCATCAAGACATGCGGATGGTCGGTTAAATCCTGATAAATAGCATCCAGTTGCTGCTTGCTGGATGCTTCTATGATTACGGTGACGGCGATGTAATTGCCGTCTTTGCTGGGGCGTGTGGTCACCGCGCCTTCGTTAATGTCGGCAACATGGCGACGCACGATTTCTATAACCAGCAGGTCGAGTTCCAGATCGGTTTTGCCCATTGCCTTGATCGGGAATTGGCAGGGAAATTCTAATAGGGTTTCTTCGCTCATGGTCGTGATTGCTTGTAAGCCTGGAATAATTGATTCATGATTCGCCATATGGGGCCGGGTTTGCCGTTTGCAATGGTTTCATTATCAAGTTGAACAACCGGCACGATTTCCCGTGTAGAGCTGGTTAACCAAATTTCACTGGCTGTTTTTAAGGCATCCAGTGAAACGATGTCTTCACTGTAGGGAATGTTGTTTTCCCTGGCGATTTCCAGAATGACATTGCGGGTTATGCCCGGCAATATTTCGGAGCCTTGCGGCGGAGTAATCAGGATGCCGTCGATGACGGCAAAAATATTACTGGCGGCGCCTTCGGTTACATAGCCGTCTTTAACCAGGATGGCTTCGGCACACCCTTTTTCTACAGCCTGTTGTCTGAGCAAAATATTGGCCAGCAGCGTGGTGGCTTTAACGTTGCACAATTCCCAGCGGCTGTCATCGACGCTGATGGCTTTTACTCCGGAATCCAAATTTGCAAGCGGCACGATGTTTGAGCACATCGCGAACACGGTAGGCGTAACGTTTTCCGGAAAAGTGTGGTCTCTTTTGGAATCGATGCCACGGGTAATTTGCAGGTAAATATATTGATCCAGGCTGCTATCCAGCAAGGGCGTCAGGATTTCCAGCCATTGCGCCCGGTTATGCGGGTTTGCTAAACGTATCGAAGACAGGCTGTTTTCCAGCCGTTCCATGTGTTCCTGAAAGTGAAACAACGAACCCGAGTAGGACGGGATTACTTCATAAATCCCGTCGCCAAACAAAAAGCCGCGATCCATGACCGATACTTTTGCATCGGCTAACGGCAGGTACTGGCCGTTTAAATAGACGGTTTTATTGTGCATCCGGTTTCTCCAGCATCATCATGGCACTGTCATAGATCCGCTGGAAAATATTACCTTGTTCTACCGATTTCAGGGCGATCAGGTCTTTGTTGGCGACCACTTCATTTTTCAGTGTGACGTTGACCGTACCCAGTTTTGTGCCTTCTTTAACCGGCGCGGTAATTTTTTTATCAATGTTGATAACGGCTTTTAGGTCGTTGTAATGGCCACGGGGAATCGTGGCATAAAGATCTTCGGCCAAGCCAAGTTGCAGGTTTTTAGTGTCGCCTTTCCAAACTCTCGCTTCGGCCAGGGAGGTTTTTCCTTGATACAGTTTGTGCGCCTCAAAAAAACGAAAGCCGTAGTTGAGCAGGTTCTGGTTTTCGTTAGCTCTGGCGTTGGGGCTGCTGGCGCCCATCACCACTGAAATCAGGCGCATGTCGTTTCTTAACGCGGAAGCGACCAGGCAATAGCCGGCGGCATCGGTAAAACCGGTTTTAATACCATCCACTGTCTCATCACGAGAAAGCAGCTGATTGCGGTTGTGCTGGACGATGTTGTTGAAGGTGAATTCTTTTTGTGAAAACCAGCGATAGTAGTCAGGAAATTCCTTGATTAAAGCCTGGCTGAGTATGGCCAGATCGCGGGCGGTGGTGTAGTGGTTGTCGATGGGTAAGCCGTTGCTATCCTGGAAATGGCTGTTTTTCATGCCCAGACGTTCGGCATGTTGATTCATCATGTCGGCAAAAGTGTTTTCATCACCGGCGATATGTTCGGCCAAAGCAACGCTGGCATCGTTGCCGGATTGAATGATGACGCCTTTTAACAGGTCTTCAACTTTGACCTGATTGCCGACTTCAATAAACATACGTGAGCCGGGCGTTTCCCAGGCTTTTTGGCTGATAGTGACCAGGTCGTCTAAATGTAAGTGGCCATTGCTGATTTCCCGAAACACCACATAAACAGACA
>Ga0208121_100675_pt1 | contig 10643 bp, 9 predicted proteins | sample LakWasMet62_LOW9_2_FD_183894 | JGI IMG/M metagenome (GOLD analysis project Ga0208121, IMG submission 183894) | Freshwater sediment methanotrophic microbial communities from Lake Washington under simulated oxygen tension - Sediment Metagenome... | ecosystem: Environmental > Aquatic > Freshwater >... | reverse complement strand
GACGTCCTGATCATCGAACCCAAGGTGTTCGGTGATGCGCGCGGCTTCTTCTTCGAGAGCTACAACGAACGCGCTTTTGTCCAGGCCATGGGTCTGAAGCTCCCTTTCGTGCAGGACAACCACAGCCGCAGCGCGCGCGGCGTGCTGCGCGGCCTGCACTACCAGATCACGCAGCCGCAGGGCAAGCTGGTGCGTGTGGTGCGCGGCAGCGTGTACGACGTGGCGGTGGACTTGCGCAAGTCTTCTCCCACTTTCGGGCGTTGGGTGGGCGCCGAGTTGAGCGAGGCCAACCATCGCCAACTCTGGGTGCCGCCCGGATTTGCGCATGGCTTTCTGGTCACCAGCGAGTCGGCAGATTTTCTCTACAAGACCACCGATTACTACGCGCCCGAACACGAGCGTTGCATCGCCTGGAATGATCCGGCGATCGGCATCCAGTGGCCCCTGGAGGCGGCGCCGGTGCTGTCGGGAAAAGATCAGCTGGGCAAGCTGCTGTCGCAGGCCGAGGTGTACGCATGAGCGCCGTTATCCATCCCGTCATCCTCTGCGGCGGCAGCGGCACCCGCCTGTGGCCGCTCTCCCGCAAGGCATTCCCCAAGCAGTTCATTCCCTTGCTCGGGGACAAATCGCTGCTGCAGCTCACGCTGGAGCGGGTGGCTCCGCTGGCCCAGGGCCAGCCAGAAGCCATCACTTGTGTGGCGGCCGACGAACATCGTTTCCTGGTGGCTGACGTGGCGGCGCACGCAGGCCTGTCCGTGCGCCAGATTCTCGAGCCGCAGGCGAAAAACACAGCGGCTGCCATGGCCCTTGCCGCGCTAGCGGCGCCGGCGGACGCGCTGCTGCTGTTCTGTCCGGCCGACCACCACATTCCCGACACCGAGGCCTTCTGCGCCATGGTGCAGGGCGCGGCCCCGGCGGCGCAGGCCGGCCGGCTGGTGACCTTCGGCGTGTTGCCCAGTTTTCCCAGCACGGCCTACGGCTACATCCAGAAGGGTGCCGCAACCGGCACCGGCTTCGAGGTGGCCCGTTTCGTCGAGAAGCCGGCGCAGGACAAGGCGCTCGAATTCCTGGCCAGCGGCCAGTACCTCTGGAATGCGGGCATCTTCCTCCTGCGTGCGGCGGACTTGTTGCAGGCGCTGCAGGCCCATGCGCCGGATATCCTGGATGTCTGCCGCCAGGCCATGCAGCAAGCGCAGCGCGACGGCCTTTTCCTGCGTCCCAGTGCGCAGGTCTTCGCGGCTTGCCGCAGCCAGTCCATCGATTACGCTGTGATGGAGCGCGCCGTCAATGTCAGTGTCTATCCCTTTGCCGGGGTCTGGAGCGATGTGGGCAGCTGGAACGCGGTGGCGCAACTGGCTGAGCCGGATGTCGATGGCAATCGCGCTGGCGGTGAGGTGTCGCATGCGCACCATCTGAAGTCGCGGGATACCTACATTCATGCCGGTGGACAGAGGCCCGTGGTGACGCTGGGTACGAGGAACCTGCTGGTGATCGATACCCCGGACGCCCTGCTCGTCGCCGACGCCGGCCAGGCTGAGGCCGTCAAGGAGGTCGTGGCCACGTTGGAGCAACTTGATGCTGCCCAGGCCGTGCAGCATCGCCGCGTGGCGCGGCCCTGGGGATGGTACGATAGCGTCGATGTTGGGGCGCGCCATCAGGTCAAACGCATCATGGTCAAGCCCGGTGCTTCGCTGTCACTGCAGATGCACCATCACCGAGCCGAACACTGGGTCGTAGTCAGCGGCACAGCCGAGGTCACCAACGGTGATCAGGTTCTGACCCTGCACGAAAACCAGAGCATTTATATTCCGATCGGGCAAAAGCACCGGCTGGTCAATCCTGGCGCGGTGCCGCTGGAGATCATCGAAGTGCAAAGTGGTGACTATCTTGGGGAAGACGATATCGTGCGCTTTGACGACAGCTACGGACGTGCGGCCGGATCTGGCGGGGCTTGACGTATTTCTTGGATTTCTAGGGACTGTTCTGCATGAATTTGAATAACCAAAAGATCGCAGTGATTGGCTTGGGCTATGTGGGCTTGCCCCTTGCCGTCGAGTTTGGCAAACATTGTGAAGTGCTCGGCTTTGATATCAACACGGCACGTGTGGCCGAGTTGCAATCGGGCAAGGACAGCACGCTGGAGGTCGCGCCCGAAGAGTTGGCGCGAGCAGGCCATTTGCGCTACTCGACGAACCTGGACGATCTGCGAGCTTGTAGTGTCTTTATCGTCACCGTGCCGACGCCGGTGGATCAGGCCAATCGGCCCGACATGACGCCGTTGGTCAAGGCCAGCGAGACCGTGGGCAAAGTCATGCCCAAGAGCGCGGTGGTGATCTACGAATCCACGGTGTACCCGGGAGCCACCGAAGAGGTCTGCGTGCCCGTGCTGGAAAAATTCTCCGGCTTGAAATTCAACCAGGATTTTTTCTGTGGCTACAGCCCCGAGCGCATCAACCCCGGTGACAAGGTCAACACGCTGACCAAGATCAAAAAAATCACCAGCGGCAGCACGCCCGAGGTGGCCGATGCGGTGGACGCCCTTTACCGCAGCATCATCACGGCCGGCACCCACAAGGCCAGCAGCCTCAAGGTGGCCGAGGCCGCCAAGGTGATCGAGAACACCCAGCGTGACCTGAACATTGCGCTCATCAATGAGCTGTCGGTCATCTTCGCACGCCTGGGCATCGACACGCTCGACGTGCTCGAAGCTGCTGGCAGCAAGTGGAATTTCCTGCCCTTCCGTCCGGGCCTGGTCGGCGGGCACTGCATCGGTGTCGACCCCTACTACCTGACGCACAAGGCCGAGGAGGTGGGCTACCACCCGCAGGTCATCCTTGCAGGCCGCCGCATCAACGACAACATGGCGCGCTACGTGGCGCGCAACACGATCAAGCTCATGCTGCAGAACGGCCTGGACGTGCCGCGTTGCCGCGTGGGCGTGCTGGGCGTGACCTTCAAGGAAAACTGCCCCGACATCCGCAACAGCAAAGTGGTGGATATGGTGCGTGAATTCCAGGCCTGGGGCGTGGAAGTCGTGGTCGCCGATGCCTGGGCCAGCGCCGATGAGGTGCGCCACGAATACGGCCTGGAGCTAGGCAGCATCGATGCGCAGCACCCGGTGGACGCCCTGGTGGTCGCTGTGGGGCACAACGAGTACCGGCACGCCCAGTTGGCGGACCTGCGCGCCCTGTGCCGCGGCGGCAAGCCCGTGCTGGCCGATGTGAAGAGCCTGTATGACCGCCACGCCGCAGCCGCGGCCGGTTTTGCCGTGTTCAGACTGTGAGTTCCGCCATGAGCAACACCCCGATCACCAATCGCAAGATCCGCTTCGCCCTGGTGGGCTGCGGTCGCATCTCCAAGAACCATTTCGACTCGATCCGCCAGCATGCCGACGCCGCCGAGCTGGTGGACGTCTGCGACATCGACCCGGTCGCCTTGCAGAAAGCTGTGCAGACCACCGGCGCCGCCGGCCACGCCAGCCTGACGGCGCTGCTGCAAAAGACCACAGCCGATTGCGTCATCCTCACCACGCCCAGTGGTATCCATCCACAGCAGGCCATCGAGGTGGCGCGCACGGGGCGTCATGTGCTCAGCGAAAAACCCATGGCCACCAAGTGGGAAGACGGCCTGCGCATGGTGCGCGCCTGTGAAGAGGCCGGCGTGCACCTTTTTGTCGTCAAGCAGAACCGCAAGAACGCGACCCTGCAGTTGCTCAAACAGGCGGTGACCCAGAAGCGCTTTGGCCAGATCTACATGGTCACCCTCAACGTTTTCTGGCAACGGCCGCAGGTCGGCTATTACGACCAGGCCAAGTGGCGCGGCACCTGGGAGCTCGACGGTGGCGCCTTCATGAACCAGGCCAGCCATTACGTGGACCTGCTGGAATGGCTGATCGGCCCCATCGACTCCCTGCATGCCTACACGGCCACGCTGGCGCGCGACATCGAGGCGGAAGACACGGGCGTGTTGAGTGTCAAGTGGCGCAACGGCGCCCTCGGCTCGCTCAACTGCACCATGCTGACCTATCCCAAGAACCTGGAAGGCTCCATCACCATCCTGGGCGAGAAGGGCACGGTGCGCGTGGGCGGCGTGGCGGTCAACGAGATCCAGGAGTGGCAATTCGCCGACAGCGATCCCAACGATGAAAAGATCAAGGCAGCCAGCTATGAAACCACCAGCGTCTACGGCTTTGGCCATCCCCTGTATTACCGTAACGTGATCGACGTCCTGCGCGGCGAGGCTGAGCCCGACGTGGATGGACGGGAAGGCCTGAAATCGCTGGAGGTCCTGATCGCCACCTACCGATCGGCCCGCGACGGGGTGCGTGTCGGCCTGCCGCTGGAGCTGTGATGGGCGCGAATTACACCGTCCATCCTTCGGCTATCGTCGACGCTGGTGCACAGATCGGCGAAGGCAGTCGCATCTGGCACTGGGTGCATATCTGCTCGGGTGCGCGCATCGGCTGCGCCTGTTCTTTCGGTCAGAACGTCTTCGTCGGCAACGACGTAGTCATCGGCGACAACGTCAAGGTCCAGAACAACGTCAGCGTGTACGACGCGGTTACGCTGGAGGACGACGTGTTCTGCGGCCCTAGCATGGTGTTCACCAACGTCTACAACCCGCGCAGCGCCGTGATCCGCAAGGACGAGTACCGCCGTACCCTGATCCGGCGCGGCGCGACGCTGGGGGCCAACTCCACCATCGTCTGCGGCGTGACTGTCGGTGAATACGCCTTCGTTGGTGCCGGTGCCGTGGTAAACCACGATGTGCCTGATTACGCCCTGATGGTGGGCGTGCCCGCGCGCCAGATCGGCTGGATGAGCCAGCACGGCGAGCGCCTGGACCTGCCGCTGAGCGGCGACGCTGACACCATTTGCGCGCAGACAGGCAAGCGCTATGAGTTGCGCGACGGCCGCTGCCGCCTGGTGGACTGAAGATAGAACAGGGATCTCATGGAATTCATCGACCTCAAGAGCCAGTACCAGCAACTGAAGACGCAGATCGACGCCGGTATCCAGCGCGTGCTGGACCACGGCCAGTACATCCTCGGGCCCGAGGTGGCCGAGCTGGAGGGAAAGCTCGCCGTGTACACCGGCGCCAAGTACTGCATCAGTGTTGCCAACGGCACGGATGCCTTGCAGATCGCGCTGATGGCGCTGGGGGTCGGTCCGGGGGACGAAGTCATTACCCCCGGTTTCACCTACATCGCCACTGCCGAAACCGTAGCCCTGCTACGCGCCAAGCCGGTTTACGTGGACATCGACGCGCGCACCTACAACCTCGATCCAGCCTTGCTCGAAGCCGCCATCACGCCGCGCACCAAGGCCATCATCCCGGTCAGCCTGTATGGCCAGTGCGCCGATTTCGACGCCATCAATGCCATCGCGGCCAGGCACGGCATTCCCGTCATTGAGGATGCGGCGCAAAGCTTTGGTGCCAGCTACAAGGGGCGCAAGAGCTGCAATCTCAGCACCATCGCCTGTGCAAGTTTCTTCCCTAGCAAGCCGCTGGGCTGCTATGGTGACGGCGGCGCCGTCTTCACGAGCGACGAGGAGATGGCCAAGGTCATCCGCCAGATCGCACGCCACGGCCAGGACCGGCGCTATCACCACGTACGGGTCGGCGTGAACAGCCGGCTGGACACGATTCAGGCGGCCATCCTGCTGCCCAAGCTGGCGGTGCTGGACGAGGAAATGGCACAACGCCAGGAGGTGGCTGCCCGCTACGCCAGGCTGCTGAACGCGGAGGGCATCACCACCACGCCTTACGTCGAACCCTACAACACGAGCGCATGGGCGCAGTACACCGTCCGGGTGCCGAACCGCGAGGTAGTTCAGAAGCGACTGACGGACGCTGGTGTTCCGACGGCTGTGCATTACCCGATCCCGCTCAACAAACAGCCGGCTGTACGGGATGCAGCGGCATCTTTGCCGGTAGGGGATGCAGTGGCAGGTGAAGTCATGAGCTTGCCGATGTATCCGACGCTTGTTGAGCCGCTGCAGCAGTCGGTCGTGTCTGCGGTGATCCGGGCGGTTGCATGAAGGTTGTCACTGTTGTGGGCGCGCGTCCGCAGTTCATCAAGGCGGCGGCAGTTTCCCGGGGCATACGCGCCAACTACTCTGATCAAATCGACGAGGTGCTGGTTCATACGGGCCAGCACTACGATGAAAACATGTCGGGCGTATTCTTCGAGGAACTGGACATTCCTCGTCCCAAATACAACCTAGAGATTTCCGGCGGACAGCATGGTGCGATGACCGGGCGCATGCTGGAAGGAGTGGAAAAAGTTCTTCTCCAGGAAAGACCGGACTGGCTGCTGATCTACGGCGACACCAACTCAACATTGGCCGGCGCCTTGGCCGCCGCCAAGTTGCATATCCCCGTGGCGCATGTGGAAGCCGGTTTACGTTCCTTCAATATGCGAATGCCCGAGGAGATCAATCGCATTCTCGCTGACCGGGTGTCAAACCTGCTTTTCTGCCCTACTGAAACCGCTGTCGGCAATCTTGCCGCTGAGGGTGTCCGCGCCGGAGTGCACAACGTGGGCGACGTGATGTATGACGTAGCGCTCTACTATCGCGACAAGGCTCGCCAGCAAAGCACTGTGATTCGACAGCATGCGCTGGGCGAGAAGCAGTTTGCGCTTGCCACCTGTCATCGCGCCGAAAATACGGATGATCCGACGAGGCTTGAGGCAATTCTGGCTGGATTGGCCGGTGTGGCCGATCGCATGCCTGTCGTCTTGCCATTGCATCCTCGTACTCGCAAACTTGCGCAGGACCACAAGCTTGGGGCCTACCTGAAATCCTTGATTGTCGTTGAGCCACTTCCGTTCCTCGATATGGTTGCGCTGGAGCAGGCTGCGCGACTAATCCTGACCGACTCTGGCGGCGTTCAGAAAGAGGCATTTTTCTATCGTGTGCCTTGCATCACAATGCGCGACGAAACCGAGTGGGTCGAGACAGTCGAATCCGGCTGGAATCGCCTGGTCGGCGCCGACGTGGCACGCATAGCCTCCGCGGTGGAAGACGCTATAGGCGGGGGGGTAAGCAGAAAAACTGTAACCCCCTATGGAGACGGCAACGCGGCCGGAAGGATATTGGCTCGCTTGACGGAAGGCGGGGCTTGAGTGATTCGGCGTTTACTTAAGGGAAAGACATGAAAGTACTGGTGACAGGTGGTTTGGGACAGATTGGTTCCCATGTGGTGGAAATGTTGCTTGAGCGCGGCGACGAGGTTGTTGCCATCGACAACCTGGCAACTGGCCGACGCGAGCATCTGGTTGACCATCCGAAGCTGCGCGTGGTCATTGACACTATCGCTGACAAGAAGCTGGTTGATCAACTGGTGGGTGACTTCCGACCGGATGCTGTTGTGCACACGGCGGCGTCATACAAGGACCCGGACGACTGGTACAGCGATACTCTGACCAATTGCGTTGGCGGCTCCAATATAGTAGACGCATCAAGGAAATTCGGGGTCAAGCGCTTTGTCTATTTCCAGACAGCGCTCTGCTATGGCCTGCGTCCTATGCAGCAGCCCATCCGCCTGGATCATCCCCGCCTTCCCGGTAGCAGCAGCTATGCTATTTCCAAGACCACTAACGAGTTCTACTTGGAGTTGTCCGGTCTGGACTACGTGACCTTCCGTTTGGCGAATGTGGTTGGCCCGCGCAACGTGGCAGGACCGCTGCCCATTTTCTATCAGCGCCTGAAGGACGGGAAGCAGTGTTTCGTCACGATGGCGCGCCGAGACTTCGTCTTTGTCAAGGACCTCGCCCGCGTTGTGCTCAAGGCATGTGATGGTGTGGGGCATGGCGCTTATCACTTTTCATCCGGACAGGATGTGGCGATTCAGGAGCTCTACGACGCTGTGGTTAACGCCATGGCTCTGTCGAACAAACCACAGGCTGAGGTCAAGGAGCTGGGGCCGGACGACGTGTTCTCGATCTTGCTGGATCCCTCCCGCACCTTCCAGGACTTCGGGCAGATCGAGTTTACGCCATTGCAGGACACAGTATCCGCTGCGATCGAGTACTACAAGAAGCACGGCACGTTGGGTGAGTACACCCATTTGCGGCTTCAGGACAAGAAGAAATAAGCGGGAGGCACAGCATGCGTATTCTGATCACCGGCGGCGCGGGATGTCTGGGCTCGAACCTGATCGAGCACTGGCTGCCCAAGGGACATCAGATCTTCGTGATCGACAACTTCGCCACCGGCAAACGAGAGGTCGTGCCCGAGGTCAAAGGGCTGACTGTTCGGGAGGGCTCTATCGCGGATCCGAAACTGGTGGAGGAGAGCTTTGCCTCCTTCAAGCCCGAAGTTGTGGTTCACGCTGCTGCCGCATACAAGGACCCCGATGATTGGGTGGAAGACGGCTTGACCAATGTGATAGGCAGCGGTCATGTGGCTCGAGCGGCCAAGTCACATGGCGTATCACGTCTGATCAATTTCCAGACGGCCTTATGCTACGGTCGTCCGAAGCAGCTTCCGATCCCTGCGGACCATCCGACGGCGCCATTCACCAGCTACGGCATCAGCAAGACAGCTGGTGAGCAGTACATGCTGCTTGCGGGCGTGCCCACGCTGTCGCTGCGAATCGCAAACGTCACTGGCCCCCGGCTGGCCATCGGGCCTATTCCTACGTTCTACAAGCGCCTCAAAGCCGGTCAAAAGTGCTTCTGTTCCGATACCGGTCGCGATTTCCTCGACATGAGTGACTTTCTAGCATTCATGGATCTGGCGATCGTCGCGAACGCGCCTGTAGGCGTGTTCAACGTCGCCAGCGGCGAGGCGCACACCATCAAGGAAATCTTCGATCTGGTTTGTCAGCATCTTGGCCTTCCCCCAGCGGATGTTCCAATTGTTCCGCCCGCGGCAGATGACGTCCCTGTGGTCTCGCTTGATGCGGGAGAGACCGCGCGTCAGTTTGGCTGGGCTCCGAAGGTCGGTTTCAAGGAAACCATTGGCCGACAGCTGGCGTGGTACGACGAGCATGGCGTGACCGACGTGTTCTCGCACCTCAAGGCCCCGACATCTCGCTAGCAAGGTATTCCATATGAGTCTTACATTTGCCAACGCCCGGATCTTGGTGGTCGGTGGGGCGGGTTTTGTCGGCAGCAACCTCGTGCGCCAACTGCTGCAAGAGGGGCCGCGCGAAATCATTGTGGTCGACAACCTGCTCTCTTCCGATGTTTCGAACATCCCGGCGGATTCGCGGGTGCGTTTCGTCTTTGGATCAATCACTGACGAGAAGATCTTGGCCGATCTGCCGCAGGATCTGGATTTCGCCTTTCATCTGGCTTGTTACCACGGCAATCAGTCATCCATCGCCAACCCTCTGGCTGACCATGACAACAACACACTCACTTCGCTCAAGCTGTTTGACCGGCTAAAGGATATTCGTGGGCTGAAGAAAGTGGTGTACGCGGCAGCGGCCTGCGCGGTGGCAGAAAAGACCTACGATACCCCTACCGCCACAACGGAAGAACAGCCCGTAACTCTGTATCACGATAGCCCGTACTCGATTTCCAAGATCGTCGGCGAACTTTACGGTAACTACTATTTCCAGCGACATCAGTTGCCTTTCGTCAAGGCGCGGTTCTCCAATGTTTACGGCCCACGCGAAATTCTGGGGGCTGGGCAGTGGCGCGGAACAGTGCACACGGTCTGGCGAAATGTGACGCCTACTTTTGTCTGGCGCGCGCTAGACGGCGAAGCGCTTCCGCTTGATAACGGTGGTAATGCCAGTCGAGATTTCATCTTCGTCGAAGACATGGCGCGTGGCCTGATGGCCTGTGCGCGTAGCGGAGCGCCTGGTGAGGTCTACAACCTGGCGACCGGTCGGGAGACGACGATCCTGGAGTTGGCAACCCTGATCAATGAATTTACGGGCAACAAGACTCCTCTGGACTTGAGACCGGCGCGGGACTGGGATCGGTCTGGCAAGCGCTTCGCCTCTACCGAAAAGGCGCAGCGCGATCTGGGCTTTAGGGCAGAAGTGGATATTCGTGAGGGATTGAGGCGTACCGTGGCGTGGACTAAGGACAATCTAGAACTCATCAAGCGCTCCATTGCCAAGCACGATAAGTTAATGAATCAGCAACAGGTCAAGTAAAGCAAGGAAAGAGATTCCCATGGACATTCGAGGAAAGAAACTGGTGGTGATCGGTGGCGCCGGCCTGATCGGTTCCCACACCGTCGATCACCTGATCAAGGACGATGTCAAGGAAGTCGTCATCTATGACAACTTCGTACGTGGCCGCGCCGAGAATCTGCACAACGCGCTCAAAGACCCGCGCGTCCGTATCTACGACGTTGGCGGAGATGTCATGCAGACCGACATTCTGGAATCGGCCATCGACGGCGCCGACGGCGTAATCCACTTGGCTGCCCTGTGGCTGCTCCAGTGCCACGAGTATCCGCGCACCGCTTTCGACGTCAACGTTCGTGGCACCTTCAATGTCATGGAGGCTTGCGTCAAGAAGGGCGTCAAGCGTCTGGTCTACTCGTCGTCTGCGTCCGTCTATGGCGACGCCGTCCAGGAGCCCATGACGGAAGACCACCCGTTCAACAACAAGAATTTCTATGGCGCGACCAAGATCTGTGGCGAAGCGATGCTGCGTGCGTTCCACCATCGCT
>Ga0208121_100672_pt1 | contig 10681 bp, 6 predicted proteins | sample LakWasMet62_LOW9_2_FD_183894 | JGI IMG/M metagenome (GOLD analysis project Ga0208121, IMG submission 183894) | Freshwater sediment methanotrophic microbial communities from Lake Washington under simulated oxygen tension - Sediment Metagenome... | ecosystem: Environmental > Aquatic > Freshwater >... | reverse complement strand
ATTTTCGAATTGAAGCATCCCTGTCACAAGACGGCGTCTAAGTATCCATCTGACAAGTCCTTCTATGAAAACCTGGTTTAATCTAAAAGAGAAGCGAATCATCATCTTCCTCTCTTGGCATGCGTACGAAATTATTTGCATCCAAAAAATGCAAATTGAAATCACAAATTATTTCTTGACGTGAAATCAGTACAAAAATACTCACAAGATCATAGTGTTCTCGTAATGAGGATATTGTGCTTTCAGGATGTTCTTTAATCGTTCTAAAAATCTCAATTTTGATTCGCGAAAAATCACCTTCATGAAATTGATATTTAACCAAAAAACTTAAATTTCCGATTAATACCGGATTCACAAGAATCTGCTCATCAGTCAATATTAGAAATCTCCGCCCCATACGCTCATAATGTTGACCGACAGCAGTTAACTTTTCTTGTAGTTCTAAAGACTTCAGCTTTGACTTTGGCTTTACTTCTACGTGTATAACTTCACCACTACGTAGAACCAATTCTAAGTCTGGATAGTAGTGTTTTATTTCGCCCTTGAATTCATACAAAATTAATTCTGGTTGCTCTTGGTAAGTGACAACTCCCCTGGAATACTCTGTTAAAAGTATTGCCTTGCTTTCCAATATAGACTCAGCCTCAACCATTCTTTTTCCAAGCTTGTAGGAGGGCACGTAAGACCTGTAACCCCGTCCTGACCTGGTGACAACATTTCTTGATTTCATTCAATATCTCCTAATCCTTTAGGCAACACTTCACCCTGCGTCTATACGCATATTCAAATTTGAAATTTAAAACATTGTTTTTGGGCAAACACTTACCTAGCAACTGATAAAAATCAGCAGTTATTTAAAAGTGTTATTTGAAAGTGGCTTGACGCCTAGGGCTTAGAAGGAGATACTACGTTTTCCACGACGTAAAGTAACATTGCTTCAAAGCACTAAAAACGGGCAGCCACTAGGTTCGCCCTTTTTTATTTCATCTTCATTTTTATATTCCTTTTCTTATCTAACAAGTTGGTTGCATCTCGTTAAATTTCATATTCAATGCAATCTTCATCAAACAAATCTGAGTAGGGGTCAAATTATTTACTTGATCATTCAGTAAATAGTACAACTCATAAATCTCTGTGGATGCTTTCAAAGGAATCACATAGCGCCTGTTTGAGCGCTTTAAAGAATTCCATAAATCTTCTGCTTCTAATTCATTGAGTTTGTATTTATTAATTAATAACTCCACAAACTCGGTATTAGGTGTTCCCTTGCTACCTGTTTCCAATCCACAAAGATAACTTTGTTCAATTCCAAGTAATTCAGCAGCATCACTTTGACGCAAATTGCGGTTTTCTCTAAAGCTACGAATTTGACGAGAAAATGGGCTCATATCATTTTCAGATAATTAATCTTGATATCGTACCATTTTCAGCAAAAAATAGGTGGATTAATTTAACGTAACATATTGATTTATAAACACTTGTTAGATTATTTTAACTAGTAATCCAATGGTTTTATAAACACGTGTTTATTAGTTAAATCGCTAGAATTTAATTACAGATAGGCTAGGGTTTTTAGCCCTAGCTAGGACTTGGAAATTTGTTGAAACCTAAAATTAACTTAGATGTAGGTAAGGCGGCAGTAAATTAAGCAACAGCTTGCGCCACCAGTGCATCGGCAATGGCCTGCTGTTGCTGACTGGCTTGTTGAATGCGAGTTTTGAGTTGGTCGCACAGCGCCATCAGATCATCGACTTTGGCAACGATGCGATGTTGTTCGGCGAGGGGAGGAATTGGAATTACAAATTGACCTAGTTTTCCAATACTTAACCCCTCTCTTGATACACCTACCTGAACATCCATTACCGTTTGCTGAACATGCTGTGACATGAGCACTAAGTGCATAAACCGCAGTATTTGACTTGTTGCAAGACGAACAATAGTGACATGTTGGCTTACATTACCAGTTAAAAAATCATCTGGAACAATTGCGCATCGACCAATTGAAGCACCAGTGATATTAAAAAGTAGATCGCTAGGGTAAATATGTGTTCCTGACATTTTGTTGTGAGTTTCTGATGTTATAAACGCTACATCGTCTAGTCTTAAACCTTCATCCCATACGTTTTGTGATCGCAGAAAAGGTACGCCCTCTTTAACATAAACCTGCTTGCCACCAAGTGGAGTGCTCCCTGCGCCAATTTTTACTAGCAATTCATTTAATCTAACCCAGATCCAACCGGTAGGAGTGTCATATGGTTTTTCATCCTCACCAATTGGCGCCAGCGGTTTTTCTTTTTTTAGTTTACCTTCTGCAATCAGCTTGGCTTTTTCAGCCTGGATGCGTTTAAGCAGTTCACTGGCGGGTTCGTCGTTGGGGTCTTGCGGGACGAGTTTTCCCATAACAGCGAGTTGTAGCAGGGTTTGTTTAAGGCCATCTATGCTAGCTTCTGTGATAAATAGCACATCGAAATGTGCGTAGATGCGTTGCCAGTTAGCCTTAAATGCTGTGGCATTTTGGCTTTGCGTGAGCGTGGCGAGTAGTTGGCTCACCAAGGTTTCATGCGCTTCATGTGCATTGCTGTGTTTTTGTTCTAACTGATCGCATAGCGCCATTAGCTCATCGACTTTGGCAACGATGCGGTGTTGCTCGGCTAAAGGCGGTATAGCAAAGAATAATGGTTTTAGTTTAGCTAACGAAATATTAGCGATATTTGTTGTCTGGCTTGCGTTGTCAATCAATGCTTCTCTAGTAAGAGGCGTTCTCAATAAAATTAATACAAATTTTGGCAATATCGAATAGGGTCTAATCACGCCTAAAAATCCACCAAATGTGGTTTTTTCTTTGATTTCATTGCCTACTAATGCTACTTTACCAACCAACTCGCGACTATTTGCCATCGACATAACAATATCGTTTGGTTTTAAAAATTGGTCTTCGCGAGAAACAAATAGCTCTTTGATATAGAGGATGTCTTCCCACTCAATCTGGTCTTGAACATTTGTAGTTCTTAAACAGGCTATCCTTCCAATTTCTGGAGATTTTGACTTTTCACTACCTGGAAAAGTAATTCCTCTTACTATTTCCACTACATCACCAAAGGTTGCATAATCCCATCCCTTAGGCAATTCAAATGGCTTTTCATCGTCAATAATTGGTGCCAGTGGTTTTTCTTTTTTAAGTGTGCCTTCTGATATTAGTTTTGATTTTTCAGCTTGAATCCGTCTAAGCAATTCGCTGGCTGGTTCGTCATTGGGGTCTTGCGGCACAAGTTTACCACGCACGGCTAACTCTAAAATCAGCTCACGCAGTTTTTTTACGCCATAAACATTACCCAAATTACCACTGGCTCGGCCACGACCGGATTTTTTCTGAAACTCTGCCGCTGTCCAAATATCAATATGCTCGGTAAGCAAGTTTGCAATTTTGGTCATGCTTAGTTGCCTTGTATGCTTGAGGCTAGGGCGTCGCCTAGGATGGTTTTAAGCTGGTCTCGCATACTGGAAATGTCTTGCTGCATGGTATGGTATTGCGCGAGCAATACTTCCGGGTCGTGGCTGATTTGCTCACCCACGTGCGGGTTTTTGCAATCGAGGTTGTAATTGCGGCCTTGAATATCTGCTAGGCTCACTTTCCAGGCGTATTCGTTTTCCTGTCTGGTGCTAAAGCCATCCGCCTCACTGCCCCACCAGTTGGCAAGCGTTTCAAACTCTTCCGCCTTCATCGGCTTGGTTTTGTTATAGGCTTTTACGCCTGCAGGCAGGGTCTGCTCATAAAACCAGATATGTTGTGTTGGTGTGCCTTTAGTAAAAAACAGCAGATTGGTTTTAATACTGGTGTATGGCGCAAACACGCTATTGGGCAAGCGCACAATGGTGTGCAGGTTGCAGTCTTGCAGCAGTTTTTCTTTGATGCGGGTTTTAATGCCTTCGCCAAACAAGAAGCCATCGGGCAACACCAGTGCGGCACGGCCACCGGTTTTGAGCAGCTGCATAATCAGCACTAAAAACAAATCTGCAGTTTCACGGGTTCTGAAGTTGGCTGGGAAGTTGGTTTCAATGCCATCTTCCTCCATGCCGCCAAACGGTGGGTTGGTGATCACGACATCAACACGGTCTTTTGGCTCCCAGCTGATGAGGGGGCGCGCCAAAGTGTTGTCATGGCGGATATTGCTAGGCACTTCAATGCCATGCAAGATCATGTTAGTAGTGCAAAGCATGTGTGGCAGCGGTTTTTTCTCAATGCCGTAGATACTAGCTTGCAGCTTGGCTTCATCTTCTACCGTTTTGACATCCTGCTTGCGGATATGCTCAATAGAGCAACTTAAAAAGCCACCTGTACCACAAGCGGGATCCATCACTTTTTCGCCTAAGCGAGGGTTGGCCATCCGTACCATAAACTCAGTCACGGCACGTGGTGTATAAAACTCGCCGGCGTTGCCTGCATTTTGTAGATCACGCAGCAGTTGCTCGTACATATCGCCAAACAGGTGACGTTCTTGCGCTTTGTTAAAGTCTACACCTTCCTGAATTTTGTTGATGACCTGACGAATCAACTGTCCAGACTTCATGTAGTTGTAGGCGTCTTCAAATATAGAGCGAATCACATAGGCACGCTGGTCGTTGCCTTTGGCTTCAAGATTTTGCAAGGCAGGAAACAACTCGTTATCAATAAATAACTTTAGCGCATCACCAGTAATACCTTCAGCATTAGCGGCCCAATTACGCCAGCGGTATGCTTCTGGTAATGGTGATTGATAGTTGTCGTTAATCAACTCCCATTCTTGCTCACGATCATCAAAAATCTTGAGAAACAATAGCCAAACTAATTGGCCTAGACGTTGTGCGTCGCCATCCACGCCTACGTCTTTGCGCATAATGTCTTGGATGGATTTAATCGTGCTGGAAATGCTCATGTATGCTGCTTCTTAAATTATGCGTAAAGTTCTTGTTCTAGTTCTTTCAGTGCTTGTAGATATGCTGGCTTGCCGCCAAATACGGATATTAACTCAGGTGCACTACCCATGCTTCGGAATGGATCTAAGGTGAGGATTTTAATGTCTTCTATGTTCTCAACGCCTGTATCAGCGTATTTATCTAACAAAGCGACGAGCACTTTACGCGCTTGTTCGCCATATTTGGCAAAATAATTACGTTTTTTAACTTGTTCGGCACGTTCTTTACGTGTGAGCGGCGGTTGGTCAAATGCGATATGGCAGACTAAATCAAATGGGTCAAAGTCTTTACCTACCTCCTCAGCAAGCGCATCCAGTAACACACCATGTTCTTCCAGCTCTTGTATCAGGGCTGCTTTACGTTCAGCACTAGACCATGAACGTAAGAACTCATCGAGTGAAGCAAAGTCTTTGCGCACTGCGCTACGGGTATAGTCTTTAATAGATTCTGTAATCAACTTACCCTCAGGCCCATAATATTGCACGCGTTGTGCAACGATATGTACTTCTACATCGCCAACAAGATATTTAACTCGACCTCTAGGTGCATCTGGTCCGCCAGTAATATCAGGCCTTTCACCACCTTGTGTGCCTCCTCCATTAGGGGCATTCTCTCCTTCATCATCAGGAGGTACTGGGGCTTCATCCCCTTTTGGCTCAAATATGACTACAGGCTCACCATCAAAGTCTTTGTCCGCAAATAACTCAGTGGCTTTTTTGAAGTCCATAATCGTGAACCAGTATTTACCGTAGTCCTCGTTAATACGCGTGCCTCGGCCAATAATCTGCTTAAACTCAGTCATGGATTTGATATGCTGATCTAACACCACTAATTTGCAGGTTTGTGCATCCACACCAGTAGTCATCAACTTAGAGGTGGTGGCAATCACAGGGTAACGCTCTTCTGGATTGATGAAATTATCTAGTTCAGCTTTTCCTTCCATTTCATCACCAGTAATACGCATCACGTATTTGCGGTTTTCTTTTACTCGTGAGGAGTTAGCGTTTACTAGCGCCTGACGCATTCGCTCTGCATGGTCTATATCATCGCAGAACACGATAGTTTTAGCGTATGGATCGGTTGCATTGAGATATTCTGTAATCTTTTTAGCAACTAGCTCGGTACGTTTTTCTAGTACCAGTGTTCTGTCCATGTCCGACTGGTTATAAATGCGATCTTCAATAGCTTGACCTTTTTTATCTACTTGCCCTGCCGTAGGGCGCCAGCCTTGTAGGTCTCTATCAAGATCAATGCGCACCACTTTGTAGGGTGCTAAGAAGCCATCTTCGATGCCTTGTTTTAGCGTATAGCTGTAAACAGGGTCTCCAAAGTAAGTGATGCTTGAGACTTCTTTGGTTTCTTTAGGAGTGGCTGTAAGACCGACATGTGTAGCATTGCTAAAGTACTCTAGCACTTCACGCCAGGCAGAATCTTCAGATGCACTGCCACGGTGACATTCATCCACCACGATTAAATCAAAGAAGTCTTGTGAGAATTGCTTGTAGATGTTTTTATCTTCTTCGTTACCAGTCACTGCTTGGTATAGCGATAGATAGATTTCATAACTTTTATCGATCTGGCGTTTGGTGATTTTTGTCATCGCTGCGCCAAATGGCTTAAAGTCATTATTCTTGGTTTGATCCACGAGAATATTACGGTCAGCTAGAAAGAGGATGCGCTTTTTAGTGCCAGATTTCCACAAACGCCAAATAATTTGGAATGCTGTATAAGTTTTGCCAGTACCCGTCGCCATGACTAGCAATATCCGCTGCTGGCCTCTAGCCACGGCCTCTACTGTGTTATTGATTGCGCTAGCTTGATAATAACGTGGTGAACGACCTGAACCATCGTCGTAATAGGGCATTTCTACTGTTTTTTTGGCTTGCTCAGTGGCAATGTCTTTCCATAGACAATAGCGCTCCCATAAATCTTCGGGGGATGGAAACTGGTCAAGCTGAACTTCTTGTTCAGTTAGGGCGGCATTGCCGGTGCGGTCATGTATTAAAAAGCCATCACCGTTTGAGCTAAACACAAACGGGATTTCTAGCGTTTCTGCGTAGTTGAGTGCTTGCTGCATGCCTGCACCCACACTGTGACTATTATCTTTTGCCTCAATCACTGCGATTGGGATATTGGATTTGAAATAGAGGATGTAGTCAGCACGCTTTTGTTCGCCGCGTGCGTGCATTTTGCCGCGAACAATGATCCGGCCTTTAGTAAAGCTGACTTCTTCACGGACTTGCGTTTGTATATCCCAACCAGCTTGTTGAATGGCTGGCGTGATGAATTTTGTACAAATGTCTCGTTCTGAAAGTTTATTTAAGCCCAAGCTGAGACCTCATTTATTGTTCTATTTATACCAACTCATAATAAACTAAAACAATAAAAGCCCTAAATGGGCTTTTATTGTGTAAATCTAAAATTAATCGAAAATTACCTTTTGCAAAATTCCCTCACAATCTAGAGTTTTGGGAATTATCTAGAGTTGAGTGGGAACCTACAAAACTAAACATCCAAATTACCCACACCCAATGCGTTACTTTCAATAAATGCACGTCTAGGTTCCACATTATCCCCCATCAACGTTGTGAATATCTCGTCTGCGGCAATTGCGTCATCAATTTGCACTTTGAGTAGGCGGCGCACTGTAGGGTCCATGGTGGTTTCCCATAATTGCTCTGGGTTCATTTCACCAAGACCTTTATAGCGTTGAATATTCAGTGTATTTTTCGCTTCACCTTGCAGCCAATCTAACGCTTGCTTAAAGGTAGAGACGGTTTGCTCTTTTTCATTACGCTTAACTATCGCTCCCACACCAACTAAGCCATTGAGCATATTGGATGTTTTTAGCAATTGTCTGTAATCACCGCTACTTAAAAATTCAGCATTAATTACGCAGCATTGCAGATTGCCATGCACATATTTGTTGATTTCTAAGCGGTAAGCATTGGTTTCTGCATCAAACGCAACGATGACTTCACTTCCTACTGCACCTAAAATTGGGCGTAACTTCTCAGCAATTGCGTTTGCACTTGCTTCTGTGCTTAAGTCTATAGCACCTGCATCTTGAATCGCACGTAGTACGCTCTCGTCATACAGTGAGGCAATACGGCGAATGACTGCTTCCGTGAGTACCACTTGTTTGGCAATTTCCGATAACGCTTCATCTTTGAGGATGCCGGCATTGGTTTTAGTATCTAACTCTGCATTTTTTAGCGCGGATTGCAGCAGATAAATATCTAGCTCCTGCTCATCTTTGAGGTAACGCTCATCCCTACCCTGTTTTACTTTGTACAACGGTGGTTGTGCAATGTAAATATGGCCGCGCTCTACCAATTCTGTCATTTGACGGTAGAAGAACGTGAGCAACAAGGTACGAATGTGCGCACCGTCAACGTCAGCATCAGTCATGATGATGATGCGGTGGTAACGCAATTTTTCTGCACTGAAATCGGCTTTACCGATACTGGTGCCGAGCGCAGTAATTAGCGTGGCAATCTCTTGTGAGCTCAGTAATTTATCAAAACGTGCTTTTTCTACGTTTAAAATCTTACCTTTTAGCGGCAAAATCGCCTGGTTTTTACGGTCACGACCTTGTTTGGCTGAACCGCCCGCAGAGTCACCCTCGACGAGGTAAATTTCACAAAGCGCAGGGTCTTTTTCTTGGCAATCTGCCAATTTACCAGGCAAGCCCATGGTATCCATCACGCCTTTACGGCGGGTAATCTCACGTGCCTTACGTGCTGCTTCGCGCGCACGCGCTGCTTCAACCACTTTACCGCAGATAATTTTTGCATCTGCTGGGTTTTCTTGTAAATATTCGGCTAATTTTGCGGCAACAATCTCTGAAACCACTGGCTGCACTTCACTAGACACCAGTTTATCTTTAGTTTGAGATGAAAACTTAGGATCAGGCACTTTCACTGACAGTACGCAGGTAATACCTTCCCGCATATCATCGCCAGTAGTTTCAACCTTGGCTTTTTTAGCCAATTCACTTTGTTCAATATACTGGTTTAAAGTACGTGTCATTGCAGTACGTAAGCCAGTTAAGTGGGTACCGCCATCGCGCTGCGGGATGTTATTGGTAAAACACTGCACAGTTTCACTGTAAGAATCATTCCATTGCATGGCAACCTCAATGGTCATGCCGTCTTTTTCACCTGAAGCATAAAATGTTTTTGGGTGCAGCACGGTTTTACTGCGGTTCATGTACTCCACAAAGCCTTTGATACCGCCTGAATAAGCAAAGTTTTCGCTTTTTCCGTTACGTTGGTCTATCAGCTCAATTTTTACGCCATTATTTAAAAATGATAGCTCACGAATACGCTTAGCTAAAATTTCAAAATGGTATTCAACCAACACGAAGGTTTCTACTGAAGCTAAAAAGTGTACTTCTGTCCCTTTTTTATCCGTTACGCCAGTTTCTGCGAGAGGGGCTACAGCTTCGCCACGACGAAACTCCATTTGATGTACTTTACCGTTACGGTAAATTTTCAGTTTTAGCCAATCAGATAGCGCATTAACCACAGAAACGCCTACACCGTGCAAACCGCCAGATACTTTGTAAGAGTTTTGGTCAAACTTACCACCAGCATGCAGCTCGGTCATGACAATTTCTGCCGCTGAGCGTTTTACTGCCTTGATATCGTCTTGTTTGATATCGGTAGGAATACCGCGGCCATTATCAGACACGCTAACTGAGTTATCTGGGTGAATAATGACTTTAATATCATCGCAATGGCCAGCTAATGCTTCATCAATCGCATTATCCAGTACCTCAAACACCATATGGTGCAAACCTGAACCATCCGATGTATCGCCGATATACATACCAGGGCGTTTACGTACTGCATCCAGACCTTCTAAGATCTTAATACTGGATGAATCATAATCTGGTGATATTGCGTTGTTTTCACTCATACTTATTTTCTTTACTTTAAATTTATCTTTAAATTCAGTATTTTTCGCGTGGCAAAAATACCAAAGCTTGTTTCACGTGAAACACTTGTTTAGATACGCATTGGCATCACAACGTATTTGTAATCCGGGTTGTTCGGTAGGGTAATCAAGCAGCTGCTATTTGCATCTGCAAATGAGAAAGTCACCTGTTCACTACTAGTATTATTAAGTACATCAATGAGATACGTCACATTAAAGCCTATATCTAGCGTATCACTGCCATAAGCAATTTCTAATTCTTCCTCAGCTTCTTCTTGGTCACTATTGGTACTAATTAATTTTAAATTATTGTTGCTTAATACCATACGAATACCGCGATATTTCTCATTCGATAAAATCGAAGCACGCTGCATTGCTAACAACACACCTAAACGCTCAGTGGTAAATGTATTTTGATGACCTGTCGGGATTACACGGTTGTAATCAGGGAACTTACCATCAATTACTTTAGAAATCAGCCTAATATTACCAAAACTAAAGTTAACTTGGTTGTTAGCAATTTCTACGCTGACATCTTCTTCACTATCATCCAATAGCTTGATTAACTCAATCACAGTCTTGCGAGGCAAGATAACATCTTGTTTTTCATAGTTTTCTTTTAACTCTGCCGACGTAAAACTTAAGCGATGTCCATCCGTACCAACGATATTTAAACGATTAGCCACTACTTCAACTAATAAGCCATTCAAGTAATAACGAATGTCTTGTTGCGCCATTGCAAACTCTACTTGCTTCAACAACTCTTTCAGCTGTCTTTGCGGAATAG
>Ga0208121_100670_pt1 | contig 10697 bp, 8 predicted proteins | sample LakWasMet62_LOW9_2_FD_183894 | JGI IMG/M metagenome (GOLD analysis project Ga0208121, IMG submission 183894) | Freshwater sediment methanotrophic microbial communities from Lake Washington under simulated oxygen tension - Sediment Metagenome... | ecosystem: Environmental > Aquatic > Freshwater >... | reverse complement strand
GAGGCCGAGGAGGGCGCTGCCGCCGAGAAGGGCGACAGCAAGGCTTCGCCGCTGGAGCAGTACACCCAGAACCTCAATCAGGCTGCCAAGGACGGCAAGATCGATCCGTTGATCGGCCGTGAGTACGAGGTCGAGCGCGTGATCCAGATCCTGTGCCGCCGGCGCAAGAACAACCCGCTGCTGGTGGGCGAAGCCGGCGTCGGCAAGACGGCGATTGCCGAAGGCCTGGCCTGGCGCATCGTCCAGAAGGACGTGCCCGAGATTCTGGCCGAAGCCAATGTCTACTCGCTGGACATGGGCGCGCTGCTGGCCGGCACCAAGTACCGCGGCGATTTCGAGCAGCGCCTCAAGGGCGTGCTCAAGTCCCTCAAGGACAAGCCCAACGCCATTCTGTTCATCGACGAGATCCACACCCTGATCGGGGCTGGCGCAGCATCGGGTGGCACGCTGGATGCGTCCAATCTGCTCAAGCCCGCGCTCTCCAGCGGCCAGCTCAAGTGCATCGGCGCCACCACCTTCACCGAGTACCGCGGAATTTTCGAGAAGGATGCTGCGCTGTCTCGACGTTTCCAGAAGGTCGACGTGGTGGAGCCCACGGTGAGCGAGACCATCGACATCCTCAAGGGCCTGAAATCGCGTTTCGAGGAGCACCACAACGTCAAGTACGCCAATGCAGCGCTGCAGGCAGCGGCCGAGCTGTCGGCCAAGTACATCAACGACCGCCATCTGCCCGACAAGGCCATCGACGTGATCGACGAGGCGGGTGCAGCCCAGCGCATCCTGGCGCCGTCCAAGCGCAAGAAGACCATCGGCAAGACCGAGGTCGAGGAAATCGTGGCCAAGATCGCCCGCATTCCCCCGGCCAACGTGTCCAATGATGATCGCAGCAAGCTGCAGACCATTGAGCGTGATCTCAAGAGCGTGGTGTTCGGCCAGGACAAGGCGCTGGAGGTGCTGGCTGCGGCCGTCAAGATGGCGCGCTCCGGTCTGGGGCGGGCCGACAAGCCGATCGGCTCCTTCCTTTTCAGCGGCCCGACCGGTGTGGGCAAGACCGAAGCGGCCAAGCAGCTGGCCTACATCATGGGCATCGAGCTGATCCGCTTCGACATGTCGGAGTACATGGAGCGCCATGCCGTGAGCCGCCTGATCGGTGCGCCCCCGGGTTACGTCGGTTTCGACCAGGGCGGCTTGCTGACCGAGGCCGTCACCAAGAAGCCGCACGCCGTGCTGCTGCTCGACGAGATCGAGAAGGCGCACCCGGACATCTTCAATGTGCTCTTGCAGGTCATGGACCACGGCACGCTGACCGACAACAATGGGCGCAAGGCCGACTTCCGCAACGTCATCATCATCATGACGACGAACGCGGGTGCCGAGACCATGAACAAGTCGACCATCGGCTTCACCAACCCGCGCCAGGCCGGTGACGAGATGGGCGACATCAAGCGCCTCTTCACACCGGAGTTTCGCAACCGCCTGGACGCCATGGTCAGCTTCAAGGCGCTGGACGAAAACATCATCCTCCGCGTGGTCGACAAGTTCCTGCTCCAGCTCGAAACCCAGTTGGCCGAGAAGAAGGTGGAAGTCACCTTCACCGACAAGCTGCGCAAGCACCTGGCCAAGAAGGGATTCGACCCGCTCATGGGCGCTCGTCCCATGCAGCGACTCATCCAGGACACGATCCGTCGCGCGCTGGCCGACGAGTTGCTCTTTGGCCGGCTGACGGAGGGTGGTCGCCTGACGGTGGACCTGGACGACAAGGACGAGAGCAAGACCGAAGTCCTGCTCGACATCCAGCCCCTGCCCAAGAAGGAAGGCAAGGCCAAGCCTGAAGAGGCCACGGCCGACTGATTGTCAGTCGCCCAAAGAAAAAGCCGGCCCCAGGCCGGCTTTTTTCATGGGTGCGGGACGATCACCGGAAGCCCACGCGATCCAGCATCTGCTGCACCTTGACCGAGTTCTTGCCAACCACGCTGATCGGGATGGTCTCGCTCTTGAAGCTGTTACCTCCCATGGCCTGCAGCGCCGGGTTCTCCAGCTTCACGCCCCTGGCGGTCGGCCACTCGTTGTTCCCATTAGCGAAATGTTCCTGTGCCTGCGGGCTGGCCAGGTACTCCAGGAATTTCACGGCATTGCTCGGGTTCTTGGCATGCCTGGCCACGGCGCCACCGGCGATGTTGACGTGTGTGCCCCAGCTGGACTGATTGGGGAAGACCACGCCGACGCGCTCGATCACGGCCTGGTCTTCGGGCTTGCTGGAGCGCATCAGTCGCGCCAGGTAATAGGTATTGGTCACGGCCACGGCGCATTCGCCCGAAGCCACGGCGCGGATCTGGTCGGTGTCGCCGCCCTTGGGTGCGCGCGCCATGTTGTCCACCATGCCCTTGAGCCAGACCTCGGTCTTCTGTTCGCCCAGATGTTCGAGGACGGCGCCGAACAGCGAGAGGTTGTAGGGATGTGAGCCGGAGCGGATGCACAGACGGCCCTTGTTCTTGACGTCCCCGAGTTCCTCGTAGGTGTCGACGTCCTCGCGCTTGACCTTGATCTTGTCGTAGACGATGACGCGTGCCCGGGTCGAGAAGCCGTACCAGGCCGAGCCGCCGTCGCTGCCTGCCGCACCGCGCAGTTGCGCCGGAATGGCCGCGTCCAGGGCAGCCGATCTGATGGGCTGGAACAATCCATCGGCCTCGCCGCGCCAAAGACGGGCTGCGTCGACCAGCAGAATCACGTCGGCCGGCGAGGCGCTGCCTTCGGCGCGCAGTCGGGCCAGAATGCCGGCATCATCGGCATCGACGCGGTTGATACGGATGCCAGTCGAGCGGGTGAACTGGCTGTAAAGGGCCTCGTCGCTCGGGTAGTGACGGGCGGAATAGATGTTGACCACCTGTTCCTGGGCCAGTGCCGTGCTGCTGGCGAGCAAGGTAAAGAGGGAGAGGGAGAAAATTCGTTTGAGCATGGTATGCGTGCTTGGATCGGAACCCAGATGATATACAAAATGCAAATCATTCTCAATAAACATAGAAAAATCATGGGATATCGGGGCTGGTGCGTGCTGTTGCCAGCGTTGTTGATCGTGCTGGCCGGTTGTGCCAGCCCAGCACTGACACCGGAGCCGCCGGCGCCCCTGGAGGCCAGGCGTGCGCCACGGATCGGTCTGGCCCTGGGCGGCGGGGCGGCGCGAGGATTTGCGCATATCGGGGTGATCCAGGTGCTGGAAGAGGCCGGCATCAAGCCGGATCTGGTTGCTGGCACCTCGGCTGGCAGTCTGGTGGCTGCGCTCCACGCCAGCGGGCGCAACGGCAGCCAGTTACAGCGCATCGCTGAAAACATGGACGAGGCCACTTTTACCGACTGGACCTTGCCTCTGTTCAGCCGAGGGATGTTGCGTGGCGATGCCCTGGCGCGGTATGTCCAGCAACAGGTGGGGGGCCGCCGCATCGAGGATCTTGCCCTGCCGCTGGGCATCCTGGCGACTGATCTGCAAAGCGGCCAGGGTGTGCTGTTCGAGCGCGGGGACGTTGCAACAGCAGTGAGGGCGTCGAGCGCCGTGCCGGCACTGTTCCAGCCGGTACGGATCAGCGGGCGGGATTACGTGGACGGCGGCCTGGTGGCGCCGGTGCCTGTGCGTCAGGCACGGCAGATGGGGGCCGAGCTGGTCATCGCCGTGGACATCTCGCAGCAGCCCGAGGCCAATGCGCCCGGTGATGTGTTCCAGATCCTGCTGCAGACCTTCAGCATCATGAGCAAGAGCCTCAACACGCTGGAATTGCGCGGCGCTGATCTGGTGGTGGTGCGGCCAGCCCTCAATGGTGTTTCGGGGGCGGATTTTGCTGCCCGCTACCGTGCCATCCAGGCCGGGCGCGCGGCCATGCTGCAGGCCTTGCCGCAGTTGCGCCTGGCGATCGAGACGGGGATGCGCCCGGTGGGCCCGTCGAAATGAGATAAAAAAAAGCCCCGTCAGAGACGGGGCTTTGAAGGGATCCCTGAACCTGATGGTTACGAAAGGACCCGAGGAGACAAGCGGTGGAAAAACAAAAGGTTTTTGTTTTTCGATGAACTAATTATGTCAGGGTTTTCCCTTGTTGTAAAGGCTGATCAAGAAAGCCTTCAGAATCAAGGTTGATCCTGTGTTGAAAATTAACGCTTCTTGGCAGTTGCCTTGCCAGCCTCGACGGTGGCAGTGGCAGCCTTGAAGTTCGACTCAGCCAAGGCAGCAGCCTGCTTGGCCGATTTCTGAGCCGTTTCCAGCACATTGTTGGCGGCAGCCACGGCGCTCTTCATCAGGGCGACGGCGGTTTCGGAGCCGGCCGGGGCATTCTGCGACGTGCTGTCGACCACATCCAGGAATTTCTTCTGCGCTTCGGCGATCTGGGCTTCGAAGGTCTTGCCGAATTCTGCGCTGGTCACGGCAGCGATGTCATAGATCTCGCGGCTGTAGCTGGCGGCTTTTTCGCTCAGCGGCTGCAGCAGGCTGGATTGCAGGGCCAGCAGCTCTTGCGGGTCCTTGGCGTTCAGCACGGTCTGGGTCTGGCTGGCAGACTCGGCCAGCAGGGCACGGGAAGCGGCCAGATTCAGTTCAACCAGCTTTTCCACGCCTTCGAAGGCTTTGCCGGTCAGACCAAAGAGAGTTTCGACGTTGGCCTTGTTGGCGGCCAGGACTTGTTCGACGGTCAGCATAGTGAACTCCTTGAGGGACAGGGTTGAAAATCCGTTTTGCTGCATTGCAACATGAAACCAATTCTAGGGCGCCCAAACGCAAACGCAAGGGTTTTTTGCTGCCATGCAGCAATTTAGGGGTGGCGCCCTAGAAAACCGGGGCCGGCCAGGTCGGCGTCGCGGCGACCGCTCGAGCAGAAGAGCACGCGGGTGCAGCCCGTTCCCTGCCGTGGGCTTTCCCATACGTGCGGCGCTACCTGGGGGCTGCGACAGGCGCCAATGGGCTGGCAGAATCGGGATTGCGCATGAATACCGAAACAAAAAAACCGATTCCGGAGACACGCAGCGCCTACAAGGTCTTTCGGACCATTACCACGCGCTGGATGGACAACGACGTCTACGGGCATGTCAACAACGTCGTCTACTACAGCTGGTTCGATACGGCCGTCAATGCCTGGCTGATCGAGCGCGGCGTGCTCGACATCCACGGCGGCGACACCCTCGGCCTGGTGATCGAGACCCAGTGCAACTATTTTGCATCGCTGTCTTTTCCGCAAACCATCGAGGCCGGCATCCGGGTCGCCCGGCTGGGCAACTCCAGCGTGCGTTATGAGGTGGGCCTGTATGCGCAGGGTGAAGAATGGGCTGCTGCGCAGGGCCATTTCGTTCATGTCTATGTGGACCGGAAGACGCGCCGTCCTGTTGCCCTGCCCGCGACCCTGCGGGCTGCTCTTGAAACCCTGACCTGAAATCTATGACCGTTGATGAAGCCATCCAGACGCGCATGTCCGTGCGCGCCTACACGCCGCAGGCCGTGGCGCCTGAAACCATCCTGGACATCCTGCAACTGGCCAGTCGTGCACCGTCGGGGACCAACACCCAGCCCTGGAAGGTCTACGTGCTGCGGGGGGGCAGCCGCGACAGCCTGGTGGAAAAGGTGTGTGCCGCACACGAGGCCCTGCGTGCCGATCCCTCGCTGGCGGCCGAGTACCGTGAGGAATACGACTACTACCCGGAGAAATGGGTCAGCCCCTACATTGACCGGCGGCGCGAGAACGGCTGGGGCCTGTACGGCCTGCTGGGCATCACCAAGGGCGACAAGGACAGGATGCATGCCCAGCACCAGCGCAATTTCCGATTCTTCGACGCGCCGGTGGGCCTGATGTTCACGCTGGATCGCGTCATGGGGCGCGGCTCCCTGGTGGATTACGGCATGTTCCTGGAAAACATCATGCTGGCGGCGCGCGCGCGCGGCCTGCACACCTGCCCGCAAGCGGCGTGGAACGGTTTTGCAAAGATCATCCTGCCGCACATCGGTGCGGGGCCCGACGAGATGCTGGTCTGCGGCATGGCACTGGGGCATGCCGACCGCTCTGCTATCGTCAATGATTTCCACACACCGCGTGAACCGGCAAGTTCGTTCACGCACTGGCTGGACTGAGTGTTCAACCGGGCGAATTGCCCCAGAACCTGATACGAAATAGAGGAGACATCACATGCTGACCCTGCTGGTCATCGTTTTCGTGCTGGCCTACGCGGCCATCGCCCTGGAGCATCCGCTCAAGATAAACAAATCCGCCTCCGCCTTGCTGGGCGCCGGCCTGTTGTGGACGATCTATGCTCTGGCCACCGGGGACGCCACCAAGGTCGGCGGGGAGCTGGGCGAGTCGCTCATGGGCACCGCGCAGATCGTCTTCTTCCTGATGGGGGCCATGACCATCGTCGAGGTGGTTGACGCGCACAACGGCTTCGAGGTCATCACCCGGCGCATCAAGACCCAGAAGCTTTCCACGCTGATGTGGATGGTCGGCTTTGTCAGCTTCTTCCTGAGTGCCATCCTGGACAACCTGACCACCACCATCGTCATGGTGTCGCTGATGAAGAAGTTGCTGGACCAGCGTGAGGACCGCCTGTTCTTCGCCGGCATCATCGTGATTGCGGCCAACGCCGGCGGGGCCTGGACGCCGATCGGTGACGTGACCACCACCATGCTGTGGATCGGCGGGCAGATCACGGCGGTGGAAATCATGAAGGGCTTGTTCATTCCTTCGCTGATCAACCTGCTGGTGCCGCTGGCCGTGACCAGCTTCGTGCTGGGTTCACGTCCGGTGATTGCGCCGAAACGCGCCGACGCGGCAGAGGGGCCCGAGACCACCGCCTTCGAGCGCAACCTGATGTTTTTCATGGGTCTGGGCATCCTGGTCGCGGTGCCAGTCTTCAAGACGGTGACGCACCTGCCGCCCTTCATGGGCATCCTGTTCGGTCTGGGCATCTTGTGGCTGGTGGGTGATCTGGTGCACCGGAACAAGGAAGACGATCTGGCCAAGCAGCGCCTGACGCTGGCGCGGGCGCTGACCCGCATCGACATGAGTTCCATCGTCTTTTTCATCGGCATCCTGCTGGCGGTGGCGGTGCTGGAGCACACCCACATCCTGTCTTCGATCGCCCAGTGGCTGGATCAGCGCGTGGGTCGCCAGGACATCATCGTCATGCTGATCGGGCTGGTCAGTGCCGTGGTGGACAACGTGCCGCTGGTGGCCGCCTCCATGGGCATGTACAGCCTGCAGCAGTACCCGGTGGACAGTTTCCTCTGGGAGTTCCTGGCCTATTGCGCCGGCACCGGCGGTTCCATCCTGATCATTGGCTCGGCCGCGGGTGTGGCCGCCATGGGCCTGGAAAAAATCGACTTCTTCTGGTACGTGCGCAAGATCAGCGGCCTGGCCCTGATCGGCTACCTGGCCGGCGCCTTGTTCTACATCGCCGAATACCATCTGCTGCACTGAAATCGCTTCCCCCACCCATCGCTCATTTCCCGAGACCTGCACCATGAAACCGAAGATCCTTGTTGCCCGTGCCGTTTTTCCCGAGACCATTGCCTATCTGTCGCAGCATTTCGACGTCGAAACCAATCCGTCCGATGAGGCCTGGACCAGTGCGCAACTGATCGAGCATCTGCGCGACAAGGACGGCGCTTTCACCACCGGCAGCGTGCGCATCGATGCCGAGGTGCTGGCCGCCTGTCCGAAGCTCAAGATCTGCGCCAACATGGCCGTGGGTTACAACAATTTCGACATCGATGCCATGACCACACATGGTGTGCTGGCCACCAACACGCCCGATGTGCTGACCGAGACCACAGCCGACTTCGGCTTTGCGCTGGTGATGGCTACGGCCCGCCGCATCACCGAGAGCGAGCATTACCTGCGTGCAGGCAATTGGACCAAGTGGAGCTACGACATGTTTGCCGGCTCCGACATCCATGGCGCGACGCTGGGCATCCTGGGCATGGGACGCATCGGCCAGGGCATTGCCAAACGCGGTGCGCTGGGCTTCGGCATGAACGTGATCTACCACAACCGCTCGCGCCTCGACGCTGCGACGGAGGCCGAGTGCAGGGCCCGTTACGTCAGCAAGGAAGAGCTGCTGAAGACCGCCGACCACCTGGTGCTGGTGCTGCCGTACTCGGCTGCCTCGCACCACGCCATCGGCGTGGCCGAGCTGGCGCAGATGAAGCCCACGGCCACGCTGGTCAACATCGCGCGCGGCGGCATCGTCGACGACGCAGCCTTGGCCCAGGCGCTGCGCGACAAGCGCATCGCGGCGGCCGGGCTGGACGTGTTCGAGGGTGAGCCCAAGGTGCATCCGGACCTGCTGACCGTTCCCAATGTTGTGCTGACCCCGCACATCGCCAGTTCCAGCGTGCCCACGCGCAAGGCCATGGCCAAGCTGGCGGCCGACAACCTGATCGAGTTCTTCAGCAAGGGCAAGGGCCTCACACCCCTGAACCCCCAGGTGCTCAAAGCCTGACTCAGGCCACGCGTGTGCCGGTCTTGCGGAATTGCAGGCCGGCCTGGCGTGTGACCTCGCCCAGCAGCTGTTCGTTGGACTGCGTATCGCGTAGCCAGCGAGCATCGTTGAGTCCACGCTCGGTGCTGTGGCGCAGCAGTTCGAGCGCAGCCCCCGAACCCGGCGTGATGGCGTAGGGCTGCACCCGGTCCAGCGTGGCCAGGATGTGCTCCTTGAGCGGCAGGTGGGTGCCGCTGGCCGGGTCCACATAGACCGCGTCCAGCCCGAAACGACAGGCCTGGAAGCGGTTGTAGGTATAGACCAGGTAATCGTCCTCCACCGGTTCGAACGGGGCTTCCTTCAGAAACCAGGCGGCCAGGGCCTGCACGTAGCCGGCCAGCGCGGCGGCGCGCTCGATGGAGAGCGGTGTGTCGAAGACGCGGATCTCGATCGTGCCGTACTCCGGCTTGGGCCGGATGTCCCAGTAGAAGTCCTTCATGCTGCGGACCACGCCGGTGCGTGTCATCTTGTCGAAGTAGGCATTGAAGTCGTCCCAGTTCAGCACAAAAGGCGCACGTCCCGACAGCGGGAAGGCGAACACCGAGTTCAGGCGCGCAGAATCAAAAGCCGTGTCGTGTCCCTGCACGTAGGGCGAGGACGCCGACAGGGCAATGAAATGCGGGATGTAGCGCGACATGCGATGCAGCATCAGCAGGGCGCTGTCAGCGTCCGGACAGCCCACGTGTACGTGCTGGCCGAAGATGGTGAACTGCTTGGACAGGTAGCCGTAGAGTTCGGACAATTGGCGAAAACGCGGTTTGTCGTAGATGCGTCGCTCGTGCCACTGCTGGAAAGGGTGGGTGCCGCCGCCGACCACGGCGATATTGAGCTTGTCGGCGCATTGCACCAGCGCGTCGCGGATCTGGCCCAGCTCCTCCTGCACGTGCGACGGTGAGCGGCAGATGCCGGTGGAGATCTCGATCATGCTCGATGTCATCTCCGGCACGACGCTGCCAGGTAGCTTGCGCTTGGCCATCAGGCGCAGCATGTCGTCGGCGTAGGGCGCCAGGTCGTAGTCGTGTGTGTTGACGAGCTGCAATTCCAGCTCCACGCCCAGGGTCAGGGCCTCGGAATGGTTGAAGGCTTCAAGCGGCATCGCTGTTCTCTCCTTCGGGTTTGACGCGTCGTATGGCTGGTGGGCGTCCGGCTTCGCCGGCACGCTGCAGGGCCAGCATGGCCATGAGCGCACCCAGCACTTCCATGAACAGGATCAAGGGCATGGCAATGGCAGCTACCGGCTGCCCGATGGCGGGTGCAAATTCGGAAAACTGGGAAACCAGCAGCAAGGCCACGGCCGACATGGGCCAAAGGGCACTGGCCGTCCACAGGGCCTGTCTCAGGCTGGCACCGCTGCCCCATCCTGTCAGGGCGATGGCCGCCAGCTTGGCCAGGGCGCGCGCCAGCACCAGGGCGGCGATCAGACTCCAGGCTTCCCAGTTCCAAGGCGCCTGGGCAGCGGCCATGGAGACCAGCACGAACATCAGGATGGTCAGGATGGCCGAAGCCGTGCCGAATTGGCGCGGCCAGGACCAGGGGCGCGGGTGCAGAGTCTTGAGCAGGATGCCGGCCAGCAGGGCCGCCAGCGGCGCCGAGCCGCCAAAATGCGCGGCCAGGGCCGTGCCGGCAGCGATCAGCGAGAGCTGCAGCACGGCGGTGTTCTCGCTGGTCGGGCTCATGAGTTGCAGGGCCTTGCGCAGGGCGTAGGCCAGCAGGGCACCCACGAGCACCGAGGCCACGACCAGCAGGATCACCGGGTAGATGGCATCGGCCAGGGTGGCTTGCGAACGGCCCAGCAGGCGTGCCATGACACCGCCCAGGGCCAGTACGTAAAAGGTGTTGAGGGCGGCCAGGGTGATGATGCGGTCCGTCACGGGGCCGCTGGCGCGCAGGTCGCTGGCCACCCGCATCAGCACGGTCGGTGAGGTGGCGACCATCAGCAGCGCCAGCGGGACATGCAGGGCTTCATCGACGCCGAACAGCTGCAGCACCCACCAGGCCGCAAGGTAGGTGGCCAGGGCCTCGCCCAGGCTCTGGGCCAACAGCATGGGGTTGTGGCGCAACCAGCGCAGCGACAGGCGCCCACCGGCCTCGAACAGCACGATGGACAGGCCGAGTTCCACCATGAACTGCGCGATGCCGTCCAGCGGCCAGCTGGCCGTGGTGTAGCCGGAGAAGCCGGCCAGGGCGCCCACGGC
>Ga0208121_100665_pt1 | contig 10758 bp, 6 predicted proteins | sample LakWasMet62_LOW9_2_FD_183894 | JGI IMG/M metagenome (GOLD analysis project Ga0208121, IMG submission 183894) | Freshwater sediment methanotrophic microbial communities from Lake Washington under simulated oxygen tension - Sediment Metagenome... | ecosystem: Environmental > Aquatic > Freshwater >... | reverse complement strand
ATAAGCCTACGGTAAACGGCACATGTAAGTATAGCCAAATACCAAGTCTAGCTCTGTACATCAGGTCTTGGCGCGCGCGTCTTACTAATGACTCACGTCTTACCATAATCGAATATAGCTCGCGATATAGTTTGCGTTGATCTACGGCTAAGTCTTTGCCTAACAAGGTGAGTTCTTGCACAGCCTTGGCTGAAGGACAGTTAGATTGAAACCCGCTGAGTTGATCAATTAAGCTTAGGCCGATAGAGGTTTCGCGGCAGGCACGGAGTACGGTGTTGTTGATTTCATCTGGCATCAGCAATGCAATCTTGCGTGCTAGTTTATCGGCCTCGGCAATCCTTAATAACAGCCCATCCAGGCTGTCTTCGCCCATGTTTTCTGTCATCTTGCGAGGGTAAATCATGTAGGTGTAGTTACCAAAAAAACCGCTGGCAACCACAATTAACAGTAGGACGTAGGCTAAGGTGTGGATATTGAGTCCGAAGTTGAAGCCGCTATGTAAGGTGACAATAAACGTGAGTGCGGTGCCTAGGTAAATATGTGCAGAGAGCCAACCTTGTGTCGCCCCAGTGCCACGGTAGCGCCTTTTTCGGATGCCATACCATGTCATCCATAACACCATTAGGGCTGAGATGGTACCTAGTGTATAACCTAACCAGCTACCGCCGTAATGACCGACGGCTGGTTCAAAAAACAGAAAAGCGGCCAATGCAATTAAGATAACCACCACCGCCATTTTGAAATAGCGGTAGTTTTTATAGTCGAACATATTGCTCTGTTGCATTAAGCGTTTCCTCTATGCATCATCTAACCCTAGTAAGTGGTGTTCATCCGCGGCACTGTTACTTGCATAGCCTAATAATTGTTCAGGGTTCACCCGCAAGGCTGCACCTACTGGGCAAGCGCGCACGCATACCGGCCCATCAGCAATGTCTTTACACATATCACATTTAACAGCGACTTTTGTATTGTTAGTTGAGGCAACCTGTTTAGGTTGAATCCCTAACAGCATTTGCCATAGGCTTTGTTCGGGCTGGTCTTGAATCACTGCCATTTGAATCACATCATAAGGACAGTTTTGCTGGCAGTTGCCGCAGCCTATGCAGCTATCATCGATATAAACTTCGCCATGCGGCGCACGGTGGATAGCGTCGGGTGGGCAGTCCTTCATGCAGTGAGGGTGCTCGCAGTGGCGGCAAGAGGTAGGCACGCGAATATTGGCATAGATCGGGCCAGTATCGCGGTCCAAGCGTGTTGCGCCGCCGTGGGTATCTGCACAGGCTTGCTCACAGTGGTTACAGCGCACGCATAATGATTCATCAATCAATAACACGTCGGTTGCTTCACCTACGCCTTGCTGAATTAAGAAGGAGATTAGGCTAGATTGTGCAGATTGATTAGAAAAGCCGCCGCTGCTGTTATCTGAGGTGGTTTCTAGCTGTTGTCTTTTTTCTTGCTCTTGCAAGTGTTGTAGGTAACGTGCATCTAATGACGAACGCACTTCAGGGTTGCGCGCGATAATGCCTTGCATGCGTGCCACGTCAATTAAAATAGCCTCGGTGGCAATGGCGGCGCGCACGGTGGCGTAACGCGGCTCACCAGAAATGAGTGACATTTCGCCTACGTAATTGCCCGCAGCTACATAGAACAACACCACTTCACGCCCCGTCATCATGCGCGAAACAGTGACTGAGCCGCGTCGAATCAGGTACAGGCCATCTGCTTCATCACCTTCATGAAATAGCTCCTCACCCGCAGCATATTGTTTAATCACGGCATGCGAAGCTAAGTCGTTAAGGTCATCCTCGCTGAGAGAAAGGCCTATGCATGCATGCACGATGCGCTTAATGGCAACTTCATCTAGTGACCTGCGCATCGCTTGCACAGAGTTAATCAGTTTTAACATCACGCGACGTGGTGTTTCGATTAAAGCGCAAGCTGTTGTGGCTCGGACTGTGGCAATTCTGCGTCGGCCTGACAGTAGGCCCATTTCTCCAAAAAACTCACCGCTTTTGAATCTGTCATCTGCAATATCATCTTCGTCGATGAACATTTCCAGCTCACCTTCAATGACAAAAAAGAAGGAGGTGCTGTAATCGTTACGCTCGAAAATAATGTCACCAGCAGCTGGCTGTAAAATATTGCTTTCTAAAATCAGTTCTCTTAATTGCAAAGAGTTGAGCAGGCGTAATAGGGGAACGCTGCGCTGAATTTTATCTAGTACATCTTCAATACCGCGGTCTGAACAAAAGCTGGCAAATTTGTCCCGTAGTAGCGCAGTATCTGCGGCCTCAACCGGGTTGCCGATAATATGCTCAATGACTTCATAGCCTTGGTTAATTCCCTGTTTAATCAATGGGTAACCAGCTAGTGCGCCAATAATATATAAGCCAGGTACGTTAGACTCGTAACGTGGTGTTAGTACGGGCAGGGCGGCTAAGTCGGCAGTAGGGAACGCTACGCCAAAGCTTTCCAGCAAGGGTCTGGAAGGCAGTGCACCAAGACGCGCAATAATGCGATGGCACGGGATGCGTTCTACACCCTTAGGCGTATCAGCAAATAATGTAACGGGAAACTCGCCTTTGGTATTGGCTTCAATTGACTGTGGGCGCGTTTCTAATAGCCAGTCTAGTGCACCTCTTTGCCTTGCTTCAGTCAGTTGTGTAAGGTTGCTTTCCTTACAATTACTAAAGTCTTCGGCACGGTTTAGTACAATCACTTGATTGCGCCCAGTGAGCGCTAGCGCGTTTTCAACGCCGGTGTCACCGCCACCAATTACAACGATAGTTTCGTTTTGGTAGGCTTCTGGGTCATCTAGTTGGTACTGTACCTGTGGTAAATCACCGCCGGGGATTTCCAGTTTACGTAAATTGCCTTGTACGCCAATCGCCAAGATCACGTGATCTGCCGTGAATAGGCTACCGTCACTGAGTTCAACCTTTAGTGCTTCAGGGTTTTTCCCCTCAATATCACGTGTGATTGCCACCACTTTTGAGTTGTAGCGAATGTTGATTTTGTAATCAGCAATCACGCTTTCCCACGAGATGAGTACAGACTCGCGCAAGGACGCGGCAAATGGCAAAGGGCTACGCAATGGCAAGCCGCGTGGTTCTGCCATCACTAATTTACGGCGCTGGTAGTTACGTATGGTATTGGCGGCTGCTTCTGACGCTTCTAGTAGCAGATAAGATAGCTTTTGCTCGGACGCACGTGCCGCTGCTGATAGGCCACTGGGACCCGCACCAATAATAATGACGTCAAAGTGATTGCGCATGAAAACGTTAGCAAAAGCAATATTATAAGATATGGATTATATGCCAAAACCGGCGTCAGGATTGACGTTAAAAATTGCAACAAGGCAATAATTGCAAGTTCCAAAGCATTTTCAAGCTTAATGTTGCCAGTAGTAGCGCAAAGATCTTTTTAAGCATGCCAACGGGTAGTTTTTGCGTTAGGTTTGCACCAATAGGAGCAGTGAAGAAACTGGTGATAGAAATGACTAAAACCGCAGGTAAATTAATAAAGCCGTAAGTGTATGGAATGGATGCCGCATGCGACCAACCGCTTAATAAATAGCCAACACTGCCCGCAATAGACAGCGGAAAGCCAATCGCCGCTGAGGTACCAATGGCTTTTTTGATGTCAACCTTACGCCAAGTCAGATAAGGCACGGTAATGGAGCCGCCGCCAATAGAAACTATGGCTGAAATAGAGCCTATGCCGATGGAGGCGAGCATGAGCTCTATCTTGCTAATGGCATGGTGATTGGTCGTGCTGGCATGTTGGCCTGATTTGGAATTAGAAAACATTTGAATTGCCACATAGCCCATAAAGCAAGCGAAGAAAATGGCTAAGGCTTTGGAGCTAATCATAGAGGCAATGAATGTTGCTGAAAAAGTACCTAACACCACGCCTAGCAACATTAGTTTAACCAGCGGCCAGACAACGGCGCCATTGGCATGATGCGCGCGTAAGCTGGATAGTGACGTTACCATGATGCATGCCATGGAGGTGCCCAAGGCTAAATGCACGACTTGGTCGGCAGGCACATTTTGGCTTAAAAATATAGCGGTCAGCATTGGTACCATTACGCCGCCACCGCCAATGCCCAATAGGCCAGCGGCTAAACCAACAAAGGCACCGAGTGCCAAGAAAGTTAAAATCAGATCAAAGTTCATGAATTGTGCAATACAGTTAAGGTGGGAGCTTGGTTATTTATGGGTGAGCAGTTTGGTGACTTCTACACTAGGAATTGGTTTGCTGAAATAATACCCTTGAATTTCATCACAGCCATGCTGAATTAAGAAATTAAGTTGTTCTAGAGTTTCTACACCCTCGGCAATCGTTTTAAAGCCCAAGCTTTTTGCCATGCTGATAATTGCCGTGATAATTGCTGCATCTTGAGGGTGGCTACCTAAGCCACGCACAAAGGATTGGTCAATTTTGAGTTTATCAATTTTGAATTTTTTTAAGTAGCTGAGTGAGGAGTAACCAGTACCAAAGTCATCAATAGAAAGTCTGACGCCTAGTGCGTTGAGTTGGTTCAGCACATTTAAGGTACGCTCTGAGTCTTCCATGGCGATGCCTTCTGTCAGCTCCAGTTCCAACATGTTAGGGTCAACTTTGGTATCTCTTAAAATCTGGCACACACTGCCATAGAGCGTATCTTGCTGAAACTGAACCACAGATAGATTGACTGCAACCGGTACGGCCTCTAAGCCTGCTTCTTGCCAAGTGGCTAATTGTTTCACTGCCGTGCGTAGCACCCAGTCGCCAATCTCGGTAATTAAGCCGCTTTCTTCTGCAATAGGGATAAACACTGCAGGGGAAACCATGCCACGTTCTGGGCGCTGCCAACGTATCAGTGCTTCTAAGCCAACAATCTTAGCGGTTTGGCTATCGTACTGTGGTTGGTAATACAGTAAAAACTCTTGGTTAGCGATTGCGTTGCGTAGCTCACTCTCGAGTAACAGAATGTCGTGTGCCTGCTCATGCATTTGGCGCGCAAAGAATTGGAAGTTATTACGGCCTTCATATTTAGCACGATACAGTGCAGCATCTGCAGATTGTGCTAATTGCTCAAAACTTTCACCATCTTGCGGGTAGGCTGCGATACCGATACTTGCTGTCAGTATGACTTTTTGACCATTAAAATTAAAAGGCTGGGCCACGATATCCAGTAATTTTTTAGCTACGTGGGCAGCGCCTTCTGCATCTGTGTTGGGCAGCAGTAAAATAAACTCATCACCGCCTTGGCGGCACACGGTGTCTTCCGGGCGCATAAAGGCTACAAAGCGCTCGGCCAGCTCTTTGACTAGGCGGTCGCCTATGGTTGGGCCTAATGATTCATTGATCAGTTTGAAGCGGTCTAAATCGAGGAACATTAAGGTTGCGGCTGAGCGCATGCGTTTAGCTGCGGCAAGTGCGAGTTTGGTTCTGTCGCTTAATAAGTTTCTGTTAGGCAGATTAGTGAGTGGGTCAAAATTACTTAAGAACTGTATGCGTTCTTCTGCCATTTTGCGCTCTGAAATATCGGTAATAATGCCAATATGCTGGGTAACATTACCGTCTTCATCTTTAATCGTACTGACAGAAAGCCATTGGGTATAAGCCTCGCCATTTTTACGATGGTTAATGACCTCACCTTGCCAATAACCTACGGTGCCTATGCTGTCCCACATCGTGCTATAGAAAGGCTCTTCCATATTGCCTGACGCTAACATGCGCGGATTTTTGCCGATGGCTTCTGCTGCTTCATAGCCGGTAATTCTAGTAAATGCGTTGTTGATTGAGATGATTTTATTATTTTCATCAGTGATCACAATACCGTCGCGGCTGGATTCAAACACTTTGGCATTGATACGTAATGTTTCTTCAGCAAATAAGCGTTCTGTAATATCCAGCCGTGCACCTACAATTTCTATTGCTTGGCCGTCGTCATCACGCACCAGCATTAGCTGGTCTTCAAACCATATATAGCCGCCGCTAGCATGGTGGAATCGGTATTGATAATTGAGTGTTCCAGTTTCAAACAAGACTTTCTGTGACTCTACAACCATTGCTAAGTCTTCAGCATGAATATGATTAATCCAAAAGTGATCTTTAAACCACTCTTCTTTAGCGTAGCCTGTAATCAGGGCAATGTTCTCGCTGATGAAGTCAACGCTAAATACGCCATCTGCATTTGGTCTTAGTGTGTAAATGACAGCAGGGCTAAGATTCACTATTTGATTAATATGCTTATTCGCATAATCAAGCTCTGCCATCAGCTTCTGTTTTTTCTGCTCCCGATCAAAGTTGTCGAGTGCGAAACTGATATCGCTTGCCATTTCTTGCAGTAATGCGATGGCTTCACCGTCAAAAGCATTCGTACTTTCATGATAAACATTGAGTACGGCAAAAGGCTTTTGATCTCGCTGAATAGGGAAACAGGCAGATGAACCCCATCCGAAGCTTTTGGCTTTGTTATGCCAAGGCGTGGTATTAGCGTCCGTCACAAAGTCATTAATAATGATGCTTCGATTGTCTCGTAATGCAGTGCCTGATGGGCCTTGACCTTCGGGTAGATTGGCATTGGCCGAAATAACCAAATCATCCATGTAAGCAATGCCGTCACCATGCACGGCTACCGGTAAAATCTGCTGAGTTTCTTGGTTTAATTGACCAACCCACGCCATTTTCATGCCACCAAATTTGACTGAGCTACGGCACACGACTGAAAATAACTCATGATCATCACCCATGCGTACAATCGCCTGATTCACCTCACTTAAGGCTTGGTACAGTTGGGTTAGGTGTAGGATGCGGCTCTCAGCGAGTTTGCGTTCAGTTAAATCTCTAATAATGGCGAAGTAGTAGTGCTTGTCTAGTTTTCTACAACTCACCTCAGCGATAAATTGAGAGCCATCACCTCGGCGATATTGCCACTCGTCCTTGGTCGCGATATCTGACATTAAATTGGAGGTGAATTCTGCATGCTCAATCACGTTATTGACTAATACATCTGGTAGTCGCATGTTGAGTAAAGCGCCATGCTGATAACCGAGCATATTGACTGCGGCTAGGTTGGCGGAAATAAATTGATGCTGATGATTGAGAACTAAGACGCCATCACCCGCTTGATCGAACAGTTTTTGGTAACGATTTTCTGCACGCTGCCGACTACTGAGTAAAAACCATGCCAAAAATGCAGACAAGATGGTTAGCGTAGAGCCGAGTAGGGCAATCAGCGTTGGTTTGCCATAAGGCAATATGCGTGACTCGAACGCTGGTGTGGTTTGAAATAGCAGCGTCCATTGGGTGCCGCCAACCTCGATGACGCGTGATACCGCTTGCGTCAATATCCTGCGTTTTAACAAGCTGGATTCTTGCGATTGATGCGTGGACTTGTATAAAAATGCCTGTTCAGAGGCTTCGTTGCCCTGATAAATATTGATATTGACGTCTGAATCAATCTCGCCTTTAAATCCATCCATCAGGTCTTTCATGCGGAAAGGCACATCAACCCAACCAATAATGGAGTTACGTCTGGCTTCTAAGCTGCTGAGCGTAGAGTTTCTCTTATAAATAGGCAAGTACAAAACAAAAGCATGCTGGTCTTTTTGGCCAGCGTCTTGACCTAGCGTCATGCGTGTAGAAATGCGCGCATCGTTCGCATCTCGTGATTGTTCTAGTGCTTTTAATGCGGTCGGTAGGGTGAATACATCTAAGCCAATTACTTTGGCATTGGGTTTATCTAACGGCTCGATTAAGGTGATGGGGGCGTAATACTGACGTTCTCCGGCAGGCTTGATTTGATAACTGACCAGCCCACGATTTTTTAAATGCGTAATGTGTGCTTCTTTATTGAGGTTGTCGACAATTTCAACCAGAGCAACACCACGTACACCAAATCTATTGTCCAGATTAAGCGATTTGATATAGGTGTGAAATTCATTCGGTTTGACGAGATCGGAGCCGTCAATAAAGCCTTTCACTCCGCGCATGATGACTAGAATCGAACTTAAGCGTGCTTGCAGATTGTTAACGGTGACGTTAGCGGAGTCTTCTAAGGCGGAGTTTAGCTTTTGTAAGTTGTCGTCTTTAGCGTTTGACCATAACTGATGGGTAATCACAGAGCCTGTTAACAATATCGCGCCGGTAAATAGCCACAGAATGCTCTTGTGTCGTATTAGGCTGATTGGTTTGCTGTTAATTTGCATTTAAATGATTAACTACCAATTAATTATTCTAGGGCAAGTGTACATCAAACAATTGGAGGTGTGATGCATTTTTTATTGAGTTACACTAACGCTGCCGATATCCATGATCTACATATTTTAGGATTTAATATTGGTGTCTGTAGGGTTTGTTTTGTAGGTTTGTTTGATTTGTAGTTTTATCTAAGAGCTATGTTCATAATTGAGCAATCTCATCCTTGATCTAAGTCAAGGATGTATCTGTTTCAATGCTGTACATTCTCAACGTCATTAATACTAATGGGGGAGGACGCAATGGCAACAAGATTTACTAAATCCATGGCGCGTAATATTTTTATGGGGGGATCGCTGTTTTTTTTCCTGCTATTTCTTGCGCTGACTTTTGATACCAATCAAAAGCTACCAAAACGAGATAACAGCCAAAATCTAACAGCTTCGGTTATTCATGGTAAGAAGTTGTGGGAGACCAATAACTGCATCGGTTGCCACACTTTGCTAGGCGAGGGCGCTTATTTCGCGCCAGAGCTGGGTAATGTGTACAAACGCCGCGGTCCTGATTTTATCAAGGCATGGATTAAAGGGCAGCCTACTGGTGTGCCTGGTAGAAGACAAATGCCTCAGTTTAATTTCACGGATAAAGAGCTAGATGACTTGGTAGATTTTCTGAAATACAGCTCAGAAATTGATACCAATAACTGGCCGCCAAATATCGAAGGTTAACCGTCACTATTACCAGGAGCTATTATGCAATATCAATCTCAGGCAGTGGCGAAGCCTTATTTTATCGCCGCAATTGCCTTGTTTCTTGGCCAGATTATATTTGGCCTGATTATGGGCATGCAGTATGTAGTGGGAGATTTCCTATTTCCTACCATTCCGTTTAACGTCGCACGTATGGTGCATACTAACTTGCTTATTGTATGGCTGCTGTTTGGCTTTATGGGGGCAACTTATTACTTGATACCGGAAGAGTCTGAAACCGAGCTGTTCAGCCCCAAGCTGGCAATCATCACGTTTTGGGTGTTTTTAGCGGCAGGTGCTGCTACCGTGCTGGGTTATCTACTGGTGCCGTATGCGTCATTGGCAAAACTGACAGGTAATGATTTGCTAGCGACCATGGGGCGCGAGTTTTTAGAGCAACCGTTGCCAACTAAGGTGGGTATCGTCATCGTGGTGCTGTCGTTTATTTTCAACGTTATCATGACGATGCTTAAAGGCCGTAAAACTGCGATTAGCCTAGTGCTAGTATTGGGTTTGGTTGGTTTAGCCGTGTTCTTCCTGTTCTCGTTTTATAACCCGCACAATCTGGTAAAAGATAAATATTACTGGTGGTGGGTAGTTCATTTATGGGTAGAGGGCGTATGGGAGCTTATCCTCGGTGCAATTCTGGCTTTTGTATTGATTAAAATTACCGGGGTTGACCGTGAAGTGGTGGAAAAATGGCTATATGTGATTATCACCATGACACTGATTACCGGCATTATCGGTACGGGTCACCATTACTACTGGATAGGCGCACCTGCTTACTGGCAAGTGTGGGGTAGCGTGTTCTCTGCGCTAGAGCCAATACCGTTCTTTATGCTGACTATCTTTGCGTTCAATATGGTGAATAAACGTCGTCGTGAGCATCCTAATCAGGCTGCAACCTTATGGGCACTGGGTACGGGTGTAATGTCTTTCTTGGGCGCAGGAGTATGGGGCTTTATGCATACCTTAGCACCGGTGAACTACTATACCCACGGCACACAATTGACCGCAGCGCATGGCCATATGGCATTCTACGGTGCTTATGCCATGGTGGTGTTGACCATTATTTCATACGCCATGCCGATACTGCGCGGCCGTGCTGCCAACAGTAACAAGGCGCAGGTGGTAGAAATGTGGGCATTCTGGTTAATGACAGTGGCAATGGTGTTTATTACCTTGTTCCTGACAGCGGCTGGCGTATTGCAAACATGGTTACAACGTATCGCTACTGTACCTATGAGCTTTATGGCAACGCAAGATTCAGTGGCAATTTTCTACTGGATGCGTGAAGTAGCGGGTGTAGTGTTCCTGATTGGCTTGATTGCTTACATCACTAGCTTCTTTATTAAAGGTGAAACCAAAGCAAGTTAATCTCTAGCACGTATAGTTAGTAGTGTAGGGCAAAGAAGGAGGCTTGCCTCCTTCTTTTAGTTAGACTGTTCTTTTAGTAAGGCTGGTGAATCTGGCGTTTTGGAGTACGCATGCATACCAATACCGTTGTGGCTAATACAGAAGTTACTAATGAAGCAAAAGTAGACGAGCCTGAAATCCAGACAAACGAAGACTTACCTGGCGACTTTGCCATCTGGATTTTTATACTCGCAGAGATGCTGGTATTCGGTGTGCTATTTATTGTTTACGCATTTGCACGTGCGCATCAGCTCGAAGTATTTAATGCATCTCAGCTTACTTTGAGCCGAGGCCTCGGTACCTTAAATACCATTATCCTCATTACCAGTAGTTACTTTGTGGTGCGTTCTGTTGCGGCCATTAAAGTGAACAATGCCAAACAGTCTGCGCGTTGGCTACTAGG
>Ga0208121_100664_pt1 | contig 10760 bp, 11 predicted proteins | sample LakWasMet62_LOW9_2_FD_183894 | JGI IMG/M metagenome (GOLD analysis project Ga0208121, IMG submission 183894) | Freshwater sediment methanotrophic microbial communities from Lake Washington under simulated oxygen tension - Sediment Metagenome... | ecosystem: Environmental > Aquatic > Freshwater >... | reverse complement strand
GAAGCTGATCCACCGCCAGCCCATCTACGAGAAGGACCGCATTGACCCGGTGGACTCCAGCGCCGTGCTCAAGCTCGACACGGCCGCGCTGGCCACCTTCCCCGAGGGTTACCGGCACCTGGCCTATATCCAGACACGCATCGGCTACAAGGTCAAGATGGACATGCCCATGCTCAAGGGGCCGGTGGTCGATGAGCTTTACAAGCGTGGCGCGCGCTGGCTGGCTGGCGGTGCGCTGATGTGACCCCCTGACGGCCGCTATCCCCCAGGGGGACGTCACCAGCGGCCCGGCAAAGCCGGTTCCGCGGTGACCGCTGGTATTGAAAACCCAAACCCGAGGAGACCGATATGAACGAGATCCAAGTTCCCCGCCATCCCAAGCGCCGCGACATCGTGCGCGCCCTGCCGGCCGCCGCCCTGCTGAGTGTGGCGCCCCTGGCCTGGGCCCAGGGCGCCTACCCGAACCGCGCCTTGCGCGTGATCGTGCCGCAGCCGCCGGGCGGCGGTTTCGACTTCGTGGCGCGGGCCCTGGGCGAGCGCCTGAGCAAGCAGATCGGGCAGAGCGTGGTGGTGGAGAACAAGCCGGGCTCGGGTACCCTGGTGGGCACGGATGCCGCCGCCAAGGCCGACCCGGACGGCTACACCCTGCTCATGGGCTCGGTTTCCAACATCGCGCTCAACATGGGCCTGTACGAGAAGCTGTCCTATGACAGCCTGCGCGACTTCGAGCCCGTGGGCCTCGCCGTGAGCTACAGCTACACGCTGATGGCGCGCAAGGACCTGCCCTTCAACACGCTGCAGGACGTGGTGGCCTATGCCAAGGCCAACCCCGGCAAGCTGAACTACGCCTCGGCCGGGAACGGCTCGGGCCAGCACGTGCTGGCGGCTGCCCTGTGGCACCTGGCCGGCGTGAACGTGACACACGTTCCCTACCGCGGTGCCCAGGCGGCCTACCAGGACCTGCTGGGCGGCCGCGTGGACCTGTTCTTCGACCTCTCGTCCACGGCGCGCGGGCAGGTGCAGGCCGGCACCGTCAAGGCCCTGGCGCTGTCTGGCGCCGAGCGCAACCCCATGCACCCGGAGGTGCCCACCATTCTGGAGAGTGGTGTCGCCCCGCTGGACCTGGAATCCTGGTTCGGCTATTTCGTGCCCAGCAAGACACCGGCGGCCGTGCAGGAGCGCCTGCGCAGCGAACTGGCCAAGGTCATCGCGCGGCCCGAACTGCAGGAGACCTTCCGCAAAGCCGGCGGCAAGCCGTTGGCCCTGAACACCGAGCAGACCCGCGCGCTGGTCAGGCGCGACGTGGAACGCTGGACCAGGCTGGTGCGCGACATAGGCATCAAGGCTGACTGAAACCGGGCATTCCGCCACACGAACAGCCCCCCGCCGGCGCCATCCAGAGCGGCGCCGGATAATGATTTCTTTTCCGCAGGACACCCACACCATGAAAATCGACCAAGCCGCTCTCGACCAGCTCTTCTTCAACGCCCGTACTGCCAATGGCTTCCTCGACAAGCCCGTGCCGCTCGCGCTGCTGCAGGAGGCCTATGACATCGCCAAGATGGCACCGACCTCCATGAACACCCAGCCCACGCGTTATGTGTTCCTGAACTCGCCCGAAGCCCGCGCACGCCTGAAGCCCGCGCTGAGCCCCGGCAACCTGGACAAGACCATGGCCGCCCCGGTGACCGTGATCGTCGCGACCGACACCAGGTTCTACGAGCACATGCCGCAGATCTGGCACGGCGCCGGCGCCAAGGAGAACTTCGAAGGCAATGCCACGCTGGCCACCAACACGGCCAACCGCAACGGCACGCTGGGCGGCGCCTACTTCATCATCGCCGCGCGTGCCGTGGGCCTGGACTGCGGCCCCATGAGTGGCTTCGACATCGCCAAGGTCAATGCCGAGTTTTTCCCGGATGGCCGCTACGCCACCAACTTCCTGATCAACCTGGGTTTTGCCGACCACAGCAAGGAATTCAAGCGCAATCCGCGCCTGTCCTTCGAACAGGCTTGTTCCGTGCTGTAAGCACGCAACAAGCTTTCAGCTGAACTGACGTTCACCCCTCCCAACCCTCCCCTTCCAGGGGAGGGCGAGGCCCGCTCCCGGGGTCGCGGTCCGCGCCCTGTGGCGACATGAGGCCCACCCCACCCAACCCTCCCCTTCCAGGGGAGGGCTTCTTTCTGGCTGCATCGTTGCAGCGCATGCCTCACCGGTGCGCCAGACAGTCGATCGGGCGGGTTGTCCCGTTTAATCGATGAAAAGTCCTAATGGAATTTTTATCGATTAATATTCAGCTCCATGAACCCTTGGAGTCCTTCAGCCCTTTTGCAGGCGTTTGGCATTCTTCAGGACGGAGGCCGAGGTTTTGCGGTAGTGGTCGGTCAGGCAGCGGACCGCTTCATCGGCCTGGCCTTCAATCGCGGCGTGGAACAGGGCGGTGTGCTCGGCATGCTCGTTTCGACTGCTGAAGTTCCGGGTCGCGGCAATCTGGCGGTAGCGGTAGGCCTCATTCGTGAGCGAGGCACAGAAGTCGCGCAGCCAGCGCGAGGGGCAATTGGCCAGCAGCTGCGCATGAAATTCACGGTGCAGCGTTTCCCAGAGAGGGTTGGGGACGTAATGGCCGGTTGCCAGAGAACGCGGCGTGCGCGACAGCTTGTGCACCAGCAGCACCAGCGCGTCTTCCCACTCCGGTGTACGGCACGCGATCGACTGGCGCAGGCACAGGCTTTCGATGTCGCAGCGGGTCTGGGTCAGGACTTCAAGCTCATCCCACTGCAGCGGCGCGACGCTGAAACCGCGTTGATCACTGCGCGCCGCCATCCCCTCGGCGGACAACCGGTTCAGGGCTTCGCGCACCGGGCTGGCCCCGACGCCATAACGCGAGCCCACGGCCTCCACTTTCAGCTTTTCTCCGGGCTTGAAGACACCGTGCAGGATGTCGGCGCGCATGGCGTCGTAGACGGCGCTGGCGCGTGTGGTGCCGGAAGCTGCAGACAGCGTGGGCAGGGCGGGTTTTCTTGACATGTGGTTTTATCGATTATTTGAATTTTAGGGGATGCGCATGAGAAACATCACGCCGCACAACGTGACCGACGCCGTCAGAAAGAGTTTTGAGGCCATCGACGACACCCGGTTGAAGTTCCTGATCGAGCGCCTGGTGACCGCGGTCCATGGCTATGCGAGGGACACCGGGCTGACCCATGAGGAGTGGCGGGCTGCGCTGGACTTTCTGAACCGGGCCGCAGCGATCAGCAACGCATCGCGCAGCGAGTTCACCCTCCTGTCGGATGTGCTGGGGCTCTCCTCCCTCGTGGACCTGCTGGCGGCGTCGCCGGGCGCCACCGAGGGCAGCGTGCTGGGCCCCTTTCACAGCCGGGGCTCCCCCTGGGTCGAGAGCGGCGCCAGTCTCATCAAGGACAACCCCGGCGAGCCGGTGTTGCTGCGCGGCCGGGTGACGGATACGCAAGGTCTGCCGATTCCTGCGGCGACCGTGGACTTCTGGCAGAACGCCGACAACGGCCTGTACTGGCAGCTGGACAGCACGCAGCCCCAGGACAACCTGCGCTGCCAGATGCACGTGCTGTCTGACGGTACGTTCGAGCTGATGGTGATCCGGCCCCGGCCCTACATGGTCCCGACCGACGGCCCCATTGGCGACCTGTTGCGCGTCTCGCACCGCGATGCCTGGCGACCGGCGCACTACCACGTCATCGTGGAGGCCCCGGGCTATCGAACACTCGTGACCGAGATCTTCGATGCCGAAGACCCCTATGTGGCACAGGACGCGGTCTTCGGCGTGCGCGAGTCGCTGGTGGCGGATTTCAAGCCCGGGAACGACCCGGCCGTGCGGGAGAAATACCAGCTTCGCGGCACTTACCGGGTGGTGGACTGCCCGGTGAAGCTGGCCGTGGCCTGAGCGCCGGGCCGCGGGTCGCGCTTGCCCTACTGTTCGTCGGCAATGGGGTTGGACAGGATGCCGATGCCCTCGATCTCGATCTCGCAGGTGTCGCCCGGTGCCATCCACACCGGCGGCGTGCGGGCATAACCGACGCCGGCCGGGGTGCCGGTGATGATCACGTCGCCCGGCTCCAGTGTCATGCACTCGGTGATGATGCGCAGCGATTCGGCGACATCCCAGAGGAAGTCCTTGGTATTGGCATCCTGCATGACCTTGCCGTTCAGGCGCGACTGGATGCGCAGGCCGGCGGCGCCCGGTGGCAGTTCATCGGGGGTCACCAGCCAGGGGCCGAAAGGGCCGCTGGCATCGAAGTTCTTGCCGATGGTCCACTGGTTGGTCTTGCGCTGGTAGTCGCGGATGCTGCCATCGTTGAAACATGAATAACCGGCCACGCAGTCCAGCGCATCGGCCGGGGTCAGATGGCGAGCCCGCTTGCCGATGACAACGGCCAGCTCGGCTTCGTAGTCCAGCTTGGTGGAGGCCTTGGGGCGGATGATGGGCGCCAGGTGGCCGGTCATGGAAGTGGCGCCGCGCAGGAAGAAGCTGGGGTACTCGGGACGCGCATTGCCGCCTTCCTTGGCGTGGTCGGCATAGTTGAGCCCGAGGCAGACGATCTTGCCGGGGCGCGGCACCACCGGCAGAAAGCGCACGCCGGCCAGGGGCTTGAGGGCGGCGGCCGGGGCCTTGGCCGCGGCCTGGCGGGCCGTTTCCAGACCGCCGGCTTGTGCGATCAGCGCAGCCATGTCTTTGGGCAGGCTGGGGTCGGCCACGGCCAGGTCGATGAATTCCTGGGCACCGGCGCTTTTGAGCACACCGATGCGGGACTGGCCTTGCGCCTCGAAACTGAACAATCGCATGTCTGGGGTCTTTCTGGGAGGGAAACGGGTTGAATCCTGGACGGTGTGAGCTTATTCGACCTTGGCGCCGGTGCTCTTGACCACGGCACCCCACTTGTCGACTTCGGCGCTCAGGAAAGTGCCGAAGTCGGCCGAGCTGTTGCGGGTCGACTCCATGCCCAGGCTGACAAATTTCTCCTTGGATTCGGGTAGCTCCATGGCCTTGTTGATCTCGGCATTGATGCGGTCCACCAGGGCCTGCGGCGTGCCGGCCGGGAGGAAGAAGCCGACCCAGGTGTAGTCGTCGAAGTCGGTGTAGCCGAATTCGGTGACCGAAGGCACGTCGGGCAGCAGGGCCGAGCGTTTGGCGCTGGTGACGGCAATGGCGCGTATCTTGCCGGCCTTGATCTGCGGCACGGCCGGCGGCATCGAGGTGGAGGACATGGGCGCGTGGCCGGCCACGACGGCGTTGATCGCCTGCGCCGGCTGGTAGGGCACGTGGGTGATGTCCACCTTGGCCGCGACCTTCAGGCGTTCCACCGAGAGGTGGGTGGTGGTGCCGATGCCGGACGAGGCGTAGCTCAGCTTCTCCTTGCGCGCCAGTTCGATCAGCTCCTTGAGGTCCTTCGCCGGCGTGGCCGGATGGACGGTGATGATGTTGGGCGTGCGCGGCCCCAGGGCGAGGGGCACGAAATCCTTGAGGGCGTCATAACCGGCGTTGGGGTAGAGCGAGGGGTTGACGGCATAGGCCACGCTGTGGACCAGGATGGTGTAGCCATCGGCCGCGGCGCGTTTGACCTGTCCGGTCGCGATGTTGCCGCCGGCGCCGGGCTTGTTCTCCACGGTGAAGGTGCCGCCGGTGGTTTCGCCGAGCTTCTGCGCCACCACGCGGGCAATGACGTCGGTGAAAGCCCCCGGGCCGAAGCCGACCACGATGTTGACAGGCCTGGCCTTGGGCCATTCGGACTGGGCCGAGGCCATGTTGGCGCCCAGCAGGCCGCAGGCCGCCAGCACCATTCCAACGCTTTGCAGCAGGGTCGGTTTTTTCATGAAGGGTCTCCAGTCGGTACGTGGGCTTGGGGTCAGCGATTAATTATCGATAAAACCAAGGCTAATCGATTAGTGCTTGCCCTAGGTCCCCTTCAGGCCGGCCGGCGGCTGTCTCTTACACTTCACCCCTGCCCGCACCGGGGCAGGTCTGAAAAGAGTTTTCCCCTTGAATTTTCCCGTCATCACCGACCCGTACTTTTATCTGGTGTCGGTACCCGCAGTGCTTTTGCTGGGCATCAGCAAAAGCGGTTTCGGCGCGGGCTTCGGTTCGCTGGCCGTGCCGTTGATGGCGCTGGCCGTCACGGTGCCGCAGGCTGCGGCCATCCTGATGCCGGTGCTGCTGCTCATGGACCTGCTGGGCATCACCGCCCTGCGCAAGGACTTTGACAAGGCCCTGCTCAAGTTCCTGCTGCCCTTCGGCCTGCTGGGCACGCTGATCGGCGCCTTGCTGTTCAAGTTGCTGGCTGCGAACATGGTGGCCGGGATCGTGGGCGTGTTCACGCTGCTTTTCCTGGCCCAGCGTCTGCTGTTCCCGCCGCGTGCCGACAGCGCGCCACCGCCCCGCTGGCTGGGGGGCGTGCTCACCACGGCATCGGGTTTCACGAGCTTCGTGGCGCATGCCGGGGGGCCGCCGATCGCGGCCTATGTGCTGCCGATGCACCTCAGACCCCTGGTCTTCGCGGCCACGCTGTCCTGGTTCTTCTTTTTCATCAACCTGTCCAAGTGGCTGCCCTATGCCTGGCTGGGTCTGCTGGACTGGCGCAACCTGGCGACCTCCATCATGCTGCTGCCGCTGGCACCGGTGGGCGTGTGGATGGGCGTGCGCATGGCGCGCCGCATCGATCCGAAACTTTTCTACCGGCTGATCTACCTGGGGTTGTTCCTGACCGGGACCAAGCTGGTCTGGGACGCCTTCCACTGAGCCTCAGGGATTATTCGTCCCGGCCTGGCTGCGCTCGCGTTCGGCGCGCTCCTGCGCCATCTGTTCTTCCAGCTGCTGACGGCCCTGGCGCACCACGGCAATCAGCTTGTTCCGGTCGCGGAAATGCGGGTGCATCTTCTCGAACAGCTCCAGGTTGTGCTGGCGGAAGCGCCAGGCGAAGGCGCGTGCCTGCTCCTGGGTATGGCCCAGCAGTTCCAGCACGCTGCGCGCGCTGCGCAGGCTGGACTCGAAAAGTTCGCGCTGCACCAGCTGCACGCCGCGTTCGCGCAGTTCGTGCCAGTGCGTCACATCGCGCGCACGGGCGACGATCTGCAGGCCGGGAAAGTGTTCGCGCACCAGGTCGACGATCTTGAGGGACTGTTCCTTGTCGTCCACCGCCACCACCAGCACCTTGGCCGTGGCCGCGCCGGCGATGCGCAGCAGGTCCAGGCGCGTGGCGTCGCCGTAATGCACGCGGTAACCGAAGCTGCGCGCGGCCTCGATCATGTCGGCGTCATGGTCCAGCACGGTGCTGGGGATGCCCTGGGCCAGCATGACACGCGCCACGATCTGGCCGTAGCGGCCGAAGCCGGCAATCAGCACCGGCGCCTCCTGCGGCTCCGAGATTTCATCCAGGGCCGTGCCGTCGCCGGCCGCGGCCAGGCGCGGCGCCAGCAGCTTGTCCACGGCCACCAGCAGCAGGGGGCTGAGCAGCATGGACAGGGCCACTGCGCCGTTCAGCAGCGAAGTCGTCTGCGATGACATCACGCCCGCGCCAAGGGCCGTCTGGAACACCACGAAGGCAAATTCGCCGCCCTGCGCCAGCAGCAAGGTGATGACCGGCCGCTCCTGCAGCGGTACCTGCATGAAGCCCATCATGGCCAGGATCAGCGCGAGCTTGATGGCCATGAAGCCGGCCACCAGCGCGGCCATCAGCCAGGGCGAGTTGCGCAGCACCGAAAGGTCGATGCTCATGCCCACGGCGATGAAAAACAGGCCCAGCAGCAGGCCCTTGAACGGCTCGATGTCGGTCTCCAGCTCGCGCCGGTACTCGCTTTCGGCCAGCAGCACGCCAGCCAGGAAGGCACCCAGGCCCATGGACAGGCCCACCTGCTGCATCAGCGCGGCGATGCCCACCACCAGCAGCAGTGCGGCGGCCGTGAAGATCTCGGGCGTGCGGCTGCGCGCGATCCAGCGCAGCAGCGGGCGCAGCAGCAGCCGGCCGCCCAGCACGATGGCGGCGATGACGAGCACGATCTTGATCAGTTCGCCCCAGCGGAAGTCGCCATTGGACTGGCCCGGCTCGGCACCCAGCAGGGGCAGCAGCGCCAGGATGGGGATGGCGGCCACGTCCTGGAACAGCAGGATGGAGAAGCCGGCCTGCCCGCCCGGCGTGGGCAGCAGGTTGCGCTCGCCCATGATCTGCAGGGCGATGGCGGTAGAGGACAGGGCCAGGCCCAGGGCGGCTACCAGCGGTATCTTCCAGCCGCCCAACTGGGCCGGGAAGAGCAGGCCCAGGGCATAGACGCCGAGGAACAGCGCGGCGGCGCAGGCCAGCACCTGGGCACTGCCCCAGCCGAAGATGGGCCGGCGCAGGCTCCAGAGCCGGCGCGGCTCGAGTTCCAGCCCGATCAGGAAGAGCATGAGCACCACGCCGAACTCGGCGAAATGCAGCACGTCCTGCACTTCGCTGACCAGGCCCAGGCCCCAGGGCCCGATGATGAGGCCGGCCCCGAGGTAACCGATGATGGCACCCAGCCCGAGGTATTTGCTCAGGGGCACGGCGATGACCGCCGCGCAGAGGTAGACGAAGGTGTGGCTGAGCCAGTTGGGAGCGTGTTCCATGAATCCGACAACTGGGCGATACCCAGGGGCTTGAAGCGGAACCCTACGCTAACATAGGGCTTGGTCAGACTACAAGGAGCGCGTGATGCCGGTCGTCGTGGTTGCCAATCCCAAGGGGGGCGTGGGGAAGTCCACCCTCTCCACCAATATTGCGGGCTACTACGCCAGCAAGGGCCACAACGTGATGCTGGGTGACGCCGATCGCCAGCAGTCCTCGCGGCTGTGGCTGGGCCTGAGGCCGGCCACGGCCCGTCCCATCCAGCCCTGGGAGGTCGGCGAAGACCGCGTGGCCAAGCTGCCCAAGGGCGTGACCCACGTGGTGCTGGATACACCCGCCGGCCTTAAGGGTTCGCGCATGAAGGACGTGCTGGACCACGCCGACAAGGTCATCGTGCCCCTGCAGCCCAGCGTGTTCGACATCTTTGCCACGCGCAGCTTCCTGGACGAGATCAAGGAGCATCGCCACAAGGGCATGCAGGTCGGCATCGTCGGCATGCGGGTGGACGGGCGTACGCTCTCGGCCGACAAGCTCAAGGCCTTCGTGGAAAGCCTGGGCCTGCCAGTGCTGGCCTACCTGCGCGACACCCAGAACTACATCCATCTCGCGGCCCACGGCCTGACCCTGTTCGACGTGGCGCCCAGCCGCGTGGAAAAGGACCTGGAGCAGTGGGCCGGACTGTGCCGCTGGCTCGATCATTGAGTCCCGCGTCGCGCGCATGACAGGCAGCGCGCGTGCCTGGCCGCTACAGTGCTCGGCATGAAAACCTTCCAGTCCCTCAAGGAGTTTCCCGCGCTGGTGGGCCAGGAGGTCGCGGTCAGCGACTGGCTCACGATCACGCAGGAGCAGGTCAACCAGTTCGCCCAGGCCACGGGGGACCACCAGTGGATCCACGTCGACGTCGAAAAGGCCAAGGCCGGGCCTTTCGGCGGGCCGATTGCGCACGGTTTTCTCACGCTGTCCCTGCTGCCCAGGTTCTTCGAAAGCACCATGGAGATTGTCGAATCGCGCATGGGGGTGAATTACGGCCTGAACCGCGTGCGTTTCATGGCGCCGGTGCCGGTGGGCAGCCGCGTGCGCGCACGGATGAAGCTGCTGGCCTGCGAGCCGGTGGACAACAACGGCTTGCAGATGAACTGGGAAGTCACCATCGAGCGCGAAGGCGCGGTCAAGCCGGTCTGCGTGGCCGAATCGATCGCGCGGCGTTACCCGTAAATCAATCAGTCCTGAAGCCGTTCTGGCGCCAGCCCTCGAACACCGTCACCGCCACGGCGTTGGACAGGTTCAGGCTGCGCTGGCCCGCGCGCATGGGCAGTCGGAGTTGCTGTGCGGGCGCAAAAGCGGCGCGCACGGCGTCGGGCAGGCCGCGGGTTTCCGAGCCGAAAACCAGCCAGTCCCCGGGCTGGAAAGCCACCTCGTGCACCAAACGCGTGCCGCGTGTGGTGAGCGCAAATATGCGGCCCGGTGGCGGTTGTTCGTCGGCCACGAAGGTATCCCAGCTCGCATGGCGGCGCAGCTCAGCGTATTCGTGGTAATCCAGGCCGGCGCGACGCATCAGGCGGTCTTCCATGGAAAAGCCCAAGGGCTCGATCAGGTGCAGGGTGCACCCGGTGTTGGCGCTCAGGCGGATGACGTTGCCCGTGTTGGGCGGGATCTCGGGGTGGACCAGGACGATGTGGAACATGTCCGGATTGTCATTCAGTGCGGGCCAAGACCAGAGCTGTGATGTGCGCGCCGCCGGCCGAGCGCAGGGCCTGTGCTGCCGCGTGGAGCGTGGCGCCGCTGGTCATGACGTCGTCGATCAGCAGCACATGCCGGCCTGCGATCTCCTGCGCCCGACCCGGCGCCACGCCGAAAGCGCCACGCACATTGCGCAGGCGTGCTGGGCGCGGCAGGCTGCTTTGTGCCGGTGTGTCATGCAGCCGCAGCAGGACATCGCTGCGGGTCTTGCCTGGCGCCAGGTGGCGCGCCAGCTCCAGTGCCTGGTTGAAACCTCGTTCACGCAGCCGTTCGCCCGACAAGGGCATGGGCAGCACCAGATCCGCGGCGTCCAGCGCCGGTTCGGCCCAAGGCGTGCTGCGCATCAGCAGGGCCAGCGCCTGCGACCAGCCCGGGCTGGCGCCGAACTTGTAGCGGGCGATCAGGCC
>Ga0208121_100663_pt1 | contig 10765 bp, 10 predicted proteins | sample LakWasMet62_LOW9_2_FD_183894 | JGI IMG/M metagenome (GOLD analysis project Ga0208121, IMG submission 183894) | Freshwater sediment methanotrophic microbial communities from Lake Washington under simulated oxygen tension - Sediment Metagenome... | ecosystem: Environmental > Aquatic > Freshwater >... | reverse complement strand
CACCCGCTACACCGACATTTCAGCGGACAAGCAAAGGCTCAAGGTTTGGTACGCGCAGCTCTTGCTGACGGGCGAAGCGTCCGCGGAGAGCCGCGATACCTTTTTGCAGAGGATCAACGCAAATATCCTCGCCCTGCGTGAACTCAGTGCATTGCAGGCGCGCCTGCTGGATGCAGAGGCGCTGCCTATGACGGGGGGCGAAGCATCCAAAACGCTCGACATCCTGGAGCTGAACTTCTCCAACTTTCGCCAGCGCGTGATCCAGACACGCTCGGGGCGCCATTCGGAAGACAGGGAGCAGATCTGGACTGAGGTGCTGGGCATTTTTGACATGGCAGGTGCACTGGATGTGCGCATCGTGCTGGCCGAGGCGATCAAGCGGCAGTCCTTGATCAGCCAGCTGGCCGGCGAGGCGGCCGATGCGGCCATACACCGCAGCAATTGGGTGATGGGGATCATGATCGTCTTGACTGTCATGGTCACGTTCGCGATGTCCCGCTATCTGGTCCAACAGATCAAGCAGCCGGTCGAGGATCTGCTGCTGGGGACCTTGCGCATGCAGGCGGGAAATTTCAATCCCGATCAGCCTATCCAGGTGCCTGAACGCAAGCAGGATGAATTCGGACAGCTGGCGCACAGCTTCAATGCCATGGCCCAGGAAATCCACCAGACCCGATTGCGCGACAAGGAAAAGAATGACTACCTTGAAGCAGCTGTGCTGGAGCGCACGGCTCAGTTGCAGCAGGCCAATGCGTCGCTGCAGCTCGAAGCCCGCAGGCGGCGCCAGCTTTTCGCGGATTTGAGCCATGAGTTGCGTACCCCCGCAACTGCGATCCTGGGGGAGGCGGAAATCGCATTGCGCGGGCAGGACAAGCGGGCGGCTGACTATCGGCTGTCCCTGACCCATATTGTCGATACGTCCAGGCAACTGGCGCAGCGCATCAACGAACTGCTGTTGCTGGCGCGCGAGCAGCTGATTGCGGACGATGTCAGACTGGCCGAGGTGGCGCTGGTGCCGCTGTTGAGTGAGGCGGTGGATCAGGCGCGTTCAATTGCCCGGGACTCTGGCGTGGCTGTCGAGGCGCTGGCGGACTCGACGCCCGATTCGGAGGGAAGGATCATGACCGATGCCGCCAAGCTCCATCAGATACTGATGGTGCTCTATGACAATGCCGTGCGTTACACGCCTGCTGGCGGCAACGTCCAGACGCATGTCAACATGACGGGCGATGGGTTCGAGATATCCATCACCGACACAGGGATTGGCCTACTGGAAAAGGAGCAAGCGGAAGTGTTCGCACGGCATTTTCGCGGCGAGCAGGCACGCCGCATGCGATCCGATGGCGCCGGACTGGGACTGGCCATTGCCAAGACCCTGGCCAATGCGCTGGGTGTCGGCCTTCGCCTGCACGGCCTGGCGACTGGCGGATGTCGCGCGGTGCTGACGATTCCCGGGAGCGTGTGAGATGCGTATCCTGGTCATTGAGGACGACAACCGCGTCGCCGAGTTCCTGGACCGCGGCATGCGTGCCGAAGGTTACGCTGTGCAGGTGGCGCGCAACGGCACGGAGGGGCTGACCATGGCCAGAGGCGGCGACTACACCGTGATCCTGCTGGATGTCATGCTGCCGGGGATCAATGGCATAGAAGTGTGTCAGACCTTGCGCAGCGAGGGCCATTCCACCCCCATCCTGATGCTGACGGCCATGAGCACGGTGGAGGACCGGGTCGCCGGCTTGCGCTGCGGCGCGGACGATTACCTGGGCAAGCCATTTGCCTTCGAGGAGTTGCTGGCACGCATTGAAGCCCTCCGCCGCAGAGGGCCGATGCAGTTGGAGGTCGACAGTACCCTGAAGGTCGGAGATCTGGTCTTCGATCGCGAGAAGATGCGTGTCAACCGGGCCGGGCGGATGCTCCATCTGACGGCCAAGGAAATGGCGCTGCTTGAATTGCTGATGCGCCATCCCGGTCGCTTATACAGTCGCGAGCGCATTCTCGCCAATGTCTGGGGTGTGCACGAGGATCCGCTGACCAATGTGGTGGATGTTTACGTTCGCCGCCTGCGCGCCAAGCTTGACGATGGGCATGCCGTTCAGCTCATCAAGACCGTTCGCGGACTTGGGTACAAGTTGGACGTTGATTCTTGATCGACGGCATGCCCAAGCCATTCGGACGGAAAGTTCATGTGACGTTAATGTTTCATTAATGCCCTGCTCATGACGGCGATCATGCCCTGCGGTGTAATTCTTTGTGCTACCGGTGCGGAGCTTGAAATTGCAGGTTTCGCTATGCAGTTTTCTTGAATTTGAAGGGGATTTTTATGCTGTCCAGACGAAAAGCCATGATTTCCTTGGGCGCCCTGTCGGGTGCCGCGCTTGCTGCAAACAGTCATGCGAGAGAAGTGTGCGAGGTGTACACGCCGGCACGGCAGGCCGCCATGACCCCGGATCTGGTACTGCGTGAACTGAAGGAAGGAAATGAACGTTTTGTGAGCGGCAAAATGCTGCGGTGCGACCTGATGAAGCAGGTGCTGGACACGGCTGATCAGCAGTCGCCGATTGCCGCCTTGGTCGGCTGCATCGACAGCCGCGTGCCGCCGGAAATGGTCTTCGATCAGGACATCGGCGACATCTTCTCCGCCCGCATCGCCGGCAACTTCGTCAACACCGACATCATTGGTAGCCTGGAATTCGCGACCAAGCTCGCTGGCGCCAAGCTGATTGTGGTTCTTGGACACACCAGCTGCGGCGCTGTCAAAGGGGCCGTGGATGATGCCAAGATGGGCAATCTGACCGCCACGCTGGCGAACATCCGTCCGTCGCTGGCCAAGCTCAATTACGCCGGCGTGCCGAGTTCCAAGAACAAGGAGCTGGTCCAGAAGGTGGCCGATCAAAACGCCAAGGATGCTGCCAGGATGATCATGGACAAGAGTGAGGTGATTGCCGCGCTGGTAAAAGAAGGCAAGCTCAGGATCGTTGCCGCCATGCACGATATTTCTACCGGCAAAGTGAGCTGGTTCGGCTGACTCGGACCCTTGAGTCAGGGCATGAGAAAGAGGTGTTCTGCGCCTCTTTCTGTTTGTGCCGCATCGTGCTCGAATCTTGCATCTTGAGGTGCGTCTTGAGATTGTGTTCAAAACACCGGCAAATCCCGATGGCACCCTGCGGTCACGGCGAGAGCAATGCTGGTGTGAAATAAAAATGACAACGGAAACTATTCAATTGAATACTCACGATCTGGCAGTGTGCAAGGAAGGCAACAGCGGTTACTGGCGTTTGCGTTTTGGGATTTTGTGCATGATCTTGGCAACTGGCATTACAGGCCAGGATGTTCGTGCACAGGGGGCTGCCAGGGTGCAGGTACTCAAGCCGATCGTCGCCGTTCAGACGAAAGGGGCCGAGGAAGAAGCCATACGCCGGCTCAGCCTTGCTGACGATGTGTTGGAGCAGACGCAACGCGCGTTCAAGTTCTATCTGCAGGTTCTGTTGGATATCGAGGTTGACAAGTCGCGCTCGCGCAAGAGCGAAGCCATTTCCCTGGTGTCCTCGAACATCGACAAGCTGCGCAAGGAAAAGCTCTCGCCGATGGAGAGCCGCCTGCTCGCGGAAATCGACACCGCCTGGTCCGGCATGCTGCGCTCCTTGATTTCCGATCCGAACCCCGACGCCTTGACCGGGCTGATCCCGCTGAACAACTGATGTCCAATGACGTCAAGGGCGGCGATCTGACGCATCTGATCGGGCACCAGGAAATGTTGATTCAACGCATCGCGCGTAATTACTACCTGTACCACGCGGGTTACAGAACACCAGAAGTTAAAGATACGGTGCAAAGGCTGCTGAACCGCTTTGTCGCCGTGAACGAACAGTTGACCGAATTCGGCTCGAGTGCGCCCCAATTCAAGGCCAATATCGAACTGGTGACCATTCAAGTCATCTTTCTGAAAAATATCGTGCAGTCCATGGACAAGGCGGACAAGCTGGACTGGGTCACCTTGTCCAAGCTGAGCGACCGTTTGCGCGAAGTGCTACACACGCTGCGCGTTGCTGCAGAAAAGGCCGCTTGAAGCTATGCGATAAAGGTCGCCTGATAGGTCCAGGTGTGAATCGCGTACATCACTTCAGGAGCCGAGCAGGAGATACTCCATCAGCGCCATTGCACTTGGCGCCGGTTCTCGGCCTCGTCCCAGACGACCGATTGCGGGCCGTCGATGACCTCGGCCTCGACTTCCTCGCCGCGGTGCGCGGGCAGGCAGTGCATGAAAATCGCATCGGACTTGGCGGCATGCATGATGCGGCATCGACGCACCAGTCGGTGAAAGTCTGTTGAATGGAGTGAACCCCTGCGGCTGGACCACCGGACAAAGCAGAACTGATACGCTGGCCGGGCCTTCAACCAGGAGAAGGTCATGTCATCAAGAGGCAAGTATCGGCGCCATGCGCCGGAGTTCAAGATCCAGCTGTGCCAGGACATCCGCAGCGGCGCCATCGGTCGACGCGATGCGGCGCGGAAGTACACCCTGTCGACCAATCTGATTCACCTCTGGCTGACCCAATACGACCAGGGTGAACTCAGCACGGAAGAGGCCGAGGCATCGGTTATCTCGGAATACGAAGCCAAGATCGCAGCCCTAGATGTGATGTTTCAGTAGGTTGTTCATCCGTCCCGGATTTGGGAAGCTGTGGTTACCAAGCCCAGCCAACCAACTCAGAAGAGAAGGATGAACAGCCATAAGCATGCAAGATTGACAGCCTGCGGTCGAGTCCTTTTGTGCCAACGAGTGCTACAGCAAGGCTGGAAGGTCCGCGATGCCAGCCAGGCTGCCGGTATCAGCGAACGCAAAGCCTATAAGTGGCTGGCCAGATTTCGTAGTGAGGGTGCGGCTGGTTTAGCCGACCGAAGCTCCCGCCCCCGGCGCTGCCCCCATGCCATAAGTACCGCGCAATAATGCCATCTGAGCGGTACAGATAAGCGATCTATCTGATCGATATTCAGGCGCAGACATGCAATTTATGGGGCCAGTCCAAGCCCTTCCCAACTGGCTTGCGTGCTCGTAAACAAACCATCCCAATTGCGCAGCGCTTGATTAACTATCTGGCCCGAAGTCGCCCTGACGAAAGCCTAGTGATTTGGCCCGCGGCGAAGCTGTCGGCTCAGCACATGCCGTTCAGCTTGCCGCGGCGGCCCTGCGATGATCCGTTGCGACCAATCTAAGACGACATGGCGGGAAGTATTTCAGCAACTCTGCTAGAGCAACACAGGGCGACTGGGCTGCGGCAAGCTGGCATGACGTGCCAGCCCCGGCTGGCCTTCGCCCCCCTGTGTCAACTTGAACACGCTGATTGCCTGTTGAAGGTCCTGCGCCTGAGCGTTGAGGCTGCTAGCCGCAGCCGCCATCTCCTCCACCAGGGCCGCATTCTGCTGCGTGGCTTGGTCCATCTGCTGCACCGCCTCGCCGATCTGCGCCACACCCTGACTCTGCTCGGTGCTGGCCGCGCTGATCTCGCCCATGATGTCGGTCACCCGGCGTATGCTGGCCACCACCTCCTGCATGGTGCTGCCGGCCTGGTCCACCAGGGTCGTGCCCTGGCCCACGCGTTCCACGCTGTCGTTGATCAGGGCCTTGATTTCCTTGGCCGCTTCGGCCGATCGTCCTGCCAGTGAGCGGACCTCAGAGGCCACCACCGCAAAACCGCGGCCCTGCTCGCCCGCTCGTGCCGCTTCCACCGCAGCGTTCAGCGCCAGGATATTGGTCTGGAAGGCGATGCCGTCGATCACGCTGATGATGTCGGCAATCTTCTTGCTCGAATCATTGATGCCCTTCATGGTGTCCACCACCTGGGCCACGACTTCACCGCCTTGAATCGCCACCGTCGACGCACTTTGTGCGAGCTGGTTGGCCTGTTTGGCATTGTCGGCGTTCTGTTTGACGGTGGAAGAGAGCTCTTCCATCGAGGCCGCGGTTTCTTCCAGCGCACTGGCCTGGCTTTCGGTGCGCGCGCTCAGGTCCTGGTTGCCCTGGGCGATCTCGGAACTGGCCGTGGCGACGGACTCGCTGCCCTGACGCACGGAAATAATCACCTTGGTCAGGTTCTCTTGCATGCCCTGGATAGAGACGAGCAGTTCCCCCATCTCGTCTCGCCGTCCGGTCTCGATGGACGAAGACAAGTCACCAGAGGCGACTGTCTGGACGACCCTCACGGCCTCCCGGATGGGCAGGACTATCGAGCGTACGATGGCAAACGCCAGGAGCAAAACCAGAAAAATGGCCAAGGAGCTCAGACTCAGGATCCAGACCCGCGCACTGGTGTAGGACTGTCTCGCTTCGGTGGCAGCCCTCTCGTTGAGCTTGTTCTCGAAATCCGCCAGTGCATTAAGCGCCTCCAGCCACTGGGCTTGTGCTGGCATGGCCTCCCCCAGCAACAACTTGAGCGCGTCCTCCGACCTGTTGGCCAAGCCCAACTCGGCGACCTTGCTATTGATTGGCCGAGTTTGATCTTTGGCCTTCTGAACCTTGGTGAACAAGGCTTTTTCCTCAGAAGTTGTGCCAGGCAGGGAGCCAAACATCCCGCCCAGCTTCTTTTCAGCGACGTCGTACTCCGCCCGGTATCTGGTCATCTGTTCATGAACCCGGCGCATCTGCGCCTCATCCGTCAACAGCACGAGGTCGCGAACCGCCTGCCCAACGCGGTTGACGCTTAGCCGCATGTCCACCACAAGGCTCAATTCTGGATTATTGACATCGGTGATTTCCTCGACCGCATCATGCAAGGTCGCCAGCTTGACCAGCCCCAAGCCCGAGGTGAGACTCATCAGCAGCAGAACCAGGCCAAACGCAACGCCAAGACGGACGCCAATTTTCATGTCATGCATTACCTTCATGTTCGCTTTCGAAACGTGGGGGATACCAGGCAAGGATCGGAGCGATCAATAGATTCCATTTCCGACGTGCGCCCTATTTCGGTCAGGCAGATGCAGTGTTATGGCAGAGTCAAATTTCAGCATAACAAATTTACAAGCCTTAAGGTCATTGTTTGACTCAAATCAAGAATGGATACGCGGCCCAGATGCGCGATCTGAGCCATCGATATACCTTATCGTCCAGGCAATAAGCGGAGCGACTGGCAACCGCAACCTCTTAACGGGCAATGCTCGTTTCATTCTTTGCAAATTCGAACCAGATCAGCCCCTGCGTTTCGCATTCTTGAATCACGCACGCGTGCCTATTGGAGTTGGAGGAACGCCAACCAGATGCCCAAGGGCAAGAAGTCGAGGCTAAAGAGATGACCCAGTATAATGGATGAAGCCACCTTATTGGGTTCAACCTGAAATTTGTCGGCCAGCAAGAAATTGAAGACCGCTGGAGGCATGCAGGCAAACAAAATCAACGCCCCGCGTTCGACACCCTGCAAAGGAACGAGCCATAAAACCGCGAACAGTGCCACCAATCTGACGCTCAGGATCAGGATGGATGATTGCGCACCGACCTGAGTGTCAGTAATTTTGCTGCTGGCAAGCCTTGCCCCTAAGGAGAGCAACATCATCGGCACTAGAACACTGCCGAGCATGGCCATAGATGTTTGAAGCCAGGCGGGCAACTCCAAATGCCAGTGAGAACTGCCCAGGCCCAACGCAGTCGCCCAAACCAGGGGGTTGGCATAAACCATTCGCCAATCCACCTTGCCGCTCATGACACCTACGCCGATTGTGAAATGCAGTACGTTGGATATCACCAGCAACAACACGGCAGGAACCATTCCTTGAGGCCCATACGCCAGGGCGATCAAAGGGATGCCAACAGGGCCGACGTTGGTGAACATGACACAGGGCAAAAATGCCCGTTGAGAGGCGCCTGAGAGTCTCGCCAATGGCCAAGCTATCAGTCCGCTGACTAGGACCAAGACGATGGCAGCGCCTGTGAAAGACTGAGCCGATACTGGATCGAACGATTTGGACGCCAAGGAAATAAAGGTCAAGACAGGCAGCGCGATATCAACCACCAGCTTGTTGGCCCCTGCCAAATCCGGCTTGAACCGCCTGCTATAGATAAACCCAACCAGCGCAAGGGTGAAGATGGGAAGGGTGATTGCTGCAATTTTTGTGAACACGGCCCCAACCCATGAACTGTCAAGCTTGCATTATGTTTTACCCGGCGCAACAATTCGTTCATATAAATTTGCCATTCGTACAAATGAATGCTCCTTGCTTAGACCGACGGACAGCCTTGCTTGGGGGCTTGAACCCAAGCGTTGAGGCTGTGCAAAAACCCTCCGCGAGTCGGAACCAATAGCCCCTAAGCGAGTCCATGCAGCATCCCTTGTTGAAGAGGAGTTGCGCATGGCCCGATACAAGCTGGTAGACCGCAACCCACGGCTGCTGCCCGTTGTGCTCAGTGAACAGATCCAGCCCGGCAGCTTCGAATTCGCCCTCGATCATCTGGTCGATCACGAACTGGACCTCTCGGCACTGGATGCGCGCTTCAACAACGACGAGACTGACGCCAGCGCCTACGACCCGCGCGTCATGCTCAAGATCGTGCTGCTGGCCTACAGCCGAGGCCTCATCTCCAGCCGCAGCATTGAGCAGGCCTGCCTGCACAACGTCCAGTTCATCGCTTTGAGCGGTGACGCCCAGCCCAGCTACACCCACATCGCCAAGTTCGTGCGCGAGTTGGGCGAGCAGATCAAACCCCTGTTCACCCAAGTCCTGCTCACCTGCGACCGCCTGGGCCTCATCGGGCGCCAGATGTTTGCCATCGACGGCGTCAAGCTGCCGGCCAACGCCAGCAAGGAGCGCAGCGGCACCCACGCCGAACTGCTGCACCGCGCCCAGCGCCTGGACAAGGCTGCCGACAAGATCATCGCCCTGCACCAGAGCCAGGACAGCAAGGGCGAACAGCGCCACGACCTCGATACCCGGCGCCAGACCCGTATCGACGAGCTGCGCCGCGAAGCCCAGACCACCCGCGACTTCGTTGCCCGCTCGCCCAAGCGCAGCAACCGCAAGGGTCAGGAACTCAAGACCAACATCACCGACCCCGACAGCGCCAAGATGGCCACCAGCAAAGGCGTGATCCAGGGCTACGCGGCCCAGGCGGCGGTGGATAGGACGCACCAGATCATCGTGGCGGCCCAGGTCAGCGGCTCAGGCTCCGAACAGGCCATGCTGCTGCCCATGATTGCGCAGAGCCAGCCCTACCGGGAAGACCACACCCTGATCACCGCGGACGCGGGCTACCACAGCGATGCCAATGTCCAGCATCTGAAGGACCACAGCATCCCCGCACTCATTGCCGATAACCAGATGCGCCGCCGGGATGAGCGCTTTGCAGAGCACGCCAAGTACAAAGTCAAACCCGATCCGCTGTCCGAGAAGATGCCAACCGGGCAGCCCAAAGAAGTCAAGCGCTTCCAACCCAAAGACTTCCGCTTCAACGACGACGACACCGCCACTTGCCCTGCCGGCAAGTTGATGACAAGCCCAGGCAGCATGCACACCACCGCCACTGGTTTGCACTACCAGACCTACACCGCCAAAGCGCTGGACTGCGAGGCCTGCAAACTCAGCGGGCAATGCCTCAGAGGCCCGCTCAAACCGAACGACGGACGAGGCCGCCAAGTCACCCGCTTCGAGCCCAAGACAAGAGACCCCGCAAACCCCAGTGAGCGCATGCGCCAGGCGATTGACTCCCCCTGGGGCAGGCAGTTGTACAGCCAGCGCATCGGCACCGTGGAGCCGGTGTTTGCCAATCTGCGGCATAACAAGGGGCTCGGTCGCTTCACGCTGCGTGGCAGGACCAAGGTGGGTACGCAGTGGCAGCTGTATTGCCTGGTGCACAACATCGAGAAGCTGGCGCATCGGGGCTACGGTTGATGCAAAAAGCAGGGCGCAGGCCTTGCCAGCGGGGGCGCCGATGAGGAAAATGAGCAGCAGAACAACTAAAACCACAGCGGAGGAAGCCCATGCGCGTGCAGCGCCCCATCATCTCTGACATGCACTCTCTTGCCTATGGCGAGAGGGTTTTTGCACAGGCTCGTTACGTTAGGGAGCGGGAATGATGGTTTTTCGATCCATATCGTAAGGAGCGAATGTTCTGAATCCGAGCCAGGAAGCTTTCCCGCCGTTCAGATGGACACCATACATTTGTTGGCCTGCCCAGCAGGGTACAAAGCGCAATCCATTCTGCGTCCGCAACAGTGTTGCTGGATGAGTTTCGAAGTGACATTCGACAGGCCTATGGGTCCGCTCTTTCTGGCCGAACTTTGCAAACCGCTCATGATCAGCTTGAAAAATGCCGACCCATCTTTAGTACAGGCAGTGCTGCTGATTGCCAATGAAATGCAAGCCAGTCGATGCGGCCAGTCGTTTTTCATCAATCGTGCCGGTGATATTTTGTTGATCGGCCTAATGCGTCATCTCACCTCGCAGCCGCAGCAAAAGACGGGGCTATTTCGTGGCCTGTCAGATCCTCGAATTGCCAGAAGCTTGGTGGCATTGCACACGGATGCGGCGCATCCATGGACGCTGGAAATGCTCGCTAACCTTGCCGGCATGTCCCGAACATCGTTTGCAAACCACTTTAAAAATGTGATGCAAGTAGCGCCCGAAAAATATCTCGGAAACTTGCGTTTGGCAATTGCAAGGCAATTGGCTCAGACTGGTATAGGCCTGAAGCAAATTGCCGCACGGACCGGCTATGCAAGTCCATCTACTTTGTCGCGGGCACTGGGACGTACATTGGGCGGTAGCTAGGGGTGACATAGGG